>LXNI01000705.1_pt1 | contig 36279 bp, 30 predicted proteins | sample 809091 | NCBI WGS metagenome assembly LXNI01 (sample SAMN04870527, study PRJNA318959) | sponge metagenome | biome: 01000161; feature: marine sponge reef; material: water | host: Sarcotragus foetidus | place: Greece: Milos, Mediterranean Sea | collected 2013-05-29 | depth 5-7 m
GGAGGCTATTGCGAAATCGCTTGTCGCACATGGGTGTCCGTCGTCAGAATGAATGGGACTGCGGGGGCTGTTTTCCAAAGGAAACGCTGGCTCATTGCGGTTGATGTAATGCCACTTGTTGGCGATGGGCCGGATCTACCTGGGCGATGCAGGCCGCCAATGACGACAGCAACTACGACCCAAGGCAGTATGGCCGCAGTGTTTCGGGGGTAATTTCGTTATATCCATCGAACTATGCTCAATTGATCATCATATAACCTGATGTACTATAATGAAAATTCAGTTGATTTCCAAAATCTTCCCAGTTCATCTTCCGTAATCCGTCTTCAATTCGTAACCGCATTCATTCTACATCATGACGTGCATTCAGTATCCCTGTCGCCATTTGCTCAATTACGGCACTTCAACGGCCACAGGCTCGAAAGCTGCCACAGGATCGGCGAGAAAAATTCGGGCCACATTCTCTCCCCGTTCCGCCGCTGCAGCGTTTGCAGCCGGCATCAGTTCTGCGACTGCACGCCTGCAATCATCCATGGCGATCTTCTCCTCGTTGGCCGGCGCATCAATCCGGATCACCTGGCCAGGCCCCAGCAAGAGCCGCGCCTGATTGGTTGCCGCCAAGGACTGTAGTCTCATGGCGGCGAAGATGGCGTTTCTCCAAAAGAAGAGGCCGCCGAAACGCCTCTGCCACCGATTCACCCGGTAAGGATCGTCGCCGCACCCAAGGCTCAGCACGTCGATCCGTTCACGGTCCACATCGAAGGCCGTCAACGCCTCGATGACCGCCAGCATCGACGGGTTGTTCGCCCAAATTCCGCCGTCCACGAAAGTGTAGCCGCCCTCCTCCAGCGGCCGGTAGTAGACCGGCGCGGCTGCCGTCGCCAACGCCGCCCGTATCATCGGGTCGTAGCGATCGGTCCGATAGTCGGGATGATGCGGCGTCTTGAAGACGTACACCTCGCCATGCCGGCCGTCGAAGGACGGAATGCACAATCGCACCCTGGCATCGCCTATGGTTCTGTCGCCCAGCTTCTCGCCAAGAATTTCACACAGCGCTTCCCGGTCATAGCGGGCATTGCCCAGGTACCACGGCCACAACAGGCTGCCGATCATCCGGCCAAGCCAGCCGCCGACGAGACGCGGGAAAATTTCGGGTCCCCGCCGGACATACAGGTCTTGCAGCTCCTCCGCCGTGAGGCCGGCTGCCAGACCGAGGGCAATAATGCCTCCTGTGGAAGTTCCGGCGACGAGATCAAAGTATTCGCCAATAGATCTGCCGCCCGTGTGGCGTCGCTCCAATTCCGAAAGGAAAGTGGCTGGAAACACCCCCCGGATGCCGCCGCCATCAATGGCAAGGATGCGAAAACGCCTACCCTTCGGCCAAGCCTGTGGAATGCGTCGGTGACGAAGCGATCCGGACGATCGCGCCTCTCCTGTTCCGATGCGTCCATTCTCGGGCATGTGCCTGACCTTCTTTCCGGATGCCGCCCTCCTCCTTCCCATTTTCCCGTAGCCACCCAGCCTTCGAAGAAAAACAGCCAGTCGCTGGTCCACGGGATGATCGTCTCCGCGATGAATTCGTCCGGGGTCCAGATTCTCTCCTCCGGATCGTACAGGCAAAGGCGGGGATATTGTGGATCGGCCTTGTTGAAATAGATGTGTGGTGGCAATTCGCCGGTCTTTCTCGGGTCCAAGCCGATCACGGGATCGACGATTTGGACCGAAGCGTAGGCGTTCGCAAGAGTCCAGCTATCGAAGAGACAGCGGCGGAAGTAGGTGACGCGAATGCGATAGCGTCGCATGATCGGAGTCACCGGGCCTTCCCACACCCCAATCCAGCCGGCATCCAGCGCCAGCTCAAAATCTGGAAAGACCGCGCGAATGCGGCGGTCCTGCTCCTGGACGCTGAGCCAGCTCATTCCTGTTCATCGCCGAAGAACCTGTGGGGTGGAGTCGCCCGCGCCGCCGCCGGCACCAATCCGGTCATGACGCCTGCCGCCGGAATCTGTCCCGTCCGTGGCAGGAAAACTCCACTCCCCCGTTTCATCTGCGACCCGTGACGCTCGATGTATTCCGACACGACGTCGCGTGCCGGCCGTTCGCCGAACAGATTGCCCAGGATCGTCCTCATAACTTCCAGCGGCACGCCCTCGATCAATCTTGCCAGCTGTTCCCGCAACTCCCGCAGGTCGCCGATGAAGCGCTGTTGATCCTCAAGGCTCGCCGGCCAGCGATCCGTCAGCACGTCTGCGCGGCAGGTCGGGTTTTCCTCGTGGACAAATCTTCGGCCCCGGTGGGCGGCCTCGAATACCTCCAGCATGGCGGTCGCCTGATGCAGCATTTCCTCCGCCAATGTCGCGGTCCGGTTGGCATGGTCCGCTACATGCTTGCACAGCAGCACCGACGGCGGTCGACGCAGGTCAGGACGACGCTCATAGCGCACGTTACGGAACCGCTTGATGAGCTGAAGAGAGATCAGTGCCCTTGACTTGCGGAACGCCGGCATCCGCTCCGGTACCGGCTCGGTTTCGCCCCTCGCCATCATGCGAAGTCGGGCCTCCTCCAGCGACCGTCGCTCGAAGTATTCGGCGAAAGCCGCGTCCTTGGCCGTAGGCGTCAGCGCGGTAAACCACTCGGCGAACCCGTATGGGTTCGCATACAGCCGCTTCCTCGGCTCTCTCGGATCCTGGGCCTTCGAGTGGAAAATGAACGAAGTCCGTTCTCGCAGCTCCGGCAGCAGGATTGCGGGCGTTACATCGAGGTGCATCCCGTCAGCGTATGCGATCGTCACGCACCGCGTCCGACGGATAGTCTTGTCGTAGTATCGTGACCCTCGCTCACCCCTGATGCTCCCCTGCAGCAGCGACAGCGCCGCCTCGGGGTCGGTTTCGCGAGGCAGCCCGAGCTGAGCCATGGCGTCGATGTCGTATTCGTCCCTTTCGGAACTGCGCGCGATCGTTGCCCCGATCGCCATCGAGCCCTGTGGGTAGGTCAACTCCACAAGGCCGCAAAGCGGACTACCCGGGCGATCCATCCACTGGCTTACCGTCTCGTACCGATCAACGGCCTTGCCGTGATCCGTGGGGCTGAGTTGAATTCGCAGCGCGATTTCGGCCAGCATTACGTCAAGCGGGCTGAGGTTGCCCGGAATGTCCAGGCCACGGTACTGAAATCCCATAAAACGGTTCCTTCCATTCAAAGCCGAAAGGCTAATGGTTCACATCATGCTTCACATATGGTGCGACGATCAGGTCTCTTCAAGGGTTCCACTTCACATTATGCTTCACATATAAGAAGACCGGAGAAGGAGAGCCACGAAATGCAGGAACCGCGACCACTGAATCCCGCTCCGACGCAAGAGGTGCCCCTGCCTCGGGCACCCTTGGCGCGCGTCATCGCCCAAGTGCGCTTCCCGCCCATCCTGGCTATTCGCGATCCGGACAAGGTCGCCGTATTTCAGGAGGAACTGCGCGACACCTATCCCCATCTGATCCGGGATCAGGTTCACAGGATCGAGCTCGGCAGCGGCCGGACTCCGAACATCAACCAGGGCCTCATCTGGCGCCTTGCCGACCAGGAGAATGGCTCCGGTTGGCGGGTTTCCCTTGGCGTCGACTTCGTTGCCCTGGAAACCTCTACCTATGACAGCCGGACCGACTTTCTTCAGCGGCTGCGCGCCGTCCTTTCCGCAGTCGAGCGGGCGTTCAATCCCGTGTCGGCCATCCGCCTCGGACTGCGCTACATCGACCGGCTCACCGACGAGGCCTTCGATCGGGTCCACGAACTGATCCACCCCGGGGTTCTTGGCATAATCCGGTCTTCCCAAGACCCGGACCCCGAATTTGGAGACTCTGTCATCCACCTGATGACCGACGCACAATTCCAGGCCCGGGATGGAGCCCGGGTCCAGGGACGTTGGGGGCAGTTGCCCGCGAACGCGACCTACGACCCCGACGCTCTCGGACCGATCGACGGGCCAAGCTGGATCCTGGACCTCGATATGTTCACGACCGAATCGCGAGCCTTCTCGAGCGGCGACTTGCTCGCAACCGCATCGGGCTTTGCTGAATGCCTCTATGCTCTCTTTCGCGAAATGGTTACGCCGGAGTTCCTGAAATTCTATGGAGGCAAGCCATGACTGACATCGCGCGACGCGAAACGCCGGACATCTCCACGTCCGCGCTTGGTTGCATGCGTCACCCTGGCCTGGACGCCGTATTCGAATCCGTCCCGATTGCCACCGCGCTGCCGGCGACACCAACGGCCAACACCTACACCCAGGGCTCGGTGACAACATGGGTGACGATCGCGCCATGCGCCGAGAGCACAGCCGCCGGGCCGGCCGGTCAAATTCCCTTTGTCTTCGCGCCATCAGAATCCACGTCCGAGGCCATCATGGAAATCCGACGCCGATCCGGCCTGACGTGGGAGGAACTCGGCGACCTGTTCGATGTCTCGCGTCGGAGTGTTCATCACTGGGCGAACGGCAAGCCGGTTAACGCAAGGCACGATCGAACGCTTCGCAGGATGCTCGCAGCTGTTCGCCACCTCGACCAGGGCGATCAGTCCGCCACCCGTGCCTTGCTCATGACCATCGATCCGATGATCGGGATCACTACGCTCGACCTGTTGAAGGAGGGCCGGTTCGACGAGGTCATGGGCCACTTCGCGGGTGCCCGGGCGCCGGAGCTTCACCGCCCGTCCCTCTCCCCTGCTGCCCGACACGCGCACCGACCGCCATCTCCATTGCTCCTTCTGGAGGCCGAGCAGGAACGGCCCGATATCCCAGCAAAGGTCCGCACCGTCCGTGCCAGGCGGATTCCCAAGAAAGCAGACTGAAAATTCGTGCCATTGACCGACGAGCACGAACAGGCGATCGACCAGGCCCTCCAGGCTTGGCGTCAGGGAGACTATTCTCTGGACGCCGGCCTGGAATTTCTTCATCTCGCCGATCTGTCACGTCCGCACAGCCCCGCTTCCTCCCAGTTTGCTGAAGCCCTCGCGAACGCCAGCGAAGCTATCGTAGCCGGAGCCGAACCCGTGATGGACGAAGTGCGCGGCGTGGTGATCCTCACACAAACCTGCGATATTGTTCGCAGCTGTCTGGCCCGTCCATTCGTCGAGGTCGCGCCCCTGATAGAGGTGTCCGAGCCTTGGGTTGAGGATATCCGACGTCTCAAGCGACCCGCCTTCGCTTATGTCCCGACCACTGCCCGCAAGGGTCTCGTCGCCGACCTCGACCGTACGATGACCGTCGAAAAAGCCGTTGTCTCCCAATGGACCCGCCTGCCCGGTTGTCAGACCGACAACGAGTTGCGTGACTTTGCCCAAGCCCTTTCCCGCAAGAGGGTTCGGTTCGCCTTTCCAGACGATTTCGCCGCGGCGACCAAGAAGCTTCAGCGACATCTTGTCGACAGGCACAACAGGCAGACCGCTGAGGGTGCCCATCTCCGGGCACTTTGGGAAATACGGGTGCGCGCCGCCCCTTCCTGGGATGACGACGAGGTCCGGCTCAGCTGGTGGTTCATCAAGGAAGCCGACCCTGTGGACGCACTGACCGATTGGCAGGCTTTCCTCCGGCGGTGGCTTGCCCTTTTCGACCACATAGGCCGTTTCCGCCTCGCTTCGGCGATTGCCTGTCGCCTGGAGGACATGACGGCCCGAGATTACGTCGAGAGCATCCCCCTCGACCTTGACCGTCTTTCCTTCCCTGACAGCCGTAATGGCGCTGGCTGAAAGCAAGATGCAATTCGAGCCCAGTTTGTTTCCCCACCGGCTTGTTTCAACCAGACACCGGCATGTTTATTCTTCTTTTGTCGGGATCGCGATCCGATGCAGCGCGGGCCCGCTAAATCCGGTGTATTTCCTCGATTTTCGCTTCATCCGCACAAATTAGCACGGACGCCCGTCATTGTGCCGAAAGCAATTGATATCAAATTCGTGTCTCCGGCCGACTTTACGTACCCTTTGCGTCATCAGTCCGTCGGGCGCCGGACGCCGTTCCGCGCCGCAGGGCCTGCCGTAGACCAGTTCGCGGCTCGTCCCGGCCGACTCCGGACCAAGCGAGATCGCGACCCTGAAGCTGCCCGGCGCGTCGTGTCCCCAGTCGGATATTCTGGAGCTTCGTTTCGCCTCTGGGTTTGGTGCTGACTAGCATGCTAGCTTCCTCCCTGTTCTTGATTCAGCCGTATAGCCGTCCCACGCCGAACTCTGGCGGGGGCTATATGCGGCAGTTTGGATGTATTGGGGAAGCCACTCGTGTCGGGACCGCAAGTCGATGAGTTGGTACGTAGAATTCTTCAGGTATTGCCTCGAGTAAAGGATCTCGACGCAGCGACCGAAGAAGTGCGCCAGGGACTGGACAAGCTTGTACCCGGACTATCCGGAAGCCTCTCTGCCGAACTTGCAGAAGCTCGCGAACTCGTAGAACGGCAGTTCGACAGGATCGAAATTCTTCACAACCATTCGGTCCTGCGTCCACGGTCTCGATGGTATTTCGGCCCGAAGCCAACCGATCTTCATTGGCCTGCGGTTCGCGACTTTCTGATGAGCGCAAAGGATTGGACGGAAAGGGACGTAAACAGCATCGACGAGGCTTCGAACGAAGTGGTCTCGCTCCTGGCGAATCCGACACAGAAGCACTATTCCTGCAGAGGACTTGTTGTCGGCCACGTCCAATCCGGAAAGACGGCGAACATGACGGCGGTCGCCGCGAAGGCGCTGGATGCTGGATATGATACCGTCATCGTCCTTGCCGGTCTGACCAACAAGCTCCGCTACCAGACCCAACTTCGGCTGTTCCACGATCTCGTACGTCGCCATCCGATCAACTGGCAGGTCCTCACGCCAAACGAACTGGATCGCGATTTTCGCGCTCCGCCCCAAGGTGGTTTTCTTTCCCATGTCGACAAGGCACAGCTCGCAGTCATCAAGAAGAATGTGTCGCCGCTGAAGCAGCTAAGGACCGCAGTGGAGCGGACCCTGCCTGCAGTCCGGAGCCAGTTGCGAATACTGGTGATCGATGACGAATGCGATCAGGCGAGCATCAACTCTGCCCGCGGTGAACTCGACATGACTGCTATCAACCGCCGCATCCGGCAACTCCTGTCCTTGCTGCCTGCTGTTACGTACGTGGGGTACACAGCCACACCCTTCGCGAACGTGCTGATCAACCCCTACCGTGTCGACGGCCAAGAACTCGACGACCTCTACCCCCGGGATTTCATCACGTCGCTTCCGCGACCAGACAGCTACTTCGGCACCCAGAGACTCTTCGGCGTAACGCCATCGGACCCCGACGATGTCCGGCCGGAAGAAGAGGGTCTGGACATGATCCGGGACGTACCGACCGAAGAAGAGGCGCTCCTTCAACCGCTGAGCCGCCAAGAGCGGGACTCATTCCAGCCGGAAATGACGAACAGCCTGAAAACGGCAATCCTTTACTTCCTCGCCAGCTGCGCTGCGCGGCACGCACGCGGCGATGGCGCCAAGCACATGACGATGCTCGTCCATACTTCCGCATACGTGATCGCTCACGAACGCGTGGCGTCACTCATTCATGGCTGGGTGGACGTCAACCGGAGAAAGATTGTTGATCAGGAATCGGATCTCGGCCAGCGCATTCGGGAAATCTGGACCGCCGAACAGTGTCGCATTCCGGATGATATCACCGATGAACCGGCAATTTCTGTCGGTCGGATCTTCGAGCACCTCCAGACCGTACTCGACACCATCGAGTTTCCGGTCGAGAACGGTGCGAGCGATGACCGGATCGACTACGAAGGACAGCCGAAGACATACATTGTTGTCGGCGGCTCGATCCTGGCTCGCGGTCTCACGCTCGAAGGACTGACTGTCAGCTATTTCCTGCGCACGGCGAATCAGTACGACACCCTACTCCAGATGGGCCGCTGGTTCGGCTACAGGCCTCGGTACGAAGATCTTCCACGAATCTGGATGCCCGAGCAGCTCAGGCTGCGCTTCCGGGCCCTCGCTGCCGTCGAACAGGAGATTCGGGATGAGATAGAGCAGTATCGACGGCAGAACCTGACACCGATGGATATTGCAGTGAGAATCCGCGCAATCCCAGGAATGGCAATAACGGCAGCAAACAGGATGCGTGCCGCCCGTAAGTGCGCGGTCAGCTACTGGGGTACGCATCGCCAGACTTTCCGTTTCAACCATCGCGACGAAGAACTGCTGCGGCACAATTGGACTGCAGCTGCCGAGATCGTCAGTCGTGCTGAAGCGCTTGGCCTCAGGGACAGGGAAGCCGACGCTCGCGGAATAAGGCTCTGGCGCGAGGTCCCCCGATCATCGATCCAGCGCTTCTTTGAAACCTACTCGGTGCATCCGACCCACGCCGACTTGGCATCCAACATGCTTCTCCCCTTTCTCGCGCAGGCCGACGCGCGACTAGACAGTTGGAACATCGGGATTGTCGAGGCCGGACGCGGCCCGGAATCCAAGGAATCACTCGGGGCCGCGTCGACGGTCAGGATGGTGAATCGGGCGCGGCTGACAGACTGCAATTCCTTTGCCGACATAAAAGCGCTCATGTCCAAACGCGATCTTCTGTTCGACTGCGATCGGGATGCTCCGAACGGGGCCGGATGGGATGAACTCAAGGCGAAACGCATCGGTTCCGTCGGGGAGGTTCCCCTCTTGCTGCTCTATCCCATCGACCGAACCTCGAAACCGCAGCGCAAAAGCAACGTCCGGATAGGACTCGATGCGGCATTCGACGTCCTCGGCTACGGGATCGTATTTCCTGGTTCGGTGACCGAGGGTGGCAATTTCGTTTCCCTCGAACTGAGGCCACTTTCGGCCGACGAGATCGACGAAATCGCAGAGGAAGAGGCGGCTCAAGCGGAGGCTGCAGGTGTCGAGTGAGGCACTGAAGACCACGGCCACCGGCAACTGGGGTCTCTTACGCGCTGGTGTTCAAGGCAGTGGTGGTCTCGAAATACCCACCATTCCGACTGACGTGTCCACTGTCGCCGGTCAGGTTAGGCTGGCAATCGGACCGAATGAAGAGCCTCGAGTCCTGCTGCCTCTGACGGACCAAGAAATACCAACGACAATCCACGGAGGCAGTGCGCTCTCCATTTCCATCTCGTCATTCAATCACGGAGGACGAACCCTTCGTTTTCTCGATCTGATCTGTCTTTCGTCGGAACTGGAATCCGTCTTCGGAGAAGTAGTGGACGAGATGCTCGCTCGTATTGCACTTGGCAATGGCTGCGTGGATGCCACTCGATCGACCCTAGAGGACTTTCGATCACTCCTGACGCGCGCGAGCTCGGCAGAAGTAAGCAGAGCCGCGATTGCCGGGCTGGTTGCCGAACTCCTCGTCCTGAACAGGCTGCTCGATCGATCGTCTTCCGCATGGAGGACGTGGCGCGGACCGGCAGGGGATAGGCACGATTTCCGGGCGGGGGACACGTCGCTCGAGGTGAAGGCATCCCTTCGTCCGGGCGCTTCTAATGTCACCATCAATGGTCTCGAGCAGCTCGAAGTGCCAACCGAAGGCACCCTGCATCTCCTGCGCATTTTCCTCGAGCCTGTGGCCGGCGGAATGCTCTCTGTCTCCAGCCTGGCGCGAAATGCGATCTCGAAGTCTGACGAACCAGAGAGTCTCTGCGAGTTGCTGGCCGCCGTGGGCTGCAGTGACGTTGATGCTGAAGACTGGAACCGGCACAGGTTCCGGATCGATTCCGAGTACCTCTACGAGATTCGACCGGGATTTCCACGACTCGTGCACTCCATGCTGGCCGAGGGCATCGCACCCCGCGGCATTCATGAAGTTACCTACCAGATCGACCTTTCCGTCGCGGATCCGTTCCTTTGCGACCCGACGGTGTTTGCCGGTCTCGAGCAGAGACTTTGCCGATGAAGACCGGGAGCCTCAGCCTTCATTCGGAACGATATGGTTCGACAGGCAATATCGGAGAGAACTTCCAGCGTCTGCTTGGGGCCCCGACCCTTGACCCGTTACAGACAGTCATTCGGGAAGCCGTACAGAACATTGCGGACGCTGCAAAGCTGGGAACCGGACCGGAGATCGAGATCAGATTGCGAACGCTTACACGCGATCAGCATCAAACACTCGCGTCAAAGGTCGTAAGGGAACTTCCGCAAGAACCCATTTCGCATGAGCTCCTCGCAACCATGCGGTCGCGCAAGAAGCTGGTCGTCATGGAAATCTGCGACTTCGGGACAATCGGTCTCGGAGGTCCAACCCGCTCTGATCGCATTAGGACGGGAGACAAACACACCGATTTCATTCAATTCCTCCGGGACATCGGAACCGCGCGCGATACCGAGCAGGGCGGCGGCACCTACGGTTTCGGCAAGGTGGCGTTATTTCGCGCAAGCAGGTGCGGCACCATCATTGTGGATTCCCTTCCACATGGATCGGGACTGGAAGAAAGGAGGCTGATCGGTTGTCATGTCGGGCGCTCATTCGAAGTGCAGCAGCCGGATGGAATGCTCCGCCGCTTCACGGGTCGGCATTGGTGGGGCGTGCCGGATCCCGAAGACGGAATCGTGGATCCCATCAGGGGTGAGTCAGCAAGGATTCTAGCATCCGAGATCGGCCTCCCGGAGAGGAGCACGACCCGCTCGGGGACGTCGATCATGATTTCCGACTTCGATTCGAGCAACGAAAGTCTCGATGTTGTGGGAAACAGGATTGTAGAAGGTCTGCTTTGGAATTTCTGGCCACGCATGATGCGCGACACTCCGCCAAATCAGCGCTTCAAATGTCGTGTCGAAGTCAACGGCTCGCCCCTTCCGATCCCTTGTCCCGAAGATTTTCCTCCCCTCGACCTGTTCTCGAAGGCAATGCGAGCGGTTCGTGGCGGGACGGGAAACGATGTCAGAGAAATATCATCGCAGAAACCGGCGAAGAGGCTCGGAACCCTGGCAATTGAAAGAGGCCTGCGCACACCGAGACGCCCTTTGGTCGAGGACAGTTCTTTGTTTCCGGCTACCACCCATCACATCGCGCTCATGCGACCCATCGAGTTGGTCGTGAAATACCTGGAAGGAACCCCCTACCCTGACGAACGCCTCGAATGGGCGGGGGCTTTTGTCGTCAGTCGCGAGGATGCGGTCGAGCGCGCGTTTGCCGACTCCGAGCCACCGGCGCACGATGACTGGATCCCTGATAATTTTCCGCGCGGCAGAGCCAAGAGCTACGTGACCATTGCCCTGAGGCGATTGAAGGGCGTTGCGTCTGAAATGGGATTGATGACATCGGGCCAACCCGGAACTTCGGATGCCGGCCCGCCGCTGGCTCGCGTGGCCGGCCGTCTCGGAGCTGCACTGGAAGGCGTCGGCGGCGATGGCGCCGGCAGGAGGCGTGCAACCGGCCGCGGGCGCCAAGTGCGGCCGGCGCGAGCCAGGGCCTCCCCGCCTCTCTTCGAGCGCCTCGAACCGACCGAGGCGGGAACTGTCGCTGTATTTTCAACCGTGGTCAGCCAGGACGCCCGGCGAAGCGGTGCATCCCTTGCAGCACGTGCGGCCGTGGCTATCGAGGGGTCGAGTGCCACTCGGCTCGACGAGGACATCCGACAGCCAGTGGTTCTTTCGATCTGTTCTCCTGACAAAGATCTTTCTGCAAGCGCCGATAGTCTGGAGCTGGGTGGCGATGACGGTATATTCGAAATTCGAATTCTTGTTCCCGACGACTGCGCGGTTACTGTCGAGGCCGATGTGCTATCGCAGGCCTGACCATGAACAAGCGCGTGGCGTTTCCTTTCCTGACGCTGTCCGATGCCGCTGTCGAGGCCACCCCCTGGGTCTTTTCGCTCAATGGCGGTGACTGGAACCCTGCAGGCGACTTCCTGCCTGACTGGGATGCCGCCAGTGCAATCCGATTCCGTCGTGCCGTGAGACTCGACCCCCTCGTCGCTGCGGATGACCTCGGCGTCATGGCCGACAACCTTCGCCTGTCGCTAGGGGTGCGCGTCGGAACAGGCCCGGGGAGACTGCCCAGGCTGATCCTGTCTCGCAGTCGCCGCGAACTGAAAGCAGCCACCTGGCGGGATGAACTCGACATCGAGATCACCGGAGAAAGGCTATCTCTCGTCCTCGATCTACATACGCAAATCGTGCTCGCAGATCCGCTGAAGGATTGTACACCGTTGTCGCCACAGCGAATTGCTGACCGCCTCTGGTCCGACACTCTGCGCATGCGCCTCGAAGGTGAGGAACCGCGCTTCCCGATTGAAATCACCGACATGCGGACGCTCCTGGGGAACGCAGCCGCGGCCTCGACGCCATGGTATCTCCACTGGTCACCGATTGACTGGAACCGCGACTTTCACGGTGCCGCACGGCTTTATCTGAACAAGGACCATATCGACCTCATCGAACGGATCGAACAGCATGACGGACCGACCCTTCAATTCCTGTTGGCAGACGTCATGAGTCAGATATGCGAGCGACTTCTGATCGACCCCGAAGCGGAGGATATCATGGTCGGAGCCGAGTCGGGGTCCCTCGGCGCCCAAGCTACCGCATGGCTACACTCGCTCTGGCCGGGAAAAAACGCGTCCCTGATTCGATTGGTCCTGGAAAGTTATCCGGGCACGTTCCGAGCCGCTTTTCTCGCCTTGGCTGACCTCGACGAGGCATAAGTGGTCCTGCTGCTTCCCCGTCTGCCGGGTCCCGCTGCCGAAATCCTGCTCGAGCAGCATTTGTCCAAGGGATTCGGTGCATGGTCAGGATTCAACCCTCGTGACCTTCCCGAAGCTGTTCGATTTGCTGCGACGGGAGGTTCCCGGGTCGACCCAGACCAGCTTGCGGAATTGCGTGACCGCATGCTTCGGATCGCCGGAACCAACGGTCTGGAAAACACTGGTGATCGTGATTCGCTTGCGAAGTTCGACGCGGAGATGGCTGCGTCGATCGCCGAAGACCCGCTATTCGCCGGCGGCGAAGCGCTCAGGGATGATATCTGGGCCTTTGTCGGGGTATCGCTGGCACCCGACATCGTGCATTGGCGCTTCGGCTCTGCTCGGGAACGCTACCTCGGCGGCGTACGGAACACCTTTCAGCGGCTCTGGATGCGAGGGCGGGCCCTCGATAGAGGAATGGATCACCCCAGGCGCTGGCAGCTTCTGGAGGAACTTACGGAAGACGCTCTTGTGCAAATCACCGAGCGACCGAGTCTCGGCGGCGATCCCGTGCTGGCCAGAGCAGTCGCCGAAACGTGGCTTCAGGCCTCTCTACACCACGGCAGAGGCGCGATGGAGCCCATCATGAGACGCGCAGCCCTCCGCGTCCGGATATGGAATGAAATCAGGAGTCTCGCGGACCTTCCTTGCCAACATCTGGCAATTGTTCTCGCCAACGCTTTCGACCTACCAGCCGAGCACGAAGGAGTGACATCCGTCACAAGAGGCCAGCCCGCTGCGGAGGTGGACGGAGTGCACAGCCTGCGGGTCCCAGAAGGCAACGAAGTGGAATTGAGGCAAGACGGGAGACATGCAACGGAGCGAGACGATGCTGTCCGGGCAAGATCGCAAGCGGCCACGCGGGTTCTCGAAGCGGCCAAACAACGTGGCTGGTTATCCCGAAAGTCCTCGAAAGCCTTGAACATCCTTCGAGATGGCGAACGTGATCTGAATCGGAGACAGAGGAATGCTCTCGGCTACCTCCTTGGAAGGATGCAGTCAGCAGCGTTACTGTCCGAAGAGGTTTCCCTGCTTTCGCAGGCCATCAATTCTCCTTCATCCTCATCGATCAAGGGAACCGCGGCCGGGCCGCCATCGAGCACGCGCAAGAGCAGGAGCGCTATCCTGCGCGCAAGATAGGGCGGCACGGCATTGCCGACCTGGACATATTGTTGGGTACGGTTTCCGAGAAAAAGATAGTCATCCGGAAAGGTCTGCAGCCGAGCCGCTTCGCGCACAGTCAGGCTGCGGCACTGATTTGGGTCATAGTGGATATAGTAGTGCCCGTCCTTGGAAATGTGACTGGTCACCGTGGTCGACGGCTCGTGCGCAAGTTGCACGCGGAACCTGTCCGCGAAGACTCCGGAATGCCAGTTGCGATGGCGTGGGCTGAGCGCCAGCGGGAAGCGATCTGCCTTGGGACTTGAGCGTTCGACACGTCCGAACACCGCGGCGAAAAGGTAGCGGGACAGGTCGGACTCCATGTGACCGCGTGTCTCGTGCTGTGCGATTGCGCACAGTTCTCGCTTTTCCACCCAGTGCCGCAGGTCGTCGTTCGACCTCCCGTAATCCGATGGAAGCGTCCTTGCAGACCTCTTCAGCGGCACCCCTTCCCGAATTTCTCGCGCAACCTGACTGAATTCAGTTTGAAACTTCTCGTTTCCGTTCTTCCGATACAGATCGGCAAGGCGTTCGGCCGCGCGCCGGACGACCAGTTCCCAGCGTTCCGAATTGTCGCCACCGCGGCTCAGGCCACTGCGCAACGCTGGTAGATCTCCGATGGCATCGACAGCCGGCCGTCGGGCTTCTGGTACCGTAACGCTCGCTCCGACAGCCCGTGGCGCCACATCGGCCCGAAGACCGATGATGAAAACACGATGCCTACGCTGCGGAACCCCGAATGCTTCCGCACGTACCACGAAGTCCGAAGGTTCGCGAGCCACGATCAGTCGGCAGCTGCCGTCCGCCACTGCGATCGCGCGCAACTCGTACAGGGAACCACGTCCCGTTCCGAGCGAGGAAAGATCCTCGATCAGCATCTCGAAGACCAGGCGGCTTTCGACCGTCGAGGACAGCATGCCCTTGACGTTCTCCATCACGAACGCGGCTGGCCGAAGCTTGTCGAGGACTCGGATGTATTCGCGAAAGAGATAGTGCCGTTTGTCTTTCTCGGGGACATAGCCCAGCATGCCTCTCGCCCGGGCCCGACCCACCAGGGAGTAAGCCTGACAAGGCGGTCCTCCGATCAGGATCGTATCGTCGAACCGGCGGCGAACCTGCTCGATGGCATGATCGATCTCCGCCGCCGCTCCGTAGCTGCCAAGTTCCAAGCACCGGGCTTCGTCGGTTGCGACCCGCCACGATTCCGCATGCACCTCTCCCCAAGCAGGTTCAACGGTTCTACCGGCGTGGAACTCGATAAACTCACGTGGCATCATCCCTTCGGCCCGTCGAACTTCGCGAAGAAATGCCCTCAGTGTGAGGGTACGATGTGCCGATGTCTCGTTTTCGACAGATATACCAATTCGGTACGGCGCATGACCTTCCTCGTCGAGCGATGCAAATCCCTCGCCGAGGCCTCCCGGTCCCGCAAATAGATCGACAACACCGAACGATGAGGGCAAGTCGTGCTCCCGCCAGATTTCCGCATTCGTGTGTATAGCAGGCGAAACAGGGGAGGCCAGGAGGATCGTGACGGATATCGTGAACCAGGAAACCCGATCACGAATGATGGCGGGGATCAGGGGAAAGGACACCAAACCGGAGATTGTTTTACGGAAGGCCCTACACGCACGTGGTTTGCGGTATCGCCTCCACGCAGATGACGTAACCGGCCATCCCGATCTCGTGTTCCCGAAGTACCGTGCCGTGGTCTTCGTACATGGCTGCTTCTGGCACCGACACGAAGGCTGCCGTTACGCCACCACGCCTGCGACCCGCCCCGATTTCTGGATGAAGAAATTCGCTGCCAACGTAAAGCGCGACAAGAGCGTGCGGCGCCATCTTGCATCAAACGGATGGAGGGTGGCGATCGTGTGGGAATGTGCCCTTCGCAAGCCCGGTCTTGTCGCTACGGCAACCGAGGCCGTAATTGACTGGCTGAACTCGGAGGACACTCTCCTTGAACTCGGTCCAGCCAGTGACTGAGAAATGAATACCGCGCCACGGATACAGTCGACGCGGATAGCACTCTATCGCCCCGCCGGCAAAGCATCCGTCCTCACCGTGATCGACCTTCTAACTTCTCAACCCTGTAGAGCACAGTTTCGTGAGACGAGAAGAGTGCGGTGAAGCCTCAGTTGTCGGACCAGATTGCAGGTAGCTTTTTGCTCAATCTGTATACTCATTCTAGAGTATTCATCACTGAACAAACTTTTCCTATCTATACAATCGGAGCAAAAAATCCACCAATGCTGGCAAGATTAGATACCGCCGCAAACGCTTTGCCCGCCTTTGTATTCTTTCTTTTTCCTGACCTTAGTTCTTCGATTGTTTTCTTTCCAAGAGAATCAACCAAAGCCTCAGCTACCTTTTTGATAAGTGGAAGAATTTTATCCATTTCACTTGTCGCGAATTCTTTTTGACTTTTCTCGTGCAAGTGTTCGAGCAAATTGCCGTATGAATCTATCGTAATAGTAACAATTTCAGAAGAACTTGAGTAAATCGCAGTATAGCCTAACACGCGCAATCTTTTTTGGAAAAATTTGTACAGTGCTGGATTCTCGAATTTGAACCTAATTTGACCCTTGTCGTAACTTTCGAGTTCAAATTTGGTTTTGCTTAGTTTTTCTAGTATTGCTTCCCACGCCTGCCCTTCAGATAAACCTGAATATTTGTTTAAGCCTGTTTCATAAAGTGATTTGATCCGCCCTTCTTTCATGCGAAAAACTTGACCAAAATAAAACGCATCAAATTCCTTGTTGGAATATTTTGCAAAAAGGTACACTAATAATGCATCGAAGTCCGGCTTTGAAATACCACCAAGGCCTTGCTTATCTACATAGTGTTCCATGATTTCTTTCAATATTTCTGAGTGTATCTTCTTCGGCAAGTGTTCGAACAGAGTCTTCAACGCCCCCTCCTCAGATCTGAATAACTATGCTTCACTCGGAAATTTTCATGTTTCTGCGGGTTCTGTCATAACCCGCCGGCCGCGGCCAGGCCGACCGCCGGAACGCCAAGCCAGGCCTCGATTCTCCGGTCCGCTGGAAAGAACCGGTTGCGCCGCCGGTCTTCGCAGCGAAAGCGGGTGATTTCAACCTACTGTCCCTCACTGGCTTCGCGTGTCTCCGGTCCGAGGCCAACCCCCGTTCATTCCGTATTTCAGGAGTTCACGGCATCCTTCAGCGTCTTGCCCGGCTTGAACACCGGAACCGTTGAAGCGTTGATCGACAGACTTTCGCCTGTCCGCGTGTTACGCGCGGGTCGGTTCCGGGTGTCGAACGTGCCGAAGCCGAGTATCCGAGCCTCTTCGCCATTCGCCAGGGCTTCGCCGATCATCTCGAACACGCCGCCGACTGCATCCTTCGCGGCGGTCTTGCTCATTCCCGTCCGGCCTGCGAGGCGCTCCGCCAGTTCGGACTTGTTCATCCAGACGTTCCCGTTTTCGACAACACAATCCGCTTCCCGAATTGAGTAGCACGTCCCGCCGACAGGCGCGACAACCTGCAAACCCGATCCGCGAGTGTCGTGTCACGGCAGCCTCCGCCATGCGCTGACTGCCTCGATCTTCAAGAGGCGTATCGCAGCGACAGCCGCACGCCGTGACCCTTCAGCCTCGCCTCCGTCGGCGCGAGGTCGAGCGGCAGCGGCTCCCGGTTCCTGTCGCGCCAGACCACCTTGCCGGGATCCCGGTCCGTACGGACCCTTCCCAGATCCGTGTAGCGCCAGGCCAGGTCGAGTATCGTCCGCTCGCCCACCGCCAGGGCGACGCCGGCAGTCACCATCCAGGCCAGACCGGTCCGGTTTCCGGCCGGCACGGTCGTCGTCGCGGGGAAGTTCATGGTCATCTTCCCGATCAGAGCTTCCAGCGACGCCATCGACAGACGATAAGGTCGGCAACGGATTTCCGCTTGGGGCAGCGGTGTGAAGGTCTTCCGTCTTGACTACCCGAATGAAACGTCGCTTGCTTCACCCGTTATTCGGCGTAGCCCATTTGCCCCGCCGCCGTGGGGCCAATATCTTACGCTGATCGACACGCCGCCGGGAACCGGGCGATGCACTGCCCATGAATCGGAACGATCTATCTGACAGGCCGGAGCGCGGGTCATTGACCCCGCCGAACAGGGTCGTCTTGATTGAAAGGACATCGCTCCTCGACCGGATTCAGGAAAATCTCGGGCGACGTTTGACGCTGATCGACGCGCCGGCCGGATATGGCAAGACCACCCTGCTGAATCAGCTGCGGATCAGGCTGGCCAGCTGCGGGGTCGCCGCTATCTGGGTTCAGATCGAGCGCCCGGATTGCGATCCCAACTCATTGATCGCGCTCCTGGAACAGGCGACGCGGGCTGACCTAGACATTCACGCGGCTGTTTCCGGCGATTTGGAGCCGGTTGTTCGACTTTCGATGCTGATCGCGCAAATAGGAGAATCCGGCGCCGAGGCATGCGTGATCGTCGATGATGCGCATTTCGCTCATACAGGTGATTGCCTCGAACTCTTCGAAAACCTCATCCACAACAGTCCGCGATCCCTGCATGTTGTCCTTGCGTCCAGAGAACGGCCGGGCATTCCGGTCTCGGGACTGAGATTGCAGGGCGAAGTCCACGAGATCACGCTCAACGACCTCAAATTCGACGAAAGGGACATAGGAGCCCTGTTCGATCGGCCGCTGGACGAGCAAGTTTCGAGAAAGCTGATAGAGCGGACCGAGGGATGGCCGGTAGCGGTTCAACTGACGCAGCTGACCGATGATGGCAGCGTGCCTATCGCGCACCATGTCAGCAGACTGTCCGGAACGCAGGCCCAGATGGCCGAATATCTGAATGAACAGGTGTTCGACCGGCTGCCGGAAGACCTACGGCAATTTCTCCTGGAAACGGCGCATCTGGAGCGTTTGAACGGCGACCTGGCCGATGCGGTCCGCAGCCGCAACGACGGCTGGGAGAAATTACGCGCGGTTTGGACGGCCGGGGTCCTGATGTCCAGGCGCGACGCTCCCGAGGAAGAGTGGTTCAAACATCATCGACTGTTCCTGGAGTTCTTGCGGCATCAGCAAATGTTTCTCGGCAGGGAGTATGTCGATAGATTGCATCTGCGCGCCGCCGACTGGTTTTTCGGGGTCGGCGATCTGCTGGCCGCCATACACCACGCCAAGGCCGGAAACGACCATGCGCGCGCGATACGGTATATCGAAAAAGCCGGCGGCGTACGTGTCGGCATCAGACAGGGAGTGGGGTATCTCCGGTCCCTACTGGACCAGATTCCCACGACGCTGATTCATGCCAGTCTGCGCGTCAAGTTGTGTTCCGCCTACGTCCTCGCGAAAGAGGGGCGGATCATGGAGGCCAACCGGCTGTTCGGTGAAGTCGTCGCCGAGAGTATCTCCGACGATGGCGATCTGGTCGACGAGATTACCCTGCTCGGCGCGCTTCTCCGGATCTATGAAGACAGGACAATCTCGGATGAAGATATCGCCCGATTGGAGAGCTTGACACGATCGACGCCAGAATCGGAGCCGCTCGTTAGCGGGGTCTTGCACAATCTGCTTTGCGTCGCGCAGATTCAGGCAGGCGACCTGTCGAATGCCAGGCTGTCCGGCGAGAGGTCCATGGCCTATTACCGGGATCTCGATGCCAAATATCTCCAGTTTTTCATTCATATCAACATCGGCATTATCGATCTGGAAGAAGGTCTTCTTTCCGACGCCCTGAAAAGAAGGACAGTCGCTCTCGACCTTGTTACACGGCATTTTCCAGCTGACAGGGGACTGGCAGGGATTGCGTCCGTCCTTCTGTCGGAAGTGCATCTCGAACGGGGCGATCCGATGGCCGCCAGCCGGCATATCTTCGAATCGCTCCAGGATATCGAGGCCAGGGAAGGGTGGAGCGAGCTTTACATCCCGGGATATACGGTGGCCATGGAAGTAGCGTTTGCCGGGAAAGGCCTCCAGGCCGCCGCCGAGGTCCTCGATCAGGCCGAACGGACGATCAAGCGGCGGAACATGAGCCGGCTTCAGCGCCTGATCTGCTACAAGCGACTGGATCTGTTTGTCCGCGCCGGTCGAGCGGACCTGGCCGAACTGACGGTACAGGATATCGATCGCCTGACTCAGGCCGATGCAGAAGATGCCCGGCCGCGTTGGCTCGACCGCTTCATGGCGGCGTTTGCCCTTGCACGTTACCATATTCGCTTTGGCGACACGGCCTATGCACTGGAGTTGCTTAACGACGCTGTTCGGCAAGCTGAAAAAACGAACGCGATTCGCTTCCGGATAAAGGGATTGATCCTGCAGTCCCTGGCGCTGCACGAATCCGGGGACAGCCGCTCGGCCGCCGGACCGTTCAAGCGGGCTGTCGCCCTGGGCAGTTCGCGCGGATTCTTTGGGTGCTTCACCGAAGAGGGCACATTCCTGGCGGCATCGGTGAAGGCGATCGTTCGAACGACCGGGATCGGCGATATGGGCGAGGCCGAGGTCGAGTTCGTCGCCCGGCTGTTGTCCGAACTATGCGCCGAGGAATATGGGAAATCGCCTCAGATACTCAGCTTGCGCGAGCAGGAGGTCATGGAACAACTTGTACTGGGGCACTCGAACAAGAGTATCGCCCGGCACCTTGGGCTTACGGAGCCGACAGTGAAATTTCACCTGAAGAACATTTACGCGAAGCTCGGCGTGAACAAACGGGCTCTTGCCGTCTCCGTGGCGCGGCGGCATGGGCTTGACAAGCTTCCGGCACCGCAGGACGTGTTGCGGAACCGGTCGGTCGAGGCCGGCTCCAACTAGCGTTTTTCTGTTTGAAAGCGTCGGACACCCGCGATCCGCCCGAACGGATGGCTTGCCGGCCATATTGCCCGACGAAGCGCGCCATCGTCGCCGGTTTCCGCTTTGCCTCAACGCCTTAGCGAAGCCGGGAGACGACAACCTGACCTGTCGGAGATCGGATTCGGGTCGTTGCCGGGCGCGATCGCCTATCCGAACGAGTCGGGAGACTATCCGTCTCGGCGGCTGATTCCAGACCGGCCCCTGCCTAAGATCGACTATCGAATAACCTGCACTTGGCAGCACAATGCGCATTGGGGTCGATGTCGGTGGAACGAATACGGATGCCGTGCTCATGGACGGTCGACGGGTTCTGTCGGCCGTCAAGAAACCGACTGCCGCAAATATCGGCGATGGGGTTATCGACGCCGTAGCAGCCGTCCTGGGCGAAGCGGATCGGCGGGCAGATGAAATCGCCAATGTGATGATCGGAACGACGCAGTTTACCAACGCGTTCGTCGAAGGATATCGGCTGGTCGAGGTCGCGGTGATCCGGGCGGCGCTGCCGGCGACCCGAAGCGTCAGGCCGCTGATCGACTTTCCGGCCGCGCTTTCCCAACATATCGGCCAGCACGTCTACCTCGTCGGCGGGGGCTATGAATTCGACGGCCGGGAACTCGCTCCGCTCGACGAGACGGCGGTCGCGGAAGCGGCGCGGGATATCCGCAGGAAGAACATCAAATCGGCGGCGGTGTCCTGCGTGTTCGCACCGATAAACGCCTCTATGGAGCACCGCATCGAGGAAATCCTGCGCAACGAGGCGCCGGACACGCATGTGACCCTTTCGAGCGAAATCGGCCGGGTCGGGCTCATAGAGCGGGAGAACGCGGCCATCATCAACGCGGCGCTCGCCGATCTGTCGGTCCGGGTCGTGAGCGCATTCAAGCGTGCGCTCGCCGAACTTGGCATCGGCGCGCCATTCCACATCAGCCAGAACGACGGGACGCTCATGGCGGCGGAGCATGTGGAACGGTATCCGGTACTGACTTTCGCGTCCGGGCCGACGAATTCCATGCGCGGCGCTGCCCATCTGTCGGGCAAGCCGGACGCGGTCGTCGTCGATATCGGCGGGACGACGACCGATGTCGGCGTTCTGGTCGGCGGATTCCCCCGCGAATCGGCGATGTCGGTCAATATCGGCAACGTCAGGACCAATTTCCGGATGCCCGATATCCTGGCCATCGGGCTGGGCGGGGGTAGTCGGGTCCGCGGGAACGAAGATGTGACGATCGGGCCGGACTCCGTCGGCTACAGACTTGTCGAGAAGGCCCTGGTGTTCGGCGGCGACACGCTGACGGCGACGGACATCGCCGTGGCTGCCGGTTATGCGGATATCGGGGACCGGGACCGGGTCAGGCCTCTCGGCCGCGATCTGGTTGACCGGACCGTAGAAAGGATTCACGCGATTGTCGAAGACGCAATCGACCGGGTGAAGACCAGCGCCGAAAACGTGCCGGTGATCCTTGTCGGCGGCGGGTCGGTGCTGGTGAATCGCGACCTGACGGGCGCCTCCGAGGTTGTCATGCCGGAACGATTCGACGTGGCCAACGCAATCGGGGCAGGTCTTGCACAGGTCGGCGGCGAGGTCGATCGAATCTACGCATACGACGAAATCGGACGGTGCAATGCCCTCGAAATCGCGCGACAGGAGGCCTGCAGCCGCGCCGTCAATGCCGGCGCTGCCGAGGACAGCGTCCAGATCGTCGACATAGAGGAACTCCCGCTCACCTACATGCCGGCCGGCGCGGTGCGCGTGAAGGCAAAGGCCGTCGGCAATCTGAGGGCACAGTAAGATCCGCAGATGACAGCGATAACGCTCACCAATCTGACCGATTTTATCCGGGGTGCCGCCATCCTCGGGACCGGCGGCGGTGGGGATCCTTATCTCGGGCGCCTCATGCTCGTGCAGGAACTGCTTGCCGTCGGTTCCATCGAGCTGCTCGATCCCGACAAAGTGGCGGGAGACTGGCTGGCGGTCAGTGTCGCGTCGATGGGGGCGCCCACGGTATTCGTGGAGAAGGTACCGAACGCCGATGCGACCATTCGGGCGATGCGACGGCTGGAGTTGGCGATCGGTCGAAAGTTCGATGCCGTCATCCCGCTGGAAGCCGGCGGCGTGAACGCGACATTGCCTCTGGTGGTCGGTGCAAGGACCGGTCTTCCGGTGGTCGACGCCGATGGCATGGGCCGGGCCTTCCCCGAGCTCCAGATGACGACATTCAACATCAACGGCGTACCGATCTGTCCGCTTGTGACCAGCGACGACCACGGCAACAGCGTCCTCTACGAAACGAACGATGCCGCGACCGCCGAGCGGTTCGCCCGGGCGATATGCGTGCGCATGGGCGGTATCGCCCAGACTGCGATGTATTGCCTGTCCGGTGCCGACATTCGGCGTTCGGCGGTGCCGAAGACGATCAGCATGTCCGTCGAGATCGGTGCAGCCATTCGGCGTGCACGGAGCGAGAAGGTCGATCCGTGCCTGGCGTTGGTTCGGCACTTCGAGGCGGGGCGCGGAAGCCGAGCCGCCCGCATCCTGTTCGATGGAAAGGTGACCGACATCAAGCGCGAGACCAGGGACGGTTTCGCCGTTGGGCGCGTTTTCCTGGAGGGAAATGCCGGAAACCGGGACAGGATGGAGATCGATTTCCGCAACGAATTTTCTGTCGCCCGGACGGACGGTCGCGTTCTCGCCATCGTCCCGGACCTGATCTGTGCCCTGGATCGCGAAACCGGCGAACCGATCACCACGGAATCGCTTCGTTACGGGCAGCGGCTGAAAATCGTCGGCATTGCCGCCGCCCCCGTCATGCGGACGCCACCGGCCATGAAGGTCTTCGGTCCCGAGGCGTTCGGCCTGTCGGAACCGTTTACGCCGCTCGAAGAAGTTGTGTGAGGAAGAACTGGCAAGGCTTTGAGAGGACGGAGATGACGGCTCTGTGTAAAACCGTATGAATTCGACCCGACAGAGGACGGTGACATGCGTGAGCGGATGACATCGATGACCCCGCGCCGGTGGTTGGGGTCCGACAGCAGGATGTGGCTTCTGGCACTTCCTGGCATCCTGTTTTTTGTCATCTTCTTTGCTGTTCCTCTTGTATCGTTACTTCTGATTTCTCTGGATAAATCGTCTGCTGGAATCATCGATGTACAGTGGATGTTTCGTTTCGACAACTATGTCCGGTTTTTCTCCAAGTCACTTTACTACGAGGCAGTAGTTCGCTCCTTCGGCCTGGCTTTTCTGGTGTCAATAATCGCTTTTGTCCTAGGCTACCCGCTCGCCTATGTGATCGCAAGAACGAAAAATCCGGCGCGAAACACTTTCCTGATGATCCTCGTGTTGAGTGCGATGCAACTCGACATGGTGATTCGGCTGTTCGGACTGATGGTGCTGATGGGCGACAAGGGAATTATCAACGAAATCTTGCGCTGGATGTCGGTGATTGGCGATAAGCCGGTTCCGCTGATGTACAATTCCTTTGGCGTTGTGGTCGGCCTGGTACAGTTTTCCTTGCCCTTCATGGTGCTTTCCCTGGTGGGCGTCATACAGAACATCGATCCGTCGCTCGAGGAAGCTTCACGCAGTCTGGGTGCGTCGCGCTCGGCGACATTTTGGAAGATTACCTTCCCGTTAAGCATGCCCGGAATCCTTGCCGGGTCTTTGCTCGTCTTCGCGATTTCGATTTCCTCCTATGTCGTTCCGACCTTGATGGGTGGCTGGAAGGTGGTGGTTCTGCCCATCCATATTTTCCAGCAGGTCGCGGAACTCGGCAAATGGCAGTTCGGCGCGACGGTCGCGGTCATCATGTTCGCGACCAGCCTCTTGGCCGTCATGGTCTATCAACACGCCGCGTCTGCGACATCGGGAGGCCGCACATGACACTGCGCGCCAGCAGCAGCCGGCCCCGCGGCAATACCGCCGTCGGCAAACGCGGTTGCCGGCGTGCCGGTAGAGAGTCCGACGAGAAGATAGCCTGGCCCGTCAGACTTGGCGCGTCTCTGGCGCTGATCGTCTTGTTGCTGCCGATTTTCATCGTGGTGTTGGCAGGCCTGAACTCCGGCGATCATTTGACCTTTCCGCCAAAGGGGCTTTCGCTGCGCTGGATCTACGCATTCATCGAGTCGGATGCCTTCCTGCCGGCCTATCTGTTCAGCTTGGGTATCGCCGTAGCGACTTCATTGCTGTCCACTTTCTTGGGCACGACAGTTGCCGTCTTTCTCGTGCGAGCCCGTTTCCGAGGCCGAAACGCCCTTCGGGCCTTTTTCCTGTCGCCGCTGATGCTTCCCGGGATCGTTCTCGGGCTCGCTCTCTACGTTTTCTACATTTCGACGGGGATCGGTCTGGTCCGTACCTTGCCCGGTCTGGTGATCGGCCATGTCCTGGTGACCTGTCCCTACGTCATCGGCACCGTTTCGGCTGCGCTGGTCGGCTTCGACCTGTCCCTCGAAGAAGCGGCGCGCAGTCTGGGCGCGGGTCCGTTCAAGACCTTCCGGTCCATAACCTTGCCGGTGATTGCGCCGGGCATTCTGGCCGGGTCGGTTTTTGCGTTCATCGTGTCGTTCGGGCAGTTCGACATCTCGCTCTTCCTGACCCCGCCTAACCACACACCGCTGCCGATCGCCCTCTACACCTCGCTCAGATACACCTTCGAGCCCACGGCGGCAGCAGCGGGAATCTTCGCCATCACTCTCGTCGTCGTATCGATGCTGGCCGCGGCCAGAATCACGAATCTGCGCCGTATGACCGGTGCCAGTTCATTCTGAAGAAGTCGGTGAAAGTCAAAAAACAGGAGGCAAGTCATGACAGAAACAGGAAAGCCGAACGGCGCCTCGACCGTCTCGCGGCGCAGGGTTCTCAAGAAGGGTGCGGGCGCCGCCTGCCTTGCCGCGGTCGGCTCTGTGCCGGGCTTCAACATCAATCACGCATGGTCGAAGGACGTGTCCTGGGAGGGCCAGCCGTTCGACGCCGGCGGCGCAACCATCCGCATCAACGAATGGGGCGGATTCTGGGAACAGCATATGCGCAAGAACCTTCTCGATGCTTTCGAGAAGACGTACAATTGCAAGGTCGCATACGATTCATCGTTTCCTTGGTTCCCCAAATACGTCGCCAGCGGACCGAAAGATCCCGCGTTCCACGTCGGGAACTGGAACCTGAACGAAATTGTCAAGCTCGGCCGGATCGGCGACTTTTTTCTCGGCGTCGATGAGATCCGGGCGAGCGTTCCGAATGCGGCGGATTGCTGGGATTTCGCGTTCGGCAGCAAGCTGGGCGTAACCTGGGGGTTCGGCGAACTGGCCTATGCTTGGCGGACCGACCTGATCGATCCTGCGCCGACCGGGTTCAAGGCATTCTGGGAAAAACGCTTCGCCGGAAAACGCGGAACCTATATTACGTCCAACACCCTGCAGCAGATCTTCTTCATGCTTGCAAGCGAGGTTTGGGGAAGCGGCCAACGGGACATGAAGGCCGGTTTCGACGCGATGAAGCGGGCCATGCCGATGAAGATTTCCGACTTCACCGGCAATATGCAGACCCTGGTAGAGCGGGGGGAGGTCGAGATCGGCGTTCAGTGGGAGGGGGAAATCTTCCTGCAGGTCGACAAGGGAATCAAGGTTGCGCCTTTGAACTGGAAAGAGCGGAAACCGATTCTGTCGCAGACTAAGACGATCGCGCGATACGCCGACCCGGTGGCAAAGAAACTGGCGCTGGCGCTGATGCACCATTCGCTGGATCCGGCCTTCCAGAAGACAACGGCGGAAGTGTTCTATCTGCGGCCGAGCAACAAGAAGACGAAGCTGCCGGAGAAGCTCTCGAACAAGGGCGTGACGAATACCGCCGACGCCATGAAGGGCCTTTGGATCCCCGACTGGAACTGGTACCTCGACAATGAAGATGAAATCGTCGAGACCGTGAACGAGATATTCACAGGCTAGACTGTTCGTGAAAGAAGGGATCGCGGCCCGGATTGAACCGGGCCGCGATTTCGATTTCGATGCCGTGGAAAAGGCAATGCCCTACGTCCTTCTGAGGCGTCTGCATAAGGACTATGACGGCGGCCCGGCTGTGGCGGGCATCGACCTGGACGTGGAGCAGGGCGAGTTCTTCTCCCTGCTCGGTCCGTCCGGCTGCGGCAAGTCGACGACGCTGCGCATGATCGCCGGGTTTGTCCGGGCGACGTCCGGAACGATCGAAATAGACGGTGCAGAAGTTTCGCACCTAGCGCCGGAAAAGCGCGGCATCGGCTTTGTGTTCCAGAATTACGCGATTTTCCCTCACATGACCGTTTTCGACAATATCGCGTTCGGCCTTCGTCTGCGGCGACTGCCGAAAGATCAGATTAGAGGTCGCGTCGCAAGGGCACTGACGCAGGTCGGACTGGCGGGTTTCGACAGGCGGTATCAGAGGGAAATGTCGGGTGGACAACAGCAGCGGGTCGCCCTGGCGAGGGTCTTGGTAACCGAGCCGAGACTTCTTCTGCTCGACGAGCCGCTGTCATCCCTCGACAAGAAACTGCGCGAGGAGATGAAGACCTGGATCAAGAAACTTCAGAGATCGTTGAACATCACGACAATCTATGTCACGCACGACCAGGGCGAAGCGCTGGCCCTGTCCGACAGGATCGCCGTCATGTCCAAGGGGCAAATCGATCAGGTTGGCACGCCTGTCGAGATTTACGAAAAACCGGCGAATCGATTCGTTACCGAATTTATTGGCGAATCGAATATCTTGTCGGCAAGGATTGTCGGCGAAGACGGAAAAACCTGCCAAGCGGAAATAGGCGGACAAATTATTCTCCTGTCGTCGGAACCGGGACTGGCGGTCGGGCAGGCGGCCTGTATTGCGATACGGCCTGAGCATATCCAGCTCGGCATACCGCAAGAGGAAACCGGATGGCAGCATATTGCCGCGACGCTCAGGGGCACGGTCTATCAGGGTGCGTTCGTGCGCTATATCTTCGATCTACAGGGTCAGGAGATCGTGGTCGAAGTGGCCAATAGGGACAAATTGGCGGATGTGGCTTCGGCGTCTGAATTTATCTTATCCTGGCGAACGGAAAAAACACGTGTGGTCAGGGATTGAATTTTCCCCGATTGTTGCTCGGCGTGGGTGCTGGATGCCGATCAGCATAATAACCCATTGCGGTTGCTAAATTTGCGTACCAAAATTTGGAAATATCGTGATTTCCGCGAGAATCCCAGAACAAAATAATGATTCACCTTCGGGAATGAAAAGCCTTGAATACACCAAATTGTTTAAGGGCATCTTTTGTCATGATCTGCCAGAAAATAGGATTTGTCCCGCAATTACAATGACTTAAGAAAGAACCGCCCTTATCGGTCTTCATCTCGCAAGCTGATTCAAGTCAACTCCCGACCCCGCATGTCCCCCGAATTCGCCCAAATTGCGGCGGATGTTTCCGATCCGGCGCGGGCGACGGTAGCGCCGGGCGGCGGATGAAGGACTTCATCGAAGCCCACGTCGATGAAGACCTGAGCATCGAAGCGCTGGCGAACGAGGCCTGCCTTAGCCCGTTCCATTTCGCGCGTGCGTTCAAGGCGGCGACCGGAACGTCGCCCCACAGCTACATCTCGAACCTGCGGGCCAATAAAGCGAAGCTGTTGATTGCAGAGGGAAAGCTCCCGCTCGCCGAAATTGCCTATACATGCTGATTTTATTCCCAGGCCTACTTCACCACGTGGTTCAAGCGAATCGTGGGCGCCACGCCAGGAACCTATCGAGCCAACTTTGCGTGATGCAGCTCCTCCCTCTCACGTGAGGGAGCCTCGGGAAGCCCCGGGGCTGGTTCTGAAGCGGGCAGGGTGGAATGCGCCTGCCACCCCACCCTGCACTCTCCGACGCGCCTGAGATACTGCCACGCCCTCACGCCGTCTCTCGCCCTCTTCATCGTTGCCCGAGCCGGTTTGCGGCCGCGCCCGCTCGGTATCAGAACCTCCCGTCCAAGCGAAACCCGATAGCGTGGCTCGGATCCGCATTTTCGTTGGTATGCTCGCGCCGGGTCGCCTCAAGCCGGAGCTGCAGGGAGTTTGGGCCGCGGCCGTCCAGTTCGAGTCGCCATCCCAGGCTGTACTCCCGGTAGCCGTTCGACAGCCCGAGCCCGAGTTCCGGCGTCGAAGTGAATTGGTCGCCGAAAGCCGAAGAGCCGTAACCCATTCTGAGGTCCAAACGACGATTCTGCGGCCTGTTGCCGTTATCGTCCGCCGTTAGCCCGGCCAGGGTGTCGCGCTCGAGTAGTGCGTCCATGCCACCGCTCGCCGAGGCGCCCATAGCCAGACTAAGGGTGAGCGATGGTCCGCGGTTCGAGGCAGGGCCCGGGTTCCAGGCGAGTGAGCCGGCGATGCCGCGATCGCGAAAGCCGCGGGACTCGTGGGTCAGCAGGCTACGCCCGCTCATCTCGGCTGAGATCCCGCTTGCCGGGTCCTCCCAGGACAGTCCACCGCCTATGTCAATTCCGAAGCCGGTTTCAGCGTCGCCGCCATCAAGGCGCGCCCCGATCTCGACACTAGCTGTCAGCGAGGCTCCGCTCTCCAAGCGGAACTGTCTTGAACCCTCCAGCCCCAAGCGGAACCGGGTCGTATTCCTGTCTGACGCGGCCAGCCCGGTCGCTTCGGCCGTCCTCGTGCGGACGTAGAGCCCGTCGGTTTTCAACATCAGTTCCAGCCCGCCCGCCTCAGGCGCCCGCAACAGCATTCCGTGCAGCCCACCGGACATCATCATCAGGTCGAGATTCGTCCGGACCGACTGCCCATCCGTCGGATTCAGGGTGAGTGAGCCCGAGCCGTAGCCGGCCGCGCCCCAGACAGAAATCCGATCGCTCAGCACATAGCGACCCCAGGGAAAGACTCCGGTCTGGGTTGCAGAGGCCGATCCCCCATCGCATGCCCCCCGATAGCCGCCGTCGCCACGGCTGTGCGACAGGATCACTCCGACGGTTGCGTCACCCCGGGTCCAGTCCGCGCCCAGCATGCCGCTGACCACCTCGCCGTCCAGAGAGACCGCATTATCGCGTCCGTTGAAGCGCGTCATCGCCCCACGGCCCCAGAACGAGACCAGACCGCTTTCTTCCGTGCCTTCGGTAAGCGCGAAGGACGAGCCGGCCAGCAGGTCCTGTACGGTCACCTGACGGGACCCGCGACCGACACGCCGGGCGCCGTCGCATCCCCGGTCAGCGGCGTCGCCTTCGGCCCGACCGCCGCCGGCACCATGGGCGTGTCCGCCCAGAAGGGAGAGGCGGGTCCGTCGGGTGCGAAAGGGTCCTCCCAGGCCAGGATGCCGAACCGCGCCGCGACGAGGTCGACCGCCGTCTGCAGACGGACCGGAAAGGGCGCCCGCTCCGGCAGCCCGGGCTGCGGAAGCCGCCGGCGCCAGGCCGCCCGGTAGGCCAGGAGACGCCGCAGTATCTGCCACGCCCGCACGCCGTCCTCCGCGCGCATGCCCGGCCGGACGCCCGCCGCGTTCTCAGAACCGCGCCGTCACCCGGAGCCCGGCAGTGTGCTCCGGTAGCGCGCCCGTATTGTCGTTGGCGGCTTCGCGCCGCCGTCCCTCCAGAGCGAACTCCAGCGAGCCGATATCGCCCGGGCGCATGTCGCGCTTCAGGCGCCAGCCGAGGCTGTATTCCCGGTGGCCCTCCGACATCCCGAAGCCCAGCTCCAGGACCGAGGTGAAGCGGTCGCCCAACGCCGCGAAGCCGTAGCCGAACTTCAGCTCCAGCCGCCGGCGCTGCAGCTCGTCGCCATCGTCGTTCGCCGTCAGCCCCTCCAGCGTCCCGCGGTTCAGCAGCGCGTCCGCGCCGCCGCTCGCCGAGACCCCCAGGGTCTGGCGCAGCGTCAGGCTCGGACCGCGGGCCGAGCCTGGCCGCGGGTCCCAGCCGAGCAAGCCCGCAAAGCCGCGCTGGCGGAACCCGGCGCTCTCGTGGGTCAGCAGGCCGCGGCCGCTCACCTCGGCCCGGATGCCCGTCTCCGGGTCGTTCCACGCGAGGCCGCCGCCGAGGTCGAGCCCGAAGCCGGTCTCGGCGTCGCCGCCGTCGTGGCGCAACCCGACCCCCAGCCGCGGTTCCAGCGTCCCCGCGCCGAGCTTCACGCCCCGCCAGGTTCCCTCCAGCCCGAGCCGGAGCCACGTCACCTCCGCGTCAGCCGCCGAGAGATCGCCGGCGACCGCATCCGACGAGGTCTGCACCATCATCGCGTCGGTCTTGACCGCAAGCTTCGGGCCGCCCCCGGCCGGCGCCCGCACGACCACACCGCGCAGCCCCGCCGCCGCCATCTTCAGGTCCATGTCGGTCTCGATCGGCGCGCCGCCCTCGGGCGTCAGCGTCTCCGATCCGGGAGTGATGCCAGCGACGTTATGCTCAGTGCGGAGTTTTCGGAATCCTTTGACCAGGACAGTCGCGCTCCGCCGTCGCAGCAAACCAGGGGGCGGAAGAAACACGCATTATTGGCAGCTTCGCTGGTAGGTGCTTGGTGTCGTGCCGGAAAGGCGCCTGAACCACGTATGGAAGTAGGATTGGGAGGTGATCCCGCACAAATCGGCGACCTCGGTGAGCGGGTATCGGCCTTCGGCAAGCAAGAACTTCGCTTTTTCGAACCGCCGTTCCGTAGTGTACTGATGCGGTGTCTTCCCGGTCGCCGCTTTGAAGGAGCGGCAGAAATGGAAGGGACTCAGGCATGCTTCACCCGCCAGCCTTTCGATGCTCAGGTCTTCGCTGAGATGGGCCTCGATGAGATCCGTGACCCGCCGGAGGCGCCGGGAATCGAGCACGCCACGGGCGTTCGGCGGCGTTACCGATGCCGGCTCCGGATCGGAAAAACGCCGCAGGACATGAATGGCGAGCGCGGAAGCCAGGTATTCGACCAGCCGATCGCCGACCGGATTCGGATCGACCACCTCGCAGCGAACCGCCATTGCTATATGTTCAATTAGTGGATCCCGAAAGGCGCCGAACTGCAGCAGGTCGACTGTGCTGGGATACACCCCGCATTCCCGGAGCGCGGCTTCCGCCAGCCGGGTATTGGGTAGGTAGATGCAGATGAGCTCCGGAATGCGGCCACGGAGATAGACCGTGTCCGCGGCTACCCCGGCCGGGCTCAACCAGACAGTACCCGGAACCACATGGGAATCGTACAATCGTCCTTCCCGGCGCCCCTGAACTTTCGAATGGCCTTTAAGGATCACGATGATTTGCGTCTCGTTCGGCCGGGTATTTTCGATACCGCCTTCCGGGCAACTCCACAGTTCCGCGTGCAGCCCGTTCCAGCCCCGGTCGCGGCTCGTTCCAAGCAACGAGCCTGTCGTATTTCCTTCCCGGCGGCCCATGAACACGGCTTCCGTATTCGTTCCACCGACATCGACCTCAGTGAACATTGTGCTACTCGTGTAAGTTGTTCGACAGCCGGATTTTAGGCAGGGAGCGGTGTGGAATCAGCCGCCAAGACGGATAGGTGTATTATTAAATCGTATAGGTAATTGTGCCCGGCAAAGACCCGAAGCTGATCTCCGACAACTCAGGTCCATTGAGAGAATTCTCGATGAATATGGGTTTCCGGCGAAACCGCTCCCGTCTGCCCGCGCGCCCGGTTTGCGAAATCGCGCAGCGCCTCGCCGGCCGGGAACCGTACGGTGCGCGACTCCGGGTCGGCAATCTCTGCGCCGGTGCGCAGATTGCGGCCCGTACGCGCTGGCCGCTCAACCGCTGCCAATTGTCCCGAAACCCGTCGTCGGCACCGTCTCGCCCCTACGCCCGGGTCCCGGCAACCGCCGCCCGCGCGGCCCTGTGCGCCCCGTCCGCTGCCGCACGCTCTACCACCGCGCCTCCAGACCGAATCTGAATTCGTACCCGGGAGCGATATTGTCGTTGTCGGCGTCCCGGCGGGTCGCCTCGATCCGGGCCTCCAGGGACCCGCTGTCATCGCGCATGTCGCGCCGCAGGCGCCAGCGCAGGCTGTAGTCCCGGTGGCCGTTGGACATCCCGAAGCCGAACTCCGGCCTTGAGGTGAAGCGGTCGCCGATCGCCGAGAAGCCGTAGCCCAGCGTCACCTCCAGGCGCCGGCGCCCGAGCTCGCCGCCGGCGTCATTGGCGGCGAGCCCCTCAAGCGTGCCGCGGTTGAGCAGCGAGTCCACGCCGCCCGTCGCCGAGGCCCCCATGGTCTGGCTGAGGGTCAGGCTCGGGCCCCGGTCGGAATCCGGCGCCGGATCCCAGGTTAGCGACCCCGCAAAGCCGCGGTGGCGGAAGCCGGCGCTCTCGTGGGTCAGGAGGCCGCGCGCACTCACCTCGGCCCGGATGCCGTTCTTCGGGTCCGACCAGGCTAGCCCGCCGCCGAGGTCGAGGCCGAACCCGGTCTCGGCGTCGCCGCCGTCATGGCGCACACCCATCTCGAGCCTGGGCTCCAGCGTGCCGCCGCCCATCTTCATGCCCCGCCAGGCGCCTTCGAGACCCAGGCGGAGCCGCGTCACCTGCGCCGCCGCCGCCGCCAGGCTGCCGCGAACCGCGTCCGACGACGTCCGCACGATCATCGCGTCGGTGTTGACCGCAATCTCCGGGCCGCCGTCCGGCGGCGCCTCGACCACCGTGCCGCGCAGGCCAATCGCCGCCATCATGAGGTCCATGTCGGTGCCGACCGGCGCGCCGGTCTCGGGCGTGAGCGTCAGCGTGCCCGCGCCGTAGCCGACCGTGCCCCAGACGGTCACCCGGTCGGTCAGCGCGTAGCGCCCGTAGGGATAGACGCCGGTCACCGTTGCCGACACCGCGCCGCTGTCCGCGCCCCGGTAGCTGCCCCGGCTGCGCGCCTGGCTCACGAGCAGACCCGCCGTCCAGCTGCGCGCCCCGGATCCGGCCCCGGACCCGTGCTGCGTCCAGTCCGCGCCGAGCATCAGGTTCGTCACCTCGCCCGACATCGAGAGATCGCCCGCGCGCCCGTTGAAGCTTGACAGCGCCCCCCGGCCCCACAGCGAGACAATGCCGCCGCCCGCCCCGTCGGCTCTGGCGGTGAGCGCAAAGGAACTGCCCGTCAGCAGGTCGCGCCCCGTCACCGGGCGCCAGCCGGCCCGCCGGTCCTCCGCTTCGCCGCGCAGCCAGCGCGACAGGTGCGCCTGCGCCAACGCCGCCTCGCCCGTCTCGCGGGCCTCCTCGTCCTCCGGCGCCGCCGCGGAGCCGATCCGCTGGCCGGCCAGCGTCACCTCGATGCCCGGAGTCGGCGCCGACCGGATGCGGTCCTCGACCGCCGCGACCACCTGTTCGGAAACGGTGCGCCCGAGGCGCGCAAGCCAGCCCTTCAGCAGCGGATTGGCGTCGCCGTCCCTCACCGTCACTTCGACATCGGGGGCCGTCACGCCATCGTAGCCGCCGCCCGTCGGCGTGTGCGTCAGCGTCACGGCGTCGTCGAAGCCGTCGGCATCCTCCGCCGCGCGCACCGTCACCGTCTGCGGCACATTCCAGTTGGATGTCGTGAACTCCAGGGTCGTGTCGTCCACCGACACGTCGGTCCCGTGCGTGCCGCCGATGGTTATTGTCACGGTGGCCGCGGGCAACGCATCCAGCACCGCCGTGTAGGCGGAGTCGCTCCCTTCGTTCACCGTCAGCCGCACCGGCCCGTCGCCCGCCGTCGCGGAGCCCAACTGGGCGATCGTCACGCCCCGGTCGTTGTCTCTCACCGTCACTTCGATATTGGAGATCACGTCATCGTAGCCGCCGCCCCTCGCCGTGTGCGTCAGCGTCACGACGTCGTCGATGCCGTCGGCATCCTCCGCCGCGCGCACCGTCACCGGCTGCGGCACATTCCAGTTGGATGTCGTGAACTCCAGGGTCGTGTCGTCCACCGACACGTCAGTACCTTGCATGCCGCTGATGGTCACCGTCACGGTGCCTGACGGCAACGTTGCCAGCTCCAACAAGTAAATGAAGTGGCTCCCCTCGTCGACCGTCGCCATCAACGACGCTTCGCCTGCCGGACCGGAATTCCGGCGCGCGCCGAAGGCACGGGCAAGTCCGCCCACACCGGCCGGCGCGGAGCCTGGCAGGGTAATAATCAGGTCCCGGTCGTTGTCTCCCACCGTCACTTCGACATCGGGGGCCGTCACGCCGTCGTAGCCGCCGCCCGTCGGCGTGTGCGTCAGCGTCACGACATCGTCGATGCCGTCGGCATCCTCCGCCGCGCGCACCGTCACCGTCTGCGGCACATTCCAGTTGGATGTCGTGAACTCCAGGGTCGTGTCGTCCACCGATACGTCGGCGCCGTGCGTGCCGCCGATGGTCACCGTCACGGCGCCTGACGGCAACGTATCCAGCACCACCGTATAGGTTGCGCTACCGCTCTCGGGGACTTTCAGCCTGTTCTCGGAGATGCTCACCTGACCCGCAATTTCATCAACCGTCACGGTCACCGTATAGGTCTGCACGGTGGCGCCGTCTTCGGCGGTGACCTTGACCTTGATCGCGTTCGCGCCGACGGCGAGCGCGGCCTGGTGGCCGGCCTTGCCGTCGTCGGCGTCGGCAAGGGCGCCGCCGACGCCGTCGAGATATTCGACCGTGGCGCTGGCGTGGGCCGTCGTCGGCGCGACGGTGATCTCGTCGACGGCGTTGCCGGCCGACGCGGTGTAGCCCAGGGTCGCGGTCGCGAAGGTCGGGGCCAGCGCGATCGCCGTGTCCGTGCCGCTGTCGTCGTAGGAGAGCGCCAGCGCGCTCAGGGATGCGTCGGCGGATCCGGCCCGGGTCACGGTCACCGTATAGGTCTGCGCGGTGACGCCGTCTTCGGCGGTGACCTTGATCTTGATCGTGTTCGCGCCGACGGCGAGCGCGGCCTGGTGGCCGGCCTTGCCGTCGTCGGCGTCGGCAAGGGCGCCGCCGTCGCCGTCGAGATATTCGACCGTGGCTTCGCCGTGGGCCGTCGTCGGCGCGACGGTGATCCCGTCGGCGGCGTTGCCGGCCGATGCGGTGTAGCCCAGGGTCCCGCTCGTGAAGGTCGGGGCCAGCGCGATCGCCGTGTCCGTGCCGCTGTCGTCGTAGGAGAGCGCCAGCGCGCTCAGGCTGGCGTCGGCGGACGCCGCCCGGGTCACCGTCACCGTGTAGGTCTGCGCGGTGACGCCGTCTTCGGCGGTGACCTTGACCTTGATCGCGTTGGCGCCGACGGCGAGCGCGACCTGGTGGCCGGCCTTGCCGTCGTCGGCGTCGGCAAGGGCGCCGCCGACGCCGTCGAGATATTCGACCGTGGCTTCGCCGTGGGTTGTCGTCGGTGCGACGGTGATCTCGTCGACGGCGTTGCCGGCCGACGCGGTGTAGCCCAGGGTCCCGCTCGTGAAGGTCGGGGCCAGCGCGATCGCCGTGTCCGTGCCGCTGTCGTCGTAGGAGAGCGCCAGCGCGCTCAGGGATGCGTCGGCGGATCCGGCCCGGGTCACGGTCACCGTATAGGTCAGCACGGTAACGCCGTCTTCGGCGGTGACCTTGATCTTGATCGTGTTCGCGCCGACGGCGAGCGCAACCTGGTGGCCGTCTTCGTCGCCGTCGGCGTCGGAGATCGCCGCGTCGTCGCCGTCGAGATATTCGACCGTGGCGCTGGCGTGGGCCGTCGCCGGTGCGACGGTGATCTCGTCGACGGCGTTGC
>LXNI01000706.1_pt1 | contig 36275 bp, 34 predicted proteins | sample 809091 | NCBI WGS metagenome assembly LXNI01 (sample SAMN04870527, study PRJNA318959) | sponge metagenome | biome: 01000161; feature: marine sponge reef; material: water | host: Sarcotragus foetidus | place: Greece: Milos, Mediterranean Sea | collected 2013-05-29 | depth 5-7 m
GGCCTTCTGCGGCATCGTCGGCATGAAGCCGACCTACGGCCGTTGCTCGCGCTGGGGCCTCGTCGCCTTCGCTTCGTCCCTCGACCAGGCCGGGCCGATTACGCGGACGGTGCGGGATTCCGCAATCCTGCTGCGCGCCATGGCTGGACACGATCCGAAGGATTCGACATCCGTGCCCGCCCCGGTGCCGGACTACGAGGCCGCGCTCACCGGCGACATCCACGGCCTGCGCATCGGCATCCCCGCCGAATACCGGATGGACGGCACGCCGGAGGCCATCGTCGCGCTCTGGGAACGGGGCAAGGACTGGCTGAGGGCGGCCGGCGCCGAGATCGTGGACCTGAGCCTGCCGCACACGAAGTATGCGCTGCCGGCCTACTATATCGTCGCGCCGGCCGAGGCTTCATCCAATCTCGCGCGCTACGACGGGGTGCGCTTCGGCCTGCGCGAAGCCGGCGACGGCGCCGACCTGACGGAGATGTACGAGGCGACCCGGGGCGCCGGTTTCGGCGCGGAGGTGCGCCGGCGCATCCTGATCGGCGCCTACGTCCTGTCGGCCGGCTACTACGACGCCTATTACATCAAGGCCCAGCGCGTGCGCAGCCTGATCGCGCAGGATTTCGCCGAAGCCTTCGGCCGGGTCGACGCCATCCTGACGCCGACCACGCCGACCGCGGCCTTTCCGCTGGGCGAGAAGATGGACGATCCGATCGCCATGTATCTCAACGACGTGTTCACCGTCCCGGCGAGCATGGCCGGCCTGCCGGCGATCTCCGTTCCGGCCGGGCTGGACGAAAACGGCCTGCCGCTCGGCCTGCACCTGATCGCCGACGCCTTCGAGGAAGAAACCCTGTTCCGAGTAGCCGGGGTCCTGGAAGAGGCGGCGGGATTCGCGGCACGGCCTGCGATGGCGGGCTGAGCGCCCCGACCTCCCCTCGGAAGAGGTTTTCTCTGCGAAACAGCGCTGTCAGAATCCCCCTCCGCTTGTGGGAAGGGCAAGGGGAGGCGTTGGCCGCCGCCTCACCGATGTCCGATTCCAGCACCGAGACGAGGTCCGCGGACCCCTCCCCCTAACCCCCTCCCCCGAGGGGAGGGGGGATCGCCTTGCTTACTCTGTCGAAGCCCCGTCTCAAAGGACGGCCCGCACCGAGCCCTACTTCGCCAGCCGGATCCGGATCACGCCCTTTATCGGGGCGTGGGGATCGACCGGTTTGCCCTTGCGCAGGATCGTGACCTTGCCGGTCCGTGCGAGGCCGATCGCCTCCTCGCGCACGACGCGCGACCAGCGGTGCGCCGATTGCGCCGGCGCGCCGGGCTTGAGCCGCTCCTCGGCGAATACCTTCGCCACGTCGCCCGGCCCGATCGAGCCCTCGCCGGCCGCCGCGGCGAGTTCTAGGATGATTTCGCGGACGGTCCGTTTCTTCGGCCGGCCGCCGGAAGCCGGAGACCCATCCAGACGGTCTGTCATGGCGCGTTCCCTGTCGGCGACGCTCGATGGCGGTCTTGTTGAACGGGCGGCTTTGGGCCTACGGTGGTGCGGCACCGGACCGGCGCCGCGGGACGGCGCAGCGCGGCCGGACACCGCCGGAGCATAGCATGACCGAACCCGCCAGCTTGGGCAGCTTCGATTACGTCATCGTCGGCGCGGGCTCGGCGGGCTGCGTGCTGGCGAACCGGCTGTCCGAGGACCGGCGCAACCAGGTGCTGCTGCTCGAGGCCGGCGGCAGGGACAGCTATTTCTGGATCAAGGTGCCGGTCGGCTATCTCTACACCCAGGGCAACCCGCGCACCGACTGGTGCTTCAGGACCGAGGCCGAGAAAGGCCTGAACGGCCGGGCGCTCAACTATCCGCGCGGCCGGGTGCTCGGCGGCTGCTCTTCGATCAACGGCATGATCTACATGCGCGGCCAGATGCGGGACTATGACGGCTGGGCCCAGAGGGGCAACCGGGGCTGGAGCTGGGACGATGTCCTGCCCTGGTTCAAGAAGTCCGAGCATCATTTCGGCCCGCCCGACGAATTCCACGGCACCGGCGGCGAATGGCGGGTCGAGCCGCCGCGGGTCGGCTGGGAGATCCTCGACGCCTTCGAGCGCGCCTGCAACGAGACCGGCATTGCAAGGACGCCGGATTTCAACGATGGCGACAACGAGGGCACCGGCAAGTTCATGGTCAACCAGCGCCGCGGCACGCGCTGGAATACGGTGCAGGCTTTCCTGAAACCGGCGCGCAACCGGCCGAACTTGACGATCCTGACCCACGCCCAGGCGAAGCGCATCCGCTTCGAAGGCAAACGCGTCAGCAGTCTCGATTTCTGGCGCAAGGGCACGGAGACCCGGGTCGATGTGGGCGGCGAGCTGATCCTGGCGGCGGGTTCGATCGGCTCGCCGCATCTGCTTCAGGTCTCCGGCATCGGGCCGGGCGCCCTGTTGCAGGACAGGGGCGTGGCGATGCACCACGAACTGCCCGGCGTCGGCGGCAATCTCCAGGACCATCTGCAACTGCGTCTCGTCTACCGTGTCGCCAACGTCGTGACCCTCAACCAGAAGGCCAACAGCCTGTGGGGCAAGGCGGTCATGGGGCTTGCATACGCCTTGTTCCGGCGCGGGCCGCTCACCATGGCGCCGAGCCAGCTCGGCGTGTTCGCCAAGTCCGATCCGTCGCGCGAGACCGCCAACCTGCAATATCACGTCCAGCCCCTGTCCCTCGACAGGTTCGGCGAGCCGCTGCACCGCTTTTCGGGCCTGACGGCCTCGGTGTGCGACCTGCGGCCGGAGAGCCGGGGCGCGGTGACGCTGAAATCGCCGGACCCGAAAGAGCCGCCGGCGATCGCGCCCAACTATCTCTCGACGCCTGGCGACCGGCAGACCGCAGCCGATGCGATCCGGCTGACCCGGCGCATCGCCGCCGCACCTTCGCTCGAACCCTACGCGCCGGAGGAGGTGCTGCCCGGCACGGCGCTGCAATCGGAGGAGGAACTGGTCCGCGGTGCCGGCGATATCGGAACGACGATCTTCCACCCGGTCGGCACCTGCAAGATGGGCAGCGATCCGCAGGCGGTGGTCAGCGACCGGCTGAAGGTGCACGGGCTGGAAAACCTGCGCGTCATCGACGCCTCAATCATGCCGACCGTAACCTCCGGCAACACCAACAGCCCGACCATCATGATCGCCGAAAAGGGCGCCGCCATGACGCTGGAGGACGCGCGGGGGTGACGGGGCCGTTCAACAGCCTCACCCGTCGTTTCCGGCTTCGCCGCTCAAATTTCCTTCTTGCCGCCCCGGCCGACCGCAGGTCGAGCCGGGGACCAGAGCCGACCCGCAGGGTTTGTCTCTGTGGCACTGGACCCCGGAATTCCGCTTTGATCCATCCGGGGTGGCAATGTGCATTTGTCTGAATGGGTGGAACGTCCGATCGGACCGAACTGGCCATTGCGCAAGCGCGCGGCCCCGCTCACGCCGCGTCGGCGGCGGCCTTCCCGGCGTCGTAGGGCGCGCTCCAGGAGGTGAGGCGGGCCTTGGCGTCGTCGTATTCGCGTTGCAGCTGCGCGACGACCTCGGCGGTCGGGCGGATGTCCTTGACCATGCCGGCGCTCTGGCCCGCGCTCCAGATGTCGCGCCAGACCTTGCGGCTGGACCCGCCGCCGGAGCCGAAATCCATCTTCGACTTGTCGGCCTCCGGCAAGTTGGCCGGGTCGAGGCCCGCCGCCGCCACGCTCTTGGCCAGATAGTTGCCTTTCACGCCGGAGAAGAGGTTGGTGTAGACGATGTCCTCGGCGGCGCTGTCGACGATCATTTCCTTCTGCCGGTCGAGCGCGTTCGCCTCGGTCGTCGCGATGAAGCGGGTGCCGAGATAGGCGAGGTCGGCGCCCATGGCCTGGGCGGCGAGGATCTGGTCGCCGGTCGCCATGCTGCCGGACAGGATGACCGGCCCGTCGAAAAATTCGCGCACCTCGGCGACCAGCGCGAAGGGGCTGAGCGCCCCGGCATGGCCGCCGGCGCCGGCGCACACCAGGATCAGGCCGTCGGCGCCTTCGGCCAGCGCCTTCTTCGCGTGCCGGATGTTGGTGATGTCGTGGAACACAAGCCCGCCATAGCTGTGCGCCGCCGGCGCGACATGGGTCGGCGCCTGCAGGCTGGTGATCATGATTGGCGCCTCGTACTTCACGCACAGCTCGACATCGTGCTCCAGCCGGTCGTTGGACTTGTGGACGATCTGGTTGACGGCAAAGGGGGCAACCGGCCGGTCCGGATGCTTGGCGGCATACTCGCCCAGCTCGGTCACGATCCGGTCGAGCCACTCGCCCAGCACTTCCTTCGGGCGGGCGTTGAGCGCCGGGAAAGAGCCGATGATGCCGGCCTTGCACTGCTCGATCACCAGGTCCGGGTTGGAGACGATGAACAGCGGCGCGCCGATCAGCGGCAGGGACAGCCGGCCCTTGAGGGCTTCCGGAATGGCCATGATTTCGGGAACTCCCGCTGTTGTCAGATCCTGCGGTCCTTGCCGGCCCAGTACGGGTCGCGCAAATGGCGCTTGAATATCTTGCCCGAGTCTTCCCGCGGCAGCGCATCGTGGAAGGTGACGATGCGCGGCACCTTGTATCGGGCCAGCCGCCCGGCGACATGGGCGCGGATGTCGTCTTCTGTCACGGCGCCGGCCGGCTCGACGGCGGCGGCGACCGCTTCGCCGAATTCCTCGTCCGGGATGCCGAAGACGGCGCAGTCGCGCACCGCCGGATGGTCGCCGATGACGCCTTCGATTTCGGACGGATAGATGTTGACGCCGCCGGAGATGATCATGTCCTTGCGGCGGTCGCACAGGTAGAGATAGCCGTCCTCGTCCCGATACCCGATATCGCCGTTGGTGAACCAGGCGCCACCCCGTGTGCCTTCATCCATTTCCGGCCGGTTGCGATAGGTAAACCCGAACGCCGCGTTGAGCTGCATATAGAGTTCGCCTTCCTGCCCCGGCGGCAAGATCGTGCCGTCCGCGCCGCGGACCTGCACCGGCGTCGTCTCGCGCGGTCTACCGACCGTGCCCGGCCGGGCCAGCCATTCCTCGCTCGACGCGACCGAGACGATGGCCGCCTCGGTCGAGCCGTAATATTCGTGGATCACCGGCCCCCACCACTCGATCATCGCCCGCTTGACGCCGGGCGGGCAGGGCGCCGCGCCGTGAATGACATATTTGAGGGAGGAGACGTCGTATCGCTCCCGCACCTCTTGTGGCAGGCGCAGCAGGCGGCTGAACATGGTCGGCACCATGTGCATCGCCTCCGCCTTGCGCTGCTCGATCGTGCCCAGCAGGTCTTCGGCGTCGAAGCGCGGCATCAGGAAGAGGTCGCTGTCGAGGGCCAGGCAGCCGGATGAATAGGCGAAGGTTGCGCTGTGATACATCGGCCCGGTCATGACGGCGTTCAGGCCGCTCCACAGGCCGAACGCGTCGGCCACCATGGCATTGCCGCGCTCGATCGCCTCCGCGCCGGTGGATTCGCGGGTCACGCCCTTGGGCTGCGCCGTGGTGCCGGAAGTGTAGATCATGGAGAAGCGGCCTGCCGGCGGCCCGGCGGACGGCTCGAAGCCTTCGAACCAGTCATCCCAGCGATCGAGACCGTACGGCGCGCGCGCCGCCTCGTCGGCAATCCGGTAGGACGCGATCATGGACGGCGACGGTTCGACCGCGAGAATTCGAACCCTGTCCGGCACGAAAGGCCGGATTTCGGCCAGCAGGTCGGTGTGGACGACCAGGACGTCGGCGCCGCAATCGTCCAGGATCGCGCCCACTTCCCCACCGCGCAGGTGCCAATTGACCGGCACGAAATAGGCGCCGGCCCAGTTGGCCGCGAGCACCGTCTCCAGGAACGGGATGTCGTTGCGCAGCACCACGGCGACGGCGCTGCCGAGCCCGAGGCCGAGCGCGCGGAACCCCGCCGCGGCCCGGCGCGCATTGTCGAAGAGCGCCGCCTTCTCCAGCACCCGGTCGGGCGTCGCGACGGCTCCGTTCGGCGGGACGAACGTCATGGCGGTTCCTGCGGGATTGGCCGTCCTTCGAGACGAGATTTCGCGACGCGATCCTGCGGATCGCTCCTCAATATCTCCTCAGGATGAAGTTGCAAAAGACGACGAAATCAAGATTCCTTCATCCTGAGGAGGGCGTTGAGGAGGCCCAAAGGGCCGTCTCGAAACGCCCGTCTCGAAGGACGCAGCTGCCCGAGGCCCTATTCCGCCGCGATGGCGATGTCGCCGAGGCTGTTGTCGACGACCACCGGCGTCTCGAAGAAACGCACGTCGGGATCGGCGCCGTAGCGGTCGGCGATGAAGGCGCGCCACTCGGCGTTGAAGGTCGCCTCGGCGGCGGCCCGGTCCTCGAACAGGTAGCAGCCGCCGCCGACGCCGGTCTCCGGGTTGAACAGGTAATATTTACGGACCAGCCCCTCGATCGCCTGGTAGCGCGGCGCGGTGGCGGAAAACAGGTCCCGGGCCTTCTCGAGCGTGGTGCCGTCGGGCAGCGGGAAATTGATGACTGCGGTAATCATGGATGTTTCCTCCTGTATCGGGATTGCCGGGGAGGAAACCGCTCCCGCCCGGCCGGGTTCGCTTCTGTCTACTGCCGCGCCACCATCAGCTTCTTGGTCTCGGCGATCGCCTTGGCCGGGTTGAGGTTCTTCGGGCAGGTGTTGGTGCAGTTCATGATCGTATGGCAGCGGTAGAGGCGGAACGGGTCTTCCAGATCGTCGAGCCGCTCGCCGGTATATTCGTCGCGGCTGTCGGCGATCCAGCGATAGGCCTGGAGCAGCACGGCCGGGCCGAGATAACGGTCGCCGTTCCACCAGTAGGACGGGCAACTCGTGCTGCACGAGAAGCACAGCACGCATTCCCACAGGCCGTCCAGTTTCTCCCGGTCCTCCGGCGATTGCAGCCGCTCGCGCTCCGGCGCCGGCGTCCGGGTCTTGAGCCACGGCTCGACCGAGGCGAGCTGGGCGTAGGCCTGGGTCAGGTCCGGCACCAGGTCCTTGACCACCGGCAGGTGGGGCAGCGGATAGATCGCGATGTCGCCTTTGTAGTCGGCAATGAAGCTGGTGCAGGCGAGCGTGTTGGTGCCGCCGATATTGAAGGCGCAGGAGCCGCACACCCCCTCGCGGCAGGAGCGGCGGAAGGCGAGCGTCGAGTCGACCTCGTTCTTGATCTTGATGATCGCATCCAGGACCATCGGCCCGCAATCGTCCAGGTCGACGGTGTAGGTGTCGAGCCGCGGATTGCCCTCACCGTCGGGATCGTAGCGATAGATTTTGAACCGCCTGGGCTGCTTCGCACCGGCCGGCGCCGGCCAGGTCTTGCCCTTCTCGATCCGGGAATTCGGCGGCAGTCTGAATTGGGCCATTGCGTTTTCTGTTTCCGTTTAGCGCCTGCAGCGCAGTTCGATCCGCTAACCACGCCCCGTTCAGGCGGCGTACTTCACGATCTCTACATCTTCCCCTTCGGTGAGCAGCTTCTCCGCTTGCTCGTAGAGGGCGAGCGCGACATCGTTTTCGAAATAGGCTTCGCCGCATTGCCGGCAGATCAGTGCCGGCGCATCCCGAACCACGACCAGCCGATCATCCCGCTCCATCACATGGGATGTGCGGCCTTCATCCAGCATTTCGGATCTGCACGCGAAACAATTCATCGATTCCGCCGCCTGAATTTTGCGCCCCATTCTGCTTCGTCCGGTCTAAAGACGGTTACGATTCTTCACTCCGCCGTTTTCGTCACACGACATACTACGACATGGAGCGGCGCACCGTACGGAAAGGCCAGGACGGTATACACGACTTCATCCTGAAATTCCGGATTTCTCCTTTCTCCGACAATTTCGCCGTCATTCACGGTTTCCAGTCCCGCATTCGGCGGTATCCGCCGCTGCTGCATCCGTAGCAAGGCGTGGCGGCTCCACCGTATTGCGGCACAGTCCATCCAGGAACCTAATACACCCGTTCCTTCGGCGGGATCGGCGCGACGTCGTTGGTCAGCGTGTTCGTGTGGACGGGGCGATAGTCGATGGTCACGTCGCCCGCCTCGCCGCACCACGAGATCGTGTGCTTCATCCAGTTTTCGTCGTCGCGCTCCGGGAAGTCCTCCCGGGCGTGCGCCCCGCGGCTTTCCTCGCGGTTGGCGGCCGAGACGATGGTGACCAGCGCCTGGTAGATCAGGTTGTCGAACTCCAGCGTCTCGACCAGATCGGTGTTCCAGACCATCGAGCGGTCGGCGACCCTGAGGTCGTCCCGCAGGGCCCAGATGTCCTTCATCCGCGCAACGCCTTCGCCGAGAATGTCCCCGTCGCGGAAGACCGCGCAGTTGGACTGCATGACTTTCTGCATTTCGAGCCGGGCCGCGGCTGTCGTCGTGCCGCCGTCGGCATGGCGCATCCGGTCGAGCCGGTCCAGCGCCAGATCGTCGGCGCCATTCCTGAGCGGCCGGTGTCGCTCGCCCGGCGTCATCGTCTCGGCGCAATGGTCGGCGGCGGCACGACCAAACACGACCAGGTCGAGCAATGAGTTCGAGCCCAGCCGGTTGGCGCCGTGCACCGAAACGCAGGCCGCCTCGCCGATCGCCATCAGGCCCGGCACCGTGGCGTCGGCATCGTCGCCCTTCTTCGTGACCGCCTCGCCGCGGTAGTTCGTCGGCACGCCGCCCATATTGTAGTGGCAGGTCGGCAGGACGGGCATCGGATCCTTCGTGACGTCGACTCCGGCGAAGATGCGCGCGGTCTCGGAAATGCCCGGCAGGCGCCTGGCGATGGCGTCCGGGTCCAGATGCTCGATGTGCAGGAAAATGTGGTCGGCGTCCGGGCCGACGCCGCGGCCCTCGCGGATTTCCAGGGTCATCGACCGGCTGACGACATCGCGCGAGGCGAGGTCCTTGGCCGAGGGCGCGTAGCGCTCCATGAAGCGCTCGCCTTCCGAATTGGTCAGATAGCCCCCTTCGCCGCGCACCCCCTCGGTAATCAGGCAGCCGGCGCCGTAGATGCCGGTCGGGTGGAACTGCACGAATTCCATGTCCTGGCACGGCACGCCGGCACGCAGGGCCATGGCGTTGCCGTCGCCGGTTTGCGTATGCGCGCCAGTGCAGGAGAAATAGATCCGGCCGTAGCCGCCGGTCGCCAGCACGGTCTGGTGCGCGCGGAAACGGTGGATGGTGCCGTCGTCCAGGTTCCAGGCGATCGCGCCGAGCACCTCGCCGTCCTCGACCAGCAGGTCGATGGCGAAATATTCGATGAAGAACTCCGCGTTGTGGCGCAGGCTCTGCTGGTACAGCGTGTGCAGGATGGCATGGCCGGTCCGGTCGGCGGCGGCGCAGGTGCGTTGCGCGATGCCCTCGCCGAAATTGGTCGTCATGCCGCCGAAGGCGCGCTGGTAGATCCTGCCGTCCGGCGTCCGGCTGAAGGGCACGCCGTGGTGCTCAAGCTCGATGATCGCCGGAATCGCCTCCTTGCACATATATTCGATGGCGTCCTGGTCGCCCAGCCAGTCGGCGCCCTTGACCGTGTCGTACATGTGCCAGCGCCAGTCGTCCTCGCCCATGTTGCCGAGCGCGGCGGAGATGCCGCCCTGGGCCGCAACGGTGTGGGAGCGGGTCGGGAAAACCTTGGTGATGCAGGCGGTCCGCAGACCCTTCTCGGCCATGCCGAAGGTGGCGCGCAGGCCCGCGCCGCCGGCGCCGATAACCAGGACGTCATACTGGTGTTCGACGATCTCGTAGGCCTTGCCCATGCTTTTTGTTTTCCTTTCGCCCCAACCGCCGCGCTAGCCGGCGAAGGCAAGCTTCAGGACGGAGACGATGCCGATACCGCCGAACAGCAGCGCCGCGAACTTCACCAACACGATCAGGCCGATCTTCCAGGCCTCGGCGTGGACATAATCCTCGATGACGACCTGGAGGCCGAGCTGGCCATGGTGGAAGGTCGCGACGATCAGCATGACCAGAAGGCCCGCCGTGACCGGATTGGCGAGCCACTCGGAAATGGCGGCACGCTCGGCGCCGGCCAGCATCAGGATGCTGACCACGAACCAGACTGTCAGCGGCACGAGCGCGATGGCGGTCAGCCGCTGGGCCCACCAGTGGTGCGTCCCGTCCTTCGCGCTGCCGAGGCCGCGGACCCGGCCGAGGGGAGTTCGGAAGCTCATGCCGGCCTCTCTACGGCGCCAGCGCGATGACCGCGGACAGCACCGTCAGCGCCGCCGCGGCAATGACGACGAGCATGCCGGTCATCCGCGCCGGCCCGAGTTCGAGGCCGATGCCGGCATCCCAGAACAGGTGCCGGATGCCGTTGCACAGGTGATAATACAGGGCGAAGGCCCAGCCGATCAGCAGGACGATGCCGGGCCCGCTCGCCATGAAGCCCTGCACATAGGCGAAATAGTCCGCACTGGAGGACGCAGCAGCGAGCCACCAGACCAGCAGCAAGGTCCCGACCGCCAGCGCCACGCCGGTGACGCGGTGGAGGATGGACAGCACCGACGTCCATTGCGGCTTGTAGACCTGGAGATGGGGCGAGAGCGGTCGGTCGCGCCGGGCCGGGGGATCGGAAGCCATGAGCCATCCGTTTGGGGCGGAAACTATGCTGCTGTTTATCGCGTCCCCGCCGGTGACAGGCAAGATGCATCGCTGCGGATTGCGGCGATATTGCGTTGCCGCGGCCAGCGTGTGTCCGCTTTGGATGGGACCGTGGCGTCCCTCGATACGCCGCCTGCGGCGGCTACTCGGGATGAGGGAGTATGTTGTTGTCGCGAGAGAATAACGAAATCCTCATCCCGAGTAGGCGCGTCAGCGCCGTATCGAGGGGCGTATCGAAGGAGGGCGTATCGAAGGGCGGCCTAGCGCGGGATGAGGACGGTGTAATCGAGATCGAGCACGACGCTTTCGGGATAGCGGCCGTCGCCGTCCCTGTCCGGAAAGGCAGCGCAGGGCGTGTCCTTTGTCGCCACCGTGCGCAGCCGGAGCGCGCCGAGCGCCGTGCTGCCGGGCACTTCCAGGCGTTCGACGACCTCCGACCAGGCATAAATCGTATCGCCGGCGAAGACCGGGTTGACGTGCCGTCCGCCGTTTATCGCGGCGATGCGAAAGGCATTGGCGAGGCCGTTGAAGCTGAGCCCGCGGGCCAGGCTGATGACATGGCCGCCATAGACCAGCCGCCGGCCGAACCGGCCCTGCGCTTCCGTGTGGCGGTTGAAATGGACTTTTGCGGTGTTCTGGTAGAGCCGGGTGGCGGTGGCGTGCTCGGCCTCCTCGATCGTCATACCGTCGATATGGTCGATCTTCTCGCCCGGCGCATAATCGCTCCAGCGCCAGGCCTCGCCGGAAAGGTCGTCGTCCCATCCACGCCGACCGAAGCCGGCCGGCAGAACGATCTTTTCGGCCGAAACGGTCTTTGGCAGGTCCGGCACAGCCGGTTCGGGCGCCGGCGCGCCGGGATCCTTCTTGCGCACCATCACCCAGCGCGCGAAGCTCAGAACCGTCTCGCCGCGCTGGTTCTCGCCGGTTGTGCGGACATAGACGATGCCGGTTTTGCCGTTGGCGTTCTCGCGCAGGCCGATGACCTCGGAGCGGGCCGACAGGCTGTCGCCGGGCCAGACCGGCGCGCCGAACATGCAATCGGCATAGCCCAGGTTGGCGACGGCGTTGAGCGAGATGTCCGGCACCGTCTTGCCGAACACCGTGTGGAACACCAGCAGATCGTCGAGCGGCGCCCGCTTCAGCCCCACGGCCTGCGCGAAGGCATCCGACGACTGCACGGCGAAGCGGCTGCCGGTGAGCGCGGTATAGAGCGCGGCGTCGCCGACGGTCAGCGTGCGCGGCGTGGCGTGGCGGATCTCCTGCCCGACGTGGAAATCCTCGAAGAAGTTGCCGGGGTTGGTTTTGCTCATAAGTCTGATTTGCGCCTATCGGAGTTCAAACCGAAAATCGGCGGAATTGCGCGATAATTACAATCCGTCATATCGACCGTAGTGTCCCGGAGCGACGCGAAGCGGAGATATCTTTCCGGCGCGGCGCAAGGTCCGGGGTACAGTGCCGAAGAGACACTTACTCCGTTCGGTCGAATTGATGGTACAGGAAGGGGCGTAGGGACTCAGCTGCCGGGCTGGGCAACATAGAAGCGCAGAAAGGCCTTTGCCTGCGGCGAATCCCACTCGGCCGGTCCGATCAGATAGCCGAGAATTTTGCCGGTGCGGTCGAGCAGGAAGGTCGCCGGCAGGCCGTTGACGCCGAGGCGGCGAGCGGTTTTCCAGCGCGAATCGAGCAGAATCGGCAGGTGCTTGTAACCCTGCTCCTCCCAGAACGGCCCGACCGCCGCCATGCCCTTACGGTCCAGCGAGACGGTCAGCACGGCGAAGCCCGGGCCGCCCAGCGCCGCCTGCAGCCGGTCGAGCGTCGGCATCTCGTGGACGCACGGGCCGCACCAGGTCGCCCAGAAATTGACCAGCAGCACCTTGCCCCTGTAACGCTCCAGCGTCACCGGCTTGCCCCCGGCATCCGCGAACGGCCCGATCTGCACGGCCAGCGGCTCCTTGAGGAAAACGAAGGGACGCGATGTGCCGCTGAAGGGCGGCGGTTCTGCAGAGGCCTTCGCTGCGCGCTTCGGCCCCGGCGCGGCGTCGGCGCCCGGCAGCGGCGCGGCGACGAAGAACGCCAGCAGGCCGGCAGCCAGGATTCCAATAAACCGGTCCGTTGTCCCGTTCCGCTTCACGCCTAACTCCCGCTCATGTCCGAATCCAAGACCAACACGCTGTGGGGCGGCCGCTTCGCCGCCGGACCCGATGCCCTGATGGCGGCGATCAACGCCTCGATAGGCTTCGACCGGCGCCTTTATGCCTGCGATATCGCCGGGTCCAGGGCCCATGCGGCGATGCTCGCCGATTGCGGTATCATATCCGAAGAAGATGCGGCGGCAATCCGGCAGGGGCTCGACACGATCCTTCAAGAGATCGAGAGCGGCGACTTCGAATTCAGCGCGGCGCTGGAAGACATCCACATGAACGTCGAGGCGCGGCTCGCCGAATTGATCGGCCCCGCCGCCGGCCGGCTGCACACTGCGCGCTCCCGAAACGACCAGGTGGCGACGGACCTGCGCCTTTGGGTACGCGACGCCATCGACGGCCTCGATGGCGACCTCAAGGACCTGCAATCGGCGTTGCTCGACAAGGCCGAGGCCCATGCCGATACCCTCATGCCGGGCTTCACCCATCTGCAATCGGCGCAGCCTGTCACCTTCGGGCACCACATGCTGGCCTATGTCGCCATGTTCGGCCGCGACCTGGCGCGGCTCGCGGATGCGCGCGGGCGGGTCAACGAATCGCCGCTCGGCGCCGCGGCGCTGGCCGGCACCTCCTTTCCGGTCGACCGGGCGCAGACTGCCGCCGCGCTCGGCTTCGACCGGCCGATGGCCAATTCGCTCGACGCCGTCTCGGCGCGCGATTTCGCGCTCGAATTCCTCGCCGCCTGCGCAATCTGCGCCACCCATCTCTCGCGCCTAGCCGAGGAGATCGTCGTCTGGTCGAGCGCGCAGTTCGGTTTTGTCGGCCTGTCCGACAGCTTCTCCACCGGCAGCTCGATCATGCCGCAGAAGCGCAATCCGGACGCCGCCGAGCTGGTCCGCGCCAAGGTCGGCCGGATCGTCGGCGCGCTGACCGGCCTGGCGATCGTCATGAAGGGCCTGCCGCTCGCCTATTCCAAGGACATGCAGGAGGACAAGGAGCCGGTGTTCGACGCCGCCGACAGCCTGTCCCTCTGCGTCCGGGCCATGACGGGCATGATCGGCGAAATGACGGTTAACGAGGACAATCTGGCGGCCGCGGCAAGCGCCGGCTTTGCGACCGCGACCGATCTCGCCGACTGGCTGGTGTGCGAACTCGGCCTGCCCTTCCGCGACGCCCACCGCGCGACCGGCGCTCTGGTCAGGCTGGCCGAGGAGCGGGGCGTCGACCTCAACGGCCTCACCCTGGAAGAGATGCAGGCCGTTGAGCCGCGGGTGACGGGGGCTGTATTCGACGTGTTGACGGTGCAATATTCCGTCGCCAGCCGGACCTCGTTCGGCGGCACCGCGCCGGAGAATGTCCGGGCGGCGGCAGTTGCTGCGCGCTCGGCTCTGGCGGGGCACGGCAGCCCGTGACGGGAGACGATCGCATGGCCCGTCGGCTGACGATTGTGCTGGCGGCCGGCGCGCTCTGCCTGGCGCTGGCGGCGTGCGGCAAGAAGGACGATCCGCGGGCCGCCACCGGGGTCGACCGCTATCCGGCCGGCTACCCGGCGGGCGCGCCTTCCGGCCCGGCGACGATTTTCCGGAAGCCCGGCCTGGAATAGGGTTGCCGGCCGCCGACCCGATGCCGCCTTTCCTGCCGGCGCCCGCCCGGCCGCCACAAGCGGATTTCACCGTATGACCGACCGAGTGCCGTCACCCGATTTCTCCTATGCCGGCGGAACCCTGTGTGCCGAGGGCTTGGCGCTGTCCGGGATCGCGGCGGAGGCCGGCACGCCGTTCTACTGCTATTCGCTCGCCGGCCTGACCCGCAACTACCGGGCGCTCGAATTGGCGTTGGCCGGGCTGCCCGCCACGATCTGCTACGCCCTGAAGGCCAATTCCAACCAGGCGGTTATCGCCGCGTTCGGGAAGCTGGGCGCCGGCGCGGACGTCGTATCGGGCGGCGAACTGCGCCGGGCGCTCGCTGCCGGCATCCCCGCTGATCGGATCGTGTTTTCCGGCGTCGGCAAGACGCGGGAGGAGATCGCCCTGGCGCTGCGCGCGGGCATCCTCCAGCTCAATGCCGAATCGGAAGCGGAGATCGACCTGATCTCCGCCGCCGCCGTCGAGGCCGGCGTCACCGCGCGCGTGTCCCTGCGCATTAATCCCGATATCGACGCCCGGACCCATGACAAGATTTCGACCGGCCGCAAGCAGGACAAGTTCGGCATCGCTATCGACCGGACATTGCCGGCCTACGCCCGGGCGGAAGACCTGCCGAACCTGGCGCCCGCCGGCCTCGCGGTGCATATCGGCTCGCAACTGCTGAGCCTCGCACCCTACCGGGCGGCGTTCGCGCGCCTCGCCGAACAGGTCCGCGCCTTGCGCGCGACCGGCCATACGGTCCATTGCCTCGACCTCGGCGGCGGCGTCGGCATCACCTACCGGGACGAGGCGCCGCCTCGCTTCGAGGACTATGCCTCTACGGTGCGCGAGACGGTCGGCGATCTGGATTGCGACCTCATGTTCGAACCGGGCCGGTCGATGGTCGGCAACGCCGGCGTCCTGGTGGCGCGCGTTCTCTATGTGAAGGATGGCGGCGTCCGGCCGATTGCGGTGGTCGATGCCGCGATGAACGACCTTGCCCGGCCGGCCATGTATGGCGCCTATCACGCGGTCGTGCCGGTGACGCAGCCTCAAAAAAGCCCAGATTGGGTGGAAATGGACATCGTCGGGCCGATCTGCGAAAGCGGCGACACCTTCGCGGTCGCCCGCAGCCTGCCGCCGCTGACACCCGGAGATCTGGTGGCGTTCGGATCGGCAGGGGCGTATGGTTCGGTCATGTCGTCGGCCTATAACAGCCGCCCCCCGGCACCGGAGGTGCTGGTGAGCGGCGGCCGGTTCGCCGTAGTGCGTGCCCGGCAGACGATCGAGGAACTGATCCGGCCGGAGACGGTGCCGGATTGGCTGGAGGCGCCGCCGGCGATCGAGGGCGCCGCCTGAAGGAGTGCGTATGGGCGCTTCGGACAAGGGCTGGAAACGACCGGCCGAAAGCGTGGAGCATATTCCGGGCTACGGCTTGCAGACCGCGCTGTCATGGCTGGCGCTCGCATGGGAACGGTTGTGGCCGCGTTTCTGGACGGCCGCCGCCGTCGTCTTCCTGTTCGCCGCCTGCGTCCTGCTCGATATCCTGCCCCTGCTGCCCGGCTGGCTTCACGTCTCGATGCTGGCCGTCTTCGGCCTGGGTTTCTGTTTGGTCCTGGTCCACGGCTTTCGCCGGCTTCGCCTGCCCGGCGCCTGGGCGGCCCGGCGGCGGCTGGAACGGACCAGCGGTTTGGCGCACCGGCCGCTTACGACGACGCGGGACCGTCTTGCCGTCGGGTCCGGCGATGCGTTTTCCGAAGCGCTGTGGCAGCGCCATCGCGAGCGGGCGCGGGCAGCGCTCGAACACCTGCGCGTCGGGTTGCCCCGTCCGCGGGTCGCCCGACGCGATCCCTTCGCCCTGCGCGGCCTCGCCATCATCCTGCTGGCGCTCGGCCTGACCGCCGGCTGGAACGATCCGGCCGATCGTCTCGCCCGGGCGTTCCTGCCGGATTTCGAGGCTGGCGTCGCTGCACCGGTGACGGTCGATGCCTGGTTCACGCCACCGGACTATACGGGCCGGCAGCCGCGCATGATTACGCAGGCGCATGACGGCAAACCCATCGTCGTGCCGGCACGTTCGAAACTGCTGTTGCAATTCCGCGGCGGCAAGGGCCGGCCGGCCATGACCCTGGGCCGCCAGCGCCTCGCCCTGGAGGCGCTCGACCGGGCCGGCTGGCAGGGCGAGATGCTGTTGGAGGAAAGCGGCGACCTGATCGTCCGCCAGCGCGCGCGCAATGCCGTGCAATGGAAGATTTCCGTGACGCCCGATTTGCCGCCGACCGTCGAATGGGCCGAGGATCCCGAAGTCACCCGGCGCCAGAATATCCGTCTGGACTACAAGGCCGAGGACGATCATGGCGTCGGTAAGGTCCGCGTCTACATCGCCCGGGCCGGCGAGACGGATGTCATCGCGCTCGAGGCGCCGGTCGGCGGCGGCAAGACGGTTGCCGGGCGGCTGTACAAGGATCTGACGCCCCACCGCTGGGCCGGCCTCGACGTGGCCATGATGTTCGAGACCGAAGACGATCTCGGCCAGCGCGGTCGCAGCGAATTCCGGGACATGACGCTGCCGGAGCGAATTTTCCGCCATCCCGTCGCCCGGGCGATCGTCGCCCAGCGCAAGATCCTGACGCTGGAGCCGGAAAAACTCGATCAGGTCGTTGCGGTCCTGGGCCATATCGCCAACTCGCGCAGCGAGTTCAACAACGATCCGGTGGTGTATCTGGCCCTGCGCGCTGCGCAAAGCCGGTTGATCCTGGGCTCCCGGCATGACGGCCGCGACGACACAGCGATCCGGCAGAGCCAGGCGGCCGCGATCCGGTCGGTCCAGGCGATCCTGTGGCAAACGGCCCTGCGCATCGACAAGGGCGAGACCGCGGCGTCCGAGCGGGAGCTGGCGCGCATTCACGACAAGCTGATGGACCTGCTGTCCCGCCGGGACATAAAGGACCGGGAGCTGAAACGGCTGCTCGACGAGTTGCGCCGCTCGATGGCGGAGTACATGGATGCCCTGCGCCGGGAAATGGAACGCAATCCGGAAGGGTTCAACCAGCAATTTCCCGTCAACCCGGATCGCCGGCTGACCGAGCAGGACGTCAAACGGATGCTCGAATTTATGCGGGACATCCTGCGCGAGGGCGACAAGAACGCCTTGCGCCGGATGCTCTCGCAGCTGCGCGAAATGATGCAGAATTTGCGCACCGGGCAGCAGGGCCGGCAGCACGCCGATCCCAACAATCCGGCGCGGCTGATGCTGCGGGATCTCAACGCCCTGATTCGCCGGCAGCAACAGTTGATGGACGAAAGTTTCCGCCGCGGCCAGCAAGGCCGGAGCGGCAGCGAGCGCGAGCGCGATGCCGACCGCGATGCGGCCCGCCGCCAGGGCGGGTTGCGCAGGCAGCTGGGCGAACTGATGCGCCGGCTGGACGAGATGACCGGCAAGGTGCCGGATAATTTCGGCAATGCGGAACGAGAAATGCGCCGGGCAGAGCGCGACCTGGGCCGCGGCCGGCCGGGCCGGTCGGTCGGCCCGCAGGGCCGGGCCCTGCGCGAACTCTCACGCGGTATGAGCCAGGCGATGCGCCGGATTGGCCGGCAATTCGGCATCGGACCGGGCCAGGGTAACCGCTACCGCGGCGACCGGAACCGGCGCTACGGCCCCGACCGCGACCCGCTGGGCCGCCGCATGGACGGCGTAGGGGCCTACGATCAGAACGATGTCAAAGTGCCCACCGAAGCCGAGCGCAAGCGGGCGAGGGAGATCCTGCGCGAACTGCGCAAGCGGTCCGCCGAAACCCGGCGGCCGAAACTGGAACGCGACTATATCGAGCGATTGCTCAAGCGGTTCTGAGTCGGTTCGGGGGCGGTTCCGGGAAGCCGGGCAGGCCGGGACCGCGGCCGGCAATCCAAGCCGGTTTTTCGGGCCGGTTTTTCGGGCCGGTCTTTCGGATCAGTCTTTCGGGACGGTCTGTCGGATGTTTCTGTACGGCGTTGCGACGATGCCGAGCGATTTGTAATACCGCGCCGTTTCCGGCCACCGGGAAACGACAATGCTGCGAAACTGGTAGCTGCCGAGCATGATCACCGCGATGACCGCGAGCAACAGGAGCGAGAAAAACCGGCGCGGCCTCCGTCTGCGCGGCCGCGCTGCGGGAGGCCGCTGCGCTGGCGGCGGCCATTCCCGGTCGTCCGAAGTTCCGGCGCTGTCCGGCATTTCCTTCGCGGCATTTCCGGAATCGGAGTCTGTCGCCGCAAAATCGTGTACAGCCGGCTTTTCCGGTTCCTGGCGCCACTCATACCGGCACGCGCCGCACTGCACCGTGCGGCCGGCCGATCCCAGGGCGGCCGAATCGACCAGGAACCGCGTCGAACAATTCGGGCAACGGAGTATCATCGCCGGGGTTTCGCTTGGCCGCTCCTGTCCATCCCGGTTGACCGGATTGCGCCGCCGCTGATAGGCGTCGTGGCAACGCGGCTAACATGGGTTTTGGGTGACGGTATGGAAGGCGGGCTTTGCCGTAGCAGAAACGGCGGGTCAAGCGCCAAGGCGTCTGCCGGGGCAATCCCGCCGGCCGGCCGGCGGAGCAACCGGCCCGGAGATTGAAGGGCATTTCGTTGAGAACCGATCTCTTCGACGGCGAAAAACCGGTCGTACGGTTCGATCAGGTGGGCATGCGCTATGGCGCCGGGGCCGAGGTGCTCCGCGATATCGCCTTCAGCCTGGAGCCCGGCAGCTTTCATTTCCTGACCGGCGAAAGCGGTGCCGGTAAATCCACCCTGATGCGCCTGATCTACCTGTCCCTGCGGCCGACCCGGGGCCTAGTGCATCTGTTCGGCCGCGATATCGCGACCCTGCCGCGCGACAAGGTTCCCGCCCTGCGCCGGCGCATCGGGGTGGTCTACCAGGATTTCCAGTTGCTCGACCACATGACGGCCATCGACAACGTCGCCCTGCCGCTGCGGGTCGCCGGCGCGCGCGGCCCGGATGTCGGGAAGCATGTCTCCGAATTGCTCCGGTGGGTCGGCCTCGGCGAGCGGCTGACCGCGAAACCGCCCACGCTTTCCGGCGGCGAGCAGCAGCGGGTCGCCATCGCGCGGGCGGTAATCAATCGGCCCGACCTGCTGCTCGCCGACGAACCGACCGGGAACGTGGACGACAATATCGGCGTCCGCCTGATCCAGCTGTTCGAGGAGTTGAACCGTATGGGCACGACGGTCATGATCGCCACCCATAATTTCGGGCTGGTCGACCGGTTCCGGTACCCCAGGTTGGACCTGGAAGACGGCGCCCTGCGGATATACCGGGGATAGAGGCCGCCGTGCTGATCCGCCGCCAGACCGATATCCCATTCGACCAGGATCCCGCGGGCAGGCTGTTGCCGTGGATCGTGGCGATCATGATCTACCTGTCCGGCGTCGCCATCGCCGGCGCCATCGCCCTGAACGGGCTGGTGTCGACCTGGTCCTCGGGCTTGAACGGCGCGCTGACCATCCAGGTGCCAGCCGGTGCGGAATCCGCCAAGGCGCAGCAGCAGGCCGATGCCGTGCTGGCCCTGGTCCGGAAAATGCCCGGAGTCCGGCAGGCCCGGCGCCTGCCGCGGCAGGAGGTGCTCCGCCTCGTGCGTCCGTGGCTGGGCGACGATACGGGCGCTGCGGATTTGCCGTTGCCGATCCTGATCGATGTCCGCGCCGCGCCCGGCGCCGTCATCGATACCGCGGCCCTTTCGGCGAAAGTGGCCGCGGCAGCGCCGGGCGCCGTTACGGAAAACCACGCCCGCCGGGCCGGCCCACTGATCGGCCTCGCCCGGTCGATCTGGCTGGTCGCGCTGCTCGTTGTCGCCCTGATCGGGCTGGCGACGGTCATCACCGTCGTCTTCGCCACGCGGACCGGGCTGCGGATCCACAGGCGGGTGATCGGTCTGCTGCATCTGATCGGCGCCCATGACCGCTATATTGCGCGCCAGTTCGAACGCCAGGCGCTGTGGCTCAGCCTGCAGGGCGCAATCGTCGGCATCGCCTTTGCCATCGGCACGGTCTTCGGGGTCGCCGATCTGGCCGGCAAGATCGAACTCGAGCCCGCGACCGGCGCCATCTTCACGCCGGTTCAGTGGACCATATTCGCTTGCGTGCCGATCGTGGCGGCGCTGGTTGCGCTGCTGACCGCCCGTTTCACCGTGCTGCGGACGCTCCGGCGTATGACGTGAAGCGATGAACCGGCACGCCATGACACCCGTGGACCGGAGCCGGGCGCTTCCGCACAGACGGCGCAGGCGACGCCGTGCGCTCCGCCGGCTTGGCGCAATTTGCGCACTGCTGGTGCTGCTCTGGCTGGCCGGGCTGTCCTGGTTCGGTTTCGCCATGCCGCAAACGCCGGCCGAAGGCCGGACGAAGACGGACGCCATCGTCGTCCTCACCGGGGGCTCCGGGCGGCTCGCCGAGGGCATTCGGCTGCTCGCTGCCGACGCGGCGCCGGTCCTGTTCGTATCCGGCGTCGATCCGAGAGTCGGCAAACGATCGGTGCTGCGCGGCGCCGGCGGCGCGCCGGACGTGTTGCAACCCCGGATCGTGCTCGGCTTCCGGGCCGAGCATACGCAGGGCAACGCCGACGAAACCGCCCTGTGGGTACGCACGCAGAAACTGAAATCGCTGCGCCTGGTAACCGCCAACTATCACATGCGTCGCAGCCTGCTCGAACTGCGCAGCGCCCTGCCGGACACCCGGATCATCGCGCACCCCGTGTTCCCGCCGGCGGTGTCGCGCGGGCAATGGTGGCGCACTTTCCGGGGCATCGGCATCGTCAATGCCGAATTCTACAAGTTCGCGGCAGCCCTGATCCGAGTGACCCTGGCGCCCGACGAAGCTGCCGGACCGGAATCGTGACTCTGGCCCGTTCGGCGGTTTTTTTGTTGGGTTTGTGGCTCGTCACACTGGCTGCGGGCGTGGCGTTCCTGCCCCTTCTGCTGGCGCCCCGCCCCGCCGTGTTCGGCGCGGCGACCGTCTGGGCCCGTGCCGTTCTGTGGCTGCTGCGTGTAGCGGCGGGCATTCGGCACAGGGTCGTCGGAAACGTGCTGCCGGAATCGGAAACCCGATATATTTTTGCGATGAAGCATCAGTCCGCGTGGGAAACGATCGCTTTCCTCGCGATCGCGCCGCCGTTCGCCGCCGTCCTGAAGGAAGAACTGAAACGCATCCCGGTCTACGGCTGGTTTCTGGACCGGGCCGGTATGGTGCCGATCCGGCGTTCGGCGCGCGGCGCGGCCCTGAAGCAGATGCTGCGCAGCGCGCGGGCCCGGGTCGACAGCGGCCGCCATGTGCTGATCATGCCCGAGGGGACCCGGATGCCGCCGGGCCACACCGGCCGGTATCATCCTGGCGTTTTCGCGCTGTACAAATATCTCGGTCTGCCGGTCGTCCCGGTCGCCCACAACGCCGGGCTGTTCTGGCCCCGCAACGGCTTCCTGAAACGGCCCGGCACCATCGCGATCGAGTTCCTCGAACCGATACAGCCCGGTCTGGACAGGGACGCCTTCATGGCGACGCTGGAAGACCGCATCGAAAGCGCCGCCCGGCGGCTCTACGAATCCGGCGTGGCCGAACGGCATCCGGGTTAGCGCCCGCTCTGCTGCAGCCCGTTGTTGCGCTTTCGCTCGAGCAGGGAGACCAAGGTCTGCCGGTCCTGGAGCACGGCAAGGACTCGCCAGGACATGACCGAATTGCCGAAGGAGCGCAGGGCATAGCTCAGCGCCGCGAAGTTCCCGGACTGGATGGTGTAGATGTAGTAGGTCAGAAACCCGGCGACCGGGAAACGCGGCGGTCAGGACAACGGCCAACAACTCCCTTTCACCGGCATCGACCGAACGCATTTGCCCGTGGCGTCGATTCTGGCAGGTTGGTAGGCCTTTATGTGAATTGTGGATGTAATTTCACCTGAATCGACACTGCCCGGGAGACACCATGCGCATTCTCATGCTTGGCACCGCCGCCGCCGCGCCCGATCCGGACCGTAACCATTCGGCCATCCTGATCACGGTCCGCGGCCGGCATTACATGTTCGATTGCGGCCACGGCGCGACCCACCAGCTGATCCGCTGCAACGTCAATCCCGGCCGTGTCGATACGGTGTTCCTGTCGCATCTGCACTACGACCACATCGCCGACTTCGCCTTCTTCGTGCTGACCAGCTGGATCACCGACCGGGAAAACGCGCCCGTCGTCGTCGGCCCGCCCGGCACGCGCGGATTCGTCGAGCACCAGTTCGCCGACGGCGCCTTCGCCAAGGATATCGAGGCGCGGGCCGCCTACAAGAACCGGCAGGGCAACATGCACGTGCTCAAGCCCGACGTTCGCGAATGCCAACCCGGCATCGTGTTCGAGGACGATCTGGTCCGGGTCACGGCCTGTTATGTCGAGCATATCCCGCGGGAAATCTCGCCCTGTTTCGGACTGCGGCTCGATTCAATTGACGGCAAGTCGGTGGTGTTCTCGGGCGATACCGCCCCGTGCGAACGGCTGGTTGAGCTGGCGCAGGACTGCGACCTGCTGATCCACGAATGCACTTTCCCGGAAAAGGCACTGGAGTTCCGCCGCAAGGCCAATGTCGGCACCTGGGCCCACACCAGCCCGGTCGAACTCGGCAAGATCGCCGTCGCATCGCGCTGCAAGAGCCTGGTTGCGACCCATTTCGGCAGCTTCGACACCACTTATCCGGTGCTGCGCGACATGATGTCGGTGCACATGCCGCGCGAACTGATCGGCCCCGGCTTCATGGAGGATGTCGTCGCCGACATCCGCAAGGCCTACGCGGGCGAACTCCGCCTTGCCCACGACGGCATGCGCATCGACCTGTGACCGGCGGCGCCCGAGCGGCACAGTCCAACCGCAGGCCCGCCGCCGAACCGGCCGGAGGGGTGGATACGATCCTGCCCGGAACCGGGGGGCCGGTCGATGACCGGCCCGGCCCGGCGGGTCTGCGCTATTTGCCGACGAACTGGTTGGTGAAGAGCTCCTTCAACGGCACCCTTTTCCGGACGATGCCCTGCTTGACGTAAAAGTCCTGCAGCTTGGCGAGCCGTTTCTCGTTGATTTCTCCCAGCACCTCTTGGCCCGGATAGACGAGGTCGGCATAATATTTGAACACCGCCTTGATGTAGCCTTCCTTGCCCTTCCACATGGGCGCCGCCTTGGCGAAATCGTTCGCAGTGCCGACCGGATCGTCCATGATGTCCTTCATGCCCTTGAGCACGGCGCCGACGAATTTCTTTATCAGTGCCGGCTTCGCCGCGATCAGCTTGTCCGACGCCAGCGAGGCCTGGGCCATGTGCGGGAAATAATCTTCCGATTTGATGATCCGGATCTTGATCTTGGCGCCGAGGATCGGCGGGATCCAGTCCGGCACGCAGGCGCAGCCGACGGCCTTGCCCTGGATCACCATGCCGGGCACGCCGCGCGGTCCGACCGCCATGGCGTTGATGTCCTGTACCTTGAGGCCGGTCGCCGCCAGCATGCCGCGCAGCGCGTAATAGGTCGTATCCTGATAGGACATGACGGCGACATTCTTGCCCTTCAGGCCGGCCGGCGTGGTGATGCCGGAATCCTCGCGCACCACGAGCTGCATGAAGCCGCGGCCGCCGAACGCCGCAACCGAGCGCACCGGGATGCCCTGGGCGCGCACGATGATCGGGCTGTCCGCCAGCCCGCCGCCCATCTCGGCGTTGCCGACGCCGACCTGCTTGGCGACGTCGACGCCGCCCTTGGCCGTGGCGAAGGCGACCTCCAGCCCGGCCGCCTTGAAGTAGCCGCGGTGTTTCGCGAGCTGCTGCGGCCCGAAGGCCGGCAGGATCGGCGGCGCCGGGAACAGGTAGGTCATTTTCTCGGCACTCGCCGGACCGGCGCCGAAGCCGGCAGTCAGGCCGGCAGCAAGCGCTGCGGCGCAGAGAGCGGTGAAGCGGTTCATTATGTTCCTCCCAAGAAAGTATTTCTGCCGACAGATTGGCATTTTTGGCGCGCCACTGGCAACGTATTCGGGTCCTTCGCCGAGCGAGCTACCCCAGAATCCCGATCACGCAGCCGGTGCAGCAGGTCGCCAGCACACCGGCGGCGAGGCTTTTCCAGGAAAGCGCGAGGATTTCGGTGCGCCGTTCCGGCATCAGCACGGTCAGCCCGCCGACCATGATCCCGAGCCCGCTGAAATTGGCGAAGCCGCACATGGCGTAGACCAGGATCAGCCGGCTGCGCTCGTTCAGCGTGCCTTCGGGCAGTCGGGCCAGATCGAGGTATGAGACCAGCTCGTTGAGCACGACCTTGGTCGCCATGAGCTGGGCGGCCTCCCAGCATTCCGCCCAGGGAATCCCCATCAGCCAGCAGATCGGCGTCATGATCAGGGCCAGCATCCGCTGCAGGGTGATGGCTTCGCCGGCGATATTCGGCAGCAGGTCGAGCAGCCCGTTCGCCAGATGGACCAGCGCGACCAGCGCGATCAGCAGCGCGACAATCAGGAACAGCATGTTGAGGCCCTGGCGCGCGCCGACGACCAGCGCCTCCATGGCGCTCGAAGTCTCGCGCGGCGGCAGCTTGCCGCTCAGCGTCGGCGGCCCGTCGGCGGGCACCATCAGCAGCGCGATGGCGATGGCCGCCGGTGCGCTGATCACCGAGGCGACGAGCAACTGACCGGCGGCGTTCGGCAGCACCGGCGCCAGGATGCCGGCGTAAAGCACGAAGACGGTGCCGGCGATGGTCGCCATGCCGACGGTCATCATCACGAACAGTTCGCTGCGGCTGAAATCCCTGAGATAGGGCCGGATGAAGAGCGGCGCCTCGACCATGCCGACGAAAATGTTGGCTGCGCTCGCCAGGCCGAGCGCGCCGCCGATGCGGAAGCCGCGCTCCAGCACGAGGCCGATACCCTTCACAATCCAGGGCAGGATGCGCCAGTGGGTCAGCAGCGCGGTCAGCGTGCTCGTCACGATCACGATGGGCAGGGCCTGGAAGGCGAAAACGAAAGCCGCACCGGGCCGGGATTCGGCAAAGGGCAGCGGCCCGCCGCCGATATAGCCGAAAACCATGCTCGTGCCGGCGCGCGTCGCCCGTTCCATGGCCGCGACGACATGGCCGAGCGAGGCCACGCCATCGGCGATCAGCGGCACCTTGAGCAGGATCAGCGCGAGCGCGACCTGCAGGCCGATCCCGGCCAGCGCAACCCGCCAGGCATCGCGCCGCCGCTTCCCGACCGCCCAGGCCAGCCCGAACAGAACGACCAGCCCGAAGGCGCTCTGCAATTCCGGCATGAATAATTCCTCCCGACGCTTCGCGTGCGTCCCGTCTCCCGGCCTTTCCCTTACATTCCGTCCATCGCCGCGCGGATTTCCGCCTCCGGCACCTCGCGCACCGGCTGGCCGAATATCCAGCGGTGGCCCTCGGGGTCTTCGGCGCGGTAGTGGCGCTCGCCGTGGAACTGGTCTTCCGGTTCTGCAGCGATCCGGGCGCCCGCGGCCCGGGCCTGCGCGTGGTGCGCGTCGACATCGGCGACATAACAGAAGACCTGGCTGTACCACCCGCCCCCCAATTTAACGGCTTCGGCGGGCGTCGTCTGGCCCATCTCCGGGAATACGCTCGCCAGCATCACGATGTTGTCGCCCAGCGCCAGTTCGGCATGGCCGATCCGTCCGTCCGGCATGGGATAAACCCGGCGCTCGCGAAAGCCGAAGGCGCGGACCAGGAAGTCGATCGCCGCCGGAGCGTCGGCATAATTGAGCATGGGGATGATGCGCTGCCTGCCCGGCGGCGGAATCTTCAACCGCGCGGCTGCTGCGCTCTCCGGCAGGAAAGGCGCCATGCCCTGCCGGGCCAGTTCGTCGGCGCGCTCGTTGCCCGGATTGCCGGCATGGCCCTTGACCCAGCGCCATTCGATCCGCCGGCCGGCCTGCAGATCGTCCAACTCCTGCCACAGGTCGCGGTTCTTGACCGGCTTGCGCGCCGCGGTCAGCCAGCCGCCGGCCTTCCACTTCGCGATCCAGCGGGTGATGCCGTCCTTGACATAGCTGCTGTCGGTATGGAGCGTCGCCATGCCGCCCGGCGACACCGCGCTCAGCGCCTCGATGGCGGCCTGGAGTTCCATGCGGTTGTTGGTCGTCTCGGGCGCGCCGCCGCAGCGGGTTTCCTCTTCCGCGCCGCGCCGGACCAGCACGCCCCAGCCGCCGGGGCCCGGATTGCCGCTGCACGCGCCGTCGGTATACAGGTCGAGCCGCAATTCGGCCCGGCCGCCGGTCGCTGTCCCGGCCGTCGTTTCGGTCATCCTGGGGGCCCTTCTCCGCTCTCCGGCGTCAGTCCAGCCCGAGCTCGCCGGGCCGCTTCACGCCCTGATGGAAGCGCAGCTTGCGATGGTATTCCAGCGGATTGTGCGGCGTCACCAGCGCGCCTTCGGGATGGTGCAGCCAGTCGTGCAGCCGGGTCAGCAGGAAGCGCAACGCGCCGCCGCGCAGCAGCACCGGTATGGCCGCCAGTTCCGCCGCGGAAAAGGGACGGACGGAGCGGTAGGCGTTCAGGATGTGCCGGGCCTTGGTGACGTTGAAGCTGCCGTCTTTCTCGAAGCACCAGGCGTTGATGCAGATCGCCAGGTCATAGGCGAGAAAGTCGTTGCAGGCAAAGTAGAAGTCGATCACGCCGGAGACCCGGTCGCCGAGGAAGAAGACATTGTCGGGGAACAGGTCGGCATGGATTACGCCGATCGGCAGGCCGGCGGGCCAGTTCGCTTCGAGAAATTCCAGTTCCATCTCGATGTCGCCGGCGAGGCCGTTCTGCACCTCGTGGGCGCGCGGCCCGCAGCGATCGAACAGCGGCCGCCAGCCGGCCAGGCTGAGCGCGTTCGGCCGGGCCATACCGAAGCCGTCCGCCGCCACATGCATCTCCGCCAGCACCCGGCCGAGCGGCGCGCAATGCCGGATATCGACCCGGCGGGGCGAGACGCCCTGCAGGAAGGAGATGATTGCCGCCGGCCGGCCGGCCAGTGTGCGGAGGGCGGCGCCGTCGCGGGCGTGGATCGGCGTCGGGTAGACGGCATCCTGTGCCGCCAGATGGTCCATCAGGCCGAGAAAGAAGGGCAGGTCGGCCGGATCGACCCGCCTTTCGTACAGGGTGAGGATGAAGCTGCCGCGCTCGGTCTGGAGAAAATAGTTGGAATTCTCCACCCCTTCGGCGATGCCCTTGTAGGAAACGAGCGTGCCGATGTCGTAGGCGCCGAGAAACGCCTCCAGTTCGTCGTCCGCCACCTGAGTGTAGACCGCCATGCCCGCTGATTACGCCCAACCCCGCTTTCCTACAAGGGGCGGCGGATCGACCGCGAAGGCGGCTCTCCGGTCGTCTTCGCCCCGAACGGCTTCGGATCAGGTTTGCACCGTGCAGCGCCGCTTGCCGGACCTTCCCCGCTTGGTTAGGGTGCCGCCGGTGGCAACAAGCCGGCAGGCATCGGAGGGAATTGGCATGGCGGGACAGATCGCGGCGTTGGAACCGAAGGGCGTAACCCTGGAAGCCGGCAAGAGCTATGCCTGGTGCGCCTGCGGGCTGAGTGCGAACCAGCCCTTCTGCGACGGCGCGCACAAGGCGACCGACATGAAACCCCTGGTCTTCAAGCAGGAAGAGACCGAAGAGGCCTGGCTGTGCCAGTGCAAGCAGACCGCCAACAGCCCGCGATGCGACGGCAGCCATAACAATTTGTAGGCGGGTGCCCGGCGTTCCGGCAGGCAAAGGCATTGCCAATCGGACTTCGCGCGGCAGGTAAATTTATCCAACCGGATAAGCGCCGGCCTGCGGCTTGACTTGCGGGCCGCATCCTCTAACCTTCCGGATACAGCCTCAGACGCCTGCGGGAGAGATCGGGTGCGCTGCCAAGCGCGTCCGGCGCCGAAGGAGCAACCGCCCCGGAAACTCTCAGGCACCAGGGACCGCAGGGGAAGGCTGCTCTGGAAAGCAGGCGGTCGTGCGCGAGTCCAGCGCCGCCTCACCGAAGGGGAAAGACCGGCCGAAGCCCACATCGGGAAACCGCGCCGGTTCAAGCTCTCAGGTTGTGCGACAGAGGGGGCGTGTCCGGCCGTTTGCTATCGGCAGGATGCAGCCTCAACCGCTCGCGCAATCCGGCCGGGGCTTCCCCCATGGCAACCGAAAACAAGACAGGGGCAGCGGCCCTTCGCACACCGCTCTACGACCTGCATGTCGCGCAGGGCGGACGGATCGTCGATTTCGCCGGCTATGCGCTGCCGGTGCATTATGGCGGGATCCTCGCCGAGCACGAGCGGACGCGCTCCGGGGCCGCTCTGTTCGACGTGTCCCATATGGGCCAGGCGCGGATCGTCGGGGCGCGGGCGGCTGAGGCGCTCGAAAGCCTGGTGCCGGGCGATATCGCCGGGCTCGGTGCCGGCCGGATGCGCTATACCCAGCTGACCGATGACAACGGCGGCATCCGCGACGACCTGATGGTCACCCGGCTGGCCGGCGAGGCGCTGGCGATCGTCGTCAACGCCGCCTGCAAGGAAGACGACTTCGCCTATCTCGGCGCGGCGCTTGCCGGTTGGGGCTGCTCCCTCGAAGTCGACGACGACGCAGCCCTGCTCGCCTTCCAGGGCCCGGAAGCCGCGGCGGTGCTGGAAGCCGCGATTCCGGGCGCCGACGGCCTCGCCTTCCTGCAGGGCGACACTTTCGAATGGCGCGGTGTGCCGATCTGGATCTCGCGCAGCGGCTATACCGGCGAGGATGGGTTCGAGATCTCGCTGCCGGCGAGTCATGCCGCCGCCCTGGCGGAAGCGCTGCTCGCCTGCGATCGCGTCGCGCTTGCCGGCCTTGGGGCGCGCGATTCGCTGCGTCTCGAGGCCGGCCTGTGCCTCTACGGCCACGATATCGACCTGACGACCACGCCGGTCGAAGCCAGCCTGGCCTGGTCGATCGGCAAGAGCCGCCGCGCCGAAGGCGGCTTCCCGGGCGCCGATACGATCCTGGACCAATTGCGGAACGGGACCGCCCGCCGCCGGGTCGGCCTCAGGCTCGAGGGCCGGGCGCCGGCGCGGGAAGGCGCGGAAATTTCCAGCGCCGACGGCACACCGGTCGGCCGGGTGACCAGCGGCGGCTTCGGCCCGACGGTCGGCGGTCCGGTCGCTATGGGCTACGTCGCGGCCGGGCACGCTGCGCCTGGCACGCCGCTGACCCTTAGCGTGCGCGGCCGGGCGCTGCCGGCCCGGACGGCGTGCCTGCCGTTCATCGCGCCGGGTTACCGACGATGAAAGACAAGATCGGCATGTCCGGCATGACCGGCCCGGCAGGCGCTGCGGCGGGCACGCGGCGCGTACCGGCGGCTCTTCGCCCGGGCCGATTTTCCCGATTCGGAAATTTCCGGTTCGGAATATTCCCGTAGGGGCCCCGACCAACAGAGGACGCTATCCATGCCCAAAACCTATTTTTCGGAAGACCACGAATGGATCGTGGTCGACGGCGATACCGGCACCGTCGGCATCACCGACTATGCCCAGGAACAACTCGGCGATGTCGTGTTCGTCGAACTGCCGGAGATCGGCCGGACGGTCATCAAGGGCGACGACATGGCCGTCGTCGAATCGGTCAAGGCAGCGAGCGAGATCTACGCTCCGGTCGGCGGCGAAGTCGTCGAAGTGAACGATGCGCTGGAAGACAATCCCGCCGCCGTCAACGAGAACGCCGAGGGCGACGGCTGGTTCGTCAGGCTGAAACTGGCCGACGCCGCCGAACTGGAAGACCTGATGGATGCCGACGCCTACGCGGCATTCGCGCAGAGCCAGAGCTAGAGCGATCCGGCCGCCGGGCTTCGTTCGCGCAGGGCAAGACAGGGAATTGCAGCCATGACCGCCGCCAGCTTCGCCGCGCTTCAGGATCGCGAGTCCTTCATCGGCCGTCATATCGGCCCCGGCCCGGACGATATTGCGGCTATGCTGCAAACCGTCGGCGCAGACTCCCTCGATGTGCTGATCGAAGAGGCGGTGCCCGATGCGATCCGCGATACCGCGCCGCTGCCGCTCGGCGCAGCGGCGGCGGAAGAAGACGCCTTGCAGCAGATCGCCGAACTGGCCGCACGCAACACGGTCGCCGGGTCGATGATCGGCATGGGCTACTACGGCACGATCACGCCCCCGGTCATCCGGCGCAACGTCCTGGAGAACCCGGCCTGGTACACTGCCTACACGCCTTACCAGCCGGAGATCTCACAGGGCCGCCTGGAGGCGCTGCTCAATTTCCAGACTTTGGTCGCCGACCTGACCGGCATGGAGATCGCCAACGCCTCGCTGCTCGACGAAGCGACGGCGGCGGCCGAAGCCATGCTGTTCGCGCGCAAGGCGGGCAAGTCGAAGAGCGACATTTTCCTGGTTTCGGACCGTTGCCATCCGCAGACCCTTGCCGTGCTGCAGACCCGCGCGGCCCCGCTGGGCATCGAGCTTGCGATCGGCGAGGTTACACCCGAGCGCGCCTTCGGCGCCTTCGGCATCCTGGTCCAGTATCCCGACACCTTCGGCCGTATCGATGGTTGGCAGGACTGCGTGAAAGCGGTGCGCGGCGGCGGCGGGCTGGCCATTGTCGCGACCGACCTGCTGGCGCTTACCCTGCTCGAACCGCCCGGCGCGTGGGGCACCGATATCGTCATCGGCAGCGCCCAGCGCTTCGGCGTGCCGATGGGCTTCGGCGGGCCGCATGCCGCCTTCTTCGCGACCCGGGACCGGTTCGCACGAAAAATGCCGGGGCGCCTGGTCGGCGTATCGGTCGACGCAAAGGGCCGGCCCGGCCTGCGCCTCGCCCTGCAGACCCGCGAACAACATATCCGGCGCGAAAAGGCGACCAGCAATATCTGCACCGCCCAGGTGCTGCTCGCCAACATGGCCGGCTTCTACGGCATCTGGCACGGACCGGACGGGCTGGAAAGGATCGCCCGGCGCGTCCACAGGCTGGCCTGCGTCTTCGCGGAACGCGCAACCGCGGCCGGATTCGAGGTCGAAGCCGACGCCTTTTTCGATACCGTGACGGTGCGCGCGCCCGGCCGGGCGGAGGAGATCGTCGGCGCGGCGATGGACTCCGGCCTGAACCTGCGCTTCATCGACGAGGACCGGTTCGGCGTCGCCTTCGACGAAACCTGCGGCGCCGAAGACCTGCATATCCTGGGCGAGGCGCTGACCGGCGTTGCGGACGGCGACCGGATCGCTTCCCTGCTGGACAGCGCACCCGACCGGCTGCCGGAAGCGTTGCGCCGCCGCGACGCCTTTATGACCCATCCGGTTTTCCACCGGCACAGGTCGGAAACCGAAATGATGCGCTATCTCCAGCGTCTCGCCGGCAAGGATCTGGCGCTCGACCGGGCCATGATCCCGCTCGGCTCCTGCACCATGAAGCTCAACGCTGCGGCGGAGATGGAGCCGGTCTCGTGGCCGGAATTCGCCGCCCTCCATCCCTTCGTGCCGCTCGACCAGGCCGCGGGAACACTCGAACTGATCTGGGAACTGGAGGACATGCTGTGTAACGCGACGGGCTTCGACGCCGTCTCGCTGCAGCCGAACGCCGGCTCCCAGGGCGAACTCGCCGGTCTGCTCGTCATCCGGGCCTGGCACGAAAGCCGGGGCGAGGGCGGGCGCGACATCTGCCTGATCCCGAGCTCGGCCCACGGCACCAACCCGGCGAGCGCCGTTCTTGCCGGCCTCTCGGTCGTCGTCGTCGGCTGCGATGTCGACGGCAACATCGACATCGCCGACCTGCGCGCCAAGGCGGAACAGCACCGGGACCGGCTCGCCGCCCTGATGGTAACCTATCCCTCGACCCACGGCGTGTTCGAGGCCGGCATTGTCGAGATCTGCGAGATCGTTCACGGTTGCGGCGGCCAGGTCTATATGGACGGCGCCAACCTGAACGCCCTGCTCGGCATCGCCCGGCCCGGCGAATTCGGGCCCGACGTGGCGCATATGAACCTGCACAAGACCTTCTGCATCCCGCATGGCGGCGGCGGGCCGGGCATCGGGCCGATCGGCGTCAAGGACCATCTCGCGCCCTTCCTGCCCGGCCATCCGGTTCATCCCGAGTGCGGCGGGGAGCAGGCGATCGGCCCGGTCTCGGCGGCGCCGTGGGGCAGCGCCGGCATCCTGCCGATCAGTTGGGCCTATATCGGCATGATGGGCGCCAAGGGGCTCAAGCGCGCAACCGAAGTCGCTATTCTGAATGCCAACTATATCGCCGCGCGCCTGAGGGACCATTTCCCGGTGCTCTACACCGGCCGGAACGGCCGGGTGGCCCACGAGTGCATTGTCGATCTCCGCCCGCTCAAGGAATTCGCCTCGGTCGAGGATGTCGCCAAGCGGCTGATCGACTACGGTTTCCACGCGCCGACCATGTCCTTCCCGGTCGCCGGCACCCTGATGATCGAGCCGACGGAAAGCGAGTCCCGGGCTGAGATCGACCGCTTCTGCGACGCCATGATCGCGATCCGGCTGGAGATTGCGTGCGTCGAAGCCGGCGTTTGGCCGGTGGACGACAACCCGCTCGCCAACGCGCCCCACACGGCGGAGGATCTGGCTGCAGCGGACTGGCCCCATCCCTATCCGCGCGATCGCGCCGTTTTTCCGGTCGCCGCGCTGAAGGAGGGCAAATACTGGCCGCCGGTAGCGCGCATCGACAACGTCTACGGCGACCGCAACATCGTGTGTGCCTGCCCGCCGCCCGAGGCTTACGGAGAAGCGGCGGAATAAAGGCCGGCCCGCCCTTCGATACGCCCCGGAAGAAATCCGGGGATACTCAGGGTGAGGGTCAGGGTGTGACTCGAGCACTTACTCCTCATCGCGAGTAGGCGCGTTTGCGCGCCGTATCGAGGGACGCCACACCGCCCGCTACACCGCTACAGTTCCATCAAAAAAACCGGTTGGGCGCTACCCATCGCTGCGGTGCCGGCCGGCCAGCAGGTTGAGGCTGCGCCCGACCCGGGCGGCGCGGTCCTCTTCGCTCTCGTCCCGGACCAGAAGCGCCTCGCCGAGCAGCAGGCCCTGGAAGAGGCCGGCGCGCGTCCGGGCCGCCGCTTCGGTGAAGCCGAGGGCGATGAAGAAGTTCTCGATATAGACCGAGCGCCGGGCGTCGACCGAGCGCACCGCCACCGTCGCGGCCGGATCGTTGCGCGACCAGTTGCGGATGGCGATTTCGGCGTTGCGGAATTCCCGGTCGGCGTAGGCGCCCACCGTCATCTCGAGCAGCAGGCGCAATTGTTCGGCCGGCGTCGCATCGGTGTGGCCGGAGATGCGGACCAGCAGGTCGGTCTGCCGTTCCTCCCAGCGCGCGAGGATCGCCGCCAGCAGCGCCGGGCGGTCCCTGAAATGCCAGTAGAAACTGCCCTTGGTGACGCCGAGACGGCGGGCCAGCGGCTCGACCTTCACCGCGTTGACGCCGCGCTCGGCCAGCAACTCGATGGCGCCGGCGATCCAGGCGTCCCGATTCAATTTGGGCCTGTCCGGCCTGGCGCGGTTCGGCTCGGTGCGGGGGGCCTCGTCTGCCACAGGGCGCCTCCGGCCGGCGGCCGCGCTATCCGCCGGTAACGGGCGGGAAGAAGGCGACCTCGTCGCCGGGCTTGACCGCAGTTTCCGGATTGGCGAATTCGTGGTTCACGGCTGCGCGCACGAAACGGGCGTTGGCGAAGGCCTCGGCGTGGCCGGGGCTGCGCTGCTTCAGCCAGTCGATCAGCGCGCCGACCGTGGCGACCTCCGCCGGCGGCGTCACCGCTTCACGGCCCGACCCGATCTTCTGGCGCAGCCAGGCGAAATAGAGCAGGTCCATCTTTTCGGACACCTTTTCGGCCATTGCGTCAGGTCCCGAGTTCGCTGAACGGCAGGAAATCGACCGTCATCCCGGTCTGGATATCGGTTGCGTCCTCCGGCAATTCCACCAGGCCGCTCGCCGCGGTCATGGAGGAGAGGATGCCGGCACCCTGCCGCGCGAACTTGCGCGCCGTCCAGCCGCCGGCGCAGGGCTCCAGCGTGGCGCGCACCCATTCGCGCCGGTTGGCTTTCTTGCGGTGGTCAAAGCCGGCGCGCACCGGGAAAAACTTCGGCACATGGACCGTCGCGCCGGAGAGCCGATCGATCAGCGGCCGGGCGAAGCGCAGGAAGGTCACCATGACGGCGACCGGGTTGCCCGGCAGGCCGACGAAGGGCGTGCGGCCGATCTGGCCAAGCGCGACCGGGCGGCCCGGCTTGATGGCGAGGCGCCAGAAATGGATCTGCCCCAGGCTCTCGACCGCGGCGCGGACATGGTCCTCCTCGCCGACGCTGACGCCGCCGGAGGTCAGTACCAGATCATGGGATTCACCGGCTTCGGCCAGCGCATCGGTAATCGTCGCCCGGTCGTCCGGCAGGATGCCGAGATCGGAGACGGCGCAGCCGAGCTGTTCGAGCAGGCCTGCGAGCGCGAAGCGGTTGGCGTCGTAGACTGCGCCCGCGGCGGCGTCCGCGCCGGGCTCGCGCAATTCGTTGCCGGTCGAGAACAGGGCGGCGCGCAGCCGGGCGCGCACCGGCAGGTCAGATAGCCCGACCGAAGCCGCGAGGCCCAGATCCTGCGGCCGAAGCCGCTGGCCGGCGCTCAGGATCAGCGCGCCTTTCTCGACATCCTCGCCGGCGAAGCGCCTGTTCGCGCCCCGCTCGATGCCCGGCGCGATGCGCACGGCGTCGCCGTCCTCGCGGCAGTCCTCCTGCATCATCACGGTGTCGAAGCCAGCCGGCATGACGGCGCCGGTGAAGATGCGCACGGCGCCGCGTGCGGCGGGATCGGCGAGATCGGGCGCATCGCCGGCGGCGATCCGGCCGATCACCGGCAGGCGGCTCTCGCCATCGGGATCGAGCTCGGCGAAGCGCACGGCAAAGCCGTCGACCGCCGAATTGTCGTGCGGCGGCACCGAGCGGCCGGCGTGGATGTCTTCGGCCAGGATGCGGCCGAGGGCGCTGCGCAGGGCCACGGTCTCGGACTCCGCCACGACGGAGATCCGCTCTTCCAGCAGGGCGAGCGCGTCGTCCAGCGGCGTCAGGGCGCCGCCGAAGGCGAAGCAGTCGTCGCTGAGCTGGGCCATGTCAGCAGTCCATCTCAGGCGGCGCCCTGTGCGGCCGGAGGGGCGGTTTCCAGTCCGCAGTGCGTGCAGATGAAGTCGGCGACTGCCTCCGGCGCATCCAGATCCAGAACGGGCCGGCCGGCCTCAGCCACCGGGCCGTCGCTGGCGATGGCGACGACCGCCGGGTCGCCGGCAGCGATCAGCGGGTGGCCGAGCGCCGGGCGGTGGACCTCAATCTTGGCGTGGGGCAGGCGCTTGAAGCCCTCGACGATCAGCAGGTCGACCGGGCTCATGCGGGCGATCAGCTCGTCCAGGCTCGGCTCGCGCCGGCCGCGCAATTCGTGGACCAGCGCCCAGCGGGTCGCCGAGGAGACCACGGATTCGACCGCGCCGGCCGCGCGGTGGCGGTGGCTGTCCTTGCCCGGAAAGTCGACCTCGAAGCCATCATGGGCGTGTTTGACGGTCGAGACGGTGAAGCCCCGGCCGGTCAGCACGGGCAGCAGCCGGGTGACCAGCGTCGTCTTCCCGCTGCCCTTCCAGCCCGCAACCCCGATGATCCGCTGCCCCGCATCCATGCCGCCAATGTAGGACGAGGGCGCGGCGGGGGGAACTGGGGAGGGAGCCGGCGGCCGAGGGTGGGCCGCGGAAGGCATGGGATGTCGCCTCGTGTCATGTTATGTCATGAAATGTCATGTTTCTCCGTTTCCGGCCAAATTCTGCGCCTCGGGTTTGGCAGTCCCCCTCCCCTTGGGGGAGGGGGTTAGGGGGGTGCAAACCGGATACATGGGTAACAGTCTAGACCGGAGACATGGGTAACAGGTCTGATGATCGGCGAGGAGGATCTTGCCG
>LXNI01000707.1_pt1 | contig 36227 bp, 44 predicted proteins | sample 809091 | NCBI WGS metagenome assembly LXNI01 (sample SAMN04870527, study PRJNA318959) | sponge metagenome | biome: 01000161; feature: marine sponge reef; material: water | host: Sarcotragus foetidus | place: Greece: Milos, Mediterranean Sea | collected 2013-05-29 | depth 5-7 m
CCGTGCGCACAATCAACAGGTGCGCCCTAAAGTGTTAGATGATTTACCCTCAAATTGTTAGATAAAGCGGTGTACCACTACCGCGACAGCGACAACCTCGAGATCGACGCCATCGTCGCACGCGACGACGGGGCATGGCTGGCCGTCGAGGTCAAGCTCGGGCACCGGTCCGACACCGTGGACAGAGCCGCTACGAGCCTGCTGCGTCTGCGCGACAAAGTCGCCGCCCCGCGCCGAGGAGACCTCGCCGGACTCGTCGTGCTGACCGCCCTCGGCCCGGCGTACCGCCGCGCGGACGGCGTACACGTCGTCCCGATCACAGCACTCGGCCCCTGACAGAACCCACGTCGGCTTCAACTCCTTCTGTGCCCCGAACTTTCGCCTACCGCGGCGGGCGCTTCGGCGGACCTCACGCGGTCGTGGCCAGCGGCCCGAAGCCGATGATGCCGCGAGGTTGTTCAGATTCGGCGAACTTCGACGTCCCGGGCATATTCGGCGAGCGCGCTGAGGTCTTTCATGTCGCCGCCGCGCACCGTGCCGCCAGGCTCTGCTGTGGCCACCACCAAGGCGTCCACCGCGGAGCCGCTGCCGGCCAAGGCGCGCAAAGCCCCGTCGCGGCGAGCGTCACGCCCGCGTTCCTGGCCGCCACCGAACCGAACGAGTACCGCGATCTGGACCGAAAACCGTGACGGATCCAGAGCCCATCAGCCCCGACACCCCGGGCGGGCTGGCACACGTCGCTGCCCACCGGCAGTTCCCACTGGCCGTTGACGCCGTATAGCTGCCAATACTGCCATGACATGACGCCAATTACTGCTGCGATAATAGGCCGAACACTGCTACGTTGAGTCATCGAACACTGCTACGCTGAGATGGCGTGGAGTACATCCCCCGTCTCGTCGACACCCAATTGCGCCAAGCAATGCGCTCTCGTTCCGTTGTCCTCATCACCGGTGCCAGGGGTGTCGGCAAGACCACCACGGCTCGTCGGGCCGCAGCGTCAACTGCGTTCTTGGACGACACGGCCACCCTGACGGTCTTCCAGGACAATCCCGAGGCCGCCCTGGCCCAGTTCCACGAACCACTCCTGATCGACGAATGGCAGCTAGCCCCCGAGGTGGTGAGAGCCGTGAAGCGCAGCGTGGACCGGGACCGCCGGCCGGGGCGGTTCGTCCTCACCGGGTCGCCCGACCCTCAATCGCGAACGGAGTTCCAGGCGCTTACCGGCCGGGCCGCACTGGTGCGGCTCAACCCGATGACTGTTGCCGAGAGGCAGATGCGGGCGGGGTCTGCTGAGCCGACCGGGGTCTTGGCCGACCTTCTCGCCGGGCGGCCTCCCGCAACTCGCCCGGAGCACGCACCCGACATCTTCGAATACTTGGACATGGCAGCAGTCAGCGGGTTCCCCGATTGCGCTCTGGAAGGCTCACCGGCCTACTCGCACACATGGTGCCGCGATTATCTGAGGGTCCTGCTGCGGCGCGACCTGCCCCTGTTCGGGGCGCGGCGCTCCGCCTCCCACTTCAGCAGATATCTCCACGCGGCCGCTATGCACACGGCGCGGTCGCCCGAGGACGGCAGCCTGCGAAACGCGGCCCAAGTCAACCCCGGCACCCACCGGGACTATCGGCACATACTGCTCGATCTGGACATAACCGTCGAAGTTCCCGCCTTCCGCGGCCAGGACATTCCGAATCTGGCCAGATCCCCCAAGATGCTGTTCAGCGACACGGGGCTGCTGATGGCAGCTATGAACAGACCCCTCGCCCAGCTGAAGCTGAACGGCGACCTCTACGGAAGGGTTCTGGAGACTTTCGTACTCAACCAGATCCGCGCCGAACTCGAAGCCATGAACATGGACGACGCCCTCCGCCACCTCCGCACCCACAAAGGCGTTCATGAGATCGACGCCATCATCGAGACAGACGACGGGGGGCTGATCGCTATCGAGATCAAGTCGGCCAACCGGCACCGTCCAGCCGATGCAAGGCACATCGAATGGTTGGCCCGAACGATCGGGGGAAGGTTCAAGCTCGGCTTGGTGCTCACCACCGGCGCCTACATCAGCAACATCCGAAGCAGTGCGAGCGCCAACATCTGGGCTGCTCCCATATGCACGCTCTGGCAGGCCTGAACCGCCTCGGGGAACGCTCAGCACCCTCTCAGGGCGCCACTCGCTCCAGAGGCGCCCAGGCGACCAGCAGTCGCTTCTCCCCCGCTTCGGGGAAGCGGACGGTCACCTCGGCCTCGTCGCCGGAACCGGAGGCGTCCACGACCACCCCGACACCCCAGGCGGGATGGCGCACGTCACTGCCCACCGGCAGTTCCCCGGGCCCCCGGCCGGCCGGGGAGGCTGGCCGCGCGGCAGCCGCACCCCGTAACGCCTCATCGACCCGCGCCTCCCGCCAGGCTGCCCGGCGGCTACCAGAGTCGGCGGACAGCCGGTCGAGGCGGTCACGCCTCGAGGCGCGGTCAGGCCGGCCCGACACTTCCTGCAGCACCCCGCTGGGGATCTCCTCGAGGAAACGACTCGGCCGGTTGTACTGCGCGGCTCCCCACATCGTGCGGCGCTCGGCGTCGCTGAGGTAGAGGCGCTCGCGGGCCCGGGTGATGGCGACGTAGGCCAGGCGGCGCTCCTCGGCCATCTGCTCGGGATCGTCCCGCGCCTGCTCCCGAGGGAACATGCCCTCCTCCATACCGGTGAGGAAAACCACCGGGAACTCCAGGCCCTTGGCGGCGTGGGCGGTGAGCAGAACCACCTGCGACTCGTCGGGCGCCAGATCGTCGGTGGGCGACACTAAGGCGGTCTGCTCCAGGAACTCTCCCACCTGGGTGTGATCCTCGGCCAATGCCAGCAACTCGGCCAGGTTCTCGAGGCGACCCTCGGCCTCGATGCTGCCCTCGGAGGCATCCTCGTACAGTTCCTCCAGGTACCCGCTGCGGGTCAGCAGGAAGTCCAGCACCGGCTTCGGGCCTTCGGCGAGCCACCCCGCTGCCTCGTCCAGGAGGGTCGTGAACCTCTGGATGCCTGCGGAGGCCGCGCCGGAGACTCCCGCCTCGCCCGGCCGCCGCAGCGCCTCGCTGAACGGCAGCCCGGCGCTCGCCGCCCACCCGTCGAGGCGTTCGACCGAACGGTCGCCGACGCCGCGCCGGGGCACGTTCAGGACCCGCTTCAAGCTCACCTCGTCGGCGGGGTTCACCACGGCGCGCAGGTACGCCAAGGCGTCGCGCACCTCGCGGCGATCGTAGAAGGCGGTGCCCCCGATCACCGCGTACGGCAGATCCTCGGCGTTCAGCGCCGTCTCCAGCGCCCGACTCTGCGCGTTGATCCGGTACATCACAGCGAAGTCGCTGAGCGCGTGGCCGTCGGCTGCAAGCCGGCGGATCTCCCGTACCACCCAGCGGGCCTCGTCCTCCTCGTCGCCGGCCCGGTACCAGACGATCCGGCCGCCGCGCTCGGCCTCGCTCCAGAGTCTCTTGGGGTGGCGGTCGGCGTTGTTGGCGATCACGGCGTTGGCCGCGTCCAGCACGTTCTGCGTGGAGCGGTAATTCTGCTCCAGCAGGATGACTGTGGTGTCCTCGAAGACGCTCTCGAAATCCAGGATGTTGCGCATCGTGGCGCCGCGGAAACGGTAGATGGACTGGTCGGCGTCACCCACCACGAACACGTTGCGGTGCCGCGCCCCGAGCATCAGCACGATCTCGTTCTGCGCCCGGTTGGTGTCCTGGTACTCGTCCACGAGCACGTGCTCGAAGCGCTCCTGGTAGGTGGCCAGCACGTCGGGGTGCTCCCGGAACAGGCGAACCACCAGCGTCAGAAGATCGTCGAAGTCCATGGCGCCGGCGCGCTGCAGGCGGCGCTGGTACTCGGCGTAGACCTCGGCCGTGCGGCGCCGCAGCGGATCCGGGCCCATCCCCGCATTCAGGTACGACCCGGGGCCGAGCAGATCGCTCTTGGCGGCGCTGATGCGACCGTGCACCGCTTGGGGCGTGCTGCGCCGGGTGTCGAGGCCGAGATCGACCATGACGTAGCGAGTCAGACGGACCGAGTCGGCCTGATCGTAGATGCTGAAGTTGGCCGGATAGCCCAGACGCTCGGCCTCGCGGCGCAGGATCTGTGCGCAGGCCGAGTGGAAGGTACGCACCCACATGCGCCGGGCCACCGGACCGACTAGTTCCACCACGCGGGAGCGCATCTCCTCGGCGGCCTTGTTGGTGAAGGTGATGGCCAGGATGGCGAAAGGGGAGACGTCGCGGTCCGCGATCAGATGGGCGATCCGGTGCGTGAGCACCCGCGTCTTGCCCGAACCGGCGCCGGCGCTGACCAGCAGTGCACCGCCCTCGTGCAGGACCGCGTCGTGCTGGGCGGGGTTCAGCGGCACCATCGCGGGCACCCTACCGGTGCGCACCGACAGCGCCCTGCGGCAGAACCTCGAGCCCGATGCGGGTAGCCGCTAGGGCCGGCGGTACCATCGGTGCCGTGATCGAGCCAGTGAAACAGCCCGACACCGCCGAACCCGCGGCGGAGGAACCAGTCGCCGCAACGGCCACCGAACCCGCCGCCGAGGACCCAGCCGCGGAAGCGGCCGGAGAACCCATGGCGGAAGCGGCCGGTGGGCAACCCGACGCGGCCGCCGCCGAATCCCAACCCCCCGCCAAGGAACCGCCCGCCGCAACGGCCGCGGGATCCGCCGCGGAGGAACCCACGGCGGAAACGGCTGCGGAACCCGCTGCCGCAGCGGCCACCGAACCCGCCGCCGAATCCCCAGCCGCCGAGGTGACCGCGCCCGAGCCCGGTGGCGGAATCGGCGCACCGATCCCCTCGGCCGCCACCACCGGGGGGCTGAGCAGCGGGGACATCGTCTCGGGTGTCGTCACGTCCGTCGAACGCCAGGAGGTGGAGCTGGACCTGGGGTCGGGGCGCCGCGGCGTCATCGGGAGCCGCCACTGGGCGGCGGGACTGGACGTGGACCTCACCGGCGAGGTGCAGGTCGGCGACCCCGTCGAGGCGGCTGTCCTGGTGCGCGAGGACCACAAACAGCGCATCGTCCTCTCGCGGAGCTGGGGGCGCCAGCAGCGAGCCTGGGACTTGGCCGAGAGCGCCCGCAAGACCGGCGGCATCGTCTCGGGCACCGTGACCGACGCCGTCGCAGCCGGCCTCTCCGTGGACATCGGCATCCGGGCGTTCGTGCCGGCCTCGATGGCCGGTGACGACGACTTGGAGTCGCTCGTGGGCACCGAGGTGGAGTGCAAGGTCACCGAGGTGAACCAACTCAAGGGCCGCTGCATCCTGTCCCGCAAGGCTGCGCTGCGCACCCGCGAGCGGCAGGCCGCCCGCAAGCGACTCTCCGAACTGTCCCCGGGCACGAAGCTGCGCGCCCGGATCACGAAAGTTGAGGATTTCGGGGCGCTGGTGATGGCCGAGGGGAACCTCCGGGGCCGCATCCGCCGCAACGAGCTGAGTTGGTTCCGGGTGCGCCGACCCAGCGACGTGGTGGCGGTGGGAGACGAGGTGGAGGCCGTGGTCCTGCAAACCGCTCCCGCCAAGATGAACCTGGACCTGTCGCTGCGGACCGGCGACGATCCCCTCAAGGCGATGCGGCCCGGCGAGCGCCATGAGGCCACAGTCGTCTCGCTCGCCCCGTTCGGGGCGTTCGTGACCGTCGGCGACGGGATCAGGGGCCTAGTGCCGACCGCGGAACTCGCCGAGGCCCCCATCCGCCATCCCCGGGAGGCAGTGGTGCCCGGGGACAGCGTGCTGGCCGAGGTCACCAAGGTGGACCGCCAGCGCCGCGATCTGGAGTTCTCGGTGAATCTGGCAGTGCTGGTGCGCCCTGCCGATCCGGAGTGACTCAGGCAACGCCGGGGCGACTCACTCCCACTCGATCGTGCCGGGGGGCTTCGACGTGATGTCGTAGACGACCCTGTTGACCTCGGGGACTTCGGCCACGATCCGGCTCGCCATAGTCTCCAGCACGTCGTAGGGCAGGCGTGCGAAGTCGGCGGTCATAGCGTCCGCGCTGGTCACGGCCCGGATCACGATCGGGTGGCCGTAGGTGCGTTCGTCGCCCATGACCCCCACCGAGCGCACCTCCAGCAGCACGGCCAGCACTTGCCACACCTCCCGGTCCAGACCGGCGCGGTGGATCTCGGCGCGCACGATGGCGTCCGCGGCGCGCACCGTCTCGACCCGCTCGGTCGTGACCTCCCCGACGATGCGCACGGCCAGACCCGGACCGGGGAACGGATGCCGCCACACCACCTCGGAGGGCAGACCCAACTGCTCGCCCACCAGCCGCACCTCGTCCTTGAACAGGTCCCGCAGCGGCTCGGTGAGTTCCAGCCGCATGTCGGCGGGAAGTCCGCCGACGTTGTGGTGGCTCTTGATGCGGGCCGCCACGTCGCCGCCCGATTCGATGACGTCGGGATAGAGGGTGCCCTGCACGAGGTAGTCCACCTCGCCGAGCGCCTTCGCCTCACGCTCGAAGACACGCACGAACAGCTCGCCGATGATGCGACGTTTCGTCTCGGGGTCCGAGACCCCGGCGAGCGCCGCCAGGAACGTCTCTGAGGCGTCCACGAACACCAGCCCGTCGCCATCGAACACGTCACGCACCTGTGCCGCCTCGCCGGCGCGCATGAGCCCCGTGTCGACGAAAATGCAGGTGAGGCGGTCGCCGATGGCGTTGCGCACCAACGCTGCGGCAACGGCCGAGTCGACGCCTCCCGACAGCCCGCAGACCGCACGGCCGGCGCCCACCTGCGCCCGGACGGCCGCGACCGAGGTCTCGATGATGCAGTCCGGCGTCCAGGAAGGGGCGCAGCCGCACGCCTCGTACAGGAAGTTCTGCAGCATGCGCCCGCCGTGGGGGGTGTGCGCCACCTCGGGATGGAACTGCACGCCGAAGAGGCGGGCGGCGGGATGTTCGAAGGCCGCGGCGGGCGAGTCGGCGGTGACGGCGGTCACCGCGGCGCCTTCGGGCGGCCGCACGACGGCGTCACGGTGGCTCATCCAGACCTGCTGGTCGGCGGGAAGATCGGCGGAGACGACCGTCCCCGGCCTGCTCACGTGGAGTTCCACCCTCCCGTACTCTGCCAGGCCGCTGCGGTCCACTTTGCCGCCGAGTTCGTGGGCCAGGAGTTGCGCTCCGTAGCAGATGCCCAGCACCGGAATACCCAGCGACAGGATCTCGGGGTCGAGACGGGGGGCGCCGGTGGCGTGCACCGACTCGGGTCCGCCGCTGAGGATCAACCCGGCCGGGTCGCGCCGGCGCACCCGTGCGGCACAAATGTCGTGCGGGACGATCTCGCTGTAGACGTTGGCCTCGCGCACCCGCCGGGCGATCAGCTGGGCGTACTGGGCGCCGAAGTCCACCACCAGCACGCCGCCGCGCCTCCCGGCGGCGTCCAGGGTGGCCGTCACAGCCCCATGCCGACGCCCTGATGGCGCTGCAGAGCCTTCCCTTCGGTGGCGATCGACGGCGCCACCATCACTTCGGCCTTCTGCAGTTCCTTGAGCGTGGCGTAGCCGCTGGCCGCCATGGTGGTCGACAGGGCGCCGAACAGGTTGCTGCGCCCGTCGGCCTCCCGGGCCGGCCCCATGAGGATCTCCTCCAGCGTGCCGCGCCGGCCCACGTGCACGCGGGCGCCGCGTGGCAGCGCCGCGTGCGGTGTGGCCATACCCCAGTGGTAGCCGCCGCCGGGCGCCTCGGTGGCGGCCGCCAACGGTGAGCCCAGCATGACGGCGTCCGCGCCGCAGGCGACGGCTTTGGCGATGTCGCCGCCGGTGGCCATACCGCCGTCGGCGATGAGGTGCACGTAGACGCCGGTCTCGTCGAGGTGGCGCATGCGCGCCGCCCGCACGTCGGCGATGGCGGTGGCCTGCGGGACGCCGATGCCCAGAACACCCCGGGAGGTGCAGGCCGCGCCCGGACCCACCCCCACGAGCACGCCGGAGGCGCCGGTGCGCATGAGGTGCAGCCCTGCCTCGTAGCTGGCGCAGCCGCCCACGACGACCGGCATGGGGAGCTCGCGCACGACCTTCTTGAGGTTCAGCGGCTTGCGGGCTTTGGACTTGTGCTCGGCTGTCACCACCGTGCCCTGGATCACCAGCAGGTCCACTTCGGCGGCGGCGAGACAGCCCAGCAGCTTTCGCGCCCGCTGCGGCGTTACCGCAGCGCTGACGAGCGGGGCGTGCTCCCTGATCTGCCGCACCCGCTCGGCGATCAAATCGGGAATGACCGGGGCGGCGTAGACCTCCTGCAGGCGTGCCGTGGCCTCCGCGTCGGGCGCTCGCCGGATCGTCTCGTAGACGGGTTCCGGGTCCTCGTAGCGGGTCCACAGCCCCTCCACGTTCAGCACGCCGATGCCGCCGAGTCGCCCGATGAGCCCGGCCGTCTCCGGCGACACCACGCTGTCCATGGCCGAGGCCAGCAGGGGCAGCGGCAGGCGGTAGGCGTCGATCTCCCAGGAGACGTCGACGTCGTCGGGGTCGCGCGTGCGGCGGGCGGGCACGATGGTGATCTCGTCGAGCCCGTAGGCCCGCCGCCCGCTCTTGCCGAAACCGATCTCGATGTCCGCCACCGCTCGCACCTCCCCTGCCGGGAGCATAGGCAGCGCACCGGCCCCCCGACGTCCGGCCCCGCCGACGCCCACCGGCGGCCCTGACCGGACCCAGCGAGACAACCGAGGGAGGGGACGCCGGGGGGACGGCCGGCGGAGCGATTTCGCCAGACGCTCCCGCCGACGCCCACCGGCGGCCCCGACCGGACCATCGCGGTGCTCAGAGGTCGGCGGATGTCTAGCGCGCCGCGGTCCCCGCGGCGATCATCAGGAGTTGCCGGAGGATCGCCGCGGTGGCGCCCCAGATGGTGTCGCCGGGGATCTCGAAGAAGTTGATCGGCCGCATGGTTCCGTCCCGGGGCCAGAGTTCCTGGTGGTAGACGTCGGGTGCGAGGAGTTCGCTCAGCGGCACGTGGAGGATCTTCTCCACCTCGGAGGGGTCGGGCCGCAGCCCGGCGGGACGGCCAGCGGGCAATTCGGCGACATAGGAGTGCACGAGCGAGTCGCTGCCCACGGTGAAGAACGGATCCAGCTCGCCGATGCAGGTCGCCGCGGCGGGATCCAGCCCGATCTCCTCATGCGTCTCCCGCAAGGCCGTCTCCCACAGGTCGGCGTCGCCGGGCTCCTGGCCTCCGCCGGGGAACGCCACCTCGCGGCTGTGGGTGCGCAGGTGCGCCGCCCGGCGGGTGAGGATCACGTTCGCTTCGCCCCGCCGCACGTAGAGCGGGACGAGCACCGCGGAGAGCCGGCTGCAGGCGTCGGGGGCGGGCGCCGCCCGCCGCGGCGGGAGCAGTTCCCGCAGAGCCTCCAGATCCACCCGGCGCTGCGCCGGCGGCAGGCCGGCCCAAGGCGCCGCGGCGCCGGGACGAACGCCCGCCGGGCGCGGGATGTGCTGGAGGCCTCCCCGGGGAGCGGGCGGCATTACCCGGCGGTCTCGGGGGAGTCACCGGGAGGGCCCGCCCGCCGTGGCGCCCCGACGCCTGAGTTCACCGGGCGCCCGTCTCAGCGATAGTGGCGGCGCACTCGCCGGCCGATGTCGCAGACCACCTCGTAGGGAATCGTGCCGAGGCGGGCCGCCACCTCTTCGGCAGTGATGCTCTCGTCGCCCTGGCTGCCGATCAGGACGACCTCGTCGCCGGCGGTCACGTCACCGCCGGGACCGCAGTCGACCATGAGTTGGTCCATCGTGACGGTCCCCACCACGGACCGGCGCCGCCCACCGATGAGCACCTGCCCGCCGCGCAGGCCGTAGTCGCGGCGCGCCCCGTCTGCGTAGCCGATGGGCACTGTCGCCACTCGGCGATCCGAGTCGAACCGGTGGGCGAGCCCGTAGGAGATCGCCGCGCCGGCTCGAACGGTCTTGACGTAGGCCACCTCGGTCCGGAGCCCCATCACGGGCTGCAGCCCCTCGATGTCCTTCGCTAGGTCGGCGCCGGGGGACAGCCCGTAGAGGGCGATGCCGGCCCGGACCATGTCGTAGCAGCCCCGGCGCCGGATCGGCGAGACGTCCGGGCGGCGCCCCGAGAGCAGCAGCGCCGAATTGGCCGCGTGGCGCCGCAGCGGACCCGGCGGCGCGTCTCCTGCGGCCAGCAGTCTCAGCACGTGCTCGTAGCGTTCCAGTTGCATCTCAGTGAACGGGTTGTCCAACTCGTCGGCGACCGCGCAGTGGGTCCAGAGGCCTTCGAGTCGCAGGTCGGACTTGGCGGCAATGGCGCGCGCCAGCAGCAGGGCGTCGGTGGGGCGGGCGCCGACCCGGTTCATGCCCGTGTCGATCTTGAGGTGCACCGGCAGGCGGCGCCCGGCGACGGCCGCAGCCGCGGCCGCGGCTGCCAGGCCTTCGGGGCTGTACACCGAGGGCCGCAGGTCATGCGCCACCACCTCCACCATCTCGTTGGGCCGCGGCTCGGACAGCAGCAGGACCGGGGCCGTCACACCCGCCTCGCGCAGCTCCACGCCCTCCTCCACGAGAGCCACCCCCAACCAGGTGGCGCCGCCGGCCAGCGCGGCCCGCCCCACGGCCACGGACCCGTGCCCGTAGCCGTCGGCCTTGACCACCGCGCACAGCTCGGCGGGGGCCGCCCGGCGGGCGAGTTCGGCGGCGTTGGCGGTGACGGCCGCTAGGTCCACGACGGCCGAGGTGGGCCGCATCAGCGGCGCCCGGCCCCGCCGGCTGACCCTTGCGGCGCCGGATCCAGCGCGCTGGCCAGCACGGCGGGGATGGCGCCGAGCAGGTCGCCGGCGATCCCGCCGACCGGCGGGCCCAGCGCTCCGGCCATCCCGTGCACCTGAGCCGCCAGCGCAGCCGCGTCCAGGGCTGCGGTACCCTGCGCCAGCAGGGCGCCGATCATCCCGGCCAGCACGTCACCGGTGCCGGCGGTGGCCAACCGGGCATCCCCGGAGGTCACGAAACGGGCCGCGCCGTCCGGTGCGGCGACGACGGTGGTGGGTCCCTTGAGCAGCACGGTGGCGCCCGCCGCGGCCAGCGCCCGCGCCGCCGCCAGACGATCGGCGCCGGGCCGCCGCCCCGCCAGCAACTCGTACTCCCCGTCGTGGGGCGTGAGCACCACCGGCGCGCGCGCCGCCGCCAGCGCCGCTAGGGCGTCGCCGCCGAGCGCCGCCAACGCGTCGCCGTCCAGAACCAGGGGCACGGTCGCTCGCGTCACCAGTGCCCGCACCGCGCTGGCGGTCTGCGGATCTCTCCCCAGGCCGGGACCGACCACCAGCGATCCGAACCGGGAGGTGTCCATCCGCTCGTGCCAGTCCGCCGCCGGCAGCCGCCCGAAGACCACCTCGGTGGGCACCGACGCGTCCGGCTCGCCGCCCGGCACCGAGAGGCGCACGTATCCCGCCCCCGACCGCAGCGCCGCCAGCGAGGCGAGCGACGCCGCCCCGCGCATTGACGGCGAGCCGGCCACCACCCAGCAGGCGGAGTGCCACTTGTGGGCATCGACTTCTCGCCGGGGCCAGAGGTCGGCCACATCGGCCTCTGTCAGCAGCTGCGCGGTCGCCGCGGCGACGTCCAGACCGATGTCGGCGACGCTGACCGACCCGGCCAGCCTGCGACCCGGCTGCAGCAGCAGACCCGGCTTGAGCGCGGCGAACGTCACGGTGCGCGCCGCCGCCACCGCGCCGCCGCGCACCCCGCCCGTGAGGCCGTCCACGCCGGAGGGGATGTCCACAGCCAGAACGCTGCCAGCGGCGCCTTCGATGCCTGCCGGCGGGGTCCAGGACCGGTTCAGCCCGGTGCCGTAGGCGGCGTCGATCAGCAGGTCGCAGGGTGGGGGATCGGCGCCGTCGGGGGCGATGACCCGACACTCGGCGCCGGCGCGCTGCAGGTGACGGGACGCGGCCCGGCCGTCGGCCCCGTTGTTTCCCCGACCGGCGATGATGACCACCCGGCGACCCGCCAGCGCCTTGCGGCGAGCGGCCGAGGGACGTCCTGCCTCGAGAACCGCCGCGGCGCCCTCGGCGGCGCCGGTCAGCATCTCCGCCGCCGCCACGGCCACGGCGGCGCCGGCGCGCTCCACTAGCACGTCGGCGCCTTCCGGTGCGGCCGCATCGACGGCCGCCATCTCGGCGGGAGTGACGACAGGGATCACGACGGATCACCGCTCGGCGACCCGTGCTGCGGGGCGATCCCGTAGGCGGCGACCGCCACCGCCACCGCGGAGGTGGCCGTGTGGGACAGGCTGAGGTGCCATCCCGTCACGCCGGCGCGCCGGGCGCGGTCCGCGGCGCGGCCGTGCAGGACGACCTCGGGCCGGCCGCCGGGAGCGCGCACGACCTCCATGTCCTTGAACGCCACGTCCCCGAAGCCTGCACCGAGCGCCTTCATCACGGCTTCCTTGGCGGCGAAGCGCGCCGCTAGCCGCTCGGTGGGATCGGCGCGGGACTGGGCGTAGGCCCGCTCGGCGGGAGTGAAGAGCCGCTCGGCGACCCGCGGGCGGCGGGCCAGCAGAGCGCGGAACCGCGGCACGTCCACGATGTCGATGCCGATCACGGCGACTCGCCGCGCCAGCGGGCCGCCACGGCACCAAGATCTCCGACCAGCAGGTCCTCGGTCGGCACCTCGGCGAGAAGCGTCTCGTCGAAGGAGGCCTCGGTCTCGGTGACCGCGTCGCGCAGGCGGCGGAGACGGTCGCGGTAGCGCCCCAGGACGTCGACTGCGGCGGCGGGCGCCAACCGCTCGTGCAAGTCCACGTGCAGCAACACCAGGCCGACGACCTCGCCGCCCTTGATCTCGGGGACGAGCAGGATGAGACGCCCGTCGCGCAGCCCCCGTGTCAGCAGCACCCGGCGCTCGCGGCTGACCTGACGCTTGGTGCCCCGCAGGGTGGGATCGCGGCCCACCCGCGACTCGAACCGCGCCGCCAGTCCCGAACGGTCGGCGATCTCGATCCGCTCACCCGCAATGGCGTAGCGGATGTGGCCGGTGACCCGCGAGACCGCCCGGTCCAGCCCCGCCAGAGTCGAGAGCGTGTCGTAGCTGAGGCGTTCGGCCTCGGCGCCGGCGGCCTGCACGGCCTCGGTGAGCGGCGCCCGCAGTAACGCCTCCTCGCTGCGGGAGATCCCCACGGTGACCGTCTTGGCCTGGTGGCGGACGGCGTCGACCGGACGGGTCAACTCCTCGATGGCCTCGCTGAGCGCCGCCAGCAGCCGCTCCAGGACACCCGCCGGCGTGCCCATTTCGCCGAAGTCGAGCTCGAATGCGGCCAGCGGCAGAACCCTGAGCGCGTAGCGGAACAGCGCGTCGAGCCGCAGCGCGGTCGCCGCCGGGAGGTGCCCGTCGTAGCCGCCGTCCCGCAAGCGGCGCCCGAATTGCTCGGCGCCGGCGGTGATCTCCGGCGCCAGCCTGGCGAGCAGCGCCTCGGCGTCGACGACGGCGCCGTCCGGCTCGGCGTCCAGCGCCGCCTCGACCGCGCCCCGGGTATGCCGCAGCGGCTCGGCGCAAGCGTCGATGGCGAGAGCCGCCTCGTAGCCGAAGAGGTGGCCGGCCATCGTCGCCAGCACGAAGGCGACGTCGGGGTGGACCGCCGGCAGCAGCACCGCCTCTCCGGCGGCGCCGGCCAGCTCGGCGTCATCGGTGAAGGTCACCGGCGCGCCGCGGTGCGCCGCGTAGATCGCCACCTCCTTGGCGACGTCGCGGGCGGTGGAGCGGTCCAGGCCCGCCGCGCAGACCAAGGTGAGAGGCTCCGCCGACAGGTCTACGTGCTTCTTGTCCTCGGTGATGTCGCAGGCCACCGACCGGTAGCACAACTCCGAGAGCTTGATCCGCACCTCCTCGGCGGCCAGCCGGTTGCGGCCGTTGCCGACGGTGGCCCAGTGCCGCCGGGACGGGGCGAGCCGCTGAGCGATGTCGGCGATCCGGGGGCGTGCCGCCAGCACCTCGGCCATGGCCTCGGGCAAGCGCTCGAGCGCCCCGAGCAACCCCGAGCGGCGCGCCGGGTCCGCCGGCGCCCCCAACAGGTCGGCGATGGCGCAGGCAAGCAGGAAGCCCGCCGCCACCTGGGCGTAGAAGGCCTTCGTGGAGGCGACGCTCATCTCCACGTCCCGCCCGTCGGAGGTGTACAGCACCCCGTCGGCGCGAGTCGCCAGGTCGCTCTCGCGGCGGTTCACGACCCCGGTGACCCAGGCGCCCCGCGCCTGGACCAAGTCGACGGTGCGGTTGGTGTCGGTGGTGGTGCCGGACTGGCTGATCGCCACCACCAGGTGATCGGACATGTCGCGGCGCAGGTCGAAGCCCGACAGCTCGCTGGCCGGCCGGCTCACGACCTCCACGCCGCAACCGGACAACTCGGCGCCGATGATGTCGGCCACGGCCCTCGCCGCCACCGCGGCGGTGCCCTGGCCGATGACCACGATCCGCCGCGGCGGCTCCCGGCCGGTCGGCAGGACGCCGTCCAAGACGACCCGGCGGTGGCCCTCGGTCCCGGCGAGCCGACCCGCCAGCGTCTTGGCGAACGACTCGGGCGATTCGCTGATCTCCTTCAGCAGGAAGTGCGGGTAGCCCCGGCGGTCGATGTCGCGGGTGGTGATCTCGGCCCGCGTCACCGCCGGGAGCGGCAGTTCGGCGCCGTCGTAGGACCAGCGTGCGACTCCGAGCCTCTCGTCGGCGGCCGCCTCCAGCCGGACGATCTCGCCACCTCCGGCGACCGCGGCGTCGGCGCCGTCGAAGCGCAGGTAGTCGCCGGTCTGCTCCACGAGCCCGTACGGCTCGGAGGCCACCACGAAGGCATCGGGGGCGAGTCCCACGTAGAGCGCCTGGCCGCTGCCCTTGCGGGCCAGAAGCAGGCTTCCGGGGTTGTCGCTGCTGAGCGAGACGATGGCGTGGGATCCTTCGAAGCTCGCCACGGCCTCGGCGAACGCCGCCCGATCGGATCCCCCCGAGGACCGCAACCGGCGCGCCAGACCCGCCGCCACCCTGGCGTCGGTCGTGACAGCCGCGGGGTAGCTCAGGTCGAAGCGACCCACGATCGCGCCGTAGTTGTCGATGTCGCCGTTCACGGCCGCTAAGACCCAGGGCGCACCGTCGCCCGACAGCGAAGCCACCGGGTGGGCGTTGGGCTCGGTGATGAGGCCCACGCTGGCCCAGCGGGTGTGTGCCAGGACCGCACAACGCGCTCCCGCACACCCCAGCGCCGCCCGCAGCGCGTCGTCGCCGGCCAGCGCCGCCCGCAACACCCGCGTGTTGTCGCCCAGCTCGCCGACCTCCACCGCGGTCTTGTGGAGGTGCACCGTCGCCCCGGCGTCCCGCCAGCGGCTGCCGGAGCGGCCCAGCGGGTCGCCGGCCTCCGGGGGGCCCTCCGGCGATGCGGCCGATGTCACCATCACGGCGACTCCCGCCGAGTCCCGCCCGCGCACCTCGAGGCGGTCCAGCGCCGAGAGCGCCACCTGGATCGCCCACCACCCCGCCACGGCATCCTCCGTGGCCTCCGGAGCGTCGGCGCCGAGGAGGTCCGCCACCGCGGCGGCAGTGGCCAGCCGGTCCTCGCTGATGCTCCAGACCGCGTCGGCGAGATCCTCGTCGGCACCGAGCCGCTCGACCGCTGCTGCGACCTCCGCCCGCAGCCCCGCGTCCCGTACCAGGCTGGTCAGTCCGGCCGGGCCGGCGAGCCGGCTCGCCGCCTGCCGGGCGGCGTCAGCCCCTGCGGCCTCGCCGGCGAGCAGCCCCAGGATCTCCGAGGGCGACGGGGGCCGCCGGCTGGGCGGGCGGCTGAGCACCGCCACGATGCCGCACATCAGCCGGACCTGCGAGCCACTTCGGCCGCCAGGCTCTCGGCCACCGCGCCGGCCTCCGCCTCCTCGCCGGCCTCGACCATGATCCGGATCAGCGGCTCGGTGCCCGAGCAGCGGACCAGGACACGGCCCGTCTCCCCCAACGCCCGCCGCGCCCGCTCCACGGCGGGCTCGATGGCCGCCAGCACATCGGCGGCGGCGCCGGACACCGCCACGTTCCGCAGTACCTGGGGGTGGCGGGTCATGGCCGCCGCCGCCAGCTCGCCGAGGGCGCCGCCGCGCCGGACCGCTGTGTCCAGCAACTGCACGGCTGTCAGCAGGCCGTCGCCGGTGGTGGCCAGGTCCCGGAACACGACGTGTCCGGACTGCTCGCCGCCCAACTCCCAACCGCCGGCCTCGAGCGCGCCGAGGACGTGCCGGTCCCCCACCGGCACCGTCACGACATCGATCCCCGCTGCTGCCATGGCGCGGTGCAGGCCGATGTTGCTCATGACCGTCACCACGACCGTCGAAGAGGCCAAGCGGCCGCGCTCGTGGCGGTCGGTCCCGCACAGGGCGATGATGCGGTCACCGTCGATCAGCCCTCCGTCGTAGGCCACGACCCGGTCCCCGTCGCCGTCGAACGCCAGGCCGACCTCGCCCGGGCGTGTCCGGGCGGCGATCAGGCCCGGCGCGGCGGCCCCGCAGCCGTCGTTGATGTTCCGCCCGTTCGGCTCGCAGGCCACGGTTCGCACCGAGGCCCCCAGGCGGCGCAGCAGCGCCGGCGCAAGCGCCGAAGTCGCCCCGTTGGCGCCGTCCACTAGGAGCGCCAGCCCGTCCAAGGCGCCCGGCTGAACGGTGGACGCCACGGCGTCGAGGTAGGATTCCAGCCGGTCGGAGGCGTCGACGGCGGCGGCGGGGGCCCCTGTCGCGGCGACGCCGGAACGCAGGGCGGCGGCCACACGCTCCTGTTCGGTGTCGCTGAGCTTGCGCCCCCCCGGGCCGAAGATCTTCACACCGTTGTCGCGGTACGGGTTGTGCGAGGCCGACACGACTATCCCCGGCACCCCGTCAGCGGCGCTGCAGAACGCCACCGCGGGCGTCGGCGCCACACCGAGCAGGTCCACCTCGGCACCGCCCAAGCCTCGCAGCAGGCCTTGGACCAAGTCGCCCGCGGAGGAGCGCGGATCGTGTCCCAGGACGACCCGCTTGGCGCCGAACATCTCCACGACTGCCGCGCCGATGCGGGCGGCGACCTCCGGGGTCACGTCCCGGTAGGCCCGACCTCGGATCCCGTCGGTGCCGAACACGATCGAGTCCCGGCGACGGCCGGCGGCGCCGCGAGCTGCAGGCGCTGCTACCTCTTGGAGTACTGCGGAGCCTTCCGGGCCTTCTTCAACCCGTACTTCTTGGACTCCTTCTTGCGCGGGTCCCGGGTCAGCAGACCGGCCCGCTTGAGTTTCTCGCGAGAATCGGCGTCGAGGCTCTCCAGCGACCGGGCGATGCCCAGACGCAGGGCGCCCGCCTGCCCGGTGAGTCCCCCGCCGGAGATCGTGGCATCCACGTCGTACACCGACCCGGTGTCGGTCACGCTGAGGGCCTCCGTGGCGTGGGAGCGATGCGCGGGCGACGGGAAGTAGTCCTCGATCTCTCGCCCGTTGATGGTGACGCGCCCCTCACCCGGCCGGACGCGGACGCGGGCGACGGCGCGCTTGCGGCGGCCGGTGGCCTGTACGAGCGGCGGTGTCATGGTGTTCTCCTCGGAAGCGGCAGCGGCTGCGGCCTCTGGGCCTCGTGGGGATGGACCGCTCCGGCGTAGACCTTCAGCTTCCGCAGCATCTGCCGGCCCAACCGGGTGTGCGGCAGCATCCCGCGCACGCTGCGCCGTACGACCTCGGCGGGACGCCGCCGCATCGCGTCGCCGAGGGTCTCGCTGCGAAGGCCCCCGGGATAGCCGGAGTGCCGGTAGAGGATCTTCCGGTCGGACTTGTTGGCGGTCGTGACGACCTTGTCGGCGTTCACGATGATGACGTGATCGCCGCAGTCCAGGTGCGGGGTGTAGCTAGGCTTGTGCTTGCCGCGCAGGACACGGGCCACCTCGGTGGCCATGCGCCCGAGCACCTGGCCGTCGGCATCGACGATCCACCAGGCGCGGTCGGTCTCTGAAGCCTTCGGGCTGTAGGTGCGCACAGCACAAGGATACGGGCTCGCCGCCGAAATCGACCCCCGCCGGTGCTCGGAGACGGCCGCCTCAGCGGTAGGCGACCGACTCCAGGCACAGGCCGTGCGGCGGCGCTGTGCCGCCGGCGGCGGCCCTGTCGCGAGCCGCCAGGATGCGAGGGATGTCGCCGGCGGGACGGCGGCCCCGCCCCACCTCCACGAGCGTGCCGACGATCGAACGCACCATCTGCCGGCAGAACGAGTTCGCCTCGGTGTCGAACAGCAGCAGCGCCGCCGACGGCTGGCTCCAATCGGCGCGCAGCACCCGCCTCACCGTCGGCGCCACCCGCACCTCACCGTCGATGACCTGCTCGGACCGGGAACAGAAGGAGGCGAAGTCGTGCTCGCCGACCAGCGAGTCCGCGGCGTCGCCCATGGCCGCCGCGTCGAGCGGCTCGGGGACGTGCCAGGCGTACCTGCGCCGGAACACGTCGGGCTCGGGCGCGTTCCAGATCGTGTAGCGGTACGACCGGGCCAGCGCCGAGAAGCGCGCGTCGAAGTCCGCCGGCGCCGGAGTGGCCGCCAGGACCGCCACATCGGGCCCGCACATACCGTTGAGGCCGCGGCGCAGGGAATCGAGTCGCCCCGTCGAGGCGTCCTCGTCGGCCACGTCGAGGCTCACGACCTGGCCGCGGGCGTGCACCCCCGCATCGGTGCGGCCGGCACAGGTCAGCTGCACCGGGTAGCCGAGTCGCCGCTCGAGGGCGTCGGCCAGCACGCCGGCCACGGTGCGCACGCCGGGGTTGGGGGCGAAGCCGCGGAACTCCCCGCCGTCGTAGGCGACTAGGAGGCGCAGGCGGACCACGCCGCGGCGCGCCGCTAGACGAGTTCGATGCGGACCATGGGGGCGTTGTCGCCGTAGCGAGGACCGATCCGCAGGATCCGGGTGCAACCGCCGGCGCGGTTGGCGTAGCGAGGACCGATGTCGGAGATCAGCTTGTCGGCGATCTCCCGATCCTTGAGGAACGCCACGATCTGCCGGTGGTTGTGCAGCCCACCTTTGCGCGCCTTGGTGATCAGCTTCTCGGCGACGGGCTGCATCGCCTTGGCCTTGGCTTCGGTCGTGACGATCGACTCGGCCGCCACGAGGGACGCCACGAGGTTGGCCAGCATCGACTTCTGGTGTGCGGCGCTGCCGCCCAGGCGGCGGCTCTTGGCGGGTCGGCCGGGCATGGCTGTGGCGCCCTCAGTCCTCGGAGGCCAGAGCGAGTCCCAGCTCGTCGAGACGGGCCGTCACCTCGTCCAGGGACTTCTCGCCGAAATTGGGGATCGCCAACAATTCCAGCGCCGTCCGCTCCAAGAGCGCGCCGACGGTCGTGACCTGGGCCCTCTTCAAGCAGTTCCGCGGCCGCTCCGACAGCCCCAGATCTTCGATGGGGCGGAGCAGGTCCGACGGCGTGTCCGCGGTCGCCGACGGGTCGAGACCGTTCGGCAACGACACCTCGGCGAGGTTCTCTACGAGTTGCGTCAGCCGCCGCAGGATGCCGCCGGCAGTGGCCATCGCCTCCGACGGCGTGACCGTGCCGTCGGTCAGCACGTCCACGATGAGTTCGTCGGCTGCCACGTCCTCGCCCGTGGTCGCCTCCACCTCGTAGGCGACGCGCCGCACCGGCGAGAAGAGGGCGTCAACCGGGACGTCGCCGATCGTGCCGGTGGACTGTCGGCTCTCGGCCCCGCTGTAGCCGATGCCCTGCTCGACGGTGACGTCGGCGGCGAACCGCGCCCGGCCGTTGAGCGAGGCGACGTGCAGTTCGGGGTTCAGCACTTCCACGTCGGGGTTGACACCGAAATGCGCCCCCGTCACCTCCCCCGGCCCGAGGACGTCGATGCGCAGTTGCACCGGCTCGGGGCTGTGGCTCCGCAGCACCAGATCCTTGAGGTTCAAGATGACGTCGGAGATGTCCTCGACCACGCCTTGCAGGGTGTCGAACTCGTGCAACGCCTCGTCGAACCGCACGTGGGTCACCGCCGCGCCCGGGATGGACGACAGCAGCGTGCGCCGCAGCGCGTTGCCGATCGTGTGACCGAATCCCGGCTCGAGCGGTCCGATGACGAACTTCTGACGGTTGGCCTCGGCCGCGGCCGCGGAGACCGCGGGGTGTTTGATCTCAAGCATGTGCAACCTCGCTGGAGCTACTTGCTGTAAAGCTCGACGATCAACTGCTCGCGAATCGGCACGTCGATCTGTTCACGGACCGGAACCGACAGCACGTTCGCCGCCAACCCCTCCTCGACGACCTCGAGCCAGACGGGCGGCACCCGATCGAGCACGTCGACGTTCCACTGCAGGGGCGCCATCGCCTGGGACTTCTCCCTCACGGCGATCTCGTCACCGGCCGAGACGCGGTAGCTGGGGATGCTGACGCGCCGGCCGTTCACCGACATGTGGCCGTGCAGCACGAACTGCCGGGCCTGCGGGCGGGTCGCCGCCCAGCCGGCGCGGTACACCACGTTGTCGAGCCGCAGTTCGAGGTAGGTGAGCATGTTCTCACCGGTGACTCCCGTGCGGCGGCTGGCCTCGGCGTACAGATTGCGGAACTGCCGCTCGGTGAGCCCGTAGGTGAAGCGGGCCTTCTGCTTCTCCTGGAGCTGGATCAGATACTCCGAGGTTGTGGTGCGGCGCCGCGAGCGGCCGTGCTCGCCGGGCGGGTAGGGGCGCTTGTCGAGCGCCACCGCCTCGCCCTTGGTGCCGAAGATGTTCGTCCCCAGCCGGCGCGACACCCGCGCCTTCGGTCCGGTGTAGCGGGACATCAGACGCGCCGCCTCTTGGGTGGCCGGCACCCGTTGTGCGGCACAGGGGTCACGTCCTTGATGCCGGTGACCTCCAGCCCCAGGTTCTGCAGCGAGCGGATCGCCGTCTCGCGCCCCGAGCCCGGGCCGCGCACCTGCACGTCGACCTTGCGGACGCCGAACTCCATGGCCCGGCGCGCCACCTCTTCCGCCGCCATCTGCGCGGCATACGGGGTGGACTTGCGTGAGCCCTTGAACCCCACGTTCCCGGCCGACGCCCAGGCGACGACGTTGCCCCGCAAATCGGTGACAGTGATGATGGTGTTGTTGAAGGAACTCTTGATGTGCACGACACCGTGCGCGATGTTCCTGCGTTCGCGCCGGCGTGGTCGCCGTGCCTGTCTCTCTGCCATAACCCCTCGGTGCGTCTCGTGAGCGGTGCGAAGCTGCGCCCTCCGGGGCGCGGCTACCGGTCGTGGTGGTTGGGCGCCCCGACCGGCGCCCGGGCCGCCGCTGCCTTACTTCCTCTTCATGACGGTCTTCTTGCCCGCCACCGTCTTGCGCGGACCCTTGCGCGTCCGTGCGTTCGTGTGGGTGCGCTGGCCCCGGACCGGCAGGCCTCTGCGATGCCGGATCCCCTGGTAGCACCCGATCTCCAGCTTGCGGCTGATGTTCTGGCTGATCTGGCGGCGGAGGTCGCCCTCCACCTTGAGGTTGCGCTCGACATGGGCCCGCAGCCGAGCCACCTCCTGGTCGGTCAGATCCTTGATCCGCACGTCGGGCCCGATGCCGACTGCCTCGCAGGTCTGCGACGCGGTCGTGGGGCCGATGCCGAAGATGTAGGTGAGCGACACCACGGCGCGCTTGTTGCGCGGGATGTCCACACCGGCGATTCGGGCCATGTCAGCCTTGCCTCTGGCGGTGACGCGGGTTGTCGCAGATCACACGCACGCGGCCATGGCGCCGGATGACCCGGCACCGCTCACACATGGCCTTCACGCTGGGGCGCACTTTCATGTCCGCATCCGCCTCGTCTCGTCGTCTGCTCGTCCGCCGAGCAGGCTGGGGGCTCCCGCTCGGTCCGGACGCTGCTATTTGTACCGGTATGTGATCCGACCGCGCTGCAGGTCGTAGGGCGTGAACTCCACCTGCACGCGATCTCCGGGAAGGATACGGATGTAGTGCATCCTCATCTTCCCCGAGATGTGCGCCAGCACCTGGTGGCCGTTCTCGAACTCAACCTTGAACATGGCATTGGGGAGGGACTCGAGGACCTTCCCCTCCATGAGGATCGCATCTTGCTTCGATTTCGCCAGAGCCCTACTCCCGCCTCGAACGCGACCTACCAGCTTATCGAGACAACCTCAGTGGCACCAACCCGCCGATTGCGGCAGTGAGCCGGTCGAACACCTCCGGCGGCGTCCCGGTCCCGTCGATCCGCTGCAGCATTCCCCGCTCGGCGAACCATTCCACGAGGGGCGCCGTCTGCGTCTCGTAGAGCTCGAGGCGCCGGGCGATGCCCGCGGCGGTGTCGTCGTGGCGGCCGCGGGTCAGCATCCGCTCGGAGACCTCCTGCACGTCGACCTCGAGGAGCACGGCGCCGAGGAGTCCGTCGGGAGCGGTCAGCTCCGCGAGGGACACGGCCTGCGCAGGGGTCCGCGGGAAGCCGTCGAGCAGCACCGTGACCCCCGAATCGAAGAGCGGGCGCATTCTCTCGGCCACGACATCGCACATCACGTCGTCGGGCACCAACTCCCCGGCGGCCATGATGGCTTCGGCCCGTCGCCCCAGCGCCGTGCCCGAGGCCGCCGCGTCGCGCAGCATGTCACCGGTGGAGACGTGGACGACCCCGTCGTAGCGCTGCTGCAGCAGAGCGCACTGCGTCCCCTTGCCCGAGCCCTGGCGCCCGAGGACGACGATCACGCCGCTCATGGGAGGAACGCCTCAACGCAGACGCGGAACACCGGAACGACCGCGCTCGGGGCGGAGCATCAGCCGGCCCCTACTTCTCCGGCGGTCGGGGCGGAGCATCAGCCTGGCCCCTACTTGAGGAATCCTTCGTAGTTGCGGAGCATCAGCTGACTGTCGATCTGCTTCATGGTCTCGAGGGCGACGCCCACGGCGATCAGGATCGAGATCCCGGTGAAGCTGAAGATGCCCTGGGTGCTGGTGGGAACGATGTTCCCGATCACGACCGCGGGCGTCAGGGCGATGAGGGCCAGGAAGAGCGATCCCGGCAGGGTGATGCGCGACAGGATGTGCGCCAGGTAGCGCTCGGTGGGCCGACCCGGCCGGATGCCGGGCACGAAGCCGCCCTGCTTGCGGATGTTGTCGGCCTGCTTCACCGGATCGAAGCTGATCGCCGTGTAGAAGTAGGCGAAGCCGATGATCAGAAGACCGAAGAAGACCAGGTAGAACGGGTCGTCGTAGCGCAGCAGGTGGTCGTTCACCCAGGTGCGGATCGACTCGCCCCAGCCGCCCGAGGGCAGCACCACCACGACCAGCTGCGGCAGGTACAGCACCGAGCTGGCGAAGATGATGGGGATCACGCCCGACTGGTTCACCTTCAGCGGGATGTAGGTGCTCCCACCGGTCGTCATGCGGCGACCGACGACGCGCTTGGCGAACTGCACCGGGATGCGGCGCTGGCCCTGCTCCACGAACACGATGACCACGAGCAGCACCAGGTACATCGCCATGACCTCGAACACGCCCGGCCAGCCCGAGTTCCCCTTCACCAACGAGAACTGGTTGGGCAGCGAGCTGACCACCGCCGCGAAGATGATGATGGACATGCCGTTGCCGATGCCCTTCTGGGTGATCAGCTCACCCATCCACATCAGCAGGGCGGTCCCGGCGGTGAGCGTCAGCACGACGAGGCCCACCCGCGGGGCGGTGAATTCCGGCAGGAGGTCGGGGATGCCGGTGCTGCCGGCCAGGCCGCCGCCCTGGTTGTGGAACAGGAAGGCGAAGCCCGTGGACTGGATGAGGGCGATGCCGATCGTCAGGTAGCGCGTCCACTGGTTGATCTTGCGCTGGCCGATCGCCCCCTGCTGCTGCCACTGCTCGATGCGCGGCACCACCACACCCATCACCTGCATGATGATCGACGCCGTGATGTAAGGGAATATCCCCAGCGAGAAGATGGCGAACTGGGTGAGCGCGCCGCCGGAGAAGAGCTGCAGGAAGTTGAGGATCCCGCCGTCCTCGGCCGCCTCCTGGAGCGGGCGGATGGCCTCGAGGTTGATGCCGGGTGCGGGAATGAACGCCCCCAGCCGGTACACCACCAGCATGCCCAGGGTGAAGAGGATCTTGCTGCGCAGATCCTCGATGCGGAAGATGTTGGCGATGTTCTGCAGGATCCGGCCCACGGGAGCTCTCCCTCCGGCGACGGCTGCGGTCTAGCGGTTCGTCAGGGCGTTGCCCCGTGCCGGCGGCCGGCGGTCGCCCCACGGCTTGGGCAGGACTTCGATCGTCGCATCGGCGGCCTCCAGAGCGGCGCGGGCCGCCTCGGAGAAGGCGTGCGCCCGCACGGTGACCGAGCGGGTCACCTCGCCGCGGGCGAGCACCTTGACTAGGGCGCCTTTGCTCACCAGGCCGCTGGCGTAGAGCGTCTCGGGGGTGATCTCGTCGAGCCCGGAGGCTTCGATCACATCCAGGTTGACCGGCTGGTAGCTCACCCGGAAGGGGTTGTTGAAGCCGCGCAGCTTGGGGATCCGGCGCTGGAGAGGCATCTGGCCTCCTTCGAAACCGACCGGCACGGTGCCCCGCGCCCGCTGCCCCTTGGTGCCGCGGCCTGCGGTCTTTCCTCCCTTGCCGCCGATTCCCCGGCCGGCGCGGGTGCGCGGCGTCCGGCTCCCCGGGGCGCCCTTGAGGTCATGGACCTTCACGATTCCGCCACCTCCTCCACTTCCACTAGGTGTGAGACAGCCGCCAGCATGCCGCGCACGTCGGGACGGTCGCTCAGGACCCGGGACTTGCCGATGCGCCCCAGGCCGAGGGCGCGCAGGGTGCCCCGCTGGGGAGGCTTGCGCCCGATGCCGGACCGAACCTGCGTCACACGCAACGCCACGTCATTCCTCCTCGCCGCGCAGCGCCGCCCGCCGGTTCCGCTCCGTCTCGTTGTAGGCCGCCAGCAGACCCGGGGGGACGAACTCGCTGGGGTCGAGGCCGCGCAGGCGCGCCACGTGGTCGGGGCGCATGAGCGATTGCAGGCCGGCGATCGTGGCCCGGGCCACGTTGATGTGGTTGGCGGACCCCAGCGACTTGCAGAGCACGTCGCCGATGCCCGCCTCCTCGAGGATGGCGCGGGCCGCGCCTCCGGCGATGACGCCGGTTCCCGGAGCAGCGGGCTTCAGCAGCACACTGCCTGCGCCCCATTCCCCGAGCACCGGATGCACGATGGAGGTCCCGGCCAGGGGGACGGCGAACAGCGAGTTGCGGGCTTCCTCGGTGCCTTTCTGGATGGCCAGCGGCACCTCCTTGGCCTTGCCGTAGCCGAGCCCGACGTGACCGGCGCCGTCGCCGACCACCACGAGCGCCGAGAACGAGAAACGCCGGCCGCCCTTGACCACCTTGGCCACCCGGTTGATGTGGATCACGCGGGAGTCGCGCAGCTGCAGGCGCGACGCCAGCGCTCCGGTGGCCGCCATCAGAGCTTCATCCCGGCTTCGCGGGCGGCGTCCGCGACCGCAGCCACGCGCCCGTGGTAGCGGTAACCGCCCCGGTCGAAGACCACTGTCGTGATGCCGCTGCCGGCAGCGCGCTCGGCAGCCAGGCGCCCGACCGCGGCGGCGGCGCTGACACCGGTGGTCTCGCTGCTGCGCAGGTCGGGCTCAAGCGTGGAGGCGGCGACCAGGGTGCGTCCGTTGGTGTCGTCGATGATCTGCACCGCCGTGTGGCGGTTCGAACGGTAGACGGCCAGGCGGGGTCGGTCGGCCGTGCCGACGATCTTCTTGCGCACCCTGCGGTGGCGCCGGAGCCTGCTCCGGCGGCGTTCCGCTGAGGTGTTCGTCATAGGTCTGCTCCCTGCTTCGGTGCCGGACTCACTTGGCGGCCTTGCCCGCCTTGCGGCGGACATACTCACCGGCGTAGCGGATTCCCTTGCCCTTGTACGGTTCGGGCTTGCGCAGCGCCCGGATCTGGGCGGCCACCTGCCCGACCGCCTGCTTGTCGATCCCGAGCACTCGGATGGCGGTCTGCGACGGAACTTCGAAGGTGATCCCCTCCGGCGCCTGCACTGACACCGGATGGCTGAAGCCGAGCTGCAGCTCGAGGCTGGCTGGCCCCTTGGCGGTGGCCCGGTAGCCGACGCCCACGATCTCCAGGTCCTTGCGGTAGCCCTCGTGGACGCCGGTGACCATGTTGTTGAGGAGCGCCCGGGTCAACCCGTGCAACGCCCGCGACCCGCGCTCGTCGTCGGCCCGGGTGACCACCAGCGCGTCGCCCTCCTGCTGCACGGCGATCACCTGCGGCAGGCGGTGCCGCAGCGTGCCCTTGGGGCCCGACACGGTGACCTCGCCTGAGGCCACGCTGACCGACACGCCCGCCGGCAGCGGAATGGGCGACTTACCGACGCGGGACACGGCACACCTACCAGACGTAACAGAGGATCTCGCCGCCGAGACGCCGCCGGCGAGCCTCCTGATCGGTCATGAGGCCCTTGCTGGTGGACAGCACCGCCATGCCGAGGCCGCCCTGCACCCGCGGCACGCCGTCGGCCTTCGTGTAGACCCGCAGCCCCGCCTTGGAGACTCGCCGAAGGCCGCGGATGACCCGCTCGCGATCGGGCGAGTACTTCATGTCGATGGCCAGGATGCGCCCCGGACCGTCATGGTCGACCACCTCGTAGCCGCCGATGTAGCCCTCGCGCCGCAGCACCTCCGCCAAGGCTTCCTTGAGCTTCGATGAGGGCATGCGCACCTCCTCGTGCATGGCCACGTTGGCGTTGCGGATCCGGGTGAGCATGTCGGCGATGGGATCGGTCATGGTCATGCTGCGACAACCCCCTACCAGCTTGCTTTGGTGAGACCGGGGATCTCCCCGGCATGGGCGAGTTCACGTAGACAGACACGGCACAGCCCGAATCGGCGGTACACCGAACGCGGCCGACCGCATCGGCGGCAGCGGGTGTACGCACGCACGCGGTACTTCGGCGTGCGGGCCTGCTTGTTGATCAGTGCCTTCTTTGCCATGTCGTCACTTTCGCCAGTTCGTCTCGGAATCTTCCGGATAGTCCGCGGACCGCTCAGCCCTAGTCCCGCCGGAGCGGGAAACCGAACGCCTCCAGCAGCGCCCGCGCCGATTCGTCGTCGGGCGCCGTCGTGACGAGGGTGATGTCCATGCCGCGGATGGTGTCGATCTTGTCGTAGTCGATCTCGGGGAAGATCAACTGCTCGGAAACGCCGAAGGAGTAGTTGCCGTTGCCGTCGAAGGAGTTGAGGGACAGCCCGCGGAAGTCGCGGATGCGCGGGATGGCCAGGTTGATCAGCCGGTCGAAGAACTCCCACATGCGCTCCCCGCGCAGGGTGACCTTCACTCCCACCGCGTTCTGTTCGCGCAGCCGGAAGCCGGCGATGGAGCGCTTCGCCCGCGTGGTCACCGGCCGCTGCCCGGAGATGGTGGTCATGTCGGCGATGGCCCCCTCGAGCAGGCGGGCCTGGCGCGACGCCTCGCCGACGCCCATGTTCAGGACGATCTTCTCTAGGCGGGGCACCTGCATCACGTTGTCGAGGCCGAGGGATTCCCGAAGCCGGTCGCGCAGCTCGTCGCGGTACAGCTGCTTGAGACGCGGCGCGGTGGCCGCCGCGGCGCTCACGGGATGTCCGCCCCGGTGCGGCGACAGATGCGCACCTTCGCACCGTCGGGCGTGATCCGGTAGCCCACCCGGGTCGGCTTACCGTCCTCGGGGCTGATGATCGCAACCCGGGAGATAGGGATGGGCATGTCCTTGTCGATGATCCCGCCCTGCATGACGCCCGCCTGGTTCGGCTTGCGGTGCTTGCGGACGACGTTGACGCCGTCCACTAGCAGGGTGCCCTTGTCCGGGAACACGGCCGAGACGACTCCCTCCCTGCCCCGGTCCTTGCCCGACAGCACGACGACGCGGTCACCCTTGCGGATCTTGGCCATCACAGCACCTCCGGCGCCAGCGACACGATCCGCATGAACCGCTTCTCGCGCAGTTCCCGGCCCACCGGACCGAAGATCCGCGTCCCCCGGGGCTGGTCGTTCTCGTCGAGCACCACCGCGGCGTTCTCGTCGAAACGGATGTAGCTGCCGTCGGGACGGCGCTTCTCCTTGCGGGTGCGCACCACGACGCAGCGCACCACGTCACCCTTGCGGACCTTGGCGCCGGGGATGGCGTCCTTGACCGTCGCCACGAACACGTCGCCGATCGAGGCGTAGCGGCGCCGGGAGCCGCCGAGGACCTTGATGCAGAGAACCTCGCGGGCGCCGGAGTTGTCCGCCACTCGGAGGCGCGTCTCTTGCTGGATCACCGCTGCACTCCCCTCAGCGCGCCCGCTCGAGGATCTGCACGAGCCGCCAGCGCTTCAGCTTCGACAGCGGGCGGGTCTCGGCGACGCGGACACGGTCCCCGACGCGCAGATCGTCGTCCTCGTCGTGAACGTAGAGGCGCTTGTGGCGCCGCACGGTCTTGTTGTAGCGGCGGTGGCGCACCTGCTCGGTGATCACGACGACGGCGGTCCGGTCCATGGACGCCGACGCCACGATCCCCTCACGCGTCTTGCGACGGTTGCGCTCGGGGGCCCCGGGCGCCTCCTCGGCGCCCGCGGGGGCGGGCGACGGCTCGGGGGCCTGGTCGGTCGTGGGTGCTTGCTCAGCCATCGCGGCGGCGCCTCCTCTTGAACACGCGTGCAGGCTCCTCCGGGGAGCCGTCGCCGGCGGCGGCCTCGCTGGCATCGCCGGCTCGGTGCGCCACGGCCGCCTCGGCGGTGTCGATCTCCCGGGCGCGCAGCTCGGTGAGTATGCGCGCCACCTGCCTGCGGGAGCCCCCCAGCAGGTTCATGTTGGCGAGCTGCCCCGTGACGTGCTGGAAGCGCAGGTTCGTGGCCTCGTCCTTCGCCTCGTCCAGCATGCCCAGCAGCTCGACGTCGCTCAGTCCGGTCAGCGGCTGGGATCGGGCCATGCCTACACCGCCTGGTGACGGGTCACGAAGCGCGCCCGCACGGGCAGCTTCTGGATGGCGCGCTCGATCGCCTCGCGCGCCACGACGGGGTCGGCGTAGGAGAGCTCGAACAGCACCCGGCCGGGACGCACCACCGCCACCCAGCGCTCGGGGTTGCCCTTGCCGGAACCCATCCTGGTCTCCGCCGGCTTCTGCGTCACAGGCTTGTCCGGGAACACGTTGATCCACACCTTGCCGCCGCGCCGGACGTGGCGGGTCATGGCCACACGGGCGGCCTCGATCTGCGGCGCGGTGATCCATCCCGGCTCGAGCGCCTGGATGCCGTAATCGCCGAAGCTGACCGTGGTCCCACCCTTGGCGACCCCCTTGGTGCGGCCGCGATGGTGTTTGCGGTGTCGGGTCTTCTTGGGCATCAACATGTCAGTCGGCATCCTTCGTGCGGCCGCGACGGTGCTTGCGATGTCGCAGTTCCCTTGAGCATCAACATGTCAGTCAGCATCCCCGGGTCGGAAGTGGGGCGTCTCGTGCTGCTCGCGGGAGGCGCGCTCGATCTCTTCCTCCTGCTCGAGGAGGCGCTCGAACTCGGCGTCGGCCTCGGCCACCAGCGGCTGCAGCTCCTCCAGCTCGGTCGGGAATTCCTGCTCGGCGGTCTCGGCGGCAGGAGCCGGGGCGGCCTCCCGCCGGCGTGCCGCCGAGGACACCACCTTGCGCGAGCGGGCCGGGCCGGCGGTCTCGCCGACCGCCATCGCCGCCTCGCGGTTGATCCGCTCGTCGGTGTCGAGGCGGTACGGGAGGATGTCACCCTTGTAGGTCCACACCTTCACGCCGATCCGGCCGTAGGTGGTGTGCGCCTCCCGGAACCCGTAGTCGATGTCGGCGCGCAGCGTATGCAGAGGGACGCGGCCCTCGCGGTACCACTCGGTGCGCGCCATCTCCGAACCGCCGAGCCGGCCCGAGCACTGCACGCGGATCCCCTGGGCGCCCGCCTTCTGGGCGTTCTGGATGGCGCGCTTCATGGCCCGGCGGAACGCCACCCGGCCGGTCAGCTGGTCGGCGATGCCCTGGGCGATGAGCGCCGCGTCCAGCTCGGGCTGCTTGATCTCCTGGACGTTGAGTTGGACCCGCTTGTTGCCCGTGATCCCGGCGAGACCCGCCCGCAGACGATCGGCCTCCGAGCCCTTGCGCCCGATCACGATGCCGGGGCGGGCGGTGTGCACGTCGATGCGCAGCCGGTCCCGCGTGCGCTCGACCTCGATGCGGCTGATGGCGGCGTGGGGCAGCTCGCCCATGAGATAGTCGCGGATCTTCCAGTCCTCGATCACGAAGTCCTGGTACTCCTGCCGAGTGGCGAACCAGCGCGACTTCCAGTCGGTCGTGATCCCGAGACGGAACCCGTACGGATTGACCTTCTGACCCATCAGATCTCCTTGTCGCCGTCGGCGGGCGCCGAGGCGTCGTCCTGCTCGGCACCGTCGGCGCTGTCATCGGCGGCGGCGCTGTCATCGGCGGCGGCGGGGCCCTGCTCGACGGCGGCTTCCGCCGCGACGGCCTCGTCGGGCTCGCTGGGCGCGTCCTCGTCGGGCTCGGCGGCGGCCCGGCTGGCCTCCACGCGGCGGCGCCGGACCTCGGCCGCGGCACCGCCGGCAAGGCCGCGCTCGGCGCGGGCTTCGCGCTCGGTGAACGAGTAGCGCGCCAGCACGATCGTGATGTGGCAGGTCCGCTTCATGATCGGCGTGGCCCGCCCCCGCGCCCGCGGCCGCCAGCGCTTCAGCGTCGGCCCCTCATCGGCGTAGCAGGCCGCCACGTAGAACTCGGTGGCCGGCAGGTTGGAGTTGTGCTCGGCGTTGGCGACGGCCGAATCCATGCAGCGGGCGACCGTTCGGGCGATCCGGCGCTCGGAGAACTGCAGGATCTCATCGGCGCGCTCGCAGGACTCGCCCCTGATGAGATCCAGGACGGGGCGCACCTTGGAGGCCGAACTGCGCACGTAGCGCGCCGAGGCGCGGGCCGCGGGCGCCGCTGTCGGGGTCGCGGTCGCCATCAGCGCTTGCCTCCTCGCTCCTGGCCGGCGTGGAACCGGAACGTGCGCGTGGGGGCGAACTCGCCGAGCTTGTGGCCCACCATGGACTCGGTGATGTACACGGGCACGTGCTTGCGCCCGTCGTGCACCGCGATCGTGTGGCCGACCATGTCGGGGATGATCGTGGAGCGACGCGACCAGGTGCGGACGACCCGCCGCTCGCCGGAGTCGTTCAACTCGTCCACCTTGGCGAGGAGATGGTGATCCACGAACGGGCCCTTCTTCAGGCTTCTGGGCATGGTGGGCCTCCTAGCGCCGGCGCCCGCGGGTGCGCCGGCGGCGCACGATCATCTGCGACGACTGCTTCTTCGGGTTCCGCGTGCGACCCTCGGGCTTCCCCCAGGGGGAGACCGGGTGGCGGCCGCCGGAACTCTTGCCCTCGCCGCCGCCGAGCGGGTGGTCCACCGGGTTCATGGCCACGCCGCGGGTCTGGGGGCGCACACCCTTGTGGCGGTTGCGCCCTGCCTTCCCGATCTGCACCAGCTCGTGCTCGGCGTTGCCGACGGCGCCGACGGTGGCGCGGCAGTCGATGGGAACCCGGCGCATCTCGGTGCTGGGCAAGCGCAGCGTGGCGTGGGGGCCCTCCTTGGCCACGAGTTGGATGCGGGTGCCCGCTGCCCGGCCGATGCGCCCACCGGCGCCCGGCTTGAGCTCGACGTTGTGCACGACGGTGCCCACCGGGATGTACCGCAGCGGCAGAGCGTTCCCCGGGCGGATCTCCACGCCGGTCCCCGATTCCAGCACGTCCCCGACCGCGATGCCGTCGGGCGCCAGGATGTAGGTCTTCGCTCCGTCGTAGTAGTGCAGCAGCGCGATCCGGCAGGTCCGGTTGGGGTCGTACTCGATGGTGGCCACCTTCGCCGGGACGCCGTCCTTGTTGCGCTGGAAGTCGATGATCCGGTAGCGGCGCTTGTGGCCGCCGCCGCGGTGGCGCGCCGTCTTGCGGCCCGCGTTGTTGCGCCCGCCCGTGGACGGGCGCGGGGCCAGGAGGGACTTCTCCGGCGTGCTGCGGGTGATCTCGGAGAAGTCGTGCGCGGTCTGGAAGCGGCGACCCGGGCTGGTGGGTTTGCGGCGCCGGATGCTCATGGGTTACACCTCGAAGAGTTCAATGGAGTCGCCCTCGGCGAGGGTGACCATGGCTCGCTTGGTGTCGGGCCTGTGCCCGTAGGTGAGCCGGCGCCGGTTGCGGATGCGCTTGCCCTTGCGCCGGAGCGTGTTCACGTTCAGCACTTGCACGTCGAAGATCTCCTCGACGGCCTTGGCGATCTCGGGCTTGCTGCTCGAGGGGTGCACTTTGAAGGTGTAGACGTTCTGCTCCAGCAGCGAGAAGGCCTTCTCGCTGATCACCGGCTCGAGGACCACGTCGCGGGCGTCCTTCACGGCCGGTTCACCTCCGCCAGCGCCGCGCTCGTGAACACGATCACGTCGCTCACCAACACGTCGTAGGTGTTGAGCTGGTCGGACGGCAGGGTGTGGACGCGAGGCAGGTTGCGGAAGCTCTTCAGCGCCGTCACGTCGTCGCGCTCCAGCACCGCCAAGACGCGCCCGCCGGCGCCCAGCGCCTCCAGCTTCGCCACGGCGGACTTCGTGGAGGGGGCATCGAAGCCCCAGTCGTCCACGACGATGATCTTTCCTTCGGCGGCCCGGTCCGACAGCGCCGACCGCAGCGCCAGACGCTTCATCTTCTTGGGGGTGGACTGCGCGTAGTCGCGTGGCTGCGGTCCGTGGGCGATGCCTCCGCCCCGCCACAGCGGCGAGCGGATGGAGCCGTGCCGGGCACGCCCGGTGCCCTTCTGGCGCCACGGCTTGCCGCCGCCGCCGCGCACCTCCGAGCGGGTCTTGGTCTTGTGCGTGCCGCTGCGGCGGGCCGCCAGCTGTGCCGTCACGACCTGATGCATCACCGCCACGTTGGGGTCGATGCCGAAGATGTCCGCGGTGAGCTCGACCGTGCCGCACTCGGCGCCGCTGGTGTCTCGGACGGGGACGGAGACCATGGCCGGCTAAGCCTTCTTGACCGCGTTGCGGATGACGACCTGCCCGCCCCGGGGGCCGGGCACCGAACCTTTCACCAGCAGCAGATTGCGTTCGGCGTCGGCCTTCACAACCCTGAGGTTCAGCGTGGTGGTCCTGCGGGCACCGTGGTGACCGGGCATCTTGCGTCCCCGGAAGATGCGCGACGGGGTGGCGCACTGGCCGACCGCGCCGGGTGCCCGGTGGACCTTGTGGGTGCCGTGGCTGGCCTTCTGGCCGCTGAAGCCGTGACGCTTCATCACGCCCGCGAAGCCCTTCCCCTTGCTGACCGCGGTCACATCCACCAACTCGCCGTCGGCGAGGATGTCCACGCTGATCTCCTGGCCCACGGAGTAGTCGCTCACGTCGTCGAGGCGGAGTTCCACCAGCGTCCGGCCCGGTTCGCCGCCGTGGCGCTCGAAGTGCCCCCGCTCGGGGCTGTTCAGCTTGGCTGCGTCCGTGAAACCGCTAGTGACCTGCAGCGCCGAATAGCCGTCGGACTCGGGCGTCTTGAGCTGCACGACCCGGCACGGCTCGACGCGCAGCACCGTCACCGGGACAACGCGGTCGCTGTCGTCCCAGACCTGGGTCATGCCCACCTTCTCGCCGATGATCGCCTTGGTCGCCATGTCGTCGTCGCTGCCGCCCTGGATGGTCGTGTTGGGATGTGCCGTCGCCCTGACGCGAACGCTCCGCACGGGCAGGCCCGGCGGAGCGACTCTCGGTTTGCCACGTGGTTCCTGCGTGGGGCGCCTTACGGGGCGCGCCCGCAGGCCTTCGCGGACGTCGATTTGTCCCCGGGCGTCGTTGCCGGGAAACGATGCACTATACCGGGCGCAGCCCCGCGTCACCACGCTCGCAACGGCCGGAGGTGCCCGACACTCGACGCTCGACCCGGGCACCCGGGTGGGTAAGCCGGACCGGCGGATCTCAGGTGAACGGGATCGGCGTCTGGACCCACCAGGGGCGGTCGCTGATGCGGATCTCGGTCACCCACTTCACCCACCACAGCCCGCGGCGACCGGGCGCCACGAGCCGGGCCGGGAACCCGTGGCCCCGTGACAGGGGCTCGCCGCCGACGGTGTGGGCCAGGATCATGGTGCTCGCGTCGCTGAGCGGGAATCGGCGCCCGTAGCCGGTGGCCGACCGCACCTCGATGCTGCGCCCGGAGACCTCCGGGCCGAGCAGGGCGGCCAGTGGCGCGCCGGTCCAACTCTGGGTGCTGTACCAGCCGCTGGTGCAGTCCAGGGTGGCGTCGAGGGTCCGGGTGTGGCTGCGCAGTTCGCCGTAGCTCACGTCGCGTTGCACCGCGCCGCTCAGCTTCAGCACCCACTCATCCGGGTCGATCGTCGGCGGGGAGTCGTCGAGCCACTGCACCACCGGCATCCGGCGCGGATCGCCGGACCCCGTCTCGTGGGAGCCCGTGAAGCGCCGCTCGGCGGCGAAGAACTGCTCGAAGCCGGTCCGGGCCAGCAGCGCCACGCCCGCCACGGCGAACGCCTGCAGCGCCGTGCGCCGCGACAGATCCACCGGCCGGACCTTCTGCGGGCGGCCCACGACGTGCCAGAGAGCCAGCGGTACCGCCGCGAAGGCGAAGACGAGGTGCAGGCCGATCGCCGACCACACGCCGATGGCCTGCCAGAACCCCAGGGCGTGGACGATCCCGGTAGCGAACGCCCCGGTGACACAGACGCCCAGCGCCATCGAGGCGTAGCGGCTGGGACGCCGCCGGCGCAGACCTCGGCGCACCACGGGCACCTTCGGGCGGGCCAGCACCAGCACCGTGAACCCCACCGCGCCGTGGGCGACCACGAGCCAGGCGGTCGAGGCGCCGCCGAGCAGGAACGATGCGCCGCCGCTGACCCAGGCCAGAACCAGCATCACCAGCAGCGCCAGATTGGTCTTCCGGCCGCGGGTCCCGGCCCGCTCCGCTGCTGGCAGCTTGAGGCGGAGCCGTAGAGAATCTGGCCGGCCGCCGCCGGTCCGTGCTATCGGGGACACTCAGCGTCGAGATTACCGATCAGCCTTGACCTGCGGGCCGCGTCCGCCGGGCGACCGCGGCCTGTCGCGCCTACCGTGGACCACCCGATTCCCACATCCACCGATCACCGAGGAGGCACCGTGCGCGCCATCCGGATCACTGAAAACGGCGGCCCTGAGGTTCTCGCCCTCGCCGAGTTGCCCGATCCCGCTCCCGCCGCCGGCCAGATCGTCGTGGACGTGGCCGCCGCCGGAGTGAACTTCGTGGACACCTACCAGCGCATCGGCCTGTACCCCGTCGCCGTGCCGTACACCGCGGGGCTGGAAGGGGCCGGGGTGGTGACAGCCGTGGGCGCCGACGTGTCTGATGTCTCGGTGGGTGACCGGGTTGCGTGGTGCGGTGGCCAGGGCTCCTACGCCGAGCAGTGTGCCCTGGACGCCGCCGGCGTGGTGCCGGTGCCCGAGGCCGTCTCACTCGACACCGCCGCAGCCGCCATGCTGCAGGGGCTCACAGCGCACTACCTGGTGGTCGACACGTTCCCGCTGGCGCCGGGCCATCGCTGCTTGATCCACGCCGGAGCGGGCGGGACGGGCCTGCTGCTGATCCAGATGGCCAAGCGCCTCGGCGCCGAGGTGTTCACGACCGTCGGCACGCAGACGAAGGCCGAGTTGGCCGCCGCAGCGGGCGCCGACCACGTGATCCTGTACGACGAGGTGGACTTCGCCGAGGCGATTGTCGGCATCGCCGGACCGCGCCCCCTAGACGTGGTCTACGACGGTGTCGGCGCCGCCGTCTTCGACGCCAGCCTGGGGCTGCTGCGGCGGCGCGGCACCATGGTCACCTTCGGCAACGCCTCCGGGCCGGTGCCGCCGATCCCGCCGCTGCGACTCTCCCAGGAGGGCTCGCTGTTCCTCACACGACCCACACTCTGGGACCACGTCGGCGAGCGCGCCGACCTGCTCGCCCGCTCGCAGGACCTGTTCGACTGGATCGGCGAGGGCATGGACGTCCGCATCGGCCTCGAACTGCCCCTCGCCGAAGCCGCCGAAGCCCACCGCCGCCTCGAGGGCCGCGCCACCACCGGAAAGATCCTCCTCCGGCCGTGACGGCCCGGACCATTCGCGACCGTGTCGTTCAGGATCTGGCATTCCGGTTGGGACGCGCGTCGCTGTTCCACGGCGACTGCCTTGACTGGTTGGCCGAGCGCGAGGTCGAGTCAGTGCACGGAGTCGTGACCGACCCACCGTACGGACTCGTCGAATACAGCTCACTCGAGCAGA
>LXNI01000708.1_pt1 | contig 36199 bp, 30 predicted proteins | sample 809091 | NCBI WGS metagenome assembly LXNI01 (sample SAMN04870527, study PRJNA318959) | sponge metagenome | biome: 01000161; feature: marine sponge reef; material: water | host: Sarcotragus foetidus | place: Greece: Milos, Mediterranean Sea | collected 2013-05-29 | depth 5-7 m
CTACCCGGCTTCCGGGCTTTCGGCCCACGAAGGTTTACGCTTGTCGAGAAAGGCGGCGATGCCTTCGCGCGCCTCGTCGCCCAGCATGCAGTCGGCGAACCGTTCGCCGGCGAAAGCAATCATCTCGCCGCGCGGCAGCCGCGTTGCCTTCAGGACGATTTCCTTGGTGACGGCATTGGCCCCCGGAGAACAGCGCCGGACGCTCTTGCGGATATCGGCCTCGATGGCGTCCAGCCCGGCGGTGTCCCCGGCGACGAAATCCGCCAGCCCGAGCCGGCCGGCCTCCCGTCCGTCGAAGCGCGCGCCGGTCAGCATCAGCCGGCGCGCCGCCGTGAGCCCGATGCGTTGCACCACGAAGGGTGCGATCTGGGCCGGCGGGATGCCGAGCGAGGTTTCGGTGATGGCGAACTTCGCGTCCGCCGTCACGGCGACGACATCGCCGGTGCACGCCATGCCGAGGCCGCCAGCGATCGCCGCGCCTTCGATCGACATGACAACGACCTGCGGCATGGTATTGAGATAGCTGAAAAATTCCCCGGCGCTCGAATTCGCAGCAGCGATCTCGGCATGGGACGCTCCGCCCTGGAAACTGCTGCGGAAGTTCTTCAGATCGCCGCCGGCGCAGAACACGCCGCCCTTGCCGCGCAGGGTGATGCCGCGGACCGTACGGTCGTCGCGCACCGCTTCGAGTGCCGTGCGCATTGCGGCCACCATCTCCGCACCCAGCGCGTTGCGAACGGCCGGCCTGTTCATCCACAGGGTCAGCCAGCCATCGCTTCGCTCGACAATCAGTTCATCGGACATTCTTCGATTCCCAATCCGGCCGCCGTCCCGGCCGCCATTCGGTCAGATCCGGGCCACGCCAAAGCTGTTGGGCCGTACGGTGCGGCGCCGAGACTCTTCGACCGTCGCCAGCAGGAAGCCGAGGGTCCGGCGCGTCTCGCGCGGGTCGATCATGCCGTCGTCCTGCAAATGGCCGGAGGTGTAGAAGGCGCTCGACTGGCCGTCGAAGTGCCGGACCAGCATGGCTTCTTGTTTCTTGAGCCGTTCCTCGTCCACTTCCTGCCCCTTCGAGCGGGCGACCCCCTCCGCAACCATCGTCATCGTCTTGGCAGCCTGGTCGCCGCCCATCACGCCGGTTGTCGCGTTGGGCCAGGTGTAGATGAAATCCGGATCGTAGCCGCGGCCGCACATGCCGTAATTGCCCGCGCCGAAGCTGGCCCCGGTCATGAAGGTCAGGCGCGGCACCTCGATATTGGTCACCGACTGGATCATCTTCGAGCCGTGCTTAATCATGCCGGCGCGCTCATAGTCGCGGCCGACGATGTAGCCGGTGGTGTTCTGCAGGAAGACCATCGGGACGCCGGCCTGGTCGCAGAGCTGGAGGAACTGGGTCGCCTTGGCGGCGCCGTCCGGATCGATCGGGCCGTTGTTGCCGATCAGGCCGCAGGCCCGGCCCATCACCTCGGCCTGGACGCATACGGTGGTAACGCCGAAACGCGGCTTGAAATCGAGAAAGTCGGAGCCGTCGACGATGCGGGCGACGACCTCCCGGACTTCGTAGGGCTTGCGGTAGTCGACCGGGACGATGCCAGCAATCTCGTCCGGGTCGTAGAGCGGCGCCGGCCCCTCGGCGGCGGATGCCGCGGCATCTGCGTTCCAGTTCAGGCGCTGGACGACTTCGCGGCACATGTCGACGCCTTCGCCGTCCTCTTCGGCCAGGTATTCGACAAGGCCGGAGACGCTGGCGTGCATCTCGGCCCCGCCCAGCTCCTCCTCGGTCGCGATCTCGCCCGTTGCAGCCTTGAGCAACGGCGGCCCGGCCAGGAAGGCGCGGCCCCTGCCCTTCACGCCGATGACATAGTCGCTCATGCCCGGCATGTAGGCCCCGCCTGCGGTCGAGGAGCCGTGCAGAACGGTGATGACCGGCACGCCGGCCTTGGAGAGACGCGCCTGGTTGGCGAACAACCGGCCGCCGAGCAGGAAACCCTCGACGGTATATTCCATCAGGTTGGCGCCGGCGCTCTCGACCAGATGGACGAAGGGCAGCTTCTGGGCGAGCGCGATCTCCTGCATGCGCCGGATACGGAAGGCGGTGGCCTGGGTCAGCGCGCCGGCCTGGATGCCGCTGTCGTCCACGGCTATGGCGCAGCGCACGCCGCGAATGAAGCCGATGCCGGCGATCGCGTTGCCGCCAGGCAGCGATTTCTCCTCGTCGGATGTGTCCAGCAGGTAGCCGGCCATGTTGCCCATGACGAGGAATGGCATCCCCGGATCGAGCAGCCGGGCGAGCCGTTCGCGCGGCGTCAGCTGGTTACGCTGCACGAAGCGCGGCTTGCGCGCCTCCGAGCGGACGCCGCCGCGCCGGTTGAGGCCCTCCATCCGGCCGATCAGCGCCAGCATGTCGGCGCGGTTAGCCTTGAAGCTCTCGCCCGCCGGATCGATCTGGCTGCGGAACACGGTCATGCGGCGCGGGCCTCCCGGTCCGCTGCCGCCCGGCCAGCCAGCGCTATGGGCACAGCGATGGGCGTGTCGAGCAGGATCTGCGCATAGCCCTTGCCCTGCGCGTCGTTGCGCAGGCTGGCGACGCCGCCGCCGCCCAGCACATCGTGCAGCAGGAAATTGATGGCGTTCGTTCCCGGCATCGGGAACCGTTCGACCGGCTTCGCGCCGGCACCGTCGAGGAAATGCGCGAACGTCCCGGCGACCGCGTCTTCGGTCAGGGCGCGCCAGATCCAGGGCAGATATTCCGCCCGCCGGGCGATAATGCCGATATTGGCCTTGTCGCCCTTGTCGCCGCTGCGCCCCCAGGCAAGGTCTTCGAGCCGGACCTCGACCGGATCGCCCGGCGCTGCATCGGCGCCGGGATCGTCCGGTGGCACGGGCCGGACCGGCTCTCCGGGCGTTCCTTCGGTGACGGGTTCGACATAGGGCACGGGTACGCCGTCGACCTCTACGCTCAAGGATACCTCCGTCTTCGGCGCAAGGAAGGAGAACAGGCGCACGACCGGCGACGGCCTCGGCCGGGTGCCGGAGAAGCCGGAAAGCGCCGCCGGGGTCGCCAGGCCAAGCCCGGAGGCCTCGCGCAGCAAAAGGCCGACGCCGGCCGCCTCCGGATGCCGGGCCGCCAGCTTGAGCACGACCTCCCGCACCTCCCCCGATCCGGCTTCGGCGCCGTGCTGGCTGCCCGCACCGATCACCTCCACGCTCGTCTCGGCAAAATCACCCAGGTTGCGCCCGCGCAGGGCGGCCCTCGACCGGGCGATGGCGGCGTCGGCGAAGACCCGGGCCTTGCCGGCGGCATTGCGGCCGGTGAAGGTGAAATAGCCGCCGGCGCGGAAGCCGTCGGCCCAGGTTGCGCTGACCTTGTAGTCCGGCGGCGCGGGGCGGCCTGACGCGCCGGTCACACGCACCCGGTCTTTTTCGAGTTGCTCGATTTCCACACCGGAAAAATCGCAGCAGACGTCGGGTAGCAGATAGGCCTGGGGATCGCCGATCTCGTAGACCATCTGCTCGGCGACCGTGCCGACAGTGACCTTGCCGCCGCTGCCCGCCGGCTTTCGCAGGATGAAGCTGCCGTCGGCTTCGATGTCGCCGATCGGATAGCCGATGTTGTGGATCGATCCGGCGATGTCTTCCCAGTCGGTATGGTTGCCGCCGGTCGCCTGCGGGCCGCACTCCAGGATATGGCCGGCCAGGCTGCCCGCGGCCAGCCGGTCCCACTCGCCGGACCGCCAGCCGAAGGCGTGGATGCAGGCGCCGAGCGTGACCGCACTGTCGACGCAGCGGCCGGTAATGACGATATCGGCCCCGGCGTCGAGCGCGGCGGCGATGGGGAAGGCGCCGATATAGGCGTTGATGCTGGCGAGTTTGTCTGCTGGGGGAAACGGTTCGCCGCTGAACATTTCGACCGGCGCGGCTTCTGCGAACTTCTCCCGGTCCGCCATCAGGTCGTCGCCGCGCACCACCCCGACCTTGAGGTCCAGCCCCGCTTCGGCGACGACGGCGCGGGCGGCCTCGGCGCAGGCGTCCGGGTTCACGCCGCCGGCGTTGCTGACGACCCGCACGCCCTGGGCCGCGATCTCGCGGACATTGGGCTTCAGGACCGCCGAGATGAAATCGGTCGCGTAGCCCATGGCCGGATCCTTCGCGCGAGCGCGCGCCAGGATCGACATCGTGATCTCCGCCAGATAGTCGTAAACCAGAAAGTCGACCGAACGGTCGGCGAGCAGCTGCGGCGTCGCCATCGCCGACTCGCCCCAATAGCCGCTCGCCCCGCCGACTCGAATGATGTCGGGCACGGATGTCATTCCGTAGCAACTCCTCCCCGGTCGCCGCGCCGGCAAAATCCCCGAAGCGGACGAATTTGGAAAGATTTAATTCCGCGACATCCGCGCGGGCGACCGCTCCGCCCGGTTCGCCTTCGCATAGGCCGATCTGTCTCCCTCGTCTTCATTCCATGCTATTTTCCCGCTTGGGAAAGACTGTGTGGAACGAAAGGCGATGACGGGGACGGTCACGATACCGGTCTGGCTGCTGCTGATCATCGGAGCGCTGGCGGTGCTGGCGGCGCTCGACGATGTGCTGCTGCCGACGGCGCGCTGGTATCTGCGCCGCCATGTCAACAAGGTGATCGACGAGGTCAACGACCGCCTGACCCTGGAACTGCCGTCCTTCCAGATCACCAAGCGCCGCGTGCTCATCGACCGGCTGATCTACGATCCGGAAGTGATGAAGACTGTCGGCGCCGTGGCCCAGGAGCGCGGCGTGTCGCGCGACAGCCTGTTGACCGAGGTGTCCAAGATTGCGCGGGAGATGGTGCCGGCCTTCAATGCCTATTTCTATTTCCGGCTCGGCTACCGCTGCGCGCGCTGGCTGCTGCGCGGATTCTACCGGGTGCGCCTCGGCTACGTCCACGAGAAGGCGACGGCGGATATCCCGCCGGACACCGCGGTCGTCTTTTTCATCAACCACCGCAGCAATGCCGATTACCTGCTGGTCACCTATCTGGCGTCGGGCAGCGTGGCGCTGTCCTACGGCGCCGGCGAATGGGCCCGCATCTGGCCGTTCCGCAGCCTGCTGCGCCTGGCCGGCGCCTACATCCTGCGCCGCGATAGCGGCGATCCCCTCTACCGCAAGGTGCTCGAGCGGTACGTCCAGATGGCGACGGAGGCCTGCGTTCCCCACGCCGTTTTCGCCGAAGGCAAGCTTTCGCGCGACGGCGCGATCCATCCGCCGAAGCTCGGTATGCTCGGCTACATCACCAAGACCTTCGACCCGGCCGGGCCGTACGACATCATGTTCGTCCCCGTGGCGACCAATTTCGACCGGGTGGCGGAGGAACGCACGCTCGTCACCAATCCCGACACGGATTTCCGCGGTCGCGGCCATCGCTTTCTGATGGGCGGCACGGCCAAATTCCTGCTCCGCCTCGCGATGCGCAAGCTGCAGGGGCGGTCGGCCGGATTCGGGGCCGCCTGTGCCAATTTCGCCGAACCGCTGTCGCTTCGCGACTGGTCCGAGGCGCGCGGCATCGATCTTTCGCGCATGGAACGGGAGGACTTTTTTGCAGCGGTCGAGACGCTCGGCGCCGAACTCACCGACCGAATCACCGATGTCGTGCCCATTCTCGCCGTGCCCGTGGTCTCTCTGATTGTGACCGAGGCGGATGCGCCGCTCGAAGCCGAGGAATTAAAAGGTCGCGCAATGCGCTGGCTCGATGAAGTCCGCGTACTCGGCGCCCATATCGGGATCGAGGAAGGCGGCGAGGCCGCCGAAATCGAGGCGGCAGTAAAGCGGATGCGCAGGCGCAAGCTGATCGAGGAACGAAAGGGTGGCAGGCTTGCGCCGGTCGCGGCAGAACGCGCGCTGTTGACCTACTACGCCGCCTCCATCGTGCAGGTGCGCGAACAACTCCAGCGGAAGCTCTCCGGCCCTGAGTAACACCGCACCGCGGCGCCTGCCCGCGCCGGAACTGATGCGGGCCTGCCTGCGCTCGCCTGTCGGGACTCTGGTCGGGCAGCCCTGGTTCGACCGTGCCGCCATGCATCTGTTGACCCGGTGGTTCTTTCCGCTGTCGCGGCTCTGGGCGGCGGCGCGCACGGCCGAAGGATCGCTCGAGCGGTTTCTGGCGGAAATGCCCGGCGCACCGGCGTTGCACAACCGGTCCCTGCTGGAGCGCCGGCTTCGACGCTTCGAAGGCGTCCGACGCCGGGTCCTGGACAGCGAACGCGCCTGGGAAGCGGCGTTCTTCAGCGACAGCGATGTTGCGCCGGACAGCCTTGCGGAGATCGAGCGGGCGCGGCTGTTCCGGCGCAACGGCTACAATGCGCAAAGGCGGCTGTTCGCACCCTGGCGGGCCACCGGCAGCGCTGCGCCGATCCGCTGGGCAATTCCGTCGCCGGACGAGGTGGCGGCGGATTTCGGGAATCTGGTCGCCGATCCCGCCTTGGCCTTCACCGCGCCGGATCCGATGCCGCCGATTGCGGAATCGCGCCGATTTCCGGCCGCTCCCGGCCGGCAGGACCGCTGGATCCGCTTCGCCTCCCCGTCTGCGCGCATGAACGATGACGTAATCGTCCGGATCTACGAGCCGGAGGGCATCGCCGACCCGCCGACCCTGATCTTCGGCCACGGCATCTGCGTCGAATTCGATCACTGGCGCGGCCTGGTCGACGAGATCGAGGCCCTGGTCGCGATGGGTATCCGCGTCGTCCGGCCGGAGGCGCCGTGGCATGGCCGGCGGGTGCCCGACGGGCGCTACGGCGGCGAGATGTTCATCGCTTCGGCGCCGCGAGGCGCGCTCGACCATTTCACCGCCGCGGCGCGCGAATGGGCCGTGCTGATGGACTGGTGCCGCCGGACGAGCGACGCGCCGGTCGCGATCGGCGGCAGCAGCCTGGGCGCCATGACATCCCAGGTGATCGTCGACAAGGCACGCTTCTGGCCGAAACGGCTGCGGCCCGACGCCATGCTGCTCATCACCCATACCGGCCGGATCGCCGACGCCGCCGTGCACGGCTCGATGGCCCAGGCCTGGGGCATCGCCGAACACACCATGGCGCGGGGCTGGAACAGCGAGCTGATCGGGCGCTACATGCCCCTGCTCGACCCGGTCGGCGACCCCGTGATCCCGCCGGAGAATATCGTCACCGTGCTGGGCAGCCGGGACGACGTGACGCCCTTCGCAAGCGCCCGGCTGATGATCGAGGAATGGCGCGTGCCGGCGGAGAACCGCTTCATCTGGCGGCGCGGCCATTTCAGCGTTCCCGTGGCCATGCTGCGCAACCGCGCCCCGCTGCGACGGTTCAAGGCGGTGCTGGACGGGATCGGATAGCCGGCCGCAAAGCGCACGGGCGCCGGTGCGCACGAGGCGAGACCTGATCTGCATGGGACAGGATGCGCTTTCCTGCACAGCTCGTGCGTGATATAGTTGATTAGTCAACGATATGAACGAGCGCTCAAGACGGAGGAAGTAAAAATGACGTTCAAGCCTTTGCGCATAATTTCTGCCGCAGCGGCTGCGACCGCTGCCCTGGCAATCGCAGCCACGCCCTCGGTCGCCGAGTGGAAACCGAGCGGCCCGATCAACCTGATGATCGCGTTCCGGGCCGGCGGCGGCGCCGACACCCAGGCCCGCCTCATGGCCGCCTCGCTCGAAAAGAGCAAGGGCTGGAAGATCATCCCGCAGAACGTCACCGGCAAGGGCGGCGCGGTGATGGCGCGCAAGCTGAAATCCCAGCCCAACGACGGACTCACCATCGGCATCGCCGTCACGGAGACCTTCGGCTACAGCATGCTGGCCGTGAAAAACGCCGGCTATTCGCTGAACGACTTCACCTTCGTCACCACGACGGCGGGCTCGCAGATGGGCATCGTCGCCAAGTCGAGCCGCGGCTGGAAATCGATCCACGACCTGGTCAAGGCGGCAAAGGGGGGCGCCAAGATCAAATTCGGCGCCATGAGCCCGAGGCTCGCGGACCTCGCCTACACCGTCCAGCAGAAGTTCGGCATCGAGTTCAATACCGTCAGTTTCAAGGGCGGCCGCGGCGTCCTGAACGCAATCACCGCGGGCGATGTCGACGCAGGCTGGGTCGCGGGCATTCAGGGCAAGGGCGTCAAGTCGGGCGACCTCGTCAACCTGCTCTCCGGCGAAAGCGGCCGGCTCAAGGTCTCGCCCGACGCGCCGACGCTCGGCGAGGTGGGCATTCCCTACGATGCCGGCGCCAAGTTCATGATCGTCGCGCCGAAAGGCATCCCGGCCGACGCGCGCAAGGGGCTGGCCGACGCCATCGCCGCAATTCTGAAGGACAAGTCCACCAAGGCAGCGCAGTTCGTGACGCGCGCCTTCGGCGGGCCGCTGCTGATTTCCGGCGCCGCGCTCGACAAATTGCTCGCCGACGGCGTCGCCAGTTCCAAGAAGCTGATGGAAGCGACCCAGTAGGGAAAACCGTCCGGGCCGGGGCCGGCGCGCCCCGATTCCCGGCACGGCAATGCGTGCCGACTTTTGGTCGCTGGGCGTGGCGGCAGTCGTTGCCGCCTTCGCCCTGGCGACCCTGCTGTTCTGGATTCCCGCCGACATTGAGAGCGGTGTTGTCGAGACGTTCCGGCGACGGACGATCATCGGCGACGCCCTCGCGCCGACCGTCGTCACCGTCGGCATGCTTGCGGTCGCGGGGCTATTCGCGGCCACGGAGCTGCTGCGCCCGCGCCGGGAGAGCGCGCCGCCCGACAGGCAGAGCCTCATATTCGTCGTCCGGGTCGCTGCGGCGATCGCGCTCGGCCTCGCGTTGATGGTCTACACCGGGCCGCTCACGGTGGACGCGATTGACGCCGCCGGCGGCGAGATCGGCAGCTATCGCCAGCTGCGCGATACGTTTCCCTACAAGTATCTGGGATACCTGTTCGGCGGCACGGTCTTGGTCGGCGGCATCATCGCCGTGGTGGAGCAGCGGCTGACTCGCGGCGCGGCCGCCGCCGCCCTGCTGGCGACGCTTATCCTGATCGTGCTGTACGACCTGCCGTTCGACGACATTCTCCTGCCGCCCAACGGCGACCAGTAATGGGCATTCTCGACCATGTCTGGCTCGGCGTGGTTGCGGTGTTCACGCAGGCGCCGATCGCAAGCATCTTCGGGCTGCCGATTTCGATCACCGTGGTCATGGTGGTGCTCGGCTTCCTCGGCGGAATCGTGGTCGGCGCGGCGCCCGGCCTCGGCGGGCCGTTCGCCATGGCGATCTCGCTCCCGATCCTGATCACGATCTTCGGCTTCAACCCGGACGCCCTCCTCCCCGTGCTCGGCTTCATGATCGGGATCATGAAGGGCGCAACGGTGGGCGGCGCCGTGCCGGCAATCCTGTTCAACACGCCCGGGACGCCGGATTCCCTGATGACCACGCTCGACGGCTTCCCGATGACGAAAAAGGGCGAAGCCGGCAAGGCGCTCCGGGTCGCCCATTTTTCGTCGGCGTCGGGCGATACCTTTTCGGATCTGGTCCTGTTCACCTGCGCGCCGTTCCTTGCGATCGCGGTCGAGGCCTATCTCGATTTCCCGGAAAAGGCGGCGCTGATCGTCCTGTCGCTCGCCTTCATCTCGGCGGTGGTCGGGGATTCGGTCTGGAAGGGCCTGCTTTCGGCGCTGTTCGGCATGTTCTTCGCCTATATCGGCACCGGAGAAGACAACCATCCCCGCCTTTCGTTCGGCAGCGACGCGCTGGCCAGCGGCCTGCCGCTCATCGGCGTCGTTCTCGGCGTGCTGATACTCGGCGAGGTGTTCAAGGCCCTGGAGGACATGTGGCGCGAGAAGCGCGCGACCGATGCGATCGCCGCACCCCCCGGGAGCGGCGATAACCGGCTCCGGCTTCGCGATATCCGGCGCATCGCGCCATTCGTTGGCCTGTCCGCCTTTATCGGCACGATGATCGGCGCCCTGCCCGGCATCGGATCGACACTGGCGGCAACGCTCGGCTATGCGACCGGCCGCAAGCTGCACAAGGGCGACGTGCCGTTCGGCGAAGGCACGCCCGAAGGAGTCGCGGCCACGGAAGCGGCCAACAGCGCAGTCTCGGGCGCCAACCTCATTCCCGTGCTGTCGCTCGGCATACCGGGCAACGTCGCCGCCGTCTTCATCATCCTGGCGACGGAGACGATCAGCGGCTTCAACCCCGGACCGGCGGTTTTTCGCCTGGTCCCGGACCAGATCAACAGCGAGATGGTCATCGCCTTCGGACTGTTCACAACCATGGTGTTCGCCAACCTTCTCAACTGGACGATCGGCGGCGTGTTCATGCGCTCGATGGGCGTCATGGTGCGGATTCCCAAACAGCGCCTTCTGCCGATCGTACTGCTACTGACGCTGACCGCGATCTATGTCCAGCGTCCGGAAATGCTGGCGATCTACATCGCGCTGTTCTTCGGGTTCGTCGGCTACCTGATGCGCAAGCTCAACTTCTCCGTCCTGCCCTTCGTGATCGGTTTCATCCTCGCCAACAATCTCGAAGAAGCGATGCGCCAGGCCTTCTCGGCAACGGGCTCCGATCCGTGGTTCCTGCTGTCGAGCCCGATCTCCATTGCCTTCATGATCCTCGCCGGCCTCGTTGTCGTGTTCTTCGCCCGGGGCAGCGGCAAGCGCTCCGGATCGTGACCGCGGGGGGATTACCGGCGCTTACGGGTCCCCGGCGTCAACGCCTCAGCGCGCGTCCCGACGCCGCCTCCAGCGCCGCGATGCCGGGCAGTGTCCTGCCTTCCAGCCATTCGAGGAAGGCGCCGCCGGCTGTCGAGACATACGTGAAGTCGCCTGTCACGCCGGCGGCGTTGAGCGCGGCGACGGTGTCCCCGCCCCCGGCGACGCTGGTCAGCGCCCCGGCGCGCGTCAGCGTCGCAGCATGCCGCGCGACCGCGATTGTCGTGGCCGCAAAGGCCCGGATTTCGAAGGCGCCGGGCGGCCCGTTCCAGAGCAAGGTCGAAGCGCCGTCGAGCTGTTCGTTGAACCGCTCCCGCGAGCGCGGCCCGGCATCGAGAATCATCTCGTCCTCCGGGCAGGCCTCAAGCGCCCGGACGGTCGCCCCGGCCTCGTGGCTCAATTCGCGTCCCGTCACGATATCGGCGGGCAGAACGATCCGGCAGCCAGCTTCTTCGGCGAACGCAAGAATCTCCTGCACCGTGCCGACATGGTCGGGCTCGCAAATCGAACGGCCGATTGGAACACCGTCGGCCAGCAGGAAGGTGTTCGCCATGCCGCCGCCGACGATCACGGCGTCGAGCTTGCCGACCAGGTTTTTCAGCACCGCGATCTTGGTCGACACCTTGGCGCCGCCGACGATGGCGACCGAAGGCCGGCGCGGCGCCTCCAGGGCGGAATTCAGCGCCTGCAATTCTCCCGTGAGCAGCGGCCCGGCCGCCGCGGGCAGAAGCGCAGCGACGGCCGCGATCGAGGCGTGGGCCCGGTGGGCACAGGAGAAAGCGTCGTTGACATAGATGTCGCCCAGTTTCGCCAGTCCGGCGGCGAAGGCCGGGTCGTTCGCCGTCTCGCCGGCGTCGTAGCGCAAATTCTCGCACAGCATCGCTTCGCCGTCGGCCAGTTGCGCCGATAGCGCCACCGCCTCCTCGCCGGTGCAGGAGGGGGCAAAGCGGACCGGGACGCCGAGCGCCCCGGAAAGCGCCGGGCACAGCCTTTCGACCGAAAGTTCCGGCTCGCGCACTGCCGGGTCCGGCCGGCCATAGTGGGTCAGGATCGCCAGCCGTGCGCCGCGGGCAAGCAGCGTCCGCATTCCGGCGGCGAAGCGGTCGATCCGGGTGGCGTCGGTCACCCACCCCTGATCGGCCGGCACGTTGAGATCGGCCCGCACCAGCAGGCGCTTGCCCGCCACATCCATATCCTCGATGCGCGGCAGCGTCATCGGGCCGGGCGACCGCCGTGGTAAAGCTCTTCCCGGGTCCAGCCGGAGCGGGCAGCGGCGCGCCGGCGCCGGCCGGCTTCGCGCACGCGCTGGCGTTCGGTCGCCGCATCGAGCAGGCGAAGACGCGCCTCGACATCGCGCGCCTGCCGAACGCCCACGCCTGCCGGGGGCACGACGCGAATGGTATCGCCCGCAGGCTCGAAACGGACCTCCTCGCCCGGACGAATGCCGTATCGCTCCGCCAGGGTGATCGGCACCGTTACCTGCAAATTTCTTGTGACTCTGGCCATTTCCTTTCGTTAGCAGGGACGATTGCCTTGTCAAGCAGCGCCCGACGGCAAATCAGCGGCGACAAAAACGCAGAGCGCCGCACTGAAGGTTGTCCGGCCGATTCCGGTTGCGCAATATGGATCGAGCCGAACGAAACCCTGTCCAGGAATTACCATGACCGCCAAGACCCTTCAGGATGTGCTCGACAACGCCGGGAACATCGTCAGCCATCTGCGGAACAGCCGGATCGGCGCCTATGTCTATCCCGTTGTCGCGCCGGAATTCTCCAACTGGCGGGATGAGCAGCGCGCCTGGCGCGAGACGGCGGTGCTGTTCGACCAGTCGCACCACATGGCCGAGCTGTCGATCGAGGGCCCGGACTCCGAACGGCTCCTGAGCGACACGATCATCAATTCCGTCGCCAACTGGCCGGTCGGCCGGGCCAAGCATGTTGTTCCGGTGTCCAGCAGCGGTCATGTCGTCGGCGACGTGATCGGCTTCCGCGACGACGCGATGCGCTTCAACCTGGTCGGCCGGGCGCCGAGCGTGACCTGGCTGCAATTCCACGCCGAGACCGGCGGCTACGATGTCGTCCTCGGCCGGGACGACCGGTCGCCGGCCCGGCCGATGGGCAATCCGGTCACCCGGCGGCACTACCGCTTCCAGGTTCAGGGGCCGAACGCGACGGAGATTCTGAACCGGGTCAACGGCGGCCCGGTGCCGGACGTCAAATTCTTTCACATGGGCCGGATCAACGTCGGCGGCCGCCGGGTCAAGGCGTTGCGCCACGGCATGGCGGGCGCGCCGGGGCTCGAGCTCTGGGGGCCCTACGAGGAGGGCGAGGAGGTCCGGGCCGCGCTGATCGAAGCCGGCGAAGGATTCGGCCTCACCCAGGTCGGAAGCCGCGCCTATGCCTCGAATACGCTGGAATCGGGCTGGATTCCCTCGCCGCTCCCGGCGATCTACACCGGCGGCGAGATCGAGTCGGCGTACCGGCAATGGATGCCGGCGCAATCCTACGAAGCGACAGGGTCGATCGGCGGTTCCTTCGTCTCGGACGATATCGAGGACTATTATTGCACGCCCTACGATCTCGGCTACGGCTTCTATGTAAAGTTCGACCGCGATTTCGTCGGCCGGGCGGCGCTGGAGAAGATCCACGACGGCCCGCACCGCCGCAAGGTGACGTTCGAATGGAACCCGGAGGATGTGGCGCGGGTCCACGCCTCCCATCTCGAACCCGGCAAGCCGAACTGCAAGACGATCGACATCCCGATTTCCAACTACGCCTCAACCAGCGCCGACAGGGTGATGAAAGACGGCCGGATCGTCGGCATGTCGATGTTTGCCGGCTACTCCTACAACGAGCGGGCGCAGCTTTCGCTGGGCGTCGTCGAGCCGGATATCGCCGAGAACGAGATTCTGACGCTGGTCTGGGGCGAGGAAAACGGCGGCACGGCCAAGACCACGGTCGAGCGGCACGAACAGACGGAAATCCGCGTCCGGGTCGCCAAGGTCCCCTACTCGGCCGCCGTGCGCGAGAGCTACGCCGACAGCTGGCGGTCGCGGCAGTAGGAGGAGGGGCGCGCAGAGGCGATCCGGCGCCCAGGCCTCCGCCGGCGTCATTCGATGGCGAAGAGCGCGATGTGCACGGACGATTTGCGACGGACGCCCGTGCCGACGAACAGCATCCGGTTTATCCAGCGGTATTTCGCATCGCCTGTCTCGAGCCGGGCGTGGGTGCGCATGTAGTAGCTGTCTGGCGGCACGTCCTCGCCGGCCGCGATGCGTTCGATGACGTCCGCAGGCCCGTGGCGGTAGCCGTAGTTGATAATCTCGATCAGGGCGCCGTCGTCCGTTTCCATGGCGTAGCGGGTGTCGAGCTCGGCCAGCCCGTCGGCAAAGATCGTCTGCCAGTCCGCACCCAGGTTCAGGAGCCGCCCGGAGATGTCCGGCCCGGCGACCCTTCCGCCGATAATGGGAATGATCCGGCGCCGGCCGGCGCGGCCCGGACCCATCTCGCGGATCGGTCCCAGGTCGACATCGATGGTACAGAAATGGCGGAGGCTCGGGGTGGGTAGCATCTGTTTCCCCTTCAATCGGCGGATATGCGGGCCGGGAGTACGGCCTGCGCGGCAGGCAGGATATATCCTAACCCGACCGCCGGGCCGTCCGAAACGGCAGGACAGTCTCACCCGCACCGGCGGATGGCGATCGGAATTGCGACGGGTCGCGCGACCGGGGCCAGATTGCGCGTACCGCGGCGCAGGGGAAGCGTGTACAGCTTGGCGCCGGCTTCCCCTTTTCGCGGCTTCCCGACGATGAAGAACCCCTTCGACACCCCCGAGCGCGCCGCCTATCGCGAGACCGTCGCGAAGTTCGTGGCCGCCGAGATCAAGCCTCATGTCGACGAATGGGACGAGGCCGGCGCCATCCCCTGGGAGATCCACGAGAAGCTCGGCGCGCTCGGCTTCTTCGGCTTTGGCATCGACGAGAAATACGGCGGGCTCGGCTTCGACGACTGTTTCATGCGCAAGGACGGCGCGGTCGAACTGTCGAAGTGCGGCGCGACCGGCGTCGGCGCGGCGGTCGGCGGGCGCAACATCTCGACCGCCCCTATCGCGATGCTGGCCTCGGAGGATATCAAGGCGCGCGCGCTGCCGGAGATCTTGTCCGGGCGCAAGGGCTCGTCGCTCTGCATCACCGAGCCGGGCGGCGGTTCGGACGTCGCCAACCTGCTGACCCGGGCCTGGAAGGACGGCAACCACTATGTCATCAAGGGCAGCAAGACCTTCATCACCGGCGGCATGACGAGCGACTATTTCGTCGTCGGCGCGCGCACCGGCGGCGAGGGGCTTGCCGGCATCTCCCTGTTCTTCGTCGAGGCCGATACGGAGAATTTCAGCCGCACGCCGCTCGACCGCAAGATGGGCTGGTGGTGCTCCGACCAGGCGACGCTCTATTTCGACGAATGCCGGGTGCCGGCGGAGAACCTGCTGGGCGAGGAGGATCGCGGCTTCATCGCGATCATGGAGAACTTCAACCTGGAGCGCGTCGGCCTGGTCGCCCAGGCGCTCGGCATGATGCAGGTCTGCTTCGAAGAATGCGTAGCCTACGCCCGGCAGCGCCGCACCTTCGGCAAATACCTCATCGAGCACCAGGTCATCCGGCACAAGCTGGCCGACATGTCGGCCCGGATCGATGCCGTGGAGGCCCTGCTCAACTGGATCTGCTGGTCGGTCAACGAGGACCGGATGCCGGTCGCCGAGATCTCCAAGGCCAAGTTCCATTCGACCAAGGCGCTGGAATTCGTGTGCAGCGAGGCCATGCAGATTTTCGGCGGCGCCGGCTATCTGCGCGGCAACGTCGTCGAGCGCATGTACAGAGAAGTCAAGGTCGTCGCCATCGGCGGCGGCTCGGAAGAAATCATGCGCGATCTCGCGGCGCGGCAGATGGGGTTGTAGCGATATTCCGAACAGTGTCGAAATGCCTACTCGGGGCCCGGCGAACCGCCGCTACGGTGCGATCCTGCCGTCGACGGAAACGATCCGGCATCCACTTCCGCGCCGCTCGCAAAACTGCATTGCAGCCGCTCTGGCCTTATCGACGGTGTTGCGCCATCGCGAAGGCCCGCAATGGCCGTCGCCGCTCATGGCGAACGCCTTGTGGCCGCTGAAGCCGAGATAACGCTGCCACCATTTTTGGCATCCGGAACTGAGGCCCGGCGGCGGCGGCAGTTTCTCGACAGCGGCGTCATTGGGCGCCCGTATCCAGTTCGGCGCCCCGATCGCATTGAGGAAATCGTCGATCCGGGACCGCCACAACTCGCGCGCGCCGATTTCGGTAATGAAATGGCCGTTGCCGGTAAACCAGAGCGGTCCGACCATGTCGAGCCGGGCCGGCGCACCGCGGATTGTATAGGCTTCGAAGGCCGGTTCCACAATTTCGGGCGTGAACAGCCTGTCGGTCGTCGAATACAGCCAGAGCGCCGGCACCGTGGCGCCATCTCCAAACATGCCGAAGGCGCCGACAAATCCGGCTTTATTGCAATTCTGCGGCCCCCCGCGGGCCGCAGCATACCCGCGCCCGCCGGCAAAGTTGACGATGCCAGCCAAACCGTGCGGCGGAATGAAAGCCAAGGCACTGGCGGCAAAGCCGCCGCCGGAATGGCCAGCGGCAATGATTGTCGAACCGTCGACATCGGCACGGCGGGATAACGCATCGATGACCGCCGCGAAGTCTTTTGCGCCTTCAAGCGCAGCGCGGAAATAAGACGACTGGGTCGTATCTCTGCACCTACCATAGCTTTCGCTGAAGGTTCCAGACGAAGAGGCATAACCCCGCCGCGCGAATATAACGGCCTTGTAACCGCGGCGTGCGAATTCCTCGGCAATCGGAAGCAGCATCCGTATCCGCAATCTTTTGAGCGAATCCCTTCCGCCGCGCGTCGGCGTGCCATGGGAAACGACAGCGAGCGGGAACGGTCCGGAACCGGGCGGCGTGACGGTCAGGGTTTCCAGCCGGTGCTCCTGGCCGTCGATCTGTACTTTCACGTTACCCTTGGCGATCCGGAGCGCCGATAAGGGGATGGCCGGAACGCGCTTTCCGCGTTTCTTCGCCGGCTTGAAGTTCCGGTCTGTACGTTTTGCAGCGGGATCGGCGGCGTAGGCCCGATCAGCGAATTCCACCGCAGACAGGGCGACGACGGCGGCAAAGACAATTCGAAACCAAGTCATCCATCCTGCTCCTCGGCTGCCAGAATAGTGCGGTGGGTTCGCCCGGAAACCGCAAAGACATCGTCCTCCCAAAGTTCCGACCGTGCCCGATGGCCGACCTTTGCGAGTTGTGCGAATTCTAGGCGATCGGCAGCTTCGTGAACCCGGTAGTTTTCCGGGGGGCCGGCACAATTATTTCCGACGGTGAGACCGGGCTAGAGCAAAGGACTGCCGGGGCCGTCGGCGCGAACCCCTGCGCCGGCCTGCTGGCCGAAATCAGGATCGGAAATCGGGAGAGACGACGAGCGACAGCACCTGGCGCACCAGTTCGGCCTGCCGGGAGATGCCCCGCTTTTCGAAAATCTGCTGGACGTGCCAACGGATGGTCTTTTCTGCGCGGCCCGTTGCGGCGGCAATATCGCGGACGGTCCTGCCTTCGGCCAGCAGCGCAGCCACTCGGCTCTCCGCCGGCGTGAAACCGAAGGCCGCCTCTAACCTCAAGGGATCGATGCCCGCCGGTTCGCGATCAATTACTAGCACCAGCGCGGCGACACGCCAGGGGCGGAAGTCGATCTCGCCTTCGTCGACAGGGTTGATGTGCACCATGAGCCCAAGCAGTTGGCCCGGGCGTCGGATCGCCAGCGAACCGCTCGCCCCCTGCTCGCCCCAACCGGGCAGGGCGCGCGCCAGCGCTGCCTGGAGACCGGCGTCGTCGGCGGGCAACCGGGCACGGAGACATCCGGCCCGGTCGAAGAGCGCATCGCCCTTTCGAAGGATGTCTCCTGCACGGTCGTTCGTCGATACGATCTGCCCGCGCCCATCGAGTTGGACAATTCCGAGCCCGCCCGTCTCCAGCAACCCGGTGAGGGACGCGCCCAGCGCCCTGGCGTCGCCAAGCGCCTGCCGGACGATCACGTATTGACGAAGATGGGGAAGCAGTTCCCGGATGAACGCCGTCTGCTCGAACGACCAGCCGTCCCCGTCGACGGGATCGGCCGTGCACCAGGTGATGCGCGTTCCGTCCGGCCCATCCATGCGCACGTTTACGCTGTTCTGGAACTGGCCGATGGGCAGATTCTCGTTGAACGCCGCGGATGTCTTCAGTTCTTTTTCGGTGTACAGGCTGGCGATGTGGACCACATCGCTGTCCGGCAGGCGCATCAAGCGCGGGATCCGTTCGTCCTGCGGGTAGTAGCGGTCGAAATATGCGCGCTCCACTGCGTGGTGGCGCTCGCCGTGGTAGTAGAGCCGCGCCAGGTAGATTTCTACGTCGTCCGGGGACTGCCCGCGGGCGAAGGACAGTATGTTGCCCTTCGTCCGGCAGGCCTCGTCGATGAGGGCGGAGCATGCCGGCCAGTGCGCGTCGTCGAGCACGGCGTCGTGCAACGACGCCAGAATGCGACCGAACGCCGATCTATTGCTCATGACTCTATTTTTTGCTTCCCGAGGAACTCTTGGCGCCCCTTACCAGCGTGGAGGGTCGTACAACGGTAGGCCACAGGAAAATGGCCGACCCCCGCAATTTTGACGGGGCGGAGTAAAAATCTCAGAAATATAGGTCAGAAAAATATGCGCGGGCACTCAGCAAGGCGCAGGAAGGACCATCGAAACCGCTGCATTCGGTCGCCGGGATGGACGATTCCGCAGGAACAATGCGGTCACGCAATCAACGCACCCGCTCTCCCACCCGCTTCCGCTCGCTCGCGCTCTTGAGCTGGCCGCAGGCGGCCATGATGTCCCGGCCGCGCGGGGTGCGCACGGTGCAGGTCAGGCCGCCGTCGAGGCAGATCGTCATGAAGGCGCGGATGCGGTTCCGGCTCGAACATTCATAAGGCGCGCCCGGCCAGGGGTTGAACGGGATCAGGTTGATCTTGGCCGGGATGTCCTTGAGCAGCCGGACCAGTTCGCGCGCGTCGGCGTCGCTGTCGTTGACGCCCTTGAGCATGACATACTCGAAGGTGATGCGCCGGGCGTTGTTGATGCCGCCGTAGTTCCGGCAGGCGTCGAGCAGGTCGGCGATCGGATAGCGCCGGTTGAGCGGGACGATCTCGTCGCGGACCGCGTCGATCACGGCATGGAGCGAGACCGCGAGATTGACGCCCAGTTCCTCGCCGCATTGTTTCATGACCGGCACGACGCCGGCGGTCGAGAGGGTCAGTTTGCGCCGCGAGATGGCGATGCCGTCGCCGTCGATCAGGATGCCGGCGGCGCGGGCGACGTTATCGTAGTTGTAGAGCGGCTCGCCCATGCCCATCATGACGATGTTTGTGATGTGCCGGTCTTCGTTGGCCGAGGGCCAGTCGCCGAGCGCGTCGCGCGCCAGCATGAGCTGCCCGACAATCTCGCCGGCATCCAGGTTGCGCACCCAGGGCTGGGTGCCGGTATGGCAGAAGCGGCAGTTCAGCGTGCAGCCGACCTGGGAGGAAAGGCACAGCGTGCCCCGGTCCTCCTCCGGGATGAACACCATTTCCGCCTCGCTGGCGTCCGGGAAGCGCAACAGCCATTTGCGCGTGCCGTCGGTCGAGAGCTGCGCCTCGGCCGGGACCGGGCGGTCCAGCGTGTAGCGTTCGGCCAGCTTCGCGCGCACCGGCCCGGAGATGCTGGTCATCTCGGCGAAGTCCATGACGCCGCGATGATAGATCCAGTGCCAGAGCTGTTTGGCGCGGAAGGGCTTCTCGCCGAGGTCGCGCACCACCTCCGCCAGCCGCGCCCTGTCGGCACCGACCAGGCTGGACCGCCCAAGGCCTTCCCCCTCGCGGGCCGGCGGCGGCGCGGAGTTGTCCTGTCGGTCGGGTGCAATGTTGTCCATGGTCCGGGAAGTAGCGGGCCGGCCGCGCTTCGGCAAGGCGGCGCTATTCGAGATCCGCTGTGCATTTCTCACCCCGCCTGCTCCGCGAAAGGAACGCGAAACAGTAGCGGAGCGCTTCAAACGCTCCCCTACAAAGCCGGCAACGGGGAAAATCGGTCGGGGCCCTGCCCCGGATCGAAGTCCGGGACTTGCCCCGGATCGGAAGTCCGGGGCTTGCCCCGGAGCGCGGCCTGTGAGAGCCCTCGCCCATGAGCGGACCAGTCGACGATACCGGCCCGAAGGGCGAACGCATCGCCAAGCGCATGGCACGGGCCGGCCTGTGCTCGCGACGCGAGGCCGAGCGATGGATTGCCGCCGGGCGCGTTTCGGTGGACGGCAACGTGCTCGAATCGCCCGCCTTCGCCGTACTGCCCCATCACCGGATCGTCGTGGATGGCAAGCCGCTGCCGGAGCGCGAACCGACGGCCCTGTGGCGCTACCACAAGCCGGCCGGGTTGGTGACGACCAACCGCGACCCCCAGGGCCGGGAGACGATTTTCGACCGGCTGCCCGCCGGCCTGCCGCGGGTGATGACCGTGGGCCGGCTCGACCTGACGACCGAAGGCCTGCTGCTGCTGACCAACGACGGCGATCTTGCGCGTTTTCTCGAACTGCCGTCGACCGGCTGGACCCGGCGCTACCGGGTGCGGGTGAACGGCCGGCCCGACGAAGCGGCGCTGGCCCGGCTCGCCGACGGCGTCGCCATCGACGGCATGCGCTACGGGCCGGTCCAGGCTCAACTTGACCGGCAGCAGGGCGCCAATGCCTGGCTCACCATAACCATCCGCGAAGGCAAGAACCGGGAAATCCGGAAGGTCTGCGAGCATCTGGGGCTGACGGTGAACCGGCTGATCCGCACCGCGTACGGGCCGTTCCAGCTCGGCAAGCTGGAGACCGGCGCCGTCGAAAAGGTGCCGGCCCGCGTGTTGCGCGAGCAGGTGGCGCACCGGCCCGGCCTTTCTGACACCGGGAACGCGGCAGGACCGGCCCGTAAGCCCCGGCCGAAATCCCCGAAAGCGCCTCGGGACAAGACGGAAAAGCCTGCCCGGCCTGCTGCCAAATCTCACCCGCGGCACGACGATCGCGGCCGGAAGCGTGAAGACGGCGCATCGGCAAAGGCGACGGCAGAGGCGACGGCGCCGGCGAAGAAACGCAGCAGATCCGCCAGCATGCTGCGCCTCAAACCGGGCGGGAAACCGCGCACACCTTCCCGGTCCGGCGGCGGGAAGGTCGGCAGACCGGCAAAGAATGCGCATCGTCGGCGGAAGCCTTAGAGGCCGACGGCTCGCCGCGCTGCCGGGCGATGCCGTGCGCCCGACCTCCGACCGGGCGCGCGAGGCCCTGTTCAATCGCCTGGCCCACGGCGCCTTTTCCAGCGACGGGGCCTCCAGCGTCGCCGATGCCCTCGCGGTCGACGCCTTCTGCGGCACCGGCGCCCTGGGCCTCGAAGCCCTGTCGCGCGGCGCCGCACAGGCCGTTTTCATCGACAGCGACGCCGCAGCCATCGCCTGCGTCCGGCGTAACGTCGCCGCGCTTGGTGTTGAAGACCGGGCAACTGTCGTCCAGGCCGATGCGACCTGCCCGCCCGGTGCCTCCTTCGCCGGCACGCTGGCCTTTCTGGATGCGCCCTACGATGCGGACTCGACCGCCACCGCCCTGGAGGCGCTGGCGGCGGCGGGCTGGTTTGCGCCGGGCGCCCTCTGCATCGCGGAGACCGCGGCGAAAGCGCCGCCGGTAACTGCACCGAAGGATTTCGAAACGCTGGACCGCCGCAACTACGGAAAAGCCCGCTTCAGTTTTCTGCGATTCGCGCCGTGAAGCGCCGGGCGCGGCCCCGAGGTGGATTTTGCCTTGCACCGCCTAGTGTTTCGCCCGATGTTTCGGGCCTCGTCATAACGGGAGGAAACCCATGAAACGTGTGATTGCAGCCGCCGTTACGGCGCTTGCCGCCCTCGGCATCGCCGCAGCCCCGGTCCAGGCCGCCTATCCCGAACGTCCGGTCCAGTTCGTCGTGCCCTGGCCGCCCGGCGACCTTGAGGATGTGCTCACCCGCCTGATCGCCAAGCAGTTCTCCAAGGACTACGGCGTCCCGGCCGCGGTGGTGAACCGTGCCGGCGGCGGCGGCGTGGTCGGCTCCTCGACGGTCGCGCGCGCCAAGCCCGACGGCTACACCGTCGGCAGCTTCGTGATCGGCATTCCTACGGTCCATGTCCTCATGGGCAATGCGCCGTGGAAGCGCGACACCTTCGATCCGGTCGGCATCTTCCTGACCTATCCCTTCCTGCTGGCGGCCCGCGGCGACGCGCCTTACAGCAACATGGCCGAACTCGCCGCCTACGCGAAAAAGAACAAGGTGAAGCTGGGCCACTTCGGCTATGGCCTGATCCCGACCCGCGCGACCATCCTGTCCGCCAAGCAGATGGGCTTCAAATTCTCGACCAATGCCGCCTTCGACGCGCTCACCTGTGCGACGCTGAAGGCCAAGGATGCGGACGTCATCAATACGACGGCGCAGCTCGTGCTGCCGTGCCTGAAGAACATCAAGGTGCTGGCCGCCTTCGCGGATAACCGAATCTCGATCCTGCCGAACGTGCCGACGCTGGCCGAGCAGGTGAAGGGCCGTGTGCTGCCGCTGCTGTGGAACGGCCTGTTCGTGCCCAAGGGCACCCCGAAAGAGGTGAAGGACAAGATCATCGCCTCCGCGAAGAAGGCCCTCGCCAGCGAGGCCGCGAAGCAGGTCGCGAAGACGACCGGCGCCATTATCTACTGGAAGGGCCCGGCCGAATCGAAGAAGCAGATCGACCGCGACTTCGACATCGTGCGCGGCATGCTCAAGGAAATGGGCGATCTGAAGAAATAGCGCCTGTTACCGGCCGGCCTCCGCCGCCCGACCGGCGGGGCCGGCCGGCGCTCCCCTTACCGTCCACGCGCCCGGGACAATCCATTCCCGGCGCAATTTCAGCTATTGCGGCTGCAACCTGCACGTGCACATCAGGCAGGGCGAAGCCGGAGGGAAGGCGACTTTCCCGATCGAGCGATGTCCGCGTTTGACGAAGAAACTGTACAGGAAGGCGTGCCCGGCCGGGCGGTCGTAGCCCTGGTCTTTCTGGTTTTCGGCACCGGCGGCCTGGCGCTGATGCCCTACCAGACCGGCACCTCGCCGGGCGACGAAGGCTGGTTTACCCAGCCCTGGCTGATGCCGCTGCTGACACTGGGCCTGCTCAGCGCGGTTTCCCTGATTTACGTCGTAACGCTCTGGCGCAGCGGGGAATTCACAAGGGCAAGGATGACCGGCGGCGCCCTGGCGGGCGAGGTCTGGATCTGGCTGAAATCGGCCGAATTTTTCGCCTGGTACGTCGCCTATATCGTCCTGCTCGGTCTCGTCGGCTACGGGATCTCGACATTCCTGTTCGTCTCGTGCCTCGGATTGCGCGTCGGCCTGCGGCAGCCGAGATGGCTGCTGGCCGCGCTGGGCGCCACGCTCGCGATGGTGTTGCTGTTCCGCCTCGGCCTCGAAATCTGGGTGCCGCCGGCAGACCTGTACGAGCTTCTGCCCAAGAGCGTCGCCGTGTTCCTCCAGCGGTATTTCTGACCAGGACCGGGCGGACCGATGGACGCGATCCTCGCCGGACTGAGCCAGCTCGGCCAGTGGCATGTCCTGATCGCGCTGTTCGCCGGGGCGATCAGCGGCGTCATCATCGGCGCGATTCCCGGCCTGGGCCCGGCGGTCGCCATCGCCGTCCTGCTGCCGGCGACCTATGCCATGGAACCGCTGACAGCGCTCACCCTGCTGCTCGGCATCTATTCCGGCGCCTGGTACGGCGGCGCGATCCCCGCCATCCTGATCAACACGCCGGGCACGCCGGTCAACGTGTTGACGACCTACGACGGCTATCCGATGACGCTGGCCGGTCAGGCCCGGCGGGCCCTGTCGCTTGCCTACAGCAGCAGTTTCGTCGGCGGCATTGTCAGCGTGGTCGTGCTGATCGCGATGGCCCAACCGCTGGCGGACATCGCGTCAAACTTCGGCTCGGCGGAATTCGCCATGGCCGCGCTGATGGCGATGGTACTGGTCGTGGTTGCGCACCGCGGCCGGGTGCTGGCGGCAGCGATCACGCTGGCCTTCGGCCTGTTCCTCGCCACCGTGGGGCTGGAGACCGCGTTCAACACCCAGCGCTTTACCTTCGGCCAGGTCTGGCTCCAGGGCGGGGTGCCGCTGATCCCGGTGGTCCTCGGCCTGTTTGCCATGTCGCAGGCCTTTGTCCTGCTGACGGAAGATGACCAGTCCGGCGAGCCGCCGCGCCTGACCGGCCGCTTCTTCCAGGGCCTTGCCGAAGCCTTCCGCTATCCCAAGACCCTGTTCTCCTCCTCCGGTTTCGGCGTCTTCATGGGCATTCTGCCCGGCGTCGGCGAGTTTCTCGCCCAGTTCTTCAGTTACACGCTGGCCCAGAAGACCTCGAAGACGCCGGACCTGTTCGGCAAGGGCGCGCCGGAGGGCCTGATCGCCTCGGAGGCCGCCAACAACGCCGTGCCGGCCGCGGCGCTGGTGCCGCTGCTGGCGCTCGGCATTCCCGGCGAGGCGCTGACCGCGATGATGCTGTCGGTGTTCATGGTGCACAATGTGATCCCGGGACCCGAACTGTTCGCCACGCGCCCGGACTTCATCTCCGGCCTCTACCTCTCCCTGCTGGCGATGAATATCGTGATCCTGGTCTTCCTGCTGTTCGCGACCCGGCTGATCGTGGCGCTGTCGCGGGTCAACACAAAATTCATCGGCGTGATCATCCTGGCGTTGACCCTGGTCGGCACCTACACCGCAAGTTACAACATCGTTCATCCGCTGATGGCGCTCGTCTTCGGCCTGATCGGCTACATTCTGAAGCGCCACAACATCCCGATCGTGCCGATCGTGCTCGGCCTCGTGCTCGGACCGATCTTCGAGGCGCGGCTGCGCCAGGCGCTGGGCACTGCCGGCGGCGACATGGCGGTCTTCGTCGAACGCCCCTATTCCGCAGGTCTCCTTGCCATCATGGCCATCGCAATGATCGGCATTGCCCTGACCAACCGGCAACGCCGGCAGCGCGAAAGGACCGCCGCCGGGGAGGGTTGACGCCGCGGCGGCCGGTCATGCGCCCGCTGCAATGCAGGCGAACGGCCGTTTGACGCCGGCCGGCATTTTGGCCATGTCTTGAACCGACCGCCGGCTGCCGCGGGGCAGACCGGTTCCGCCCGACCCCGACAGGCAACGCCAATGGCCGTTCCGACCTTCTCGATCGTTGCCGCCGACACGCCCGAGGCGCAGGCGGCGCTCGCCGAACTGACCGCGCGCTATAGCTGTGTGCCGGCGGCGGACGCGGCTTGCATTGTCGCCCTGGGCGGCGACGGGTTCATGCTGGAGACCCTGCGCTCGACCCTGCGGCGCGATGTCGGCGTTTTCGGCATGAACCTGGGCAGCGTCGGCTTCCTGATGAACGAACTGGCTGTCGACGGGCTGACGGAGCGCCTGGCGGCCGCCCAGCGGGTCGATATCCATCCGCTCCTGATGCAGGCCCGCACGGTCGACGACCGGACGGTCGAAGCCGTCGCGATCAACGAGGTCTCGCTGCTGCGCGCGACCCACCAGACCGCGAAGCTGCGCATTATGATCGACGGCGTGGAACGGCTGGCCGAGCTGGTCTGCGACGGCGCCGTGATCGCGACGCCGGCCGGCAGCACGGCCTACAACCTGTCGGCGCAGGGCCCGATCGTGCCGATCGGGGCCCGGCTGCTCGCCCTCACTCCGATCAGCGCCTTCCGGCCGCGGCGCTGGCGGGGCGCGTTGCTGCCGGACACGGCAGAGGTCACCGTCGAGCTCCTCGAACCGGCGAAGCGTCCGGTCAGCGCGTCGGCAGATTCGACCGAGGTGCGCGAGGTGGCGGCCGTAACCGTCCGCCAGGCCGCCGACATGACTCTCTCCCTGCTGTTCGATCCCGAGCACAATCTCGAAGAGCGCATCCTGCGCGAACAGTTCCTGCCGTGACCGGCCGCGATGGGGCGGATGCCGCCGCGGCCGCCGCCCTGCCCCGCCGAACCTGGGCGTTCCGCCTGGCGGTCACCTTCCTTGTCGGCGCCATCGGCGGCTGGCTGTTCGACCTCGCCAACCTGCCGCTCGCCTGGATGATCGGCGCCCTGGTGTTCAGTACCGTCGCCTCGGTCGCCGGCCTGCCGATGATCGCGTCGCAGAAGGTGCGCCAGCCGCTGATCGCCATTATCGGAGTCATGCTGGGCGCCCAGTTCACGCCGGAGATGGCGGCGCGGATTCCCGAATGGTGGGCGTCCGTCCTGGCGCTGCTCGTCTATGTCGGCGCCAGCACGAGCCTGCTCTACGTCTATTTCCGGCGTCTGGGGCACGGCCCTGTGACCTCCTATTGCGCGGCCACGCCGGGCGGTCTCAATGAAATGGTTCTGGTCGCGCAGGAAATGCGCGGCGACTATCTCACGGTTGCCCTCGTCCATGCCTCGCGCGTGCTGATAACGGTGCTGATCGTGCCCTTCGGCTTTATAGCCCTGGGGCTTTACGACCAGGGCAGCCGGGTGCCGCTCGGCGTCGATTTCGGCGATATACCGCTGGACGAGGCCGCGATCCTGACCGCCGGCGGCATCGCAGGGTTTTTCGGCGCAAAGGCCCTGAAAATTCCCGCTGCGGCCCTGACCGGGCCGATGGTCGTGAGCGCCGCACTCCACCTGGTCGGCGTCAGCACGGTCGCGCCGCCCGGCCCGCTGGTCGCAGCGGCGCAGGTCGTCGTCGGGTCGACCCTCGGCGCCCGCTTCGCCGGCGTGCCGATCCGGCGCATCCTGCGCCTCGTCCTGCATTCGCTCGGATCGACCGCGATCATGATTTCGCTGACCATCCTGCTGGCGGCTGCCGCGGCCGCCTTTGTCGACGCGTCGATCCCGGCGCTGGTACTGGCGCTCGCGCCCGGCGGGCTGGCCGAGATGAGCCTGATCGCGCTGGCGCTCGGCGTCGAGGCGGCCTTCGTGGCCGGCCATCATGTTATCCGGATTACCCTGGTCGTCCTTGTGATGCCGACGATTTTCCGGCGCCGATTCAACAGCCGGACAGGCCCTGAATCGTAAGGCCGCCTCCGGGCCGGGCGGGCGAAACTCAGCCGATCTGTCTGGGCAGCCAGGTCGCCACCTCCGGGACGAAGATCAGCAGGATCAGGACCAGCAGCTCGATCAGGATGAACGGCATTGCGGAGCGGATGACCGCCCCGATGGTGACGTCGAACGGCGCCACACCCTTCATGACGTAGAGCAAAAGCCCGAAAGGCGGCGTCAGCAGGCTGATCTCCATGGTGATCAGGATCAGCACCATCAGCCAGATCGGATCGATATTGTAGACCGCCTGCAGCGAAGTCGAGCCGAGCAGGAAGAACGGCAGCGTGAGCAGCAGCATGCTCACCTGGTCCATGAAGGCGCCGAGAAACAGCAGCACCGCCATCATCATGATGACGACGGCAAGCGGCGAGAGCTGCAGCGCCGTCAGGCTCTCGAGCAGGCCGCGGGTGGCGCCCGACACCGCCAGCGACTGGGTGAACACCAGCGAACCGGCGATGATGAACAGGATCATCGTGTTGATCTTGGCGGTCTCGACCAGTGCCTTGGCAACGGAGCGCCAATCGAAATCCGCGCCTTCGACACCCGTGACGGTGATCCTGTTCTTGAACAGCCGGAAGAAATAGCAGGCACCCAGCGCAGCGAGGCAGCCCAGCGCCGCAGCCTCTGTCGGCGAGGCGAAATCCAGGAAGATACTGCCGACGACCACGACGAAAATCGTGAACAGCGGCAGGATGTAGAGGAAGAAGGGCAGGATGCGGTTGACGCTGCGCAGCGCCTGGCCGTCGTAGGTGGCGGACCACAATGCCGAACCGCGATGGTTGATCGCAACGGTGAGCGGCACGTCCAGATGGCTCTCGTCGGGTTCGTAGCCCGGCGCCAGGCTCGGGTCCATCGCGCAACGCCCAATGACATAGGCGAAGAACAGGATCGCCATCAGGATGCCCGGAACGATGCCGGCGACCAGCAACAGCGCGACGGATTGCTCAGCAATACTGGCGAGCAGCACCGCCAGCGCCGATGGCGGGATCAGCATGGCGATGCCGCCGACCGCCATGATCGGCCCCATCGAGATCGACGGCTTGTAGCCGCGCTTCACCATATCGGGCAACAGGACGTTACCCAGAATTGCGGTGTTGGCGATGGTCGAGCCGGAAAGCGAGGAAAAGACCGTGCCGCCGACAATCGAGACGACGGACAGCCGGCCCGGTATCCGGGCGATCATGCGCTCGATCGCGCCGATCGCCTTGAAGGCGACTCCGGTCTGTAACAGGATCTCGCCCATCAGCAGAAACAGCGCGATGGGCGTCAGCGAATAGCGCACCGCCAGATGGAACTCCATCGGCATACTTTCGAGCGCGATTGCCGCGATCGTCCAATCGCCGGTCAGCGCCAGATCGCCGATGAACAGGGCTGTGCCGAAAATGTTTGCCGCCATGAAGGCGAATGCGACCGGCATGCCGAGGAACAGGAAGACGCACACGATCCCCAGCAGCAGGGACATGGCGAAATACCATTCCATCGCTCAGAACCCTGCGTCGGAAGACGCCACTGCGTCAGCTTTGCCGGCGCGGCGGTAGCGCAGGAGGAATTCGACGGTCAGCAGAGCGAAGGAAAGGCCGAAGACCAGCAGCATATACCAGTTGGGAATGCGCAGGTCCTTGTCCGGCAGCGTGCCGAACGCATACTCGCTGATCATTCCGGCGACGCCGCAGTAGCACAAGATCGCGCACAGCAACGCGCCGGCGATATCCAGAATTCTCTCAAGGCGCAGGGCGACGCGATCCGGCAGGGCGGCGATGATTATGTCGACCCGAACATGGGCGCCCTTGTTCAGAACCCACGCCGCCGACAGGAACACGCCGATATACAGGCCGTATTCCGCGCCTTCATGAAGCCATGGCAGGTTTCCCCAACCGACCTTGCGCAGGAAAAGGTCGAAAGGGATCAGGACTGCAAAAGCGCCGATTGACGCCGCAACCAGCGCCGCGATGAAGCGATTCACCTGTTCGAAGACCGATTCGAACCGATCGAGGAAGGAAGATGACGCCGCCATTTCCACAACCTGGAGCAGAAAAAAGGTGGCCGGCCACCAGCGGCCGGCCACCTTTTCATTCCAGAGAGATCAGCTTCCGCTGGTGAACAGCGCCTTGAGCTTCGGCCCGTGCTCCGGGCTACGCTGGATCACTTCTTCCCACGCCGCGTCGCGCGCCGTGTCCGACCACTTCTTGGTGTCGGCTGCATTGAAGGTGATCGTCTTCATCCCGCCCTTGGCATGCCATGCGCGCTGTTTCTTGTTCAGCTCCGCGGCGGTCTTGCTCGTGCCTTCAGCCCGGCTTTCCCATGCCAGCACGACACCGGTGATGATATCCTGGGCCTTCTTGCTCAGCGACTTCCACTTGCGCAGGTTGAGCAGGGTGTGCAGCGACGAGTTGTAGAAGCCCGGATCGACCCGGTATTTGGTCACCTTGTGCCACGGCGGCGGATACCCGCGCAGCGGCCAGCCGTAACCCTGCACCGTGCCGTTTTCCATCAGCGTGTAGATTTGCGGCATCGGCGCCCGTTGCACCGTTGCCCCAAGTTTCTTGAAGAAGGCGGTGTAAACCGGTGCCACCCGAAGATGCAGGCCTTTCAGGTCCGGCCCCTTGATCGGCTTGCTGAGATAGAGATGGAACGGGCCGAAATCGTGGTGCCGCCCGACATAGTGAATGCCCTTGGCGTTCAGCAGCTTCTGGACATAGGCGACGGCGCCGTTCTTGCGTAGCTCTGCAAAACTCTTTTCCTGCAGGCGCAGCACAGGCGATTCGGGCAGCACGTTGCCGAAATAGGATTCCGTGCAGCCAACGATATCGTAGGCGCCCTTGGCCATCCGCTGGGTCAGGGTAAAGGGGCTACCAATGGCCGGCGCGCCGCCCAGCATCTTGACCTGGACGACGCCTTTGCCCTTGGCGTTGATTTCCTTGGCGACCGCTTCGAACGGCCGGCCCGGCGGGGCGCCGATCGGGAAACAGCTGGCGCCGCGCAGCGTGACTTCCGCGGCGCTTACCGCGGAGGGAACCGCGCCGGCGGCAAGCGCAACTGCGGCGACGGCCGGAACGGCGAATTTGTGCAACTTCATGGACAATTCCTCCCAGACTCACAATCGGCCGGCGGTTCGGGCCATGCCCTGCCCGCTGGCCAGTAGAGTCCTGTCATAGCCCAGCGCCAGTCTGCGGACAACGAATTATAGGGGAACGGCCAGCAGGCCCACGATGTTCGACGTATCGAGAAGGACCAGCCTTTCCCGGAATTTCGGCACCCCGTCCCTGAATTCGATACGGTCGACATATACGCCGGCGGAGAACAGTTCCGAATGTCCCTCGGCGTCGGTCTGGATCACGGCATAGTTAGCCCTGGCGTCGTAGACCCCATCCGCCGCGCTGACGATGTCGACATTGGTAATGAGATGGCGGTCGGTGTGGAGGTTGTAATAATTGGCGATCCGCAGCGACTTGATCCGGTCGCGCATCATCGCGCTGTTCTCGAAGTACAGGATATAGCCGTACAGTCCGGCGTCCCGGTTCTCGCGCGACTGGATCAGGTAGCGGCCGTCGTCGAGGAAGAAATCGGGCCACTCTTCCAGCCGGTCGTCGTCCAGGCAGCGGGCGTAGGCCTTGTTCATCTGCTCGATGGCGAACAGCGCGTCGCGGTCGACGTCAAGACCGATTCCGCTCACCTGTCCGGCCGCTCCGCGACAGGCTCGGCGGTCGCGCCGTCCGGCGGCGCAAAGCCCATGAACCGGGCGTAGCCCTTCCACATGGCGCGCAGGTTGGCCTCGCTCACCATGTGGTCGATCCGCTCGGGCGTGGTGTCCGTACCGTCCATCGCCACCAGCGCTGCACCCTTGTCATTGCCCAGCGCGATGCGCGCCTGCAGCTTCTCCACCACTTCGGCGTCTTCCATCGCGACATAACCCGCCGGCCCGAACTGGTTGTTCTGGAACAGATGCTCGCGCAGGCACTCCGGATCGTCGGCATAGGTGAAGTAGGTGTAGTGCACTTCGAAGCGGTCCGGCGCCTTGGGCCGGAACTGGCGGATGCTGAAAGCGCTGCCGATCAGCGTGAACAGGCAATTCGGGAAAATTCCGACGATCGAAATCGCGATGTTATCGGGCAGCGCGGTGCGAAAGGCGGCGACCCGCGGTTCCTCCAGCCTGATGCGCGGCTTCGGGCCAGCGGGATTCTGGTAGATCGTGAGCAGGCAGTGCGTGCCTTCGTGCCACATCTCGGCGCGCGCCTGCTGGTCCGGCTGGACGATGCCGAAGGCGCCGAAGAACTTGTGCAGCTGGGGCGCGTGATAGAAGTCGCGGGAGTTCTCATAGAGCAGCTTCCAGTTGGCGCGGATGGTGTGGCGCTGGTAGCCGGTCAGCATCATCGGCCTTGCAAACACCGCCGACAGGCGCTGGCGGATGGCCGGGCCCAGATACTCTTCCAGTGGCGGCGCGTCGTCGGAGAAGGTGCCGAAGACGACGCCGGCCCAGCTCGCAACCCTGAGCGGCTGCATCCGGTGTTGTGACTTGTCGAAGGAGGCATCGTAGCCGCCGACGCCGCCGCGGCCCTTTTCCCAGGGCACGCCGGTTACCCGCCCGGCCCGGTCGTAGCTCCAGTTATGGTAGATGCAGGTGAAACCGCGCGCGTTGCCGCGTGGCTTGCGGACGACTTCGGCGCCGCGATGGGCGCAGCGGTTGACGAAGCCGCGCAGTACGCCGCCCTCGTCGCGCACCAGCACGACCGGCGTAGCGCCGACATAACAGGTCGTATAATCGCCGGGCTGCGGAAGTTCGATTTCGAGCCCGAGATAGTTCCAGTGCGGGCCGCGAAAGAGCCGCTCGTCCTCAAGTTCGTGGATAAGGGGATCGCAAAACAACTCGAACGGCACGCGGCTCCAACCCTCCGCGGGCCAGACCAGGCCGCCGCTGTTGCTGCGGCCGCAGGTTCCGCCGGCGCTGCCTGCCGGTTCCGTCACGATTTCGCTTCCCCGATCCGGCGGTCCGGGCGGCGGCCTATCCGGCAGCAGTCCCGCCGAGAGCGAGATCCTCGTACTCCGGCGTCTGCTTGGTCTGCATCGCGGCGGCCGCCTTGCGCAGGTCATCCGAGATGATCATGCCGGCGTTCCAGGTCGCGACATAGTTGAGGCCGTCGGCGATGCTGTGGTCGCGGGTGTAGTTCAGCATCTCCTTGGTGCCGGTAACGGCGAGCGGCGAATGGGCCGCGATCTTGCCGGCGATGGCCGCAACTTCGGCCAGCATGGTTGCGTGGTCCGGGTACACGGCGTTGACGAAGCCGCAGGCCTTCGCCTCATCTGCGGCCATGCGCCTGCCGGTGTAGCACAGTTCCCGGGCCAGCCCGTCCGGCATCGTCCGGGGCAGGCGCTGTAGGGTGCCGACGTCGGCCGTCATGCCGACTTCGATCTCCTTGACCTGGAAGAAGGCGTCGGCGGTGCAGTAGCGCATGTCGGCCGCCGTGATCATGTCCATGCCGCCGCCGATGCAGCCGCCCTGCACTGCCACGAGAACCGGCGCCCGCGCCCGTTCCAGGACGGTGAAACTCTCCTGCAACTCCAGAATCTTCCGGCGCAGCCATTCGCGCCGGCGCGATTCCTCCAGCGCTGCGGTCTCCTGGGCCAGTCCGCCGAGCATCGCCAGATCGATGCCGGCCGTGAAATGCGGGCCGGTCGAGGCGATGACGACGGCGCGCACCGCTGGATCCTCGCCGACCGTCCCGAACGCGGCCCTGATCTCGTCCCAGAATTCGCGCGACATCGCGTTGCGCTTTTCGGGCCGGTTGAGCGTAATCGTCGCCACATTGTCTGCGACGGCATAGTCGATGGCGGTGCAGGCAGGCATGGCGGCGCTCCGGTGCGAGATGCGGCACGGCCCGGCAGCGCTTCCGCCGGGCCGGACACCAGCCTTACATCATTCGGAACGCCGCAGGAAATCCCCCGCCGTTGCGGCGTGCGCGCCGGGCGGCCCGCCGCTTGCAGTCCGGCGCCTACAGTCCGGCCGCCTCGCGGGCCTCCGCCAGCCATGCCATGGCGCGGCCGACACCGCCGAACGGGAAGATATGCAGACCGGCGATCTCCGGCAGCGGGTCCGCGCCCGCCGCGGCGACCAGGCCGTCGATCAGGTCGTCCGGCTTCACGGTCCGACGGATCAGCTTCACGCTGCCGGCGCCCTGGCGCATCAGCGCGCGGGTGGAGACGCCGATGCCGCAGATTTTCGCATAGCGCAGCAGCGTCGCCAGGTCGGCAGGGCCGGCGATGCCGAGGCGTACGGGCAGGCCGACGCCCAGGCCGCGCAGCGTCTGCGCCCAATCGACGACCGTCGCGCCGTCGAACACGAACTGGGTGACGAAATCGAAGTCGGCGTCGCTGCTGCAGGCGTAGTGCGCTTTCCTCAGTATCGCTTCGCGCAGGGCATCGGCGCCGATGATGCGGTTGCCCTCGGGATGCGCGCCGACATGGACCGTGCGAATGCCGTGCCGCTCCAAGGCGCCGGTCAGCAGCACGTCCATGCTTTCGGCATAGGGGCCGGCCACCTCCGGCCGGTCTCCGGCGATCACCAAAGCCTCGCGGCAGCCGGCCTCTCCGGTCAGGCGGTAGAGGAAATCCTCCAGCGCGGCATGGCTCGGCAAGGCCCGCGCCGCGATGTGCGGGACGGCGATATAGCCGCGGCCGTTCAGCGTCTTCGCGGCGGCCACCGTATCGGCACGGTCGCGCGACGGCAGGGAGGCTACGAAGACCCGGGCGCCCGCCGGAACGTGCGCGCACACCTTGTCGACCTGGTCCGGGTCCGGCAGGGTTTCCGTCGATACCTGCGACAGCAGGCGCTGCAACAGCGGTTGCGAAGTCTGCAGATGGGCTGCGGAACGACGATCATGATTCATAGTCATGCCGATCGGCCGGGCCCGACGCAGATATGCTGCACGGGCCGATGCAGGGTGGGAGCGGCCTCTACGCCCTTTAACCGGCGTTGAAAAGCAAAAAAATGGAGGCCGGCATCACAGCTTCGTGTACGGCCGCGCACCAGGCCCGAACCCGCCCGAGCCGGATCGGACCGGGCGGGTCCGGCGTTCGCGCCAGCGCCGCGGAATCCGCTTGCCGCTCCTGCCCGGCACGCTAAGTTTGGCGCACCGTACCGGGCGCTGCATTGCCGTTTCCGCATCGGATCGTTACCGGCGTCCGGGCAATCCATCAGGCAGGAATTCGATGACCAAATTCGGAGTTGGCCAGGCTGCGGCCCGTGTCGAGGATCGCGTGCTCGTGACCGGCGCAGGCGCCTATACCGACGATACCTCTTTCGACGGCCAGGCCTGGGCCCATGTCCTGCGCTCTCCGCACGCCTACGCCCGCATTCTGGGCTTAGACATTGCCGATGCCCTGGAGTCGTCCGGAGTGGTCGGCATCCTGACCGGCGCGGACATGACCGCCGACGGCCTGGGCGACCTGCCCTGCATGCTTCCGGTCGAGAACCGGGACGGTTCGCAGCGCCCGGACTCGCCCCACGGCATTCTGGCGAGAGACCGGGTGCGCCATGTCGGTCATCCGGTCGCGCTCGTCGTGGCGGAAACTCCGGCCCAAGCGCGCGACGCCGCCGAACGGATCGCGGTGGACTATGAGGAACTGCCCGCCACCGTCCATACCGAGCATTCGACGGCAGGCGGCGCCCCGCTGCTCTACGACCACATCCCCAACAATACGATCTACGACTGGCACAAGGGCGACGAGGCCGCCGTCGAGGCAGCGCTGGCCCGGGCCGACCATGTCTGCGAGCTCCGGCTGGTCAACAACCGGGTGGTCGCCAACCCGATGGAGCCGCGCAGCGCGCTTGCCCACCATGACGCGGTGAGCGGACGCACGACGCTGGCGACCACGACCCAGGGGCCGAGCCTGGTCCGGGACATCCTCGCCCAGCCCGTCTTCGGGATCGATCCGTCGGACCTGCGCGTCACCACCGGCCATGTCGGCGGCGGGTTCGGCATGAAGGTGTTTCCGCACGCGGAACAGGCGCTGGCGATCTGGGCGGCGCGCCGGCTCGGGCGGCCGGTCAAGTGGACCTCCGAGCGCTCCGAAGGCTTCCTTTCCGACGTCCAGGCGCGGGACAACATCACCTACTGCAAGCTTGGCCTGGACGGGAACGGCAGAATCCTCGCCCTGCGCGCCGACACCTACGCCAACGAGGGCGCTTACCTGTCGGCGTTCGCCCCGCTGGTCGCCTGCGACGGCATGGACATGCTGGTCGGCCTCTACGACATCCCGGCCGTCTATACGACCGTGAAAGGCGTGCTGACCAATACGGTGCCGGTCGACGCCTATCGCGGCGCCGGGCGGCCGGAAGCCGCCTATATAATCGAACGGATCATCGACAAGGCGGCCAGGGAAACCGGCCGTTCGCCCGACGAAATCCGCCGGATCAACTTTATCCGGCCGGAGCAGATGCCTTACGCCACCTGCCTGGGCGACACCTATGACAGCGGCGATTTCGAACCGCTGATGGACGAAGCGATGGCGCAGGCCGACTGGGCCGGCTTCGAGGCCCGCCGGGCCGGTTCGGCGAAGCGCGGCAAGTATCGCGGCATCGGCCTCGCGACCTATATCGAGCGCTGTGGCGGCGGTCCGCCCGAGGTCGCGGCCGGCAGCTTCGGCGACGACGATATACTCACGGTCGCCATCGGGACCATGGACAACGGCCAGGGCCACCAGACCGCCTACAGCCAGATCCTGTCCGGGGAACTGGGCATCGACGCCGAGAATATCCGCATTTTCCAGGGCGATTCGGACCGCGCCCCGCCCGGCATGACCGGGGGGTCCCGCTCCGTCCCGGTCGGCGGCGCGGCCATGCTGGGCCTGGCCTCGGTCATCGTCGACAAAGGCCGGCAAACCGCCGCGGACATGCTGGAAGCCGCCGCCACCGACGTTGAGTATAGCGACGGCGCCTACCGGGTCGCCGGCACCGACCGGGAGGTTTCCCTGTTCGATGTCGCGCGGGAAGCGAAACGCAACGGCGAACCGCTGGACGACAGCTTCGAGCGAACGCCGGAGGCCTCGACCTTTCCCAACGGCGCCCATGTCGTCGAGCTGGAGGTCGATGCCGAGACGGCCGAGATCGAGATCCTGCGCTATACCGTGGTCGACGATTTCGGCGACGTCATCAATCCGCTCCTGCTGGAAGGCCAGGTGCATGGCGGGATCGTGCAGGGGCTGGGACAGGCCCTGCACGAATTCACCTGGTACGATCCGGCGAGCGGCCAGCTCGAGACCGGCTCGTTCATGGACTACAACATGCCCAAGGCGCAGCAATTTCCCTTCTTCCGTTTCGATACCCGCAACGTGCG
>LXNI01000709.1_pt1 | contig 36194 bp, 34 predicted proteins | sample 809091 | NCBI WGS metagenome assembly LXNI01 (sample SAMN04870527, study PRJNA318959) | sponge metagenome | biome: 01000161; feature: marine sponge reef; material: water | host: Sarcotragus foetidus | place: Greece: Milos, Mediterranean Sea | collected 2013-05-29 | depth 5-7 m
GTGGTCCTCGACACGACAATGGCAACCGAGCGGACAACTAACGGGTTGGACTAGTGCGAAGAGTCAACGGGCTCTTTGAGGAGATAGATCGTGCCACAGTAGGGACACACTTCGCGGCCACTTTCTTCGATCGGTAAATAGACTTTCGGGTGGGAGTCCCACAAACGGGTACCGGGCAGGGGACAATGTAAAGGCAAATCAGCGGCCGTCACCTCAACGCATTGGTGTGCATTGGGTTGATCGGTGTTTTTCTCCGGGGGTAGTACGTTCATCGGCTTATGACTCGCGTTGGCATTAAATATAGGTCAACCAGTCCTCATAGTCAGCTATTCGGCCGTGCACGACATCAAAAAAACGACGCTGCAGCTTTTCCGTAATCGGCCCACGCCTTCCGTTTCCGATTTGTCGGTTATCCAGTTCCCGGATAGGCGTCACCTCCGCGGCGGTCCCGGTGAAAAAGGCCTCATCACAAATATAGATTTCATCCCGGGTGATCCGTCGTTCTATCAACGCCAACCCCTCATCGGCAATCAGGCGAATAATGGTCTTTCGCGTGATTCCATCCAGTGCGGAAGTCAGGTCCGGGGTATACACCACGCCCTCTTTGATGATAAACAGGTTTTCCCCGCTCCCTTCCATGACAAACCCGCTGGTATCCAGCAGCAGCGCTTCGTCATAACCCGTATCAAGCGCCTCCTGTAATGCCAGCATGGAGTTGATGTAGTGTCCATTGGCCTTGGCGCGACACATGCTGACGTTGACATGATGGCGGGTATAGGAAGACACCCGCACACGAATCCCCTGTTTCATGTTCTCCTCACCCAGATAAGCCCCCCACTCCCAGGCGGCCACTGACAGATGTGTCTCGAGATTGTCAGCGCGAAGCCCCATGCCTTCCGAGCCATAAAAGGCCATCGGTCGCAGATAGGCGGAGCGAAGCTTATTGTGTCGCAAGACATCGACCTGGGCACGGGAAATGGTCGCTGCATCGTAGGGGATTTTCATGCCCAGGATATGGGCCGAATTCAGCAGCCGCTGGGTATGTTCCGCCAACCGGAAAATCGCGGTCCCTTTGTCTGTTTCATAGGCCCGCACACCTTCAAAGACCCCCAGGCCATAGTGTAATGTATGTGTCAGCACGTGAATTTTGGCCTCTCGCCAAGGCACCATCACCCCATCCATCCATATTACGCCCTCTCGATTGCTGAAAGACATTGCATTGCTCCAAGATTGAATCGGCCATCAAGACACTAGATAATTCACATTGATTCTCATGTCAACCGAAAGTCTCGGCCCAGATAGACTTTATCGCTTCACGGGATGACTGCAAGTCCTGCTGGTCCACCACGACAGGCGAGTCCATCAGCTTGAGATCCAAAGATCGCCGCAGATAGGTGCGATAGGTCTCCATAAGCGTGTCGCCCGTCGATTTTGAAATGATGCCACATTGGACCAGTACGCGCACCGAATCAGTCGTCGTTCTGGGGGCCACCAACTGGGGCATTTTATGGGCATCTCGCAAGACCCAGTATTGAATCAGGAATTCAATATCGACAATGCCGCCCTTGTCCAGCTTGATGTCGTACACCCGGTCGGTTGACTGGCAGTTGGCATCGATCATTTTCTGACGCATCACGATCACGTCCTGTTTCAACTGATCCGGGTCGCGTTGCAGGCAGAGTATCTCTGATCGCGCCTTCTCGAAATGTTCCATAAAGTGCGCGTCCCCGACCACCGCCCGGGCACGGACCAGGGCTTGATGTTCCCAGGTCCAGGCGCTTTTCAATTGATAGTCAATGAACCCCGCCAGGGAGGTCACCAGAATTCCGCTTTGACCGTTGGGTCGCAGCCGCATATCCAGCTCATACAACCGGCCGGCATAGGTCCGCGTTGTTAACAGCCGGATCAACCGACGGGCAACGAGGCTGTAAAAATATTCTGCGTCGGATTTTTTGTGCGTGGTCTGCCGGTCTTGCTGCTCGAAACAAAGCACGATATCCAAATCCGAATGATAGCCCAGCTCCTGACTGGCGAATTTGCCGTAGGCAATCACACCCGCCCCAAATCCACGAATCTGTTGTTTGTTGCGGACAATGGTCACCGCATGGTCAAAAGCATGCTGCAACAGAATCTCGGCGAGTTGAGTCAGTGAAAAGTGGACATCTTCCACCTCAAGCAATTCAAGCACATCCGCCGCCGCTATCCGCAGCACATGGGCATGATGGAATTCTCGCAAGGCATTGAGTCTTTCCTCTTCCTCATCATCTTCAAATTGCAACAAATGATTGGTCAACTCGAACTGTAATTCAGAACGATGACGACAGGACGCGTCGGTAATCGGGTTGAGCAACTCGTCCAAAATAACCGGGTGCTGCCCGATGTACTGTGAAATCCATGGGCTGGCTGCGCAAAGATGCAACAGTTGTTTGAGCGCCAGCGGATTTTCGATCAGCAGACTGAGATAAACCGAACGACGGCCAATGGATTCCAGCACCCCGATGAAGGCACTGATCGCCCGCTCGGTATCGACATGATTGGCGGCTTCCTTGATCGCGGACGGGATCAGGCGATCAATCCGCTCCCTGTCCTCGTTCGAAAAGGCCTGATAGAGGCGGCCTTCTGCAAACTGATGCAACAGCTTGAAGACCGACCCGTGTCCTCCCTCCTCCCCGGCGGTTGTTTGTTTCTCGTCAGGCAAATGCCGGCTCAATGCGTCCAGCCAATCACTTCTGAGCGCACTGGGTTCAGCCGACCGGCCGATTTCCTTGGAGACCGGGTCCTTGTTGGATTCGAGGATCATTTCGAATTTTTCCTGGACCACCGATCGATGACCATGCAGCGCCTTGAGATAGGATTCCCACTGATCAAATCCCATGCTCCATGCAAGCCGGAGCCGATCGTCGTTCGCCTGTGGCAGCCGTTGTGTCTGCCTGTCCGACACCATTTGCAAACGATGTTCCGAGTTTCTCAAAAAGCGGTAGCTCTTTATCAGTTGATCCCTGTCTTGCGATTCAATGATCCCCAGATCAACCAGCACGGAGAAAGCCCGATATAAAGAGGGTGTCTGTAACACGGCCTCCCGCCCACCACGAATGAGCTGATGGCTCTGCACCAGGAATTCAATTTCACGAATACCGCCCCAGCCCAGCTTGATATCATCTTCGATGCCTTTTTCCTTTAATTTCTGTTGAATCATCCGTTTTAATTCCCGGATGGCGTCGTAGACCCCAAAATCCAGATATTTTCGATAAACAAACGGGATCAGTTTTGCTATCAGTTGCGCCCCGGCCTGGCGGTTTCCCGCGACCACCCGGGCTTTAATCAAGGCATACCGTTCCCAACTGCGTCCTTGAATCTGGTAGTAACGGTCGATGGCAGGAAAAGACAGCACCAGCGGGCCACTGTTGCCGTTGGGACGTAATCGCATATCGGTCCTGAAAACAAAGCCATCCATGGTGATGGAATGCAATGCGTTGATCATTGTATGGCCCAGTCGGGTGAAAAATTCCTGATTGCTGAGTGACTTTTGGCGAGCCGCATCCCAAGGGGCGGTATCCCCCGGTTTCTCATAGGCAAAAATCAGATCAATATCGGAAGAGAAATTCAGCTCCCTGCCGCCCAGCTTGCCCAGCCCGAGCACGATCATCCGAACGTCATTCCCCTGGTTGTCCTGCGGTTTCCCAAATCGCTTGAACAACCACTTGGAATGAAAGTGCATCGCCTGCTCGATGCAGACATCAGCCAGATTTGACACATCCCGCATGGTTTCTTCCAGTTCCGCAAATCCACTCAAATCCCGCCAGGCAATGCGGACCATCTCGCGCATGCGGATTTGACGCAACCGGGCATGCAGGTTTTCTTCGTTCTCCACCTCGGCCAGCCGGCGATCGACAGCGCGAGCAAGGTCATTGTCGCCATAGCGACGATCGACATCACCACTGTGGATCAGGTCAAAAAAAAGCCCCGGTTTTCGAATACAGCTGGTGGCAACAAAACTGCTCGCGGCCCAAAGCGCGGGCAATTCCGGACGTTGCTGGCAGTGCAGCACGAATGACTCCGGCCAATCACCCTGGACCGTCGACAGCGCATCTTGAAAACGCTGCCAAAGCATTTCGGATGAGGAACTCAGGCGCTGTGGAACCGAATGCAGCATCGCTCGGGGTTATATTGACCGTGTTGACGGGCCGCCCTGTGGCGGATTCACTGTCCGGACAAAGTCCATTGCACCGCCCGGTCCCCGTTTGCCTGGCCCGGCTTGCGAAACGGTTCCTTTCCCGTATGCGGACCACGGCCTCGCGTCGCTGGTCACGGTGTCGATATGTTGCACACAAACCAGGCTGGATGCGGGCGTTTTGTCGTCCTCACGGGTCGATTGCCAGTCGAATGGGGGCGGATCGTTTCGCATTTCAATCAGATTGAACAGTATTCCCGAATCATACCCCAACTGAACCAAATAGTCTGTCGCCAGCGTGTCGGTTTCAAAAGCCATGCGCTGTGCCATCACCTTGCACTCAACCGGTCGCCAACCAACGGGCGTGCTGAACCATGTCCCCGTGACCCGTGACGGGCAGTGAGATGACCGATTTGATCGCGAGGCACGCCCGCCAATGGCTTTTCTGTCTTGCGGCAGGTCCGCAATCCCCGGGTGACATGGACAGACCCGCCGGGCAAGGCAAACGCATTGAGTTGAGGCGAATCACGCAGTGCAAAGGTATAATCAAGGTGATTACGATGGCTTTTGTGAACCGGCGCCTGCCCGGTATGATTCGCGAGTTGATGGCGTGTCGGGTCACCGTCGGTCGAAGGCTGTTTCCGGGCCGACCGATGGTCGGCCTGACCAAGGCGGTGTGTGTGCTGCGCGGACAGCCACACCGGATCAGGTTCTCCTGTCACCGGATGGGTTGCGCAATCGGCCAACAGGCCGCTGCGACAGCGATCCCGAGCCAAGGCTCCGGGTAAAATCAATTGACTTGATTTGTTTCATGGATTGCAAGCATCCTACAATGGGTTCCACCAACAGAAAGTATATGCTCTCGTCGCAACCCTGTCATGGTTTAAGCCGATTACCGTTCAAGTGAAAATAACCGTTCATTCGAATATCAGCGACATCCCTGCCCGACAGTGGAATGGGCTGGTTCGCAATCACTATCCCTTTTTAAGCCACGAGGTACTCGCTGCGATGGAGTCTCATGGCTGTGTCGGGGAGCGCACCGGATGGTTTCCCAAACATCTGAGCTATGTCGAGAATGGGCGTTTGGTCGGTGCAATGCCGCTGTATGAGAAGCATAACTCATGGGGTGAATTTGTCTTCGACCATGCTTGGGCACAGGCCTATTATCATGCCGGGCTCGCGTATTTTCCCAAGCTGGTCAATGCCGTCCCGTTTACCCCCGCGACGGGGCAAAGAATATTGACTCATCCCGACAATAAAGCGCCTGTCATCAGCCGCCTCGTCAAGACGTTCAATTATCTGGCCGACAGCCAGCAATACAGTGGCGTCCACTGTCTTTTCCCCGCAGCCGAAGATTATGATCAGATGAACCAACAGGGCGCGATTACGCGAAATGACTGTCAATTTCATTGGTACAACCAGGGCTATGATAATTTTGACGCGTTTCTCTCGACGCTGAAATCAAAAAAGAGAAAAAACATCCGTCAGGAACGAAGAAAAGTCAGCGAGGCCGATATCAATATACGACGTCTTGACGGACATGATGCCACCGAAAAAGACTGGATCGATTTTACCGGCCTGTATCACCGTATCTACCATCGCAAATACGGTGCCCCCGCATTTAATCACCATTATTTCATCGACATTGCGAAAAAAATCCCGTCACAGGTTCACCTGGTTTTGGCAGACGACGGCACTCGAAATCTGGCGGGCGCACTGATGTACAGTGATGACACAACATTGTATGGCCGGCATTGGGGGTGTGACCAATATGTAGACTGCCTGCATTTCGAATTGTGTTATTATCAGGGCATCGAGATGTGTATCGAAAACAAGTGGCACCGGTTTGACCCGGGTGCACAGGGAGAACACAAAGTGGCCCGTGGATTTGTTCCGACACCAACCCGTTCGTTGCACTGGATGGCCAGCAGTCCCTTTTATGGATCGATCAAACAGTTCGCTGCCCATGAGAAAGCGGGCGTGCAACGCTATATTGATACGGTCATCCGTCACTCGCCCTATCAGGCGACCCGGATACCGAGATCCATCCATCAATGAGGTTCAGGGGTTCAATCCGGTCTCAATCCAAGGGCCCTTTCCCGTCCGTTTGACCCCGAGAGACAGCGACCTGTCGGTAAAACACCACAAGCCAAAATGACCGCCAGCATGACCGCGTTTGCCCGGGCAGACCATGAGAATGGTCGATTAATCTGGGAAGTCCGTAGTGTGAATCACCGTTATCTGGATATTCATCTGAAGCTGCCAGACACTCTCAAAGCGCTCGAGACCGCGTGTCGCGAACAAATCAAGCGTTACCTCAGTCGAGGGAGAATTGATGCCCAACTCAGGCTGAACAGGGGATTGATGGGCGATTACGAGGAGATGCTCGATGAGGACGTTGTCTCCGCAATGGCCCGAATCCGCGGCAAGATCCAGCGCCATATCCCCGATCTTGCCCCGCCTGGCTTGATCGAGGTGCTGCAATGGCCCGGGGTGGTCAGAGAACCGGTTCACCTTGATACCCGGTTGCATCAGCAGTCACTGGACCTGCTCAATACCGCTTTGGTGTCATTGGTTGGGCACCGTCGCAGGGAAGGACAACAGCTCGGGCAGCTTGTTTCGCGCCGTGTGGCCGCATGTCGTGCATTGCTTGAAGGGCTTTGGCGTGAGATTGACACGGTGGCCGCCCAGCTTGAACAGCAGTGGCGGGACAGGGCCAACGAACTGTGTCGTGAACTGGATGCGGCTCGATTGCACCAGGAAATTGCCTTGCTGATCGCAAAAAGTGATGTCCATGAAGAACTGGACAGAGTGCAGACCCACCTTGACCAAGTGGCGCAGGTGTTGACTGACCGCAAACCCGTGGGTCGCCGCCTTGATTTTTTGATGCAGGAGTTGCATCGGGAGGTGAATACCCTGGGCGCAAAATCGATCGATCAAAAAATGACCCGCGCCACGGTTGAACTGAAGGTATTGATTGACCAGATGAGGGAACAGGTTCAGAATATCGAATGATTGCTGATTCGGGGCGGATAAGACGCCCTCAACGATGCACCGGTATCCGGGCCCAGTCCCTGGGTGATTCGCCAACGGTGGCGTGGCGCACGAGGCCATCGGGACGGGCGGCCGGAGGTGGACACGAAAGACGGGCGAGACCGCGAGCCTTGGGTCGCAGCGGGCGACACACGGTGTCGAATACCCCCGTCGAACCGGTCGCGCAAGCCACCGCCCCGACGGGCCTGGGAGCGAACAAGTTCGGCCTTGATGGGCAAGCGCAACGCCGGACAGCGATCCGGTTGAATTTGGCGGCGGACTCCCCAAATTGGTTAGATAAGCGAACAGTACGAATCCCAACAACGAATAAAGTCCGATGCCGATTCCGGGTATTTTGATCCTGTCCGCGCCTTCCGGTGCCGGCAAAACCAGTCTTGCACAGGCACTGGTTGACTCCCGGGCAGATGCAGAACTGACCATTTCTCACACCACTCGGCCGCAGCGACCCGGAGAGAAAGATGGGCAACATTATCATTTTGTGGATGAACCGGCGTTCGGCAAAATGATCGAAACCAATCAGTTTATCGAGCACGCGACCGTTTACGGCCATTACTACGGAACGTCTGTCAAGTCAATCGAGGCACTGATTTTAAATGACAAGCATGCTATTCTGGATATAGACTGGCAAGGGGCCAGAAATGTACGACATTTTTTTCAGGCATCAAAATCTGTATTTATCATGCCGCCTTCACTCGATGCACTGGAACGCCGGCTCAGAGAACGGCGTCAGGATAGTGAGGAAGTGATTGCAAGACGCATGGGGAATGCACAAGACGAAATGAGCCATCGACACGAGTACAACAAGATTATCGTGAACGATGACTTTGACATGGCGCTTGCCGAATTACAGGCGATTTTGGACAGTTTTAATCGCTGTCCCAACGCCACTTACTAACTGTTTCACATATTGAGGAAGTATCGATGGCACGTGTGACCGTGACAGATTGTCTGGAAAATGTCGACAATCGATTTCAACTGGTTCTGGTGGCGACCAAACGCGCCAGACAGCTGATTTTGGGCGCAGAACCCCTGGTTCCAGCAGAAAATGACAAACCAACGGTCATCGCACTGCGAGAAATTGCCGAGGGAAAAATAGGGGCGTCCATCCTCCAGGAAGAAATCACCCTCCCCGGTCTGGAGTTTGAAGAAAACGAAACGGGGAACGAGTCGTTGGAACTAGCAGGGGAAAACGGTGATGGCGAGCAAGTTGCAGCTAGCCCAGCGGCTGAAGCAGAGCCTCAGTAACTACACATTCAGCAGTGCCGCTTCCGACCAGCAAGTCCTGATCGATGAACTGACCGGGAAGCTGGGGGCTTACCTCAGCCAAAGCGCCGTTGGCGACATTTACGAGGCGTATATTTTTGGTGCTGAAGCCCACAAAGGGCAAAAACGGCTCAGCGGGGAAGACTATATCTACCATCCCCTGGCGGTGGCCAGTCTATTGGCCGGGATGCGGATGGACAGCCGGACGATCATTGCCGCCATCTTGCACGATGTGTTGGAGGATACCCGTTTCACGCTAGATCAACTCGCCGAAAGATTCGGAGACGAGGTGGCGATGTTGGTGGATGGCGTAAGCAAGGTCAGTCAACTGGAACAAGAATCCAAGGAACATGCCGAGGCGGCTTCCTTTCGAAAAATGTTCATGGCCATGGCAAAAGACATCCGGGTCATCATCATCAAGCTCTCCGACCGGCTGCACAACATGCGGACACTGTCTTCGCTCAAGGAAGAAAAAAAGCGGCGCATATCGAAACAAACGCTGGAAATATACGCACCGATCGCCAATCGGTTGGGCATGCGGGAGCTGGCGCAGACACTGGAAGATTTGAGCCTTCAGAATCTCTATCCGAAACGCTATGCGGCGATTGAAAAAAAGATAAAAAGCGCAAAACGGGGGAGAAAGCCGGTCATTGAAGACATTTGCAATCATGTCAAACACCACTTGGACCAGGCCGGACTGGTTGCCGACGTCTACGGCCGAGAAAAAAATGTCTACAGCATTTATCGCAAAATGCGAAAGAAAAAACTCCTGTTGAAAGACCTCCAGGATATCAATGCGATACGGATCATTACCCCCGTGAGGCATCAGTGTTATCAGGTGCTGGGCATCGTTCATCAAATCTACAAACCGAGGCCGGCCAGTTTCAAGGACTATATTGCACTGCCCAAGGTCAATGGCTACCAGTCGTTGCATACCGTGGTGTTCGGCCCGTTCGGTCAACCGGTTGAAGTGCAAATCCGCAGCCGATCAATGCATCAGACCGCCGAGAAGGGGGTGGCCTCTCACTGGCTTTACAAAACAGAAACGACCGGCGAACATGCACCGCAGCAACTGGCCCAGCAGTGGTTGAGCGACTTTCTGGAGTCTCAGCAGCGCTCGGCAAATTCAGGCGAATTTCTTGACCACCTCAAGGCAGACCTGTTTCCCGATAAGGTGTTTGTTTTTACTCCCAAAGGAGATATAAAACGCCTCCCGAGAGGCGCCACGGCACTGGACTTCGCTTATTCCGTGCATTCGGCGATCGGCGACCATTGCTATGGCGCAAAAATCAATCAGATTACCGTCCCATTGCACGAGAAACTTCGAAATGGTGATCATATCGAGATTGTGACCGCTCGCAAGGCGCGCCCCGCGCCCTCATGGCTCAACTACGCCATTACCTCCAAGGCACGCTCTTCAATTCGCCATTATCTCAACCAACAAAAGACAAAAGAATCCGTCAGGTTGGGCAGAAAACTACTGAGGACAGCGCTGTATAACCAGGGCTATCGGAAGCTCCGCATACCCAGTGTCGACAAGGTGGGCTTGTTGAAACAGCTTGATCTGGATGACTGGAAGCAATTGCTCATTGAGATCGGTTTCGGCCAGCGTTCGCCAACACTGGTCGCCAAACAGCTGCTCGAGGCGGCCATCAGTACCGGACGCAACAAGGGGATGGACAAGGCGGAGCAAAAACCCGTCGCATTGACCATTGAAGGCACTGAAAGACTGCTGATTACCTATGCAACCTGCTGCTATCCGATCCCCGGGGACAACATTATCGGGATCACTGCCCGGGGCAAGGGGTTGATTGTTCACCAGTCACGATGCGACAACTGTAAAAGTTTGCTCAGACATCCTGACAATTACGTCCATCTTGAGTGGGCTGATTCGACGCAGGGGAAATTCCAAGCCAGACTCAGGCTCGATACACTGAATGAACCCGGGGTGCTGGCGACAATCAGCAGTATTATCGCGCAACATGATTCGAATATAGGCAACCTGAGTGCCGACCCGAAACATGATCAGACATCGGACATATCGTTCGTGATGGACGTGAAAGACCGCACCCATCTTGCCAATATCATGCGCCAGCTGCATGCCCAAAAGGCCGTCATCAAACTGTACCGCGGATAAGCCATCGAAATGCACCAAGTGCTGTTTGTTTGTCTGGGCAATATCTGCCGTTCACCGATGGCGGAGGGCATTTTCCGTGCATTGGTGCAGCGAAAGGGCTTGGCAAACCAGTTTCATGTTGATTCGGCCGGCACGGGTGACTGGCACACTGGGTTGCCGCCGGATGAACGCGCGCAGCGGGTTGCCCTGCAGCGAGGCATTGACCTTTCAAGCTTGCGTGCCCGCAAGGTCTGTGTTGACGACATGCAACAATTTGACACCATTGTGGCCATGGATCGATCGAACTTGACGGCACTCAAGACACTCGCCGGCACGGAATATGCCGATAAACTCCATCTGTTGCTGGCATTCGCGCCTGAATTTGACACCGATGAGGTGCCGGACCCCTACTATGGCCGAGAAACCGGTTTTGACGAGGTGGCCGATATGATAGCGATTGCAAGCACACAACTCCTGAGGCAGATTCGGTTGCCAGCCGCATGTTAGCGCGTATTATCAGCCTCGATATTGATCTGACGCGTCAAATGCTCACGCTCAATCACGACGGCCGTCGATTCAAGGACTATTTGATCTCGACGGCAGCCAACGGGCCTGGCGAACAGCAAGACAGTGGCTGTACGCCGCGAGGAAGACACTGTATACGGGCCAAGATCGGCGAGGGGCTACCGGTCAATTCGGTCTTGCGCGGGAGACGGCCTACCGGGGAAATCTATCGCCGGGGCTTGAAAGAAATCTATCCGGATCGCGACTGGATATTGACCCGTATTCTATGGCTCAGTGGTTGTGAGCCGGGCGTCAATCGATTAGGGAAGGTCGATACGATGCGACGCTATATCTACATTCACGGCGCGCCTGATGATGTCGTGATGGGAAAACCCGGATCAAAGGGGTGCATCCGGATGCAAAATCAGGATCTGCTGGCACTGTTCTCCCAAGTGGAGGTTGGTACCCGGGTCGATATCCATGCCTGAAAGGTTACTCGGCCCCTTGATGGTTGATGTCGCCGGGCTGACATTAACGGATGAGGAAAGGCAGTTTCTTCGGCAACCGGCCGTCGGCGGCGTGATTCTGTTTGCCCGGAACTACCATTCAAAGCCACAGATCGGTCAACTGGTCGATCAGATCAGGACACTCAGAACGCCCCCTTTGTTGGTTGCCGTGGATCAGGAGGGGGGTCGGGTACAACGGTTCAAAGAGGGTTACCATCCCCTCCCCGCTTTGCATCAGTTCGGCCTGATGTATCAGGAGCACCCGCAAGAAGCGCGAAAGATGGCAAGACTGGCGGGGAAATTGATGGCCGCCGAGCTCATCGAAGTGGGTCTGGATTTTAGTTTTGCGCCGGTCCTGGATCGATACAGTGCGGCTGATCACGTCATTGGTGACCGGGCATTCCACGAGGATGTAACCATCATTGTCGCATTGGCCGCCGAGTACATCGCGGGGATGAACAGCATGGGGATGCAGGCCACCGGCAAGCATTTTCCGGGGCACGGCGTGGTGCAGGGCGACTCGCATTTGATGAAACCCGTGGATATGCGCACATGGGATGAGCTGCAGCACAGCGATCTTATCCCGTTCGGGCAGCTGGCGGACCGGCTTGGAGGGATCATGACGGCGCATGTCCATTATCCGGTAATTGACCCGCAGACGGTGACCTTTTCATCCTTCTGGATCCATCAGGTGTTACGCCACAAAATGGGATTCGACGGGGTGGTGTTTAGTGATGACCTGTCCATGGGCGGCGCACTGGATGCCGGCGACCCCGTTGACCGGGTCGAGCGGGCCCTGGAGGCCGGTTGCGATATGGCCCTCCTTTGTAACGACCCGTCCTCCGCCCGATGGGTTAGCCGCCGTATGGGCGGACAAAATACAAATCAGGCGAGATTGCTGCGCATGCGCCCGCGGGCGGTTCGCCGGCCCGCACAGGAGGAAATCAGGGCCATGCGACAGACCTTGGCAAGGCTGCCCTAGGCGGGATTGCACCATCCCAATGGGTGCGATGGCGGTGACTTGATTCGACAGTGTTTGCGCTGAGGGAACCGCCAGATTCAACGCAGCGCCGGTGCCTCCTCGCGGGTTTGCACGGGTTTTTTATGCCATTTCTCCGCCATACCCTCATAGATCAACAGCAAGGAGGGCAGTAAAAATAAAACCAATAAGGTGGCAAAACCCAGTCCAAAAGCCAGGCTTGTTGCCATCGGGATCAAAAACTGCGCTTGCAAGGACGTCTCAAACAGGAGCGGCGTCAATCCACCAATTGTCGTCAAAGAGGTTAACAGGACGGCCCGAAAACGTCGACAGGCCGCTTCTTTGACCGCAGGGAAAACGGCCACACCCTGCTGTCGAAGCTGTTTATAAAAGACAACCAGGATAATCGAGTCATTGACAACGATACCCGACAAACCGAAGAAACCAAACAGCGACAGCAGCGTGATGCTCTGTTGCATCATCACGTGCCCCCAAACGGCTCCAATCAAGCCAAACGGGATAATGAACATGACGATCAGCGGCCATCCGTAGGAACCAAACACCCATGACAACACCAAGTAGATCAAGGCCAGTGCCAGGATCATGCCGACCTGCATATCGCCCAGCGTCTCCTCTTGGTCGGCCTGGCGCCCTTCAAAGGAAAACCCGACGCCCATCTGTCGTGCCAATTCCGGCAACACGGTGCGTTCAAGGTTGGTCCTGATCTCATTGGCATTGTTGACCGTCGGGTCGACATTTCCGACCACGGTGACCGCCAGTTTGCCATTCGAATGGCGTATCGAATTAAAACCCCTCTCGACCTGAACATCGGCCAGATTGCTGATCGTCTCAGACCGACCGCTTGGCAAAACAATGCTCAATGTATCGAGACTTGCGATGAGGTCTCTTTCGTGTTCGGGCAATTGCACGGTGACATCCACATCGTCGTAGCCGTCGGAGATCTCTTGGACCGTATAGCCGTCATAGGCGGCCCGAAGCTGACGGGACAGATTGTCGACATTCACCCCGAGCGCCTGCGCGGTCGGTGTTAATTTGAGTACCATTTGCTCCCGGCCATACGGGGCATCATCAGTGATCCCTGAGACGCCGGGGATGTTTCGTAACACCTGTTGCAATTGCTCGGAGGCCACTTTGACCTGTTGAATGCGCTCACCGGTGATACGGAGGTCGATATCATTACCCGGTGGCCCGGCTCTGGGCTCGACCACGACAAAATTTTCTCTGCCGGGCACCGGCGGCAGTTTTTGTTTCAATGCTTTGATGATTTCACGATTTCTTGTATTGCGTTGATCAGGGTCAACCAGTTCAACCCGTACGGACCCGAATTGGTCGCCCGTTTCACGTCCCGCATTTTGTCCTTCGACGGTCCCGTGCCGAGTCACCACGAGTTCGATGAAACTTTCACCGATCTCCTTCTCGACCTGATAAAGGGTCTTTTCCACCTCGGCAAGATATTGTTTGACCCGGGCGGCAGAGGTGCCGGACACGAAACCGACATTGGCATAGATTCGGTCGGCTTCGGCGGTGGGGAAAAACTGGAACGCCAATCGCCCACTTGCGACCCAGCCCACGGTTATCACCAGTAACGCAATGGAAACGGCCACCGTGCTCCAGCGAAACGACAGCACCCCCTCCAAGGCCGGCCCGAACACCTTCTCTCGAAAACCGGTGAAGCCCGCATCAAGCTTGTTGCGCAGAGGACTTTGCGAGTGTGGTTTCATTTTCCGAAAGGACTGTGTCAGATGGCCCGGCATGATCAAGAAACATTCAACCAGTGAGGCCAAAATGATGCAGATCACAACAATCGGTATTTCCTTCAGGATGCTGCCGATGTTTCCACCAACCAGCAGGAGAGGCAAAAAGGCCGCGATGGTGGTCAGTGAGGATGAAAATACGGGCCCTCGCATTCTCAATGCGGCATCCCGGCCCGAATAAATACGGGCTTCACCACGCTCATACTGGGCCATGGCATCTTCACCGACCACAATGGCATCATCAACGATGATTCCCAGTCCCATAATCAAGGCGAACAGGCTGACCATGTTAATTGAACCGCCAGCGAGATAAAGAATGGCGAGTGAGGCCATAAATGAAACGGGTATTCCAACGGCAATCCACCAGGCAACCCGTGCCTTTATAAAGAAAAAAAGAATGAGAATGACGAGCAGCAATCCCCCCAGTCCATTTTTAACCAGCAAGTCGATCCGTCCTTTGAGCAGTTGCCACTGCTCGTTGAATGGCGTGATCTCCACCCCGGCCGGGAGTTGATTGCGCGCCTGTTCAATCCATTGATGAAAGATGCCCGCCGCCTTGAGGCTGTCACTGTTTTCGGATCGATTCAAGGATAATTCAACCGCCGGTTTTCCTCGAAGATAAATTGACACCTGGTCTTTTTTCGGTTTCTTTTCTATCTTTGCGATGTCACCCAAAGCCAGTAATCGCCCCTGATCGGTGACAACGGGGAGCGATTCAAACGCGAGGTCACTGTCCCTTCGCTCGCGAAACCGCAGTTGGCGGGACGTTTCCGACCGCCCGATCACGCCAACCGGAAGATCGACCGATCGGGTTGCAATGTTTCTTCCGATGGCGTCAATCGACAACCCAAGTTCACGCAATCGACCGGAGGCGATTTCGATTGAAATCTCCTCTTCAGGCAACCCGGCGATGAAAATTTTGGCAATTCCCCGATCAAGCAACTCCCGTTCAAACCGATTAACCAGGCCTCTTAGTTCATTAATGTCCTGCGGCCCGGTGATCAACAGCTTGGCGACCCCTTCATAACGCGTTATCTTTGTCACCACGGGATTGTCCGCCCCATCGGGCAGGTTGCGAACTTGGTCAACCTGCTGTCTGACTTGATCAATCGCTAATCCCATATCGGTTTTTTCTTCAAACTCAAGCGTGATCGACGCCATGCCTTCAGACGAAGTTGAGGTCATCTGTTTGATGAAATCCACATCCTGAAGCGTTTGCTCCAGCGGGATAGTGATCAGTGTTTCAACATCATCAGCGCTGGCACCACTCCAGGCAACCTTCACGCTGATATAATCAATATTGAAACTCGGGAAAAACTGGGTATTGAGTTGTCGCAATCCCCACAATCCGGCCAGCAGCATCATGGCCATGAGCAAGTTGGCCGCAACCGGATGCTGGCTGAACATGGCAATCAGCCCCCTGTTCTGTTCGCCATTCATGTTGCTTGGCTACCTCGCCGCATGCTGACCGTCAACCGCCAGCCCTTCCACCGCTTGGGGCAGCCGCGAAATCAATATTTTGTCGTCGGGTTGAAAGGTGCTCCCAAGCAGAATCAGTTGCTGTTCGCCCTCTTCGGTCCAGGTATGCCCGAGACGCTCGACGGCTTTTCCTTCGAGGACGCCCGCCTTAATCAAATAGACCCGGTCTCGGCCATAGATCGCATCCACAGGCACCACGACCACATTGTGCAACGTCGGCAGCTGTACCACTATCTCGAGTGTCCTGCCAAGTTGGATGGTTGGCACAGGGGGCAGCTTGAAAAAGCCATCCACGCCGCCTTGACCTTGTGAGACACTGGCCGAAAGCCGATCCAGCTCAAGCTGCACCCAATGTCCGGCAATCAGGGTCGTCGCTTGTATGCTCCCGGGTTTCCCCAGATTTGATTGAATAATGGGAAGATAGCGATTGGGAATCTGGGCGCGGATTTCAAGAGACTGCTCATCGTACATTTGAAACAGTTGACTGCCCCGGTTGACTCGGTCACCCTTCGACACGCTGACGGAACGGATGCGACCGCTGAAAGGGGCGGTAACGAGGGTTCGTTGCTGATCCATCCGGTCTCTTTTCAAACCCACCTTGGCCCGGGTGAGGCGGGCCTCGAACTGCTGTTGTCGGGGGGCAAATTCTGCGATAGACCGTTGTCGTTGGCTGATTGACAGCAGTTGCTGTTGCTCGGACCGAAGCGCGTTATCCAATGTGGCTTCGGAACCGGCCTGGCTGTTCGCCAGACGCTCCGCTCTTTTGACCGCTTTTCGGGCCAAATTCAGCAGCGACCGTTCTTGTTCCACGGCGGCCCGATCGTATTGGTGTTTGATTTTGTTGTCTTCGATCAATGCGATGATTTCCGCGATTTCAGCTTGTCTTTGTTCGATCGCCAGAACAATATCGCTGTCATCCATCACAAGAAGGCGCTGTCCTTGGGAAACGGTATCGCCCTCGGACACGGATACCTCGATGACATCCGCTTCGACGGCGGCGGTTAAATTGGCCAGTCCGGGAGCCTCGACCTGACCGAAAAGCGTGAGGCTTGGCGAGGCGGAAACATGCGTTGCTGGTTGCATCTTGACCACCGGAATCTGTGGCGTGATGCTCAACGGCACGGGAGGTTCATTGCTCGAGTTGAGGTACTGAAAGACAGCCACCGAGCCGACCAACACCAAAATTGGCAGGATAACTTTCAAGAAACGCATTTTCCTTTTTCTGGATTACAATCTGTGTCAGTGTGCATCATACATCAGCGAGTGCTGCAGGCGGTACTGTGTGCCTGACACGATCGCAAGGGACCGACGCGAACCCGGCGAAGTCAGTTATAATATTTCGCGGCCCTCACAACGCAAGCCCAAATCACATTCGAGTTCAACCCGATTCGCGCAAAGATGAATATTCAGGATTATTTGTCTCGTTATGCCAACCACCGCCAATTAACCCTGGTCGGTCCGCTGACCGGGACGGTGTTGCCGTATGAAGAACCCGTGATTTTTGTCGATGGTGGCGCACGTTTTCGTGAAAAGAGTCAGGGAGTGACCGTCGGCGATGGCGATTCTTATGGCGGCCCGCTCGACCAGCGACTCAACCCACACAAGGATTTCTCGGATCTTGCCTACGTGTTGAGACAGGTTCCCGCACACTTTACCCGATTCCGGCTGCATGGGTTCTTGGGGGGTCGCAGAGATCACGAACTGTTTAATCTGGGTGAAGCAAACCACTTGTTATGCACCCGGGAACAGCCAACGACCCTGTCCTTTGACAGCGGTATTTTGGGGTTTTCAAAGGGATCCTGGCAGCTTGATATTGCCGATCTGTTCAGTATCGCGGTGTTACGGTCGACCCGGGTCCGGCTGACCGGAGACTGCCGCTATCAGTGTGCTGACTGGACGCAGTTTGAACCGTTGAGTTCCCTCGGTTTGAGCAACCGCGGGTTTGGTGCTGTCCAGCTGGAATGTGACGGCCCGGTTTTTGTCTTGTTTGACGGACAGGCCCGGGATCAAGCATCGCAGAACACTTGAGTCGCTCACTGATGTCCGATTTATTTGATTTTCAGGCAAAATCGACCCAATTTGCGGTCATGGGGAACCCGATAAAACACAGCCAATCACCTTTCATTCACCGGTTGTTTGCGAAACAGTGCCGAATCCACATGACCTATGACCGCATTCAGGTCGATCCGGGGGGGTTTGATCAGGCAGTCAGCCATTTTGCAGCCCATGGAGGGGGCGGACTCAATGTGACCGTCCCGTTCAAAATAGAAGCCTGGCAGCTGTGTCGTCGCAACCGGAACCGGCTCAGCGAACGGGCAGCGCGGGCCCAATCGGTCAACACGCTGAAAATACAACAAGATGGCACGTTGTTCGGCGATAATACGGATGGTGTTGGCCTTGTCAGGGATATCGAGCGGAATATCGACCATTCGATCCGTGACAAGCAAGTGCTCATCATTGGGGCGGGGGGTGCCGTAAGGGGTATCGTGGGCCCGTTGCTTGAGCGGCAACCGGTTCAGCTCACCATTGCCAATCGCACTGCGGAAAAAAGTCACCGACTGGCCCAGTATTTCGGGGACAATGTGTCCGGCTGTGGTCTGGACAAAACGGACCATGCAGGCTATGACTTGGTCATCAATGGTTCCGCGGCCAGTCTGAGTGAAACGCTGCCGGCGATTCATTCGCATTGCATTCGTTCCCATACCGTGGTGTATGACATGATGTATGGGGCCCAACCGACCGTTTTCATGAAGTGGGCGCTCTTTGCAGGGGCCAAAAGTGCGCATGATGGTCTCGGCATGTTGGTTGAACAGGCCGGCGAGTCTTTTTTTGTCTGGCATCAACGTCGGCCGGATACGCGTACCGTGATCGAGACGTTACGTGCGGGCAATGCAACGCCGGGACAATGACGCAAGCCGCCGATGGCATCCGGGTCGGTTAAGACAACCGTCACCCGACACGGACACGGCTGAATCATGCTCGCTGCAATCGAGCGCCGACGAGGAGGGAAAATCCCGGCCTGGCGTCGAGTTGCGTTCAGTGCCCAGACACCGGCATTGCCTTGCGACGCGACTGACCGCAGCACAACGACTGTGCCGTGATCGGGTGTCCCTGGCGCCGCTTCCCAAAGGCGCGGATCGTCTTTTGTCCAAGTCCAAAAACGGATGACTTGCGTTCGCTTGACTGCATCCGGGAGACGGCGGGAGAATCCAACGCCTTCGATGGGGCTTGCCACTAGCCAGCGGGCCTGGGATTGGCTTCAAACTTGGGCTTCAGGTAAGGTAGAGTTGTGCAGCAGAATGATTTACTATCGCCCGTAATTCGATGGTGCCACCATTTCATTTTCCCGAATAAAATAACGAACCGGTTAATCATGAAAGCAATGATCTTGGCTGCGGGCAGGGGAACAAGAATTCGACCGTTGACCTACGAATTGCCGAAGCCGATGATCCCCGTGCTGGGAAAACCCGTGATCGAATATTTGGTCGAACAACTGGCACGCTACGGCTTTAATGATGTCATGATCAATGTCAGTCATTTGCCCGAAACAATCGAAACCTATTTCGGCGATGGGAGACGTTGGGGGATCAATATCGGCTATTCCTTTGAAGGGTATGTCGAAAATGGGCAATTGATCGGAGAACCCTTGGGTTCGGCGGGCGGAATCAAGCGGATCCAGGAATTCGGCGGTTTCTTCGATGATACGTTTCTGGTGGTTTGCGGCGATGCGATCATTGATCTGGATTTGACCAATGCCGTCAGAAAACATTGGCAGTCCGGCGCGATCGCCAGTATCGTCGTCAAACGAGTGCCCAGGGAAAAGGTGTCAAGTTACGGTGTGGTAACATGCGATCAATCCGGGAGGGTGGTTTCTTTTCAGGAAAAGCCATCCGTGGCAGATGCCGAATCGACCTTGGTGAATACCGGAATCTACTTGTTTGAACCCGGGGTGATCGACCATATCCCCAAAGACAGGGTCTATGATATTGGGGCAGACCTGCTGCCTTTTTTGATCGATCAGAACATCGCATTCAATGCGATTGATAGCCCGTTCAACTGGCTAGACATTGGGCAATTGAGCGACTATTGGCAGATAAACCAGCAATTGATGAGAGGGTTGTTAAAAGGGATGACCATGCCCGGTGTCGAGGTGATGCCTCAAATATGGGCCGGATTGAATGTCAATGTCGATTGGGAGGAAGTCTTGATTGAAGGGCCGGTTTATATCGGTGCAAATTCGAGAATCGAGGCGGGCTGTGAAATTTACGGGCCCACTTGGATATCCCATGGCTGCTATCTGGAGGGAGGGGCCAAAGTGAATCGAAGCATGTTGTTTGAACATACATTGATGAGAAAACATGGAACGGTTTTTGAATCGGTGGTTTTCGGACGTCATTGTATTAACAAGGATGGTGCGCCAGTAGCCGGTATTGGCAGTGGCCTGGACTGGGTCGGAGATGCACGAGGCAAGGACTTGAAACCCGATAACTTGTCACCGTAGCAGACCGGTTTTTCGGCTGTCCGGGATGGAAATTTGCGCTATAATCTGGCGCCTCGAAATGTCTGGAGAAAAGTCCCATGCCGTTGTATGAGTATCAATGCACTGCCTGTGATCACAGGTTAGAGGCGCTACAGAAAATGACGGATCAACCGTTGGACCGTTGCCCGAATTGTCACCAGATGAGGTTAAAGAAATTGATTTCGGCAGCCGCTTTTCGATTGAAGGGGACCGGTTGGTATGAGACGGATTTCAAGCAAAATGGCAAAAAACCCGAGCAGAAAAACCCGACCGGTGATGCGGATTCCAATGAGAAAACCACGTCCACATCGTCAGTGAAAACGGATAAAAAAGCCGATTCAGCCACACCGGCATCCACGGCATAAGGTTGGCTTGGCCAGAATCGGCGGCCACCCTTCTCACACAATACACAACTTCACTTTCAATAAGACGATTAATGCGTACCCACCTATGCGGACAGATCACCACGGTTGAGATTGGTCACAGTGTGACCTTGTCGGGATGGGTGGCAAGCCGACGGGATCATGGTGGTATCATTTTTATTGATCTAAGAGATCGATCAGGCCAGATTCAGGTCGTCGCGGATCCTGAAATGACCGCATCGTTTGTGCATCTCGAAGCGGTACGCAATGAATTCGTTCTGCGTGTCACGGGACAGGTTCAAGCACGCCCTGAAGGGACGGTTAATGAAAGCTCACCGACCGGTGAAATAGAAATCGTTGCAAACCAAATTGATTTGCTGAATCAGGCCAAACCGTTGCCTTTTCAGCTGGAGGAACAGGAAATCGGCGAACAGACCCGGTTGAAGTATCGTTTTCTTGATCTAAGAAGACCGGCGATGCAGGACCTGCTGCGACTACGGCACAAAGTGATCTCAAGGTTGAGAGCGTTTCTCAATGAACATGAGTTTATTGATATTGAGACACCGATGCTCACCCGGTCTACACCCGAAGGCGCCCGGGACTATCTCGTCCCAAGCCGAACGCAGCTGGGCGCATTTTTCGCATTACCACAGTCGCCGCAATTGTTTAAACAATTACTGATGGTGGCCGGATTCGAACGCTATTACCAAATTGCCCGGTGTTTCCGCGACGAGGATCTGCGGGCCGACCGACAACCTGAATTTACCCAACTGGATGTGGAAATGTCGTTTGTGGATGAATTCGAGGTGATGAACCTCATGGAAGAGATGGTGCGATCTTTGTTTAAAAGCATTTTGAATATCGATCTTGTGCATCCTGTCCCAAGGATGACTTATGCAGAGGCCGTATCCCGCTTTGGAGTCGACAGGCCGGACTTGCGAATCCCGCTCGAACTGACTGAATTGACCGATGTCATGCGTGAAGTCGAATTCAAGGTGTTTTCTGGGCCGGCTCAAGATCCATCAGGCAGAGTGGTGGCGATGCGCATACCCGATGGAAATAGATTGTCGCGGGCACAGATTGACCAGTACACGGAGCAGGTGAAACAACTTGGCGCCAAGGGCCTAGCCTATATCAAGGTGCACCAAATCTCGGGAGCGAGAGAAGAGCTGCATTCACCTATTCTCAAGTTTTTGTCGGACAGTGTGTTGGATCAAATCCTGATACGAACACGGGCGGAGCCCGGAGACCTGATCGTTTTCGGGGCTGACAAGGCGACCATTGTTAACCATGCCATGGGCGCGTTAAGAATACAGATAGGACACGATCTTGAGCTAGTGGACGATGGTTGGGAGTTGCTTTGGGTGACGGATTTCCCGCTTGTCGAGTGGAGTGAGGAAAACAGGCGTTGGCAGGCCTTGCACCATCCATTTACATCCCCCAAACCAGAACAGGTTGATTTGCTGGACAATGATCCGGGACGTGTTTTGTCCAGGGCGTATGACTTGATTCTCAACGGGACTGAAATAGGCGGAGGCTCTATTCGTATCCACAAGGACGAGCTCCAGCGGAAAATTTTTCAGGTGCTCGGGATTGGTGAGAGGGAAGCCGCCGAAAAATTCGGTTTCCTGTTAGAGGCATTGAACTATGGTGCGCCCCCTCACGGCGGCATTGCATTTGGAGTGGATCGCTTGGTAGCCATGATGGGGGGGGTTGAGTCCATTCGCGATGTGATCGCCTTTCCCAAGACCCAAAAGGCTTCTTGTCTTTTGACCGAGGCACCCAATCGGGTCAGTGATTTGCAGTTGAGAGACCTCGGGTTGCAGCTTAAATCAGTATGATCCTCACCGGTTCTGGCACGCTTGTCCGGGTCGGTTGCCGCGCTATTCATCGGATGGATTTACGGGACCGTGTTGTCGGATCAACTGATGATGGCGCCACCAGATTCGGTCGAATGCTATGATTAGGGTGATTCGTTTGGTTGGAGGGCAAGATGGCAGGTCATAGCAAGTGGGCCAATATCAAATTCCGAAAAGCGGCGCAGGACGCCAAACGGGGAAAAATTTTTACCAAGCTGATCAAAGAAATCACTGTTTCAGCCAAATTGGGCGGCAGTGAGATAGAGGCCAACCCGAGACTGAGAACCGCAGTGGAAAAAGCGCTCGCTGCGAACATGACCCGAGACACGATAGACCGGGCCGTGAATCGGGGTGCAGGGCAATCGGATGGCGATGATATCATCGAAATTCGTTACGAGGGTTATGGGCCGAATGGGGTGGCCGTTTTGGTTGACTGTGCCACAGACAACCGAAACCGCACTGTCAGTGAAGTCCGTCACGCTTTCTCTAAGTATGGCGGCAATCTTGGAACATCCGGGTCGGTGGCCTATTTGTTCAATAAGGTCGGCTCGATTGTTTTTTCAGATATTCAAAGTGAAGAGCATATTATCGATGTTGCCCTTGAGGCCGGTGCTGAAGATGTGGAGAGCAATGACCGTATCGTTGAAGTGGTAACATCACCCAAGAATTTTCATCAAGTCGAGCGATTTTTCAAAGAGGCCGGGTTGGCTCCCGATATGGCCGAATTGATTGAACGTCCGGTTATCGAAACGGAATTATTGACACAAGAGGATGCGGATAAAGTAATGAAACTAATAGAGACATTGGAAGAACTCGACGATGTTCAAAATGTGTTTACCAATGCCAACTTCATGGGGGTGGCGTAATGCGGGTATTGGGAGTTGATCCTGGCTCCCGCATTACCGGTCTTGGCATGGTTGCCTTGGAGGATGGGTTGCTCCGTTGTCTCGGTCACCAACGCATCCGAATGGGCAGTGAACCCTTGCCCATCAGATTGGGCAGGATATTTCAGGATGTTCAGCAAGTCATCACACGGTTTAGGCCGGATACCGTTGCCGTGGAGCAAGTGTTCATTTCGAATAATGCCCGTTCAGCGTTGATACTCGGGCAGGCTCGCGGCAGTGCGATTTGTGCGGCTGTTAACGCAAACTTGCCGGTATTTGAATACAGTGCGTTGCAAATCAAGAAGTCGGTGGTTGGCACAGGCAGTGCTAGAAAAGAGCAGGTTCAGCACATGATTCGAGTGTTGTTGGGGCTGACAAAAACCCCGGACACGGACGAAGCGGATGCATTGGCCTGTGCCATTTGCCATATACATTCACAGCAAGTGGAACGCAAACTGAAAAACAGTTTTTGATGAAAGCCGATCAGACCACGGCCACAGGGCCTTAGAAAAATAACGATTATCCCGTAAACTCTTTTTTTCAGAATCTGTCAAACGGGTCACTGTCAACAGCAGGCCAAATAGCGAAAAGAAAACTCAGCATGATCGGCTTCCTGAAAGGAAAATTGTTGCAAAAGCATCCCCCGTTCCTGTTGTTGGACGTTCAGGGTGTTGGCTATGAAATTGAATCGCCAATGACCACATTCTATGCTTTGCCCGATGTGCCGTCTGAAATTTCCTTGTTTGTGCATCTGGTAGTGCGCGAGGATGCGCATCGGTTATACGGTTTTTCTGATCAGGTGCAAAGAGAGTTGTTCAGACGTTTTCTTAAACTCAATGGTATTGGTCCGAAGATCGGTTTGGCCATACTATCGACTTTCAATGCCAACGAAGTCATCGCATGTATACATCGGGAAGATGTGGTTCAACTGACCGGGGTTCCCGGAATTGGAAAAAAATCTGCTGAGCGGATGATTATTGAAATGCGAGATAGTATTGCAACACTTGGCAAAGCACTGGGACAGACTGATCATAAAGCAGCTATTGAAGTGAATCAGAGACCCGTTCAGGATGCAGTGGAAGCACTGATTTCTTTAGGATACAAACCGAGCGACGCAAACAAAGCGGTACGTACTGTAGAATCAGACAGTAATCAACTTGATGAGTTAATTCGCAATGCGCTACAGCACCTGACCAGAAGATGAGCGAGCAAAATCCTCTGCTGTCTCCTGATCCAGATATAGATTCCCCGCAAGAGAAGCGACTAGACCGAAGTTTACGGCCTGTCAAACTCGATGAGTTTGTTGGCCAAACAAAAACCCGCAAGCAGCTCGAGATTTTTATCAAGGCAGCGAGACAGCGTCAAGAAGCGTTGGATCATGTGCTTGTTTTTGGTCCGCCGGGTCTCGGCAAAACGACGTTGGCTAATATTTTAGCAATCGAAATGGAGGCAAAGATCCGACAAACCTCGGGCCCGGTGTTGGAGAAAGCGGGGGACTTGGCGGCACTGCTGACCAATTTGGAAGCGAAAGATGTACTGTTTATCGATGAGATTCATCGGATGAATCCAGCGATAGAAGAGATACTGTATCCTGCAATGGAGGATTATCAGTTGGACATCATGATTGGTGAAGGACCTGCTGCACGATCGATCAAACTGAATTTGCCGCCTTTTACACTGGTCGGGTCAACAACGCGCGCTGGACTGCTGACATCACCTTTAAGAGACCGATTTGGTATTGTCCAGCGACTACAGTTCTATAGCATGACTGAACTGACGCAAATTATAATGCGCTCGGCCAAGTTGCTCGATGTCGGATTTGAAGAAGAAGGTGTGCGCGCAATTGCCGCAAGATCCAGAGGCACACCGAGAATTGCGAATCGGTTGTTGAGGAGGGTGCGAGATTATGCTCAAGTCAAGGGCGATGGGACGCTGACGGTGGATATTGCCAATCAGGCATTAGACATGTTGGAGGTCGATAGCGCGGGGTTAGACCTGCTTGATCGGAATCTGTTATCGGCTATTATGTATAAATTCGATGGCGGTCCGGTCGGGATTGACAGCATTGCCGCCGCAGTTGGTGAAGAACGGGGAACAATCGAAGATGTGGTCGAGCCGTATCTGATCCAGCAAGGCTACTTGATGCGAACTGCGAGAGGTCGTGTTGTCACGCAAACTGCGTGGAAACATCTCAATCTGGAACCAACCAAGGGTACAGTGATATATCAGCAGGAACTGGTGCCGGATGACGCTAATTGAAATAAAGGTCCTTGATTTTTGACGGTATAAGCATAAATTGATTCCAAAAACGGAAAAAGATGGGAATAGTGCGCCTGTTTTCTCAATCGAGTTGCCAGTAAATTATGAAGATACCGATGCGGGTGGCGTTGTCTACTATGGCAATTACTTGGCATATATGGAACGTGTGCGTAACGCCTGTCTTCGTGAATTGGGCTATCCCTTACACATACTAGCTGAGCAATACGCAATTTGTTTTGTTGTGACAGATGCAAGATTAAAATACCATGCCCCAGCAAGACTTGATGATGTGATAAAGGTGACACTCCGTATTATCCGGCAAGGCGGCGCAAGCGTGTTGTTCGAACATATGGTGTGGCGAGGCCAGACGAGACTCGTCGAGGCTGAAATCAAGCTCGCAGTCGTCAATAGCCGGTCATTTCGGCCATGTCGTGTGCCCGATTTTCTTAACCGTGGTTTTGCACGATGGTCAGTTCATGCTAGCTGACACAGAATATCAAGATAACGATACTGTTACTGAAGGTTACCTCTGAATCATGTTTGCAGAAGCTTCGCTCCATCAGGGTCTCTCTATTTTGCCATTGATACTTGGTGCGAGCATCCCCGTTCAGCTGGTCATGTTGATGTTGTTGCTAGCATCCATAATTACTTGGTACATGATCGATAGAAAAAGGACCAGTTATAAACGACTGAACAGGACTGCAGATAAGTTCGAAGAGCAGTTTTGGTCAGGCGGGGAAATGAGGAAAATTTTTCACGATTGGAATGGCGAGCAGAAAGCTGAGGGAATCGCGAATATTTTTCTGGCAGGGTATAGCGAATACAATCGGCTGGCCCAAAAGAGCAATATCGATAGAGCTGATTTGGTTGATGGAGTAAACCGTTCCATGCGAGTAGCACTCAGCCGTGAAGTTGATCACCTTGAGACACATCTTTCATTTCTGGCTACGGTAGGCTCTACAAGTCCCTATGTGGGTCTTTTTGGTACCGTATGGGGGATCATGAATTCGTTTCAGTCTCTTGGTACGATGCAGACCGTTACGATTGCGACAGTCGCCCCTGGCATTGCCGAAGCATTGATTGCGACTGCGATGGGATTGTTTGCAGCTATTCCGGCGGTCATCGCGTACAATCGTTTTGCGAATACAGCAGAGCGACTCAATAATCGTTATGAGATTTTCATGGAGGAATTTGTCAGCATAGTCAGTCGGCAGGACCTCGGGAATAAATCAAGGTGAGTTACAGTCGATATGGCAGGAAAAAGCGGTTGATGGGGGAAATTAATGTTGTTCCCTACATTGATGTCATGCTGGTCCTGCTCATTATATTCATGGTTACTGCGCCACTGTTGAGTACGGGTGTTAAGGTGGACTTGCCCAAAGCAGCCGCAAAACCGATAGAGGACGAGAATGAGGAGCCATTTGTCATTACCATTGATTCTGAGGGCAACTATTTTCTTAATGACAATGAAGAAAAAATCGTGTCTTCACGCGAGATTGAGCTAAAAGCGAGGGCTACACTGATGAGAAACCCCGAATTATCCTTTCTTGTCAGAGGCGATGGAGCGGCAAAATATACCCATGTAGTACAGGCAATGGTGCTTTTGCAAAAAGCCGGTGTTGATTCAATTGGCTTGGTCACGGGAAAACCGGAAAATTAATGCGAGGAAAAAGTGAGCATATTGGGCTTTTCGTCAAGTCAGCACTCTTCACTATTGTTGTACATGGTTGTTTGATAGCAGTATCAGTGGCGAGTTTTTGGTGGCCATATTACGATGAAAAAAAAATCAAACGAGGGAGTGTCAAGCCAATTCAAGTACAAGTAGTGTCTGAAACGAACGCAGATGATGCGGTTCATCAACAACAGAAGAAACAGAAAGATGAGCAAGACGAAGCTGCCAAGGCTGCCGAATCTTTGATACAAAGACAAAAGGAGGCCGAGCAGAAGAAACTGGCCGAGGAGCAGAAGCGGAAGGAGGCCGAGCAGAAGAAGAAACTGGCCGAGGAGCAGAAGCGGAAGGAGGCCGAGCAGAAGAAGAAGCTGGCCGAGGAGCAGAAGCAGAAGGAGGCCGAGCAGAAGAAGAAGCTGGCTGAGGAGAAGAAGCGAAAGGAGGCTGAGCAGAAGAAGAAGCTGGCCGAGGAGCAGAAGCGAAAGGAGGCTGAGCAGAAGAAGAAGCTGGCCGAGGAGAAGAAGCGGAAGGAGATTGAACTCAGGAGAAAATTAGCACAAGAACTGGCTATTCAAGAAAGAACCAAGACGGAGCAGGAAGCAAGGACGGCACTGAATGCGTTTGTTGATAAAATAAGCACCAAGGTTGAGAGGAATTGGAGACGTCGCAATCTAAAGAACAATAGGGGTTTAACTGCCACTGTTATGGTCAAGGTGTCGCCAACTGGTGAGGTCATTTCAGCGAGAGTGGTAAAAAGTAGTGGAAATAGTGCATTTGATCAATCCGCGGAAACAGCAGTTAAACGAGCATCACCGCTGCCTTTCCCCGCTAATTCGAAATATTATCAATATATTAATGAGTTTCATTTCAACTTTAATCCAGACGATGTTTGACGTTGCCACCAATTTCAGAAGTCGACTAACTATTGCTCTGATGGCGTGTTTGTTGATGGTTTCTATGCATGCGCAAGCTGTAATAACGATAGAGGTAAAAGAGGGGAAAGTCACCAAAATCCCGATTGCGGTTGTTCCCTTCTCAATGATCGGCGTATCTCCCAATATGGACCAACCAGCAGATGTTATAGAAAATGACCTGAGCACTACCGGACGATTTGATTTAATACCTCGAGAAAGTTTTCTTAGCAGTCCCCATGACCTTGTCTCCGTGAAATACAAAGACTGGAGGCTGATCAAAACAGAAGCACTGATAGTGGGGAAAGTGATTCAATTAGGCAACGGTCAACACGAAGTGCGATTTCGGCTTATTGATATATACCGGGAAAAACAGTTGGCAGGACGAAAATTTGTTGTTCCTGAGAATAAATTACGTAAAGTATCACATCAGATCAGTGATGAAATTTATAAATTACTCACAGGGGAAATAGGAGCTTTTGATACTAAAATTGCCTATGTCATGCTGGACGGGAAAACCCCGAATTTACGTTATCATTTAAAAATCGCTGATTCAGATGGGCATGGCGCGATGACAGTGTTAGAGTCGCCACAGCCGATCCTTTCTCCGGCGTGGTCTCCAGAGGGCAATCGTTTGGCATACGTGTCTTTTGAGAAGAGACGGTCAATGATCTTCATACAAGACATCGCATCTGCCAAACGGGACAGAATTGCGGATTATGAGGGAATCAATAGTGCCCCTGCCTGGTCTCCTGATGGGCGGCAGTTGGCGGTCACTTTGTCAAAAGATGGCAACCCTGATATTTATATCTATGACTTGAGGACTGCGAAGTTAACGCGTCTGACTCGAAATCATGCAATTGATACAGAGCCAACGTGGTCACCGGATGGGAAAATGATTGTTTTTACATCAGGAAGATCGGGAAATCCCCAGATATACCGGATACCCGTGCGAGGCGGTAAGCCACAGCGTTTAACGCATGATGGGGAGTACAATGCAGGCCCGTCATATTCGCCGGATGGGCGTAGTATTGCGCTGATAACCAACCAAGGAAATGGATTTAAAGTTGGGTTATACTCACTAGATGATAAATCAGTACGTGAGTTGACTGATTCGCGACAAGACGAGTCACCCACATTTGCACCTAACGGGGAGACGATTATGTATGCCACTAAAGTTGGTGGAAGAAATTTACTTGCTACTATTTCTGTTGATGGTCAGGTTCAGCAAAACCTTAGATATCAGGAAGGCTCTATTAGAGAACCAGCTTGGTCACCATTCAATCGCAATCCATAAAGCTATAGGGGAAAACCATGTATATTTTTAGAGCTTACTTACTTGTTATCTTTACCAGTGTCGCTTTGGTTTCTTGTGGCGGGAAGCAAGCTGTTGATGGCAATGCAGCAGTTGAGCCAGCAGATGGCGATACTGGAGATGAAACAAGCATAACCGGATTGCTTGAGGCTGGTTCTACTGAAAGTACCACATTGGATACAGTTGAAGGGTCTGATGGTGTGGAAAATGACGGCAATATCCTAAGCAATACCGTCATTTACTTCGAATATGATAGCAGTATATTGACGGAAGAGGGCAAAGCAATTGTACAGGCCCATGCACAGTACTTAAATTCGACTAATGATGTGAGTGTTATTTTGGAAGGACACGCCGATGAAAGGGGAACCCGGGAATACAATTTGGCTTTGGGCGAAGAGCGGGCCAAAGCCGTTGCCGATATGCTGCAAACTCAAAGTGTCAGTGTTGATCGTATACAAACGGTATCTTATGGGGAGGAACGCCCCGTTTCCTTGGGAAGTGATGAGAATGCTTGGCAACTGAACAGACGTGTGGAAATTTTATACCAGTAAAATTTGAGCATCTGGCAGAACCGCTAGTTTCCATTTGGCTTGTGTAGTGGACTATGGTGAAATCTCAAATGAATATGAAGGGTTTATTATGCCCTCCGATTCGCAAAGAGCCCTATTTGTGCCCTCTGGGTCGACATGGATAAAGGGTATCCGGGGAGAGGGCGTGTTCTAAGGGGTATCTACAGTATTAGGAAAGCGAGACAAGGCGAGGTGTTCAGGATGTGCTCAAATGAAATATTTGCTCGATTTTGTCAAGATAGATCGAATGGATACAGAGTGGTTTCAGCATCGTAGGTGCTGTGTGAAACGGGTTAAGTGTTTCGACCAGATGGTCAAAATGTCTGGTAGTTCTGATGGGACAAGGTCTGCGGATAGGGACACCGACAGATGCAAAGCATAATGGTTACGTGAACATATTATGTGGAGTTCGTTCATGTATATAATTTTCAACAGGAAAGTCTATTTTGGTGTGGTTGTTATAGCGACCATGCTGTTGACTGCTTGCCAAACCACACCGGCACCACCACCGGAGGTGGCCGAAATCGAATCTGAAGTCCAGCCTCAGCAAAATACAGAAGCGATTCGTGCGCTATCGGAAATAATAGAATTAAAGGTGGAGTTAAAACTGTTAAGAAATTCTATTGAGGAATTGCAGTTCGAATCTGAGAACACTAGAAAACGACAGCAAGATTTATCTCAGGATTTAGATAGGCGATTATCAAGCCTTGAACAAAACCAACAGGCTCTTATGACGGCTGTCGAAGAGGACAAAACCAACGAAAATAATGATGCAGTGACAGATGATACGGAGGCAGTTCAAGTAGATGACAGCCTAAGTGCTGGAATAACAGACGATGGTACACAAGACCTGGATACAAATACGATAGAAACCACTGTACAACCTGCCGAATCAACAGCTGTTTCAGTGGAAGAACAGCAGGTATATGATTCGGCATTTGAACTCCTTAAGCAGAGTCGTTATGAAGATGCGATCAGTATGTTTCAAAGTCTCTCTAGTCGGTGGCCACAAAGCGAGTTAGCAGATGATGCCTATTATTGGATGTCAGAGGCAAGATATGTAAATAGAGAGTTTGAGGTTGCACTGAACGGATTTAGGACAGTAGTTACTCAATATGCTGATAGCCAGCGGGTGCCTGAGGCATTGCTCAAGATTGGTTATATTCAATATGATATTGGGGCGTACACAGAAGCAGCAGATACCTTTCGGGAGATCTTGACACGATTCCCAGGCCACCAAGTAACGGTGTCTGCGCAGACTAGATTAAGAAGAATAGAACAGACCATTCAATAGTAAATCAAACTGTATTTTTAGGAGAGATGCGGAAATATTCTATAGATTGATTTCAATTTGACATGAGTAAATCATATCTGGATAATCGCCCCTCCGCTAAGAGGACTAAAAAACTAAAATAGGGGGCGTTAGCTCAGTTGGTAGAGCATCTGACTTTTAATCAGTAGGTCACAGGTTCGAATCCTGTACGCCCCACCATTTCAGGCCCAGTTCTTGCGGAAAACTAAAAATCACATGTTGTTCGTTGTTTGTCATCAAAGGTTGGTGAAGGTTTTTACCAATAACCAGGGTGTAAACAATGAATATGCAAGTCATTACTGCAGTCAGTTCCAAGGGCGGCGTTACCAAGACGACGCTGATATCCAATTTCGGCGCACTGCTCGCCGATTGTGGTTATCGGGTGTTATTGATTGACGCCGATAATACCCAACCCTCTCTTTCCACACACTACCCCCGTCAACACACTGCCCCGGCCGGTCTGACCCGGTTGATCAGGGATCGCCTCATCGGAGACGAGGTGATCTCCAAAACCACGATCCCGGGGTTGGATATCGTGACCTCGGACGATCCGAGCGATACCCTGGCCGAGTACATTCTGCATGAGGCCGATGGCCGCTACCGCATTCGCCAGGTGATGCAGATTCTCTCCAAAAGAGATCAATATGATTTTGTCATGATCGATACTCGAGGCGCCAAGGGACCGGTGCTCGAGACCGCGATGTTTGCGGCGGATATTTTCCTGTCGCCGATCTCCCCCGACATTCTGTCGGCCCGCGAATTCTTCCGTGGTACCGTTGACTTGTACCGTAAATTAAAGGAAAACGCACAACATCTGGATGTTCACCTGCCTCCGTTGTATTCACTGCTGACCAAGGTGGAGCGTACCCGGGACTGCCGGGTCATTGTCGACAATCTGAAGGAGGAGATCCGACAACATGCGGACCTGATCCTGCTTGAAACAACGGTCCATGCATCCACCGCTTACAAGGCGGCGGCGACGGCACAGATGCCGGCCCATCTGTATGACCGGGTAGGCACGACCACCCGAAGCAGTGCCCGTCACACCATGATGAGTGTGCTCAAGGAACTGTTTGATATCCACCATCGCCATCGAACGGACTTCAGTATTCCTGAATTCACTCTTCCGGAGGGGGTTCGGTAATGGCAAGAAAAGCACCGACCGATGAGCACGTCCAGGCGCTTCTGAGGGCAGAGAATTTCGATCCCGGAATCGATCTGCCGATCACCGGAGAGTTACCGGTTACCCCGACCATGATGCGCCTGCCAATCGATCAAATCTCAACGTATGAGCGCAATCCCCGCAAGGCGATGCACCAGAAATTTGAAGAGCTGGTGCAATCGATCATCGACAAGGGGGGCGTGATCAATCCGATCTCTGTGACCAAGCGTCCGGGGGATGATCAGTTTTTCGTCAGTGCGGGCGGCAATACCCGCCTGCTGGCGCAAAAGGAAGCCTGGGAACGGACCCGGGACAATCGGCTTGAAAAGATGAACGTGATGTTCAATCCATTCACTGATGAAGCCAATATCGTGGTCGATCACCTGATCGAAAACGATATGCGGTCCGACAATACGTTCTTGGAAAAAGCACAGGCGGTGTACGCCATTATGGAGGGGGTTCAGGGGGAAAACCCGGATCGGGTCATTTCGCAGCGCCAGTGGCCCGAGATACTCAAGGAACGGTATGGCTATACCGTTTCCAGGTCAGCGCTTCTGCGATATCTCTATGCATTGGAGAAGCTCTATCCTTTCCTTCCCCAGGCACTGGAGGCCGGGATGGCGGTACGCCAGGCCGAGGAAATTCGCAAGCTGGAAACCCGGGTCCGCAAGTATGCCGAAGCGATGAAGGTGGTGGAAAGTCGTATGGATCTCGCCTTTCAGCAGGCCCTGCGGGCCTGCGACACGTCCGACGGGTTTACCGTTGCCGCCGTTGAGACGGCGCTGTGTTCACAGCTGGGCATGATGACGGGAGTGACAGCCGAGGACTTCGAAGCAGGGCTGGTGCGGTTTGAATCGGGTATCACCGACGTCCGCCCGGCACCGGCTGGGCGCAGCGCACCCGAACTGGTGATCTCCAACGACCCGCCCACGCTCCCTTCGATACATGCTTCCCCGGACAGGCTGCCACCGGTACGCACTGCGGATGAACGGGAAGGAAGGGACTGGGGTGGCACCGCGGCGGGCCACCCGGATGTCCAGACGCCGGAAACGTCCGGCAACACCTCAACATTGGAGGAGCCGCTCACGCTCTCTCAGCAACGGGAAGCGGCATTCAGGCATGCACAGTCCATTGCAGAGACGGTCATGATCAGGGACTGTATCAAGCCTCTGGCTGCGGGCTATGGCTTTTATGTTGAAGTACCAACGACCACGTTGATCCATCCGGACGAGATCATTCAACGGGCTGTCATCTGGTGGTTTCTGTCGGTGCTCAGTGCCACCTACGATGAAGGAGGCCGGATTCACCTGTTTGATGACGATAGCGTGTTGAAACAAAATGCGGCGGATCCCCGGGTTTCGACAACCGAAGAATTTTTTTCGCTCATCGAGCCGCTTGTTGGCAATGCGAAAGCGACTTATCGCGGTGTCTGGACCACCATCACGGACCCGGCCTTCCCCATTCATGACTTTTCCTCGTTAATACAGCTCATCCAGCATTTGCGGCAAAACTACCCCTCTGATGAATTATGGACAGCAGGGTAAACCATGGAGCCAACAAATTACCTGGCGCGCGAGGCGATACGCGCGATTCTGACCTATGTGCAGAACGCCCTGATCGAGGGCTACCGGGAAAGCATCTCCGGCATGGAGATGGATCCCAGTACCCATTCTCTTCTCCGATCCATGTCGCCCGGTGACCTTTCACAACTGGCGCGATACGGCAACCAGTTTCTGGAGGTCAGAATCGACGGGAATAAATTTCGGGCGCTGGCCTACCAGGCAAAGCGCCGCTCGCAGGAACAGACGCTGATCGCCCGATGTATTCAGGCGGGGGCATCGTATCGTTTCCTGCGCACCCATTTCCATCTGTCAGTGAAGGAAATTGCAAAGCGGACACAGGCCTTGAAACGGAACCGAGTACAGAGTCGACGACGCTCTGCCACCGAAAAGGAGGCTGATCTTGTTCGAAAGGCCTGGTTGTCTTTTTCGGGACGGGACAGCGTATCGGTCCCGGAACTGTTTTGTACCATCCACGGGCAAACACAGCTTGAGATTCCGGTGATCGCAGCGGTGATTGACGATAACGGGGAATTGAAGTCCTGACATGATGAATCACGATGGCCCGGAATAAAGACAGGAATTCCCGGTTTGGTCTGAGCGATATCCGGGAGCGAGATCCATTGCAACTGATCGGGGACCATCAGGATGGTTTCCCTCGCCTGTTGTTGCTGGATCCCGATCTGTCGCCCACGGACAAGATCGTGTGGCACTTTATTCGTGTCCATGTTGATCCGCTAAGTGCAGACAACCGGATGCCGGCCTACAGCGGTATCATGAATGGACTCAGCCTCTCTCGGTCGACCGTTGCCAATGCGATTGCCGCATTGCGGGTGACGCGATGGATCTGTGTCACTGATCGGTTAAGGAATCGCCAGGGTTACAAAATCGGCAGTGCCTGTACCGTTCACACCCGTCCGGCCACGATCAGTGAAGCGCTGGAGCTGGATGCAAACTATATCGGTTACCTTGAAAGATGCAGGCAAAAGACGAAATCAAAACTGCTGGGAAGCCTGGTTGAAAGCGCATTGGCAGATGCGCGGGAATGTCCGCAAAGCGATCCCGGCAATCTCGAGACGATTACAAGAACGAATTATCTGGTGCAAAGAACCCGTGAGCAGCAGGAAGCGGAACAACTGTTCCTGAATTACGAGAAAAAAGAAGTTCAGCTGTTTTATGGCAGACAAATTGGTGCAAACAGTCAAAGTGGTTCTGATCCCTTGGTTCAAAATTTAGACTTAGGCATTTCTGTTCCAAAAGCGACATCAGTGTCGCAAACAGCCTTAGTTCAAAATTTAGACTTAGGGATTTTTGGAGGAAAACAGGGTGGCCCACGGTGGGCCACCTGTGGAAAACCGTCAAAAGAGGCCCCAAAAGGGGTCCAGGAGGGACACAACAGCCCTAAGTCTAAATTTTTGCATGAAAAATCACGTAGTAGTTGTAGTAGTAATAATAAAACTACTACTACGGTTTTAAATCAACGTTTAAACAAAGATAACCAGGGAAAGGACAAAAATTTTCATGTAAATCCCGAAAACGGGGGTGGTCCACCGTGGGCCACCTGTGAAATTCCTGATTTTGAAACTGGCACAGAGGAAGGGATGGTTCACGCACTGCACTTTTTTGAGGATCTGATCGCATGGACCGATCAGGAAAAAAGGACGATTATCCGAAGCATCGAAAATGTTCCGTCTTCCCGTCGTCAGGCGGTGCTGGATGAAACCGTCGGCATGATTGTGTCCAAGAAGGACACGCCGTATCCCGTTCGCAACGCCGTTTCATATTTCCGTCGGATGTGTGCTGCAGCGTGTGACAACACGTTGACGCTGACTTCCGCCTCCAGCGCCATGGCCAAACGACGGAAACACCAGGCGGGAGCCCGGGATCGGCAAATCAGGGACGCCATCCACTTCAATCGACGGGAGCATGACCGTTACAGCAAGCAACTGAGCGAAGCGATTGCGGCA
>LXNI01000710.1_pt1 | contig 36121 bp, 29 predicted proteins | sample 809091 | NCBI WGS metagenome assembly LXNI01 (sample SAMN04870527, study PRJNA318959) | sponge metagenome | biome: 01000161; feature: marine sponge reef; material: water | host: Sarcotragus foetidus | place: Greece: Milos, Mediterranean Sea | collected 2013-05-29 | depth 5-7 m
CAAGCACCGTCGCCACACCGCCACGCACGATGCCGTGCGCGGTCCAGGGCGCCCAGCGAAGGCCGAACCAAGGCGAGAACACGGCGAGAATTCGACCGGTTTGGCGAAAAGGGCTTGACAACGCCACTTACCGAGCGCAAGTCGAGGCGGCCCGACCGCAGGCGGCACATAGCGCCGGTGAGTCTCGCCGCGGCAGACCCGGCTCGCAAGCCGGTACCCGCCGGAGCACCAAAGCGTCAGGAAAGCGTCACCAAAGGGTCAGAAGAGTCCACGACCCGCTGACGCGCGGTCACGCGACGGGCAAGCGGGCCGCTCTAACCCCGGGCCGAGTCCCGACCGGGACCGCCGGCCAAGCGCTCCGCCTGCTGCTCGAGCCCCGGCGCCTTCAGCCTCTCCGCGATGGCCGCCAGTTCCGGGCCGGGTCCCCGCCACCGCAGCTCGTCGACCGAGGAGCCGACCGGTGCGTCCCGCACCAGAGTGGCGAGTTCGCGGAACAGTTCCGCCGCTTCGCGCTCCTCCCTCAGCGTCGCCGCCAGCCGGTCCCGGCTCCGCACCTTGACCTTCCACTTCCAGGGTTCGTCCGGTATCTCCTCCAGGTGGAGGTAGTGCGCCAGCACGGCCGCCGCCGACTTGGCGCCCCAGCCCCGCAGGCCCGGGAAGCCGTCGGCGCTGTCGCCGACCAGGGCGAGGTAGTCGGGGATCGATTCCGGTTCGACGCCGAACTTCTCCCGGATGCCGTCGGCGTCCCAGCGCACGCCGCGCCGCCGGTCGACCTGGACGATCCGACCGCCCCGACCGGAATCCACGCACTGGGCAAGGTCCTTGTCCGGCGTGCAGATTCGAACCTCGACGACGCGCTCGTCCGCGGCCGCCATCGCCGCGCCGCTGGCCAGCCCGTCGTCCGCTTCGTGCTCCACCATCGGCCACACGGCGATGCCGACAGCGGCCAGAGCCTCCTCGAGCAACGGGAACTGGGCCAGCAGTTCCGGGTCGATCCCCTCGCCGGTCTTGTAGCCGGGCCAGAGGTCGTTGCGGAAGGACTCGATCACGTGGTCGGTCGCCACGGCCATGTGAGTCGCGCCGTCGCGGAACATCCCGAGCAGCGAGAAGACGACGCCCCGCACGGCGCCGACCTCGAGCCCATCATCGTTCTGGTAGCTCGGAGCGCCGAAGTGGTGCCGGAAGAGCTCGTAGGTGCCGTCGATCAGATGGACGTACATGCCTGACTCGTGACTGGGGACATCGCGGGCAAGCTACCATCAGCCGCCATGCTCTCTTTCCGCTCCGTGTTGCTGCTCGCCTTCGCGGTGGGCGCCGCACCGCCCGCGACGGCCGCCAACCTTCCCGGCGATCCCCTGGCCGGATCGGGCGAGGTCGAGCGGAGCCTGCTGCCGGCGGCGCAACTGCAAGCCGGAGAGTTGCCGTCGCCGATCGACAACTCGGCCTTCGCGCTGCCGGAGAACGCCGCGCCGCCACGCCACGAGATGCATGGAACGCTGCAACTCTTTGGCGGCGGAGCCTCTTCGTGGACCGTTCACCACGACTTCTATTCGCGGGCGCTCGAACCGCCGATCACCTCCGCCCTGCGCCGCATCCCGAGGCTCAACGTCGTTCTCACCCAGAGCGGCTCCCACCTCATCCCGGCCAACCGGGGTCTCCGCTTCACCGGCGACGCGTACTGGAACGCGAACCTCGGCGCGGGGCGCATCTGGAGCGAGCGCGGAGACGGCGGCAGCAGCCGGGCCTCGCTGCCGATCACCCTGGTCGAGCGCAATCAGAACTGCGCCTACCACGGCGTCGTGTCCTTCCTCTTCGATGGCAGCAGCACGTCGCCGGCCGCCTTTCAGGTGACCCAGGAAACCTGCAAGTACTTCAAGTTCGACCTCTGGGACGCCGGCCCCACCCGGTTTGTGGCCGGTGTGGCGCCGAACGCCGGCGCGGTCGCGGCTGCCTACGCCGCGGAGGTAGAGGCCCGGCTACCCGTGCGGTCGATCGACCGGATCCGCGACGACTACCCGCGATCCCAGGTCTACCCGCAGTCGTTCGCCGGCGGCATGGACCGGGAACACCTGACCGCCTACGGCGTCGCTTTCGACGGCGTCCACTACACCGGCCCGGTCCGCACCCGGCATGGCGACTACCCCTACCCGGACCAGATCCGCCTGCCCTCCTACTCCACCGCGAAGACCGCCTTCGCCGCGGTCGCGCTGATGCGGCTGGCCCAGATCAACGGCGAGGAGTTCGCCAGCCTGCACCTCAGGGACTACCTCCCGAAGCCTCCCAGGGGCGCCTGGCAGGGCGTGACCTTCGAGCACCTCCTGGACATGGCGACAGGCCACTACTGGGATCCCGCCGACCAGGAGGACGAGAAGGACACCACGACAGAGCTGAACTTCTTCGTCGTCGAGAACCAGAACCGCAAGCTGCGCGGCGCGTTGGCCTTCACCACCAGGGAGCCGCCAGGCCAGCGCTGGGTGTACCACACGACCGACACGTACCTGCTGACCTACGCGATGACCGAGTACGTGGGCCGCCTGACTGGCGCGACGAAGAAGAAGCCGGCCGACCTGCTGGGATTCGTCGCCGACGAGGTCTACAAGCCCCTGGGTCTGTCGGCCGGCGCGCTCCAGGCGGTACGAACCGACAACCGCGCCGACGGCCGGCCCTTCGGCGGCTTCGGCATGTTCTGGACCCCGGACGACATCCTCAGGATCGCGAACCTGATGAACGTCCAGCGCGGCAAGATCGGCGATCGGCAGGTCCTCCATCCGGACATCCTGGCCGCGACCATGCAGGAGAACCCCGACGACCGCGGTCTCGACGCCGTTCACCAGACCAAACCGAACAAGTACAACAACTCCGTCTGGTCGCGCCAGATCGAGGTGACTTCCGGCGCCACCGGCACCGAGGAGATCTGGGTGCGCCAGATGCTGGGCTACGGCGGCATCGGCGTGTTGATGCTGCCGAACGGAGCGGTCTTCTACTACTTCGGGGACGGCGACGACCACGAGTGGCTGCGCTCCGCGCGGGAGGCGTACAAGCTGAAATGACGAATTCGGAGAAGGAAGCTCCCGAAACAGAGACAGCCGGCGGACCGTTCGCGGGGTTCCGCGTCATCGAACTGGCCGAGGGCGTCGCCGGCCCGTACTGCGGAAAGCTGCTGGCCGACCTCGGCGCCGACGTGATCAAGGTCGAGCCGCCGGCCGGCGACCGGGCCCGCCGGGCGACCGGCGGCGACCTGGCGAAAACGCTCGACCCGGCGAAGACCCTCGATCCGGAAGCCTCGCCGCTGTTCCTCTACTGCAACACGAGCAAGCGAGGGATCGTCCTCGACCTGGACGACGACGGCGACCGCGAACTCTTCGGCGCGCTGCTCGGCGACGCCGCGGTCCTGATCACCGACCGGCAACCGCCCGTCGAGGCGCCAGACGACCTGATCGTCGCAGCCGTCACTCCCTACGGCCTTGCCGGCCCGAGGGCCGCCGCACCGGCCGGGGAGCTGACGCTCACCCACGGTGGCGGTCTCGTCAACCAGATGCCGGTACGGTCCCGCGACGTCGACCGCGCACCGGTCACCCTGGGCGGTCATCAGGCCGGCTACCACGCCGGCCTGGTCGCGGCGCTCGCCGTCGCGTCCATGCTGTATGGGCGCCGCCGCGGCGGCGACGGCGCCAGGGTCGATGTCTCGATCCAGGACGTGATGGTCAGCATGGTGGCGCCGCTTCTCGCCAGCGCCCGCTACCACGAGACGACCTGGTCGCGGGTGCCGGACCGGCCGCCCGCCATGGGCAGGCTCAAGACCAGCGACGGCTACGTGATCCTGAACGCCTTCGACGACCACCACTTCGTGCTCTTCCGCGAACTGATGGGCAACCCCGCCTGGTGCGCGGGCGACGAGTGGAAGGACATGGCCTACCGCAGCCACCACCTGATGGAGATCGCACCCCAGGTCGACGCCTGGGCACTCGAGCAGAAGCGGGACGACCTCTACCACCGCGCCGCCCGCCTCGGCATTCCCGTCGGCCCGATCCACGACGCCGCCGACGTGATGGCCTACGAGCAGTACGCCGCACGCGACTACTTCACCGAGGTCGACCACCCGAACACAGGGCCGAAGCGCTACGCCGGCTGGCCGTACCGGATGGGCGCGTCGGAGCCGCGTGTGTCGCGTCCGGCGCCGCTGCTGGACGAGCACGCGGCGGAGATCCGGAGCGAACTGAACGGCAACGCCGCCGGTGCGCGAACGTCGATTACCTCATCGGGCGGCGAGACCGCCGCCGCCGCGACCGGACCCACCCTGCCGCTCGAGGGCATCCGCGTCGCCGAGTTCGCCTGGGTCTGGGCCGGGCCCTACGCGGGCGTCCTGCTCTCGACCCTCGGCGCCGAAGTGATCAAGGTCGAGGGGCCCAAGCGCCTCGACCTGACCCGCCGCTCCGTCGTCTGGCCGCGCGCCGAGGAGGCGCCGCTGAAGATCGGCCCCGACGCTGGCATGGCCTTCAACACGATGAACCTGAACAAGCGGTCGCTGGCACTCGACCTGTCGCAGCCCGAGGGCCGCGAACTCGCCCTTCGCCTCGCTTCCGAGTGCGACGTGATCTACGACAACATGCGTCCCGGTGCCATGGTCAAGCTCGGCCTCGACTACGAGAACCTGCGCGAAGCGAACCCCGGGCTGATCGTCGCGTCCTCGTCGGGTCGCGGCCACGGCGGTCCGGAAACCGAGTACCTCGGCTACGCGATGGTCCACCAGGGCGTCGCCGGCGGCGCCTACATCTCCGGCTACCCGGACGACCATCCGACGCACAGCGGCGGCGACGTCGACCTGATGAACGCGATCACCCTCGCGTTCTCCGTCGTCGCGGCGCTCCACCACCGCGAACGAAGCGGCGAGGGCCAGTTCATCGACTACTCGCAGTGCGAGGGCGTCAGCTCGATCCTCGGCGAGGTGCTGCTCGAGTACGAGATGACCGGAAAGGTCCCCGAACGCGCCGGCAACGCGCACCGCTCGTCGGCGCCTCACAGCGTCTACCGCTGCTGGGGAATCGACCGCTGGCTCGCGATCGAGGTCCACAGCGACGAGGAGCTCGCCCGTCTGGCGGCGACGATGGGCCGGCCGGAGCTGGCGGAGGATCCACGCTTCGCCACCGCGGCCGCCCGCAAGCAGAACGAAGCCGAACTCGACCGGATCATCGGCGCCTGGACCAGGGAACGGGACCGGGACTGGCTGGCGCGGGAACTGCTGGGTGCCGGGGTCGCCGCCGCGCCGTCCCGCGACGCTCGCGACCTCTACGCCGACTCCCACCTGCGGGCCCGCGGCACCTTCGCTACCGTCGAGCACCCCGAGTGGGGCGACCTGGAACTCGTCGGGCCGCCGTTCCGCATCGAAGGGCGCGACCTGAGCCCCCGCCGCGCGCCCCTTCTCGGCGAGCACACCGACGCCATCCTTGGCGGCCTGCTCGGCTTGTCGGCGGAAGAACTCGCCGACTACCGCCGCCGCGGCGTCGTCGGCTGACTGGGTGCGCCGCCCTCGGCGCTACACTCGCCCTCCACTATCCAGAATCCCCATTCGCCAAGGGAGGTCCCTGTGACTCGACTCCGCCGAACTTCGCGCACGGCCGCGATCCTCGCCGCCTGCATCGCCGCCGCACTGCTCGTCGCCGCCCCCGCCCTAGCCCAGGACGGCGACTCCGTCACCGTCGACATCATGAGCAAGTACCGCGTGGCGCCGAACATCACCTACCTCACGGCCTCCGGCTACGAGTCCAAGCTCGACGTGATGACGCCCCGGGGCCAGGATCCGGCGCCGACCCTGATCTACATCCACGGCGGCGGCTGGGTCGGCGGCACGAAGGAAGCGAGCGTGCTGCGCGCGCTCCCCTACCTGGAGATGGGATGGGCGGTCGTCAACGTCGAGTACCGCATGGCCCGCAACGAACTTGCGCCCGGAGCGGTCGAAGACTGCCGCTGCGCCCTGCGCTGGATCTACGAGAACGCCGAAGACTACAACATCGACACCAGCCGCCTCGTTGTCACCGGCGCCTCGGCCGGCGGTCACCTGTCGTTGACCACGGGCATGCTGCCGGCCTCCGCCGGCCTGGACCGGCTCTGCCCCGGCCGTGACGCCAGCCGCCCGGGCTGGGCCGCGTCCGACGAGTACGAGATGCCGGTCGCGGCGATCGTGAACTGGTTCGGGATCACGGACGTCGGCGACCTGCTGGACGGCGTGAACGCGAAGAGCTACGCCGTCGCCTGGATGGGCTCCCGGCCCGACCGCATGGAACTCGCCAAGCACGTGTCGCCGATGACCTACGTCCGGCCCGGCCTGCCGCCGATCCTGACGATCCACGGCGATGTCGACAACATCGTCCCCTACCAGCACGCCCTCGACCTGCACGCCGCCCTCGACGATGCGGGAGTTGTGAACAAGATCCACACGGTGCCCGGCAAGGGCCACGGCAACTTCTCAGCCGAAGAAGCGCAGGAGATCTTCCGCGTCATCCGCGCCTTCCTCGACGAGCACGTGACCGGCGGAGGCGGCGCAAGCAGCGGCGCCGAGTGACGGTCGCCACCGGGCGCGCCGGCCTCCGCCACTGGGTGCGCCGGCCTTCTGGCCGGCATCCGGCTCTGCGTGCGCCGGCCCTCTGGCCGGCATCCGGCTCTGCGTGCGCCGGCCTGTCATCCGAGCGCCCGATGACGGGCGCTCGGACTGGTTCACGGGTGGCGCAGATCGCGCCACCCGGGTTCTGGCCGGCTTCCGGTGAGAGCCACACGTGAGCTCCAACCCCGCATCCGGCGCTCCCGACCTCTGCACCCGCACCGCGGTCGACCTCGCCTCGCTCCTCGCCCGCGGCGAGGTTTCCGCCGTCGAGGTCCTCGACGCGCACCTCGACTGGATCGACCAGCGCAACCCGGAACTCAACGCGATCTGCACCCTCGACCGCGACCGGGCCCGCGCCGACGCACGAGCCGCCGACGACCTGCGCCGACGCGCCCCCGACGACGACGACGACGCCAAGCCCCTCCTCGGCTTGCCCACCGCGGTCAAGGACCTCGTCCCGACGAAGGGCACCCGCACCACTTTCGGCTCGCCGATCTTCGCCGACCACGTCCCGGACTTCGACGCCCTGATCGTCGAACGCATCCGCCGTGCCGGCGCGATCGTCATCGGCAAGACGAACACGCCGGAGTTCGGCGCCGGCTCGCAGACCTTCAACCCGGTCTTCGGCAAGACCCGGAACCCCTGGGACCCCAGCCGCACCTGCGGCGGTTCGAGCGGCGGCGCGGCTGCCGCGCTCGCGAGCGGCATGCTGCCCATCGCCGACGGCAGCGACCTCGGCGGGTCGCTGCGCAACCCGGCCAGCTTCTGCGGCGTGGTCGGCTTCCGGCCCACCCCCGGGCGCGTTCCTCGGGTGCCTCCCGAGCAGGGCTGGGACGACCTTGCCGTGCTCGGGCCGATGGGCCGGACCGTCGCCGACGCGGCGCTGCTGTTCTCCGTCATCGTGGGACCGGACCCCAGGGACCCGATCTCGCTTGGCCTGCCGGCCACACCCTTCCACCCGGTCGAGCCTGCAGATCTTCGCGGCCTGCGCCTCGCCTGGACCCCCAACCTCGGCCGTTATCCGGTCGAACGGGAAGTCGCCCAGGTCTGCGAAACCGCCCTGACCGCCTTCCGGGACCTCGGCGCGAAAGTCGAAGAAGCCGCGCCCGACCTCTCCGACGCCGACTCCATCTTTCGCACCCTGCGCGCGAACCTGTTCGCCGACAAGCTCGGCCCCCTGCTCGCCGACCACCGACACCAGATGAAGGACACCGTGATCGAGGAGATCGAACGCGGCCTGGCTCTCACGGGATCTGACGTCGCCGGCGCCCAGGCCGAACGCACCCGCCTCCACTGCCGCGTAGTCGACTTCTTCGAGCTCCATGACGCCCTGCTCCTCCCAACCGTCCAGGTGCTCCCTTTCGATGTCGACCAGCCCTACCCCACACAGATCGAAGGCCGACGGCTATCGTCCTACACGGACTGGATGGCCTCCTGCTACTCGATCACCGTGACCGGTTGTCCGGCGATCTCGGTCCCCTGCGGAGTCGGACCCTCGGGCCTGCCGGTGGGCCTGCAGATCGTCACCCCAAGGGGCAGCGACGGCACGACTCTCGGGGTCGCGGCCGCGTTCGAAGAGGCAAGACGGCGCTGAACCTACCCCACTACCGGCGGCGCAACACGTCTTTCCCACCTACCACCCCTCCGCTTCTCGAACCGATGCCGAGGGGATTGCACGTCTTGCCATGCCGACGGCGGACGCCACAGTCTTCGTCTCGGCTACCGGCTTCGCCCTCAGCAAGGGAACGACCAGATCCGGCCGGGTCGCGTTGCGCCTGGAACGAGATCCCGGAGTCCGACTGCGCGTGCGCGATCCCACAGGCGCGCCGGCGCCCGGAGCGGTGGTCCGCACGGCCAGCGCCCGCGACAGGATCACGAACGCCGGCACGTCCACCGCCCGCAGGACGATCAGTACCCCCGCCGCTCTCGGTGGCTTCGACACGCCTCTGGCGATCACCGACGAGAACGGCGAGACCGTGATCGGCCGCACGCCGGGTGCGGAGACCGCCCTGGAAGTCGAAGCGGCGGACGGTGCCTTCGCCCAGCTCTCCCTTCCGGCGGCGATTCCGGCCGCATCTCAGGAACGCCAGTACATCCTCGGCGTGCGGCTCGAAGATCCCCTCCGGATTCCAGGCCGGATCGTCGACGTGGCGTCCGGCCTGCCGATCCACGGTGCCGGAATCTGGGTCGAGTTGTTTCCCGGCCAGCACGCTTTCAGCGACTCCACGGGCGCCTTCGACCTGACCAGCCGACCCGGCAACAGAGCAACGCGTCTGGAGGCGACGGCGACCGGCTTCCTTCCCGAGCGAATCGACATCAGCGCCGCGGACCTGTCCAGCCGGGAGGAAGTGCGAATCGGGTTGACGCCTTCAGCGTCCATTCGGGGCCTGGTCACGGACGAAGCCGGTCAACCCGTCGGCGGCGCCAGCGTCCGGGCCAACGGCTACCCGTTGCTCGTCCGGGCGGGAGTGCGCACCAACGCGGGCGAACCCGTCCTGATCGAACTCAAGCCCGGGGCGTCTGTCGGCGGCCGGGTGCTGGACAACGGCGGCAACGGCGTCGCCGGAATTCTCGTCTCCCTCAGGATCGAGCGCAACTACCGTACCGGCGGCGATCCGCGACTCTGGGGTGCCCAGGACATGTTCCCACGGCAGATGACCGACGCCGAGGGCCGCTTCCGGTTCGACCGTCTCGTACCCGGCACCAGGTCGGCGGAAACGAAGAAGGGCACCGAGGGAGCGAAGCTCGACCAGATCGAGCTGGCTCCCGGCGCGGAGCGAGAGATCGAGCTCCTCCTGCAGACCAGGGACCGGTTGACGGTGATCGTCACAACGGATGGCGGCGAGCCAGTGACCGGTGCGCGGATCACGATCCAATCTCCAGGCGAGCGCCTGCCAAGCGGCTACGGACAGACGGACGGCAGCGGTCAGTCGATCACGGACATCGCTCCGGGCCCTGCGACCGTCGAGGTAAGTCACGAGAGACTCCAGAACGCGTCACGGCAGGTCGACCTCGATCCGGGCGACAACGAACTCCGGTTCGAGCTTCAGCCCGGCCTGGAGATCAGCGGCACGGTTCGTTCGTACGACGGCACTCGCCTCGCCCTGGCGACAGTGGAGGCACAGACGGAGCACTCCTTCGACACCGATTTCCATCGCACCAACACGGTCTCCGATCAGAACGGCACGTTCCGCCTCATCGGCCTCGAGCCCCTCCGTTACAACCTCACCGCCAGGTCGCCCGGCTACGCGGACGGCGGCCCGGACGAGCCGATCAACCTCGGCGGCGGCTCGGTTGACGGAATCGAGGTCGTTCTGGAACCCGGGGCTTCGATCGTCGGCATCGTTACCGGTCTGTCACCGGCCGATCTGGCGCAGGTCGAAGTCCAGGTCCGCCGGAATCCCCGCTCGCGAAGCACCAAGCCGGAAGCCGACGGACGCTTCTCAGTCGACTCCATCGCCCCGGGGACATGGCGAGTCATCGCGAGGAAGGGCGACCCACCCTCCTGGAGGACAGTCGAGCGCTCCGTGACCCTTGAGCCGGGTGCAACCGAGGCCTACGTCGAGTTGCCCTACGAACGGGGACTTCGCATCGCCGGACAGGTGCTGGACGCCGGGGAACCTCTCGTCGGCGGAAGTGTGAGGGCACATCCGGTGGGAGGAGGCCAGGGACAAACCGCGACGTCCGACAACCTGGGCCGCTTCGAGCTGGAGGGTCTTGAGCCCGGCACCCACCAGTTGACCATCGGCCGACCCCTGGGTGGCGGCATGGAGTACCACTCGATCGACTTGCAAACCGACCTTGAGGGCCTTCGTTTCGATCTGGAGCCGGCAACGGCGACTCTCACCGGGGGCGTCGTCGATGCCCAGACCGGCCAACCGATCGACTTCGCTCGAGTGACGGCCGCCGACGCGGCGACGATCGGAACGCTGGCGCGAGCTGGCGACACCGCGCCCCTGGTCACCGGCGCCAGTGCCTCCTTCAGCCTCACCGAAGGCAGGTTCGAACTCAAGCTGCGCGCGAACGCCGAGCAGTTGTGGGTCATCCGGAGTGGCTACGAGGGCCGGCAGATTCCCATCAGCGTCGCGTCCGGCGAACACCGCGAGGGTCTGGTCATCGAACTGCAACCTGTTCCGTCCACGCCACCGAACCCGTAGGCCGCGGCGGGACTTCTCCATGACTCAGGCCAGGCATCGGTTCCGGTTCGGCACCTCACCATCCTTCTTCTGGCTCGGCCTCGCCTGCCTCGCCGCAGGCGGTCTTTGGGCACAGCCAGTAGCCGACCCGACGCTCACCGTCACCGGCGCCCTGGTCGACGAGCGCGGTGCTTCCGCCGCCGGTGTCGAGGTCGTCCTGCGGCCGCAACCAAGCGCCTACGAACTCGACCGCGAGCTGCTTGGTCAGGCAGCCGCGCTACCCGAGGCCGTCGACCGGATCCGCTCGAACGCCGGCGGCACCTTCTCGCTCTCAACACCGGCGCCGGGGCCGTACCGCCTCGAGATCCGGCCGGCAGCGCCAGCCGACGCGCCCGGCGTCGCGATGCCCATGGTGTACGGCTACCTGTCGGCGTTCAGCGCACCGCTCTTTCTCCAACCCAACGAACTACCCAACCGTCACCACGTCTCCGTCCGGGTTCTCGACGCCGACAACCAGCCAGTCGAAGCAGCACTTGTCGTCGCGACCCCCACCAGCACGAGGTCCGGCCGGTACGAGCGCTCCGCCTCGAACGAGCCGCCGCCGCAACGCCTCTACCCAAGGTTCCTGCGCGCCGCCGCGAAGACGAACGCCGAAGGTATCGCCCGCTTTCTGATGCCGACAGCGGACGTCAACGTCGTCGTCTCGCGGCCAGGGTTCGTCGCCGCCACGACGAAGACGGAGGCGGGGCGCGCGGCGTTCCGCCTCGAACGCGATCCAGGGCTGAGGTTTCGCGTCCGCGGCCCGGAAGGCAGACCCGCGCCCGGAGTCGTGATCCGGACCCGAGGCGAAGTGTCTGTCCCTCTGGCCGAAACCGACGAGGATGGCGAGGCACTGGTCAGCCCCTTCGTCGACCCCGGCGTGACCTTCGAACTCGAGCGTGCCGACCGGGCCTTCGCTCGGGTTTCACGGCCAGCGCCGACTACACGGGACCCGTCCACGGGCGAGCAGGTAGTGGACGTTCGGCTCGAACCGCCACTCCGCGTCTACGGGCGTGTGGTCGATGCCGACTCGAGCGTCCCGGTGGCCGGCGCGAGCGTCCTGATCTCCGGAACTCCCGGTCACGCGACCTCAAGTGACCAAGCCGGCGCCTTCGAACTGAACACCTCGCCGATCCGAACCGAAGTCCGCCTCTGGGCCACCGCCTACGGCTACGCCTCGGCCCAGGTAAACGCGGGGCCCACCGGGCAGGTCAGCCCAACCGACGTCACCATCGGCCTCAAACCGGCTGCCCCCCTGTTCGGGCTGGTCAGGGATGCCTCCGGCCAGCCCGTCGCCGGAGCGGGTCTCTCGGCCCAACTGGCGGATGACCAGCTAGCGCTTGCCCGACGTTCGTTCCGTGCGCTGCAAGCGACCTCGGGCTACGACGGTTCCTTCCGCTTCCCGGACGCCCTGTACGACAGCCCCTACCGGATCACGGTTCGCGCCCAAGGATTCGCGAGTGCCGCCGTTGACGTGCCGCCCCTCACACCGGATGTAGCCGCCGAACCGGTCTGGATCGTGCTGAGCAGGGGACGCCATACCGTCGGCAGGATCGTTGACACCGACGACAATCCGGTCCCGGGGGCCGAAGTCAGGCTGCGATGGCCGCCATCGAGCGAGACAGTCCTGTTCTTCGATCAGCTCGACGCCACCAAGCCGACGACGACGGACGAACGGGGGGAGTTCCGCTTCCCGGCCGTCCGTGCGGGCGAGTACGAAGTCCGCGCGGTGCACAACGAGTTCCTGGCGCCCGGCAACGCGAGAACCGACGTGCCGGAGGGCGAGGGCGACTTCGACCTCGGTTCCTTCACGCTGATCCCCGGCGCGGAAATCCACGGCGTCGTGACGGCCCCGAATGGTGATGGCGTCGCCGACGCCACGATTCAGGTCAACAGGTACGGCCCGGATCGGGACCAGGAACGCACGGCCACAACGGACATCGACGGGGCGTTTCGACTCGGAGGACTGGCGCATGAAACCCGTGGTTCTCGATGTCCGCGCCGATGGCTACGCTCCGACGAGGTTGTCCCAGGCGCGGCCGGGGACGGGAGAACCGATCCTGATCGAACTGGAGGCCGGTGCATCGCTGGCCGGGCGCGTCGTGGACGACACCGGCAAGCCAGTTGCCCGGGCCGAGGTTCAGGTGGAGCCCGATAGGGAGACTCTGATACGAGCCGGAGTGGGGGCCGCGCGGAACTACTACAAGCGAACCGACGGGGATGGCCGCTTCCGCTTCGGGCACTTGAACGCGGGAACCTGGTCCCTTGAGGCAACGGAGGGGGCGTCGACTACCAATCTCGACCATATCGAGCTGACGCAGGGGTCGGAACACGAAGTCGAGCTGCGTTTGCGCAGCCAGGATCAGTTGACGGTCATCGTGTCGACCCAGCTCGGAGAAGCCGTGGCCGACGCGAGGATTCGCGTCGAGCCCGAAGGGGACCCCTTCTCCAGTGCCTACGGCACGACGGATGCCGGCGGACGTGCACAGATCGGCGTGACTCCCGGCGCCGCGACGGTGTCAATCCAACACCCGGAGCAACAGAACGAGTCGAGAGACATCGTTCTCGAACCCGGGAACAACGAACTGGCGATCCAGTTGCAATCAGGCGGTGCGATCGGTGGCGTCGTTCGTTCGGCCGACGGCGGTCCGCTGAGCCAGGCCACAGTCTGGGCTTTCGCGACGGACCGCGTTGACGGGCTGGCCTCTCTTCGCCGGTATGCCCGGCCGGCCGCCCAAACCACCTCCGATCGCAACGGACTGTTCCGCCTCACGGGTCTGGAGCCCAACGCGTACTTCATCGGCGCGGGCGCGACCGGCTTCGCGGAAAACGGTCCGGCACAGGCGATCGAGATCGACGGAAACACCGTGAGCGGAGTGGACATCGTGCTCACGCCAGGCGGCTCGATCGCCGGGGCTGTGGTCGGCCTCCGCACCGCGGAACTGAGCCAGGTGGGAATCACGGCCACTCGGAACGCCCTATGGGACACCGCAAGGCCCGACGCGGAGGGTAACTTCGCCCTGGAGAACCTGGCCCCTGGTACCTGGAACGTCGTCGCCAGCACGGGTGACGACTTCACCGGGCGAACCGTGGAGCGGACCGTCACGCTCGGTCCCGGAAGCTCCTCGGCTTTCGTGGAGCTTCCGTTTGAGCGAGGCATCCGCTTGAGTGGACAGGTGCTGGTGGCGGGCGAACCGATGATCGGCGGGTTCCTGGATCTCGCCCCTCAAGACGAGGACGAATACCAGTCGACTCGAACCGACCACCGAGGCGCCTTCGAGATGGACGGGCTTGAGCCCGGCTCCTACACACTGACGATCCAGGCGTTGGGCGGCAGATCCGAGAACCGATCGATCGACCTGCACGGCGATCTGGAGGGTCTGCGCATCGATCTCGAGGTTCCGGGCACTCTCAGCGGCGTCGTCCTTGACGCGGCAACCGGTCGACCTCTCGCCGGGGCCTACCTGGCTGCCGGCAACGCGGCGCAGATCGCCGTCCTCCGGAACGAGGACGCTGACAGAGTCCGACTTGCGGGACGTTCAGACAGCACGGGCGGAGGCCGGTTCAAGATCCAATTCGGACCCGGCGCCGAACAGTTGTGGGTCACCCGCGACGGCTACCAGGGCGCGCTCCTCCCCCTCAGCGTCCCACCGGGCCAGCACCACCAGGGCCTCGTGATCGAACTCCAACCGGACCCGGCGCCGAACCCCTGACATGCGGACCGAAACGCCCACAGCCGCGCCCCGGCCAGCCGAACTGACCCGGCGGACCGCCCGAGTCACCTCCGCTCGTACGTGTACAACCGCCGCCCGCTCTCCGACACCGTCTCCATGCGCCGAATCGCCGCATAGGGTTCCAGCGCCGCCTCCCACGCCTCCGGCGTGTAGTCGGCAAACCGGTCCCCGCGCAGCGTGAGCAGATCGTCGACCCGCGGGTCGCCCTGGGGAACGAACTCGACCAGCCCGCGCGGCGCCAGCGACACGAGCCAGGCCGCGATCCGGGGCAGCGGCACGTTGCGGCCGATCGCCAGATGGTGAAGGACGGCCAGCGCCACCAGAGCGCCCGCGCTCCGGGAACGGCGCCCCAGCGAACGCCTCTCGACCTGCGACCAGCCCTGGTCCGGCGACGGATTCGCGAGGTCCTGGTACAGCGGCAGGAAGCGCAGTCGATCGGACCGCGCCCGCGCACAGGCGCTCTCCAGCGCCCCGAAGTCGGCATCGAAACCGATCACGTCGCGAACGCCTTCCTCCAGCGCAATCGCGGAGAACTCGCCCGTGTTGCAGCCGAGATCCCAGAGCTGCTCTGGCGGCGCTTCGGCGACGAAGGCGCGTACAGCCTCCGCCTTGCGTGAGGCTTCGCTCGTGTCGTAGCTGGTCAGCGTCGAGTAGTCGCTCCAGGTCGTATCGGTGCCCTTGGGCTCCAGGCTCCTGATCCAGCGCCGGAGTTGGGTCAGAAGACCGCGGTAGGCGTTGCGCGGCAGAGGCCGTCGCTCCGTCCGCTTCGCCGCGTCGCTGCGCGAGCCTGCGCGGCGTTCGAACCGGAGCGGCAGCAGAACGTGGGCCTGCATCCTGGGCGACCAGCGCATCCGGCGCGGCAGCAGGGCAGCGAGCTCCCGGGCCGGGATTCCCTCCTGCATCCCGCGGTACCACGCGTTGTGCGGGGCGCCCAGCTTCGCTGCCAGGAGCAGGGGGTTCAGGAACTGCTCGCAAAACTGGGAGTGACCCTGCCAGTACTCGCCCGCGCGATAGCGCCGCAGCGACAGCCAGTCGATGAAGACAGGCTTGGCGCCCTTGAACTGCACGTTGTAAGCACTCGCGTCCGAGAGCGAGATTCCCCGGTCGAGCAACCGGATCTGCATTTCCAGATGGTGCAGGGCGGCCGTCTTCAACAGCGAAAAGGGCCACTCGTACGGGTAGGAGATGAACGGCAGCCGGGGATGCTCCAGGACGAGGCCCCCGGGCGCCGGTAGAACGCCGGCTTCGACCGGATCGACTTCCTCCGCCGCCACCAGCGCCCCCTCGACGACCAGAGCGTCGACGAGGCCGCACTTCCGCACGTGGCGATACTCGTCAACCGCCGCCGGAGCAACGCTCCGAAAGATGCGGCCGTCGCGACCCTCGATCACCTGGCCCGCAGGGTCCCGAAAGGACGAAGGCTCAGCTTCGGACGCGGGGGTCTTCGCGGCCCCGGTTCGCACTACTCGGACTCTGGCTCGTCGGTGCCGCCGTAGCCGAAGAAAGCCAGAATGCGATGCCAGTAGAACTTGAAGGCGAGCGCCGCGGCCGCCACGCCGCCGATCACCGCCTGCAGGATCATGCTGCCCGACGCCGGGTCCAGGTAAGCGTGGGCCGTCTGCGGCACGATCAAGGCCACGATCAAGGCGACCAGAAGACTGGTTCGATTCTGCGGCATTTGTCTCACTCCACGTGCCCGGCACTGTGAACAGTCCGTGAAGACGAACAGATCGCGGGCGTTTCGTCAAGCGATCCGGGCCGCTCCACGCCCTCGCCAACCGTGGCGATCGCCCCTCGCGCGTTAGAGTAAACAAAGGGTCGCCGAACCGACATGCCCCATCCTCTGGAACCGAGGGGTCGCATCGCATGAAAGCGCCTACCATTCGCCGTACCCGCTCCGATTCCGAGGGGCGCTTTGAACTGCGGCCAGCCCCCGGCGCCAACGAGATTGTGGTCAACAGCGTGGGGTTCGAAGAACAGCGAATCGCAGTGCAGTTGGCCCCGGCGGAGCGCCGCCAGGGCCTGGTCTTCGAGCTGCCGCCCGAGTAGCCGCCCCATCCGTCCTCGGCATCGAACCTGACTTGCAAGAGCCCTTCGCTCTCGGTGCCTAGCCGCCGGAGCCCGGAACGCTCAGACGCGCCACGCCGGCAAGTTTCGCCATCCTGCGGTCCAGGGTCAGAACCTCCAACCCGGCACGCGAGTAGTCATCCGCGATCAGACGGTCAAACAGGCCGGGACTGCCCGGTGCTTCCAGCGCATCGAACACCGCCCGGCCATTGAGTGGCGAGAGGAGACCGCTTCGCAGCACCTCGAGCAGCCCGTCGCGGGCGTCCGTCTTCGATACCCGGTAGTGGTGCTGGACCGCGACGTAGGCCTCACCGATCACCTGGTTCGAGGCGAAAATCTCGCTCCCCTCGTGCTCGATCAGGCCAATCAGCCCGGCTACGCAATCCAGGAAGTCCTCCCTGGGCTCGCCGGTCAACAGGCGGACCAGAATCGAGGTGTCAATCCCGAAGCGCGGGGTCATACCCTTGCGAGCGGAACGACTCGAGATCGAACGGGCCGAGCTCCTTCTTCAACCTGCCACGCAGTGGCGCCAGACGCTCGGGACGGATTCGCTGCGGGCGCAACCGGAAGCCATCGGCACCCTCTACAAGCTCAAGCCGGTCGCCGGGCCCCACTCCCAGCGCGTCGAGTACTCGCGCCGGAAACGTGACTTGCCGTTTCGATGTGATCTTGACGATCATCCGATCTCCTTACCCTCAAGGCTACTTTGGTAAGGCGCACGAGGTCAACACCGCATCCAACGACGCGATTCGCGGACTCGCTCGCGCAGGTCGTAGGATTGCGCGCCAACGTCAACGACAGCACACGGCCTACTGCCAGCCGCAAAGGGAGAACACAGTGGACATAGCGAACAGGATCATGGTCGTCACCGGCGGAGCTTCCGGAATCGGGAAGGCACTCGCCGAAGCCTTCCACCGCGAGGGCGCCCGTCACGTCGTCGTCGCCGACCTGGACGAGGCCGGGGCCAAGGAAGTCGCCGGGGCAATCGGCGGCACGGGCGTCGGACTCGACGTGGCCGACGAAGGCGCGGTGCGCGACCTGGTCGCGGCGACGCAGTCGAACATCGGCCCGATCGACCTGTTCATGTCGAACGCCGGCTTCGTGACGATGGGCGGTCTCGAAGTCCCCAACAAGGAGATCAACGACCAGTGGAACGTCCACGTGATGTCCCATGTCTACGCCGCGCGGGCCGTTCTACCGTCGATGATCGAGCGCGGCGAGGGGTACATCATGAGCACCGCCTCGGCGGCGGGTCTGCTGACCCAGATCGGTTCGCTCGCCTACTCGCTGACCAAGCACGCGGCGGTTGCCCTGGCCGAGTGGATCGCGATCACGCACGGGCACCAGGGCATTCGCGTCTCGGTGCATTGCCCGCAGGCGGTGAAGACGAACATCGGCGCCAACAGCCCGGACCGGAACCGTCGCAAGGGCCTGTCCGTCGGGGTCGCCTCCGGCGATGGCGTACTCACGGCCGAGCAGGCCGCCGATGCCTGCATCGAGGCGGTCCGCCAGGAGCGGTTCTGGGTGCTGCCCCACCCGGAGGTCGCGGAGTACGTCCGCCGCAAGGGGACCGACATCGACCGCTGGCTCCACGGCATGAGACGGTTCCAGGGACGCCTGTACGAAGGCCAACCACTGCCCGGAGACTGGTTCGTCGACGCCCAGGACGACTGACGTGTCCTCACCCGACGATCCGGTCTACTCGACCCGCGAAGGCGGCGTCGCCGAGATCGTGCTCAACCGGCCGGGCCGCCGCAACGCGGTGACCGGGCCGCTGGCATCCCGGCTGCACGCCGAGATCGTCGCCGCGACCGAGGACGACGACGTGGCCGTCCTGCTGGTGCGCGGCGCGGGCGGCGCCTTCTGCTCCGGCCTCGACCTCGGCGAGTTCCGGGCCGAGCCGCCGCCTGAGTGGATGCCCGCTTTCAGCGGCCTCTGGCTCGACGTCCACGCGGCTCTCTACGACTGCCCGAAGCCGATCGTTGCCGCGCTCGAACGCTTCGCGATCAACGCCGGATCCGCGCTGGCGCTTGCCGCCGACCTCCTGGTGGCCGGCGAGCAGGCGTTCCTCCACGTAGGCGAGATTCAGATGGGCATGGCAGCGCCGATGAACATGGCCTGGCTGCGGCTTCGTCACCCCGAGAGCGTGGCGGCCCGCCTCGCGATCGTCGGCCGGCGCTACACCGGAACAGAGCTCGAGCGGATGGGCGTGGCGGCCGAAGTCACAGCCGACGATCAAGTCCTGAACCGGGCACGGGAACTTTCCGCGACGATTGCCGGTTACCCCAGGAACGGAGTTCGGTCGATCAAACAGACCGTCCTCCGCGGCCGGACAGCAGGGTCCGGTCACGAGTGGTTCGCCCGGATTCGCGGCGACTCGTAGCTCCCTGCTCGACCACTTCAGAAAACCGGACAGCGGCCGCCCGGTCGCGGTAGGCTAAGGGGTAATGACGGCCTTCTCATTAGACGACAAGTACACGCTTACTGAAGGCCGCGTGGCGATAACCGGTATCCAGGCTCTGGTCCGGCTGCCGATGGACCAGCACCGCCGGGACCGCGACGCCGGCCTGAGAGTCGGTGCGTTCATCAGCGGCTATCCCGGATCGCCACTCGGCGAATACGACAAGCAGCTCATGCGGAACGGCCGGCTGCTGGCCGAACACGACGTGGTTTTCCAACCCGGGATCAACGAGGAGACGGCGGCGACGTCGATCTACGGCGCCCAACTCCTCGAGCGGTTCCCCCACCAGCGCTACGACGGCGTGGTCGGCATCTGGTACGGCAAGACCCCCGGCGTCGACCGCACCGGGGACGCCTTCCGCCACGGCAACTTCATCGGCACCGGCAAGCACGGCGGCGTGCTCGTGCTGGCCGGCGACGACACGGCCTGCAAGAGCTCGACGATTCCCGGCGACAGCACGATCAGCCTGTACGACCTCTCGATGCCGGTGCTGTATCCGGGCGACCCGGCCGAGGTCCTGGAGTTCGGCCTGCACGGCATCGCCCTGTCCCGGTTCTCCGGCTTGTGGACGGCCCTGAAGATCGTGACCAACGTCGCCGACGGCGGCGCGATCATCGACCTGCCCCGGACGGCGCCGCCGGTTCTGCCGGATCTCGAAATCGAGGGCCAGCCGTTCCAGAAGCACCTCGACATGCGGCTGCTGCCGCCGCATACGGTCGAGATGGAGCGCCAGATCTTCACCGAGCGCACGGTGGCCGCCCTGGAGTACGTCCACGCCAACGGCCTCGACAGCATTCGTTGCGCCAGCCCCGGCGACCGCCTGGGCCTGATCGCGGCCGGCAAGCCCTACCGCGACCTGCGTCTCGCGCTCAACCTGCTGGGCCTCGACGAAGACGCGCTCGACCGCCACGGCATCCGCGTTCTGAAGCTCGGCTGCATCGCGCCGATCGAATCGCGACGGCTGCGCGAGTTCGCCGACGGCCTCGATGAGATCCTCGTCGTCGAGGACAAACGGGGCTTCATCGAGACCCAGGTGCGACAGACGCTGTACAACCTGCCCAACCGGCCGCTCGTGGGCGGCAAGGAGACGCCGGACGGCGAGGCGCTGTTCCCGATGCACGGTGAACTGGAGGGTCACCAGATGGCGCTGATCCTCGGCGCCTACCTGGAGCAGCGGCTGCCGGGCGCCGTACCGGCAGAGAACCTGCTTGGCCTGCGAACCGGCGCCGAATCCGCCGACCTGGCGACGTCCCTGCCGGCCGCCCTGCCGCGCACGCCCTACTTCTGCAGCGGCTGCCCCCACAACACGGCGACCCAGTTGCCCGAGGGCTCCGACTACGCCGGCGGCGGCATCGGCTGCCACGCGATGGCGATGTGGATGGACCGGGGAGTGAGTTGGCTGCCGCAGATGGGCGGCGAGGGCGCCTGCTGGATCGGGCTCGCGCCCTTCACCGAGCAGGAGCACGTCTTCCAGAACGTCGGCGACGGCACCTACGCCCACTCCGCCAGCAAGGCGATCGAGGCCTGCATCGCCGCCAACCTCCACATGACCTTCCGCATCCTCTACAACGCGGCGGTCGCGATGACCGGCGGCCAGGACGCGGTCGGACTGCTGAGTTCGACGGGCGTGGCGAAACAGCTCCAGATCCAGGGCATGAAGCGGGTCGTCCTCGTGACCGAAGACCTCGAGCGCTTCCCTCATCGCGACGACAACGGAATCGAGATCCGCCATCGCCGCGACTACGACGACGTGCTCAAGGAGCTCCGCGCGATCAAGGGTCCGACGGCCGTCGTCTACGACCAGCAGTGCGCCGCGGAGAAGCGCCGAGAGCGCAAGCGCGGCATCCAGGAGACGCCGAGCCAGCGGGTCTACATCAACCCGGCGGTCTGCGAGGGTTGCGGCGACTGCGCCGCGAAGTCGAACTGCCTGTCCGTCGCGCCGCTCGAGACGGAGTACGGGCGCAAGACCCAGATCCACCAGTCGTCCTGCAACCTGGACTACTCGTGCATCGAGGGCGACTGCCCCGCCTTCATGACGGTCGACCTGGGGGCGGCCACGAAGCCGGTGCGACGCGGAGCGGCCGCGCCGCTAGGTGAAGACGAAACGCCGGAGCCCGTCCGCCAACTGCCCGACGACGCCACCTTCCGAGCTCTGCTCGTGGGCATCGGCGGCACCGGCGTCGTGACCGTCGACGCGATCCTGGTCACCGCGGCGCTGCTCGAAGGCCGGTACGCGGTCCATCTCGACCAGACCGGCCTCGCCCAGAAGGGCGGCGCGGTGGTTTCGAACCTCCTGCTCAGCAGCAAGCCGATCGACCGGGCGAACAAGCTCGGCGAGAGCGAGGCCGACCTGGCCCTGTCGTTCGACCTGCTCGCCACGGTAGCCACGGACAACATCAAGCGGTTCTCGACGAAGACGACCGCCGTCGTCGCGAACACCGCCGGCATCAGCCCGGCGGCCGTGATCACCGACAGCGCCGCGCGCATGCCGCCGCTCGACGAACTGCGCAAACGACTCGCCCTGTTCACCGACAACGACCGGAGCTACTTCGTCGACGCGGAGGCCGCCACGGAACGGCTGCTCGGCAACAGCGTCACCGGCAACATCTTCCTGGTCGGCGCCGCCTACCAGCAGGGCCTGCTGCCGCTCCAGTCCCGCTTCATCGAGGAAGCGTTGCGGGCAAACGGCGTGGCGGTCGAGGACAACATCCAGGCCTTCCGCTACGGCCGGCTTTCCGTCGCGGACCCGCAGCGGTTCCGAAGCGCCGCCGGTCTCGAGCGCCCACCGGCACAGACCGCGGCGTCGGCCCAGGAAGCCGCCCGCGCCCGGATCGAGCGTTGGGCGCCGAAGTTCGGGACGGCACTCGCCCGCATGATCCAGGGCGCCCCCCGGGGAGGCGAGCTCGATCGGCTCCTGCCCGGTCGGATCGCCGACATGCTCCTCTACCAGGGCACGGGGATCGCCGAGCGCTACCTGAGGTTCGTCGACGAGATCGGGCAGGCCGAGGAAGCGAGTCTCCCCGGCCACACCAAAGTACGCGAAGAAGCCGCCCGCTACGGCTTCAAGCTGCTCGCGGTCAAGGACGAGTACGAGGTCGCGCGCCTGTGGCTTCAGGACCCGATCTGGGACCAGATCGCCAACGACTACGACGGTCCGGTCACTCGCCGGGTCCTCCTCCACCCGCCGACCCTGCGGCGCATGGGCTGGGGGCGGAAGATCAGGTTCGGCGCCTGGTCACGGCCGATTTTCCGGCTGCTCTACGGGGCGCGCCGGCTCCGCGGCACCGTCCTCGACATCTTCGGCGCCACCCGCCACCGCCGGCTGGAGCGCGCCCTGTTCGACTGGTACCGCGAGCTTCTGTACCGCGCGATCGACCGGCTCGACGCGGAGTCCGCCCCCCTGGTCGTCGAGGCGGCGAAACTGCCCGATTCCATCCGCGGCTACGAAGGCGTCAAGGAACGCACGATCGCCACCGCGAAGACGCGGGCGAAACAGCTTCTGGACCAGCTCGACGACCAGTCCCTCGGCTCCAGGGTCGCCTGACTGGGTGCGCCGGCCCTCATGGAAGGAGCCGATCCAGCACCGTCACGATCGTCGCGAAGCCGCCCATCGCCAGGATGATCCGCCAGGTCAGGGCCTCCTTGAGTTTCGCGAGATCTTCCTTCGTGGCGCCATGCCTCTCGATACTGCGAAGCCGTTCGTCGACTCGGGCTCGCCACGCCACCCAGTCGTCATTGATTGCCGGGGGATCGACGGTCGTCATTCCAACTCACTCCTGTTCAGGTCCAGAATCGTGGAGCCCCGACCAGCCGGCCCTCTCCCCCAGCTCGCTCCAGGTCAGTGTCTCGCATCGGGGGTCGCTCGCCCTCGATGCAGGGCCATTATCGCGACAATGCGCGCCGTTCCGCAAGCGACCCGGCTGGCCGCTTCGCGCCCTCAGCCGGCACGACGGACTGCTAGCATCCTCCGCCGTGACGAGCCACCGGATCGCTGCCGCCCTTTGCTTTCTTCCGGCTCTGCTGGCCGCCGTGGCCGTTTCGGCAGCCGCCCAATCCACGCCGCACCCGGTGCTGAGCGCGTTCATGCCGATCGACGAGTACATCCTCGAAATCGACGGCGAGGCCGATTCCGACGCCAGGCTCTACCTTTCCCAGCGAGCCGCGGCGATGCTGATCCTCAGCGACTCTCTCGGCGAGCCCGTCCTGCTGTGGGCGCGGAGCATGGCCGTCGATCGGCTCCAAGGCTCCGATCTCCTGGCTTCGGGCACTGGCTACGACATCGTCGCCGAACCGGCCAAGACCTACGTCGGCGACGCGACGCCGGACCAGGCCACGATCGACCTGCCGATCGAAGGTCGGACCGTTCGCATCCTCCCCCGGCCGCCCCTCCTGGGCGACCGCAGCCTCGGCGAACTGCTCGAGCACTCCCCCGGCTACCGCGCCGGCATGGACGTCTTCCAGCCGAACGCCGCGGCGATGACCGCGCTACGCGAAGCCGGACCGGCGCGCGTCCGCGTCTTCTTCGGCTCCTGGTGCGGCGTCTGCAAGCGGGTCCTGCCCAACCTGCTAGAGGTCAACGCCGGCCTCAAAGGCTCGAACATCGCCTTCGACTACTACGGCCTGGACTCTCCCCCGGCCGGCTGGGAAGACCCCGAGGTCAAGGGCAACGGTGTCACCGGCCTGCCGATGGCGATCATCTACCGTGACGGCGAGGAAGTCGGCCGCTTCGGCGGCGCGAACGACTTCGCTCAGCCGGCGCAGGTGCTGCAAAGCCTGCTTGCGGGCTCGCGATAGCCCGCAGACTACAGCCCGGCCTCCCGGCCGGTGACGACCACCGGGTCCTCCAGAGCACCTCTCGTGCTTGCGCTGACCTCCGCGCCCCATCTCCGGCCAGCCGCCCAGAACGACACCTCGTAGGCGCCGGGCGTCACGCAGCCGAGGCCAAGCCGTCCGGACTCGGAGAAGCGGACGGCATCGCCGGCGCCCGTCAGGTGGCTCGCGATCTCGGCGGCCGGCTCGGGTACGCGGCAACGAACGGCAGGTGAGCCGGATGGTCCACGATCACCGTCAGTCCGTGCAGCCGCAGCACGGCGTCCTCCAAGACGCCGTTGTCGCCCGTCTCGCTGCGCACCAGGAACGCGTCCACCGGCGACAGGCCGGCCCGGCTCGGCTGGAGCACCGTGACCGACGCGTCGGCGACCGGCTCGCCGTCCGCTCCGGGAATCCGCCCCGAACTCTGCAAACTCCTCTTCCTGCTGCTGCAGTGGGTCCGAATGCCGTGCGTCATCCCACCGAATGCCCTCTACATAGATCCGGTCACGCAGAGCGGCCACCTGGCTGATGCTGAATACCTCGTCTCCAGTCCGGACCATTTACCGGCGCCCGTCGCCCGACACACCTGTCGTCCTCTCCACGTCGCTCTCCCAAAGCACGCGAACCGGTCGCAGCTTTCGGTCCAGTTCAAGGAAGCGATCCTGATCCGGGTAACCGTCGGCCAGCACGTACCCTCGCCCCCACGGCTGAATGTCCGTGGGGGACACGAAGTTCAGCACCGGATCCGCGCTCTCCCGGCCGTTGACGATCCGCACGAGCCCCTCAGCCAGGTCGTAGACGAGCAAGCGGGCCTGGGGCGGATCCGACTGTTCGTCGTCCATCCACGCGCCCCGGAGAAGCCCGAGCACCGGCAATTCCGCGGTCTCCAGCGGGCGCCAGGCGGCTTCGGGTGTGCGGACCGCCGAACAGCCACCGAGGCTCAGTGTGCTGAGCACGGTCGCAGCGAACAGCGGAGTTGGAGCCAGGAATCGTTCGGCCCAGTCGCCAGGGACTCGTGCGCGCCGCTTCGCGGCGGCGCGCTTGATGCCGGCGGGGACGCCGGCGCACCCAGTCCGCGCGCGGCGTCGCGGAGTGTTGCACTGGGCGGCGACCCGCAACGTCTCCTCGCGACGATGGCCGCGCCGACGGTCGGCGCGGATGGGGCGTTTCGGCCACCGCATACAAACTGACCTCCCGTTGGCTGTTACAAGGCTCACTCCAGCGCCAACGCCACCAGGGCCGGACTTTGTTCCCCACGGCCGGTACCCACGGTGAACGCCACGTACTGCCGTCCTTCGTGGAGATAGGTCATCGGCGTGCCGTGCGGCGTCGGTTCCACCCGGTGCTCCCATAGCTTCGCGCCGTCGCGCTTGGCGTAGGCGCGGATGTGGCCGGCGTCGCCCATGAAGGTCATCCGGCTCGGGTCGTAGTCGGCCTGGATGATGAAGATCAGTTCCTTCGTCAGCACCAGGCCCCCGTTCGAGAGGATGCCGTGGGAATCACTGCCCAGGTCGGGCAGATCGAGGTGGGCGATCTCGGGATGGTCCTTCGGGCCCGGGCCGTGGGCGACCTGCCAGAGGTGCTCACCGGTGTTCAGGTCGATCGCGGTGATCCGGCTGTAGGGCGGCTTGACCAGGGGAAGACCGCGCGGCCCAGCCACGATGCCGAGAGCGTCGACGTAAGGTCGAGCGAGATCAGGCGCCGGTGGTGGGCCGCGTAGATCAGCCGTTCGACGGGTTCACCGTCGACTTCTCCGCTCCAGTACTCGAGTCCGCGCTGCTGGAAGCCGGCGTTGGCCGGACGGCCGGCGTCGTAGCTCCTCGGGTCGTACACCCAGCGCGTTTCGCCCGTGGCCGGGTCGAGCGCGGCCACCTGACTGAGCGAGGTCGTGATGTAGAGCGTGCCGTCGATGTAGAGCGGCGTGCTCTTGTACATCCCGCCGCGGTACTCCGTGTCGGCCTCGGTTTCTACTGAGGCCCAGCGCCACACTTCGCGCAGTTGGTCGACGTTCGCGGGGTTGATCTGGTCGAGCGGCGAGTACTTCGTCGACGCGCGGTCGGCGGCGTAGTGGCGCCACTCGCCTGCCGGCGTCTGGACGGCTGCATCCGCGTCGCCAGTGTGGTCGCTGCCGCAGGCCATTGCATGGAGAGACAGGAGGAGCACCGCGGCGTGCGAGAACACGCGGAAGCCGGAAGCCGGCCAGAACCCGGGTGGCGCGATCCGCGCCACCCGCGAACCAATCCGTGCGCCCGTCAGCCGGGCGCACGGATGGCAGGCCGGCGCACCCAGTAGGGAGGCGTTGTTCGTGATCATCCGGCGAGTCTACGCGTCCATCTTGTACGCTAAGCGGCCATCAACAACACGGCGCAACAGGAGAAGAGCAATGGCGTGGGACTTCGAAACGGACCCTGAGTTTCAGGACAAGCTGGACTGGATGGACGAGTTCGTCCGGGACGAGATCGAGCCGTTGCGGTTCGTCCTCGGCAGCCCCTACGACCTCTCCTGCCCGAACCGCCAGAAGCTGATCCCGCCGCTCCAGGAAGAGGTCAAGAAACGACAGCTCTGGGCCTGCCACCTGGGACCCGACCTCGGCGGCCAGGGTTACGGCCAGGTCAAGCTGGCGCTGATGAACGAGATCCTCGGCCGATCGCCGCACGCGCCGATCGTCTTCGGCTGCCAGGCGCCGGACTCGGGCAACGCGGAGATCCTCGCCCACTACGGCACGGACGAGCAGAAGGCGCGCTTCCTGCAACCCCTGCTCGACAACCAGATCGTCTCCGCCTACTCGATGACCGAGCCGCACGGCGGCTCCGATCCGAAGGTGTTCAAGACGAGCGCCGTCCTCGACGGCGACGAGTGGGTGATCAACGGCGAGAAGTGGTTCTCCTCGAACGCACGCTACGCCTCCTTCCTGATCGTCATGGTGGTCACCGACCCGCAAGCGCCGCCCTACAACAAGATGTCCATGTTCCTGGTGCCGAAGGAGACGCCGGGCGTGAAAATCGTCCGCAACGTCGGCGTCGGCACGGGGACTGAGGAGGGCTCGCACGGCTACGTCCGCTACACGGACGTCCGGATCCCCAAGGACCACCTGCTGGGCCAGCGCGGCCAGGGCTTCGTCGTCGCCCAGACCCGCCTCGGCGGCGGCCGCATCCACCACGCGATGCGCACGATCGCCAAGGTGCGCACCGCCTTCGACCAGATGTGCGAGCGGGTGCTCTCCCGCGAGACCCAGGGCGAACTGCTGGCGCAGAAGCAGCTCGTGCAGGAGAAGATCGCCGACTCCTGGACCCAGATCGAGCAGTTCCGGCTCTTCGTGCTCCAGACCGCCTGGAAGATCGACAAGTACAAGGACTACCGGATGGTCCGCAAGGACATCTCGGCGGTCAAGACGGTCATGCCGAAGGTCTACCTCGACGTCTTCTCACGGGCGCTGATGATCCACGGCTCGCTCGGCGTCTCGAACGAGATGCCCTACTCCGCCGGCGTCATCGACTCGTTCCACATGGCCCTCGCCGACGGCCCGACCGAGGTCCACAAGGTCACGGTGGCGCGGCAACTCCTGCGCGAGTACGCGGGCACGGACGACCTGTTCCCGACCACCCACCTGCCGAAGCTGCGGCAGGCGGCGTACGACAAGTACGCCGGCGTGCTGGAGCAGGAAGTGGCGGCGCTGTAAGACAGACAGGGTCGCCGCTTCGCGGCGCGTCGTCTTCCAGAAGCCGGCCAGAGGGCCGGCGCACCCAGTGGCGGCGCTGTAGGCCGCAGCTACGCGTGCGCCATGGCCGTGGCGCGGACGCCAAGGCCGGCAACGACCGCGAACAGCAGCGCGAAGACCAGGTTCGCGATGCCGCCGGTTTCGCCCATCAGGCCCATCACCGCGAGAACGAGCAGCGCCACCGCGGTCAGAATCGAGAAGACGTTGCCCATCTTCTGGGCATCTTCCTCGCTGCCCCCCATGCAGCCGATGCGGACCAGGAAAAAGGTCAGCACGGCGAAGAAGGCAAGCAGGTTCCACCAGGAGCCGGCGGCGGCGTCGACCATGGCCTGACTGGCCCACCAACCGGCGCCGAGAAGGTACGCGATTGCAAACAGGAAGTTCTTCAACATGGCGAACGGGAATCTAGCCGACCGGCCCCGGATCGGCAAGCCCGGCGGGTCTCCCCAAGCGCCGGGACCGCCCGATCGAGTAGCGGAACACGCAAGTTCTCACCGAACCTTCACACGCCAGCGTGCTAACGTCTCGCCTTCACCGAATCGTCACTCCCCGGGCCCCGGCCCGGTCTTCCGACGGAGGCACCCGACATGCTCCCCGATCTCGCCAAGAACCGTTCGATCCTCGTCGTGGCGGCAGCCGCGCTGCTGCTTCTCTTCGCCGGCTGCGCCGCGGAATCCGGCGAGGACCACGCGGACCACGACCACGCGGAAGGTGACATGGATCACGCCGAAGAAGCGGCCGATGACGGTGCCCCGCGCGTGTACTTCGACGGCTTGGAGAACCACGACACGATCCCCAGCCTGATCAACCTGCAGTTCGCGGCCGAGAACTTCGTCATCGAACCGGTAGGCGACGGCGCGATCAACGAGGGCGCCGGCCACTACCACATCGCGATCGACGGCGAGTGCCTGGAACCGGGCATCGTGATCCCGACCGCCGACCCGTGGATCCACTTCGGTGACGGCTCGGACTCGATCGAACTCGAGCTGGGCCCCGGCGAGCACTACCTCTGCCTGCAGATCGGCGATGGCGAGCACCGCACGCTCGACGAGCCCGGTCTTTCGCAGTACATCATGGTGCACGTCGAAGAAGAGGCGGCCGAGTAGCCCGTTACTCGAAGAAGAACGGGCTCGTCCAGGCCGCGCCGCCGTCAGTCTGGACGACGCGGAGGTAGAGGTAACCGCCGGACCGGAAGGCGGGCAGCGTGACCGTCAGGCTGCACTCGCGCTCCCGTTCCGGGCACAGGGCTTCGCCCGCGATCGCGCCGGCGCCGGTCGCACTTTGGCGGCTGATCACGTCGATCCGGGCAATCTCGGCCGGCGCCACCGCCCGCACGACGAGCGTCCCTTCCGGCACGCCGGCAATCGGCCCCACTTCACCGGCGGCTGCCGCGGCGGCCGGAATGTCGGCGCCGATCGGCCAGCCGGCGTAGCTCGCGCGGACCACGATCCGCGGTCCGTTCGTCGCGTAGGTTCGGCGAGCCCGCAGCGCCTCGTAGATCCCTTCCCGCGTCGCGTCGTCGGCGAGGATCGCCGCCACCCCGCCGCTGGGAGACGCGAGGCGCCCGAGACCGGGATGGCCGTCATGGCCGTCGCTCGAGCCGACGAATCCCAGCCGGTAGCCACGGTCGAGCGCGTCACGCACGTAGTTGCCCTCAACAGCGCCCCGGACCACCACGCCGGGTGAGTCCGCCGACTCGCTCGAGCCGTGGACCGAGACGATCTCGGTGACCGGCTCCAGTCCGGGCGGAGGCTCCCGCGACCAGTCCGTGGGGATCGGATCGCCGGCCGAATGGTGGGCGAAAGTCAGTGCGCGAACCCCGTCAAGCCCCGCCCACAGCTCGTGCGCCTCGTCGTGACTCTCGTCGATCGAACTCAAGAGCAGACCGGCCGCCGCCTCGGCGGTGGGCTCGAAGAAGACGACGTGCCGGTGACCCTCGACCCAGTTCGTCCACTCGTATCCCGCAAGCGCCACGAAGCGGCCGGGATCGTGCAGGCGGTCGACGGCATCCAGCGTCCGCCGCCAGATCGCCGGGTCGCGGTCCATGAAGCGCATGCCCCAGTGGTCGTGGTCGGTCACCGCCGCCGCGTCCAGGGCCGCGATCTCGCGGGCGTACCGCAGGAGGTCGTCCGGGGTCGCCGAGCCGTCGGAGAGGCCGGAGTGATTCTGGAGGTCGGCCCACAGAATGCGCCGGCCGGCCGGTGAGACGAGGAGCGGAGTGCTCTCGGCTTCGAAGCCGGCGCCCGCCGAGCCGCCGTCTGCTCTACCCACCACGCGCACCACGCCGCCCAGTTCGGCGGCGAGCCGGAGCGGGACGACGAGGCGGCCGCGGTCCTCCTCCGCCAACGCCAGGGACACGACCTTCCGGGTAGCGCCGTCCCCGCCCGGTCTGTCGCGGCCGTCAGCCACCGCGACGCCCGCAGGCAGCCGCAGTTCGAGCGTGCCGCGAAACTCGGGCCAGCCGTTGCCGGCCGCGTCGACCAGGGCCGCGACCAGGTCGACCGACTCCCCTGGTCGCGCCGTCGACGGCAGGTGCAGCAGCAGGCGCGACGCCGGCCCCGGCAGCACGTCGACCGCGGGGGACTCCGAGATCAGCTCTCGCACGCCATCGCCGTCGCCGTCGACGGCCACCCAGAACCGGGAGTCCCGCTCCGCATACCGGTCCGCCAACGCGCCCGCGGGCCCGGCGCCGTAGGTGATCTCGATCAGCTCCCCTTCTTCCAACGCCCGGCCGCGGACATGGATGGCCAGCAACTGTTGATCGAGCGTCTCGGCCGACAGATCGACACCTCCGGCGTCCGTTGCGATCGTCGTGTAGCCCAAGGCCGCTTCGCGCTCCGTCTGCGGTGTGCTCCAACCCCAGAACGGCGATACCTGGAGGTAGACCGCACCGCCAACCGCTACGCCAAGCGGCCCCGCCCGATACACGATGCGCCACGTCCCCGGCCGGCCCGCGACCGCTGGTCCGCTGATCTCCTCGACGGAAGCAGTGCCGCCGCCGTCCGACTCCGCGCGAGGCCTCGAGAGATCGGCACGGAGCTCTTCGACGATCTCGACCCGCGGCGACCGGTCAGGCCAGTCACCGCCCGAGGCTTCATCCGGCGCCGGCCCACACGCCGCAACCGCCAGAATCGGGGCCATGGCGAATCCGAGAGCGCGCACCCGGGAGATCCTCTCACGACCGCGAGAACGGCTGTAGTCTGGCCAACGCCCAATGCCCTTCAAGATCGCCTTCATCGGCACCCACGGCGTCGGCAAGACGACCCTCGCCTACGGTCTGGCCGCGCGCCTGAAACGCCGGGACATCAACCTCGATGTCGTCGTCGAAGTGGCGCGCCGCTGCCCGCTGCCGCTCAACGAGCGGACGACCCTGGAGGCGCAGTCGTGGATCCTGCACTCCCAGATCGCGGACGAACTCGTGGCGGAAGCGCGCGCGCCGGTCGTGATCTGCGACCGCAGCGTGCTCGACAACTACGTCTACCTGCTGTTCGCCCGCGGCCGCCAACCGCCGCTCGAACCGCTGATCGAGTCCTGGTGCGAGACCTACGGCCTGTTGGTCTACGTACCCATCCTGCACGGCAGCGAGGCTCAGGCGGACGGCATCCGCGCTACCGACCCCGCCTTCCGTCAGCAGATCGACGACCGACTCCGGAACGAACTGGAGGATCGAAGGATCCCGGTTCTGGCCCTGCACCCCGAACAACGTGCCAAGTGGCTGGACACAGCGGAAGAGGCCGTGGCGAACGAGCTCCGCATACCCCAACTCGATCTGCTGTGAAGTGCCGGCGGCGCGCGTATACTCACGCCCCGAAAACGCTCGACAGCGAACACCGATACGCATTGACGAACGTGACCGCGGCCCCTCAGGCGAGCCGCAGGTCGACGAGCCCGAGAGGAGCCGCCATGTCCCGTCCCTACCTTCGCACCGAACTCTGCGACATGCTGGGTATCGAGTATCCCGTCTTTTCCGCCGGCATGGGCCCGGTGGCGGGCGGCGCCGAACCCGTCGCCAAGGCCGAACTCGTGGCAGCCGTTTCCGAGGCTGGCGGTCTGGGCGTGATCGGAGGCGTTGCCTACAGCCCCGAAGACCTGCGGGCCGAAATCAACAAGGTGCGCGCGAAGACGGACAAGCCGTTCGGGGTCGACCTGCTGCTGGCTTCAAACTTCCTTGAGAAGGCAGGCACCGGACCGACCTCGGCGACGGTGCCGACCCGCGACCTGGTGCCGGCGGAAACACGCGACGCGCTCAGGAAGATGGCCGAGCACCTGGGTATCGAGTGGATCGAGGCGCCTCCCCCGGAGCCGAGTTGGCCGGTTCCCGAGGGCAAGAGCTACGCCGGCGCCCAGATGGAAGTCCTGCTGGAGGAGAAAGTGCCCGTGTTCGCCTCCGGTCTCGGTTCCCCGGCGCCCTTCTCGAGAGCGCTGAAGGACGCCGGCATCAAGATCGTCTCCCTGGTCGGTAACGCCCGCGCCGCGCGTCGCGTGGCCGACGGCGGCGCCGACATCGTGGTCGCCCAGGGCACCGAGGCGGGCGGTCACACCGGCAAGATCGGCACCCTGGCGCTTCTGCCCCAGGTCATGGACGCGGTGGCGCCGCTGCCCGTCGTCGCGGCGGGCGGCGTCGCGGACGGCCGCGGACTGGCGGCGGTCATCGCCGCCGGCGCGATCGGCGGCTGGTGCGGCACCGCCTTCCTGGTCTCCGACGAGGCGAACCAGCCCGCACTGCAGAAGGAACGCATCATCGATGCGTCCACCGAAGACACGGTCGTGACCAGGCTCTACAGCGGCAAGACGATGCGCAACATCACGAACCCGCTGATCGAGTCCTGGGAGCAGAGCGGCATCCGGGCCCTCCCGATGGGGCTCCAGGGCGTTCTCACGCGCGACCTGCTCCACTCCATCCGCACCGCCGGCAGGGACGACCTGCTGATGAACGCCGCCGGGCAGACGTCGGGCATGCTGACGAAGACCCGGCCGGCGAGCGAGATCCTCCACGAGATGGTCGCGGACGCCTCGCACCTCCTGGGTGCGCGGCTCTCCGAGCGGGTCCGGCTCCAGGTCGCCGTCTGACTACCAGGTCCGCGCGTCGGGCTCGATCGCCTCGAGGTCGAAGCAGTAGGTCCCCGCCTGATGCCGCCAGAATCGCTCCCGGTACGGGTACGTCCGCAGTGACGCCTGGTCCGTGGGCGCTTCGAGGCTGAAGGTCGCACAGAGTTCGTACGCCTTCTCTCCCGTGGTCCGGAAGGCGTAGGGCTCCCGAGTCTCCGGATCGACGATCGACACGATGTCGATGTCGCGTTCGCTGCTGAGCGCTTCCAGACTCGCGGGCAGGGAACCGCTCCTCTCCCAGTAGATGTCCACGCCCCGGACGATGTCCCGCAGGTTCCCCACCCGGGCCACATCGAGTCCCCGTTCGCGCGCCGTTCCGGGCGAACCGACGACCACCAGTCCCAGAACCACCGCGACGACGACGGAGACCGCGGATGCTCCGGCGAAGATCGCGGGCAACCGGGGCGCCTGACCGCCTTCGGCCGTCTCGACGTCATCCTGGCGCAGGTCCCAGAAGTAGTAGCCGAAGACGCTGCCCGCGATGGCGGCAACGACCGCCACCTTCAGGAGGAACCGCACGGCCAGCTCGCCGCCAAGGCCGAAGAAGACCAGGGCGATCAGGTCCCCGGCCAGAACGCCCGCCGCGACGAACAGGGTCAGGTACGTGAGCCACTTCCTGATCCGCGACGAGCGGAGTTCCGGATCGCCGCGCAGCGCGCGCCGAACCCGCCGCTGGATCAGCAGGAAGGCCGGGAAGGAGATGACGAGATACGCCAGGCCCCAGCGCAGCATCTCGGCGGAAGCCGCGGCCGGAGGCATGAAGGCCACATCGGCGAAGGCCCGGTTGATCAGCACGAACATCACGTTGCCGAAGCTGATCGCCGCCGTGTAGAGAGCGGCGAAGAGAATCAGGTAGAGAAAGGCCTCACGTGCGCCCAGGTACGGCCGGGGCCGCGGGATCGGCGCCACGAAGTCGCTGTCGACCCAGGCGGCGAGGGCCTTGTCGATGTCCGCCGGTCGCCAACTCGCGTCGGCCAGTGCTTCCCTGATCTCGTCGTGGCTGGCGCCCCGCACCAGGGCTTCTCGAACGAAACGGCTCAGTTCTTCATTCACGGTGGTTCCTCCGCGTTGTTGACAACGTCAACATACACCTGCACTCCTTCGCTTGTCAACCGACGAGCGCCAGCCCGGCCTGTCGCACCCCAGGTCACGCCCGCCAGCGCTGAGCGGGCTAGTATCCGCGCCATGACTTCGACAGCCCTCCTCGACGCCCTCCGTTCGCTCGACACTCCCACCGTCTGCAACGCGCTGGAGGTCGTGGCGCCCAAGCGCCGCGGCCACGGCTACACGGTGGACCCCCTGGTCTGCGCCAAGCCCGAGCTGCCGCCCATCGTCGGCTTTGCACGGACCGCGCGCATCCGTGCGCAGCACCCGAACACGGCGGATCCGAAGCTGGCCCGCCGCACGTCCGTCGGTTACTACGAGTACCTGGCTTCGGGCGAAGGCCCCACGATCACAGTGATCCAGGACCTCGACGACCACGCCCGCGGCTACGGGGCTTTCTGGGGCGAGGTGAACTCGAACATCCACCGCGGGCTGGGCTGTCTCGGCGTGATCACGGACGGCAGCATCCGCGACCTCGACGACGTCGCTGAAGGATTCCAGTTGCTCGCCGGCCGCATCGGACCGTCACACGCCCACGTCCACGTGGTGGACTACGGCGAGCCGGTGACCGTCGCCGGCATGGCCGTCGCGGACGGCGACCTGATCCACGCCGACCAGCACGGCGCCGTCGTGATCCCCGCCGACGTCGCAGACCAGGTCGAGGCGGCCGCCGATCTGATCGCCCGGCGCGAACGGGTGATCATCGACGCCGCCAAGGCGCCGGACTTCAACTTCGAGAAACTGAAGACAGCCTGGGGCGAGGCGGCGGAGATCCACTGAGCCACGGCCAGGATCAGCGCTTCCCCGCGACCCGAAGCGCAACCACCCGATCCCTCGGCCAACGGAGGGTGGTTCCCCGACACGAGGGCAGCGCCGTTGATCCTGTCGTTCTCTTGATCTAAACTGAGTTACGCAGTGCTCCGAGCCATTCTCACTGACACGGCCGCACTTCGTCCATTTCGGCTGGGGGGCCTGTCCCCGCTTTCCCGACATGGAACTGCCCGCCCGCGTCGCGCTCTGCTCCCGGCTCTGTTCGGCTTGGCGTCGCTTGCCTTCGCCCACGGCGCCGCCGCGCAGGTACTCGTCAGCAACCTCGGTCAGCCCAACGTCGGTTGGGGAGCCCTGGACGCTGACTGGGCGCAGGGCTTCGTTACGGGAACCAGAGGTCGCTGCTACCGCGTGGACAGCGTCGACGTGGAGTTCGCGTTCTACATACCGTCTCTTCCTCTTTCGAACGTCCTGGATGTAGCAATCTACGGGCTCCCAACCGACCCCACCACCAAGGTCGGCGACCTGACAGTCAGCACGAGCGTCGCACCGTTCACGACAAACACCGTGATCAACTTCCCCGCGCCGGATGGCGGCCTCATGTTGAACGAGGACACCAGGTACTTCGTGGTGCTCGACCTCAAGGCCAGAGAGTTCCAGACACACGGACTTCGCCTGACCGGCTCGCGTCTCGAGGACACCTTCGGCGGTTCCGAACCGAACGATTGGACGATCACCGACTACTACGCCTTTACATACAGGTACGACGACCCGTACGCTCCCGGGTATTGGCAACTCGGGGACAATGCCTTCCTGAAGATCGCGGTCAACGGCCAGATACCCTCGGGGCCGGGCAGCCGCCCGGTGTTCGCGGACGCCGCGACAATGCGCAGCGTCGCGGAAAATACGGTGCCCGGCAGCAACGTCGGAGCGCCCATCGCCGCCACGGACGATGACGGCGACACCCTGACCTACTACATTACAGGGCAGGACGCGGCCTCGTTTACCTTCGACACCGCGACCGGGCAGATCGGCACGCTGGCGCCACTTGATTTCGAAACGAAATCCTCCTACGTAGTGGAGGTCACGACCAACGACGGCGGCTGCGTCAAAGTGACCACTCCGGTGTCAATCAGCGTCACGGACCAGGGACCGCCCCGCCGTCCCAAAGTGACGGGGGCGTCGGCGGGCTCGGCCACCAGCCTGAACGTGAGTTGGAACTCGCCCTCTAGCGAGCAGCCGATCCTCAGCTACGACCTCCGCTACGTGAACAAGTCCGCGCAACGAGGCACCTTCATGGCGGGCCCGCAGAACGTGGTCGGGACCTCGGCCTCGATCACGGGCCTCGAGCCCGATACGCTGTATCATGTCTCGGTACGCGCCACCAGCATCGAAGGCGACGGCGCCTGGTCCGCGGAAACTTTCATCGGCAGAACGAACCCCCGCGGGCCAAACAACGCCCCGTTGTTCAACGACGCCACGCCGTCCCGCGGCGTCGCGGAGAACACGGCGCCCGGCAGCAACGTTGGAGCGGCCATCGTCGCCACGGACGATGACGGCGACACTCTGACCTAC
>LXNI01000711.1_pt1 | contig 36112 bp, 29 predicted proteins | sample 809091 | NCBI WGS metagenome assembly LXNI01 (sample SAMN04870527, study PRJNA318959) | sponge metagenome | biome: 01000161; feature: marine sponge reef; material: water | host: Sarcotragus foetidus | place: Greece: Milos, Mediterranean Sea | collected 2013-05-29 | depth 5-7 m
TCCGCACCACCCCGCTCAAGAGTTCCTAAGGCCAGGTGCTGCCACTGCGCGCGCGTGAAGAAGGAGGACACCACGACGGGGCACAGGGTCCCGGTGGATCAACATCCCGAGGGATGGGACAAGGGAGATCGTCATGATCGACACTGCAAGCGCTACAGCTTCTTCAACTGCTACGGTCTGCGACAGCATGGCTCTCTTCGGCGCAGCACCCGCGAAAGGCGAGCTCGACAGCCGCGTCGTCTGGGACGAGGACGACGCCACCCAGGCACTGAGCGAGGCCATCCACGTCATCGTGGACGGCGTCACCGTCGACGGCACGCAGATGGCCGACGAGCGCGAGCCCCTCATGTGGGGCCTGACCAACATGCTGCACTCCCAGGTGCAGAGGCTCGACCGCGCCGTCGACCGCATCGTGCCCGAGATGAAGGACCTCGAGACCGCGCAGGACGGCAGTGAGGTGAAGGCGCACGAGCTGGAGACCCTCACTGACCGGGCACAGAGCCTCGGCGACCGGCGCGACGCCTTCGAGAAGATGCGCGACATCGCTGCCGATGCCTACCGTGCGGAGACCGGCGACACCTGGCGCCCGAGGCACGGCTCGCACACCAGTCGGACGGGCACGCTGACCTCGGCAGCCATCGACGCCCGCGACTTCCGCAGAGCCCGCAAGGAGCGCGAGACCCGCGCGCACCTGCCGGACGGCACCCTGGTCGCGATCACCGGCGGCAAGACCGTCACCGATGCCGGCGCCATCTGGGCCACGCTCGACCGCACCCGCGCCAAGTACGCGAACATGGTGCTGGTGCACGGCGGCGGCCCCGGCGTCGAGAAGATCGCGGCGAGCTGGGCCGAAGCCCGAGGCGTCGACCAGATCGTCTGCCGCCCGGACTGGAACGCCCACGGCAAGGCCGCGCCCTTCAGGCGCAACGACGACCTTCTCAACCTGCTGCCCAAGGGTGTGATCGCGTTCCCCGGCAGCGGGATCACCGGCAACATGATCGACAAGGCGAAGCGTCTGGGCATTCCCGTAATGATCATCTGATCGGCGACTGCGAGAGAAACAGCGGTCGGTGCCTCACGGCACCGGCCGCTTTTCTCGTGCTGCACCCCGGCCCTCATGTGCGAGCACCACTGCGCCCGGCCGCCAGCACCAGCATCCATACCGGCGCGCATCGCGGCGGCGCGCTTCGCGCGACCGCCGCTCGCGCTCGAAGCCGTGAGCGTCCCTGCTACGGCTTCGCCATCGCGTCTGCCTCGGTGCTCCGCACCGTTGACGGACGCTCGCCTCGCAGCGCCATGATCGTCGTGAGTTCGTCCGCGAGACCTGGCCCACGGTCGAGCTTCACGCCGCAGTGGTCGCGCGCTGCTCAGGCGTGCGCATCGACTGCGCATCGACTGCACGCCCGCGCTCGTCACGATGATGATGATCATGGCGATGGCGATCATGCGCTGACAAGTACGACTGCCCACGCCGTGAGGCATTTCACTTCCCCCCGATGAACTGCGCGCCCCATGCGCGTGCTCGGCGTCAGCGCCGTCGCCGATGGCGACGAGCGCTGCGACGCCTTGCCCGACTCCGGTGACACCGCGCCTGAACGGCTCGGCGTCGCCGCGCCCGACAGTGATGACGACGATGGCGATCGGTCAACTGCACTGACCATGATCGCGAGCCTCTGCACTTCGTCCCGGTTGCCGTTCGGCCAACCGTCGCCTGCTCGCCGCGGTCGCACGACCGCCTGCCGCAGACAGGCGCTCCCACCTCGTTTACGAGGTTGGGCCCTGACCGCTCTTCTCGCCCCCCTCAAGTCCCGGCTCTACGGCGGAGCCGCTTTCAATCTCACACCCGACGCACCTGTGGTGCATGAGCTATTTGGGGGGTCAGGAGTGCGCAGGGCTACGCCAGAGGCGCAAATTCTACGCTGGAGTTTGATGGGAACATGTCCCTGTTTCGGGTGACGGCGCAAGTCTCTGTAAGGGCGCACATTTCTCTCGACGTGCCCAATCTGCGTCGCATAGCCTTGATGCTACCGGCCGCGCGCATTGCGATGAATGTCACGGCGCATTCGCTCGAAATTCGTCTCGGCCGGCGTGTCATGCGCATCGGCCAGCGCCATAATGGACCCGCCCGGACATCCCGGCGAGTGACGAAGTCGGGTAGTTGACCCGATGCCGAAGCGGCTCGTGCCGTGCAACCAGGCAGATACCGAACCGGTTTTCGGCGAACGACGGAGGCAGTCGATGGCCAAGCCGCGCTTCCAGCGCTCGATCAGGTTCTCGAAATCGGAGTGGAATGCAGTGTGCGAGGCGGCAGAACGGCGGAACTTGAAGCCGGCGGAGTTCGTTCGGGAGGCCGCTGCCGGCGTCGCCGCACGAGAAGTCGACCTCGACGACGGCAAGTTGTCGCCCGCGTTGATCGAAATGATCGAGCGGACGTTTCGGGGCGTGCACCTTCTCGCCTACCTGAAGCACCAGGAACTTGCCGCGCTGGGCAGGCAAGAGGACTTCCGGCGCGCGACAGAGGCCGGCCGGATCGCGCAGGCGGAGACGCTGAACTGGGAGGAACACGACGAAGAGGTATGAGGCAGCGCCCCTCCGCCGATGCACGACGTCGACTTCACCCTGATGTTCTCGCCTTTGTAGCGGGCGCGGTCGAGATGCTGCGCCTCGTGCACATCCCGGAGCCCGAGCGGCGGTTGAAGCAGTATCCGCACCAGCTCTCCGGCGGCATGCGCCAGCGGGTGATGATCGCGATGGCGCTCTCCTGCCAGCCGCGCCTGCTGATTGCCGACGAGCCCACCACGGCGCTCGACGTGACCATTCAGGCGCAGATTCTGGACCTCATGGCGGAGCTTCAGGACCGGCTCGGCACCGCCATCTCGGCGTCATCGCCGAGATGGCGGACCGGGTGGTGGTCATGTACGCCGGCAAGGTGGTGGAGCGCGCCCCGGTCACGGCGCTCTTCGACAAGCCCATGCATCCCTATACGCAGAGACTGCTACGCTCGCTGCCGAGGTTCTGCCGGCAGGCGGCGGCCGGAGGCAGGGACCGCCTCTCCGAAATGCCGGGCCTGATCCCCTCGATCCACGCCAAGCGCGAAGGTTGCATGTTTGGGCCCCGCTGCCCACTCGCCAGCGCGCACTGCCGTGAGGCCGAGCCCCCTCTTGTGGCGGTCGAGGGCGAGCACTGGGCCGCATGCTGGGAGGCCACGCCGTGACAGCCGGCGCCGAGCCGCTGCTGGAGGCGCAGGCGTTGGTCAAGCATTTTCCGGTGCGGGGCGAGTTCAACTTCCGCGCACCGCCGGTGGTCCGGGCGGTTGATGGTATCTCCTTCGCGATCGCACCGGGCGAGACGCTGGGCCTCGTCGGCGAGTCCGGCTGCGGCAAGTCGACCGTCGGCCGCCTCGTCGTGCGCCTGCTCGTGCCGACGGCGGGGACCATCCGCGTGGAGGGCCGCGACATCGCGGGTCTCAAGCGGCACGAGATCAAGCCATTCCGCCGCGAAATCCAGATGATCTTCCAGGACCCCTATTCCTCGCTGAATCCACGCATGCTGGCGGGCACGATGGTGGCGGAGCCCCTTGTGATTCACGGGCTCGCGGCGTCCCGCACCGAACGGCGGGAGCGGGTGGCGGCCCTCTTCGAGCAGGTGGGGCTGCGCCCTGAGCACATGCGTCGCTACCCGCACGAGTTCTCGGGCGGCCAGCGCCAGCGCCTCAGCATCGCCCGCGCGCTGGCATTGGACCCGCGGCTGATCGTCGCCGATGAGCCGGTTTCCGCGCTCGACGTGTCCATTCAGGCGCAGGTCCTGAATCTGCTGGGCGACCTCCAGGCGTCGTTGGGCCTCGCCTATCTCTTCGTCTCCCACGACATCGCGGTCGTGGGAAACATCAGCTAGCGCATTGCGGTGATGTATCTCGGCAAGCTGGTGGAACTGGCCGACAAGGAAAGTGTGCTTTCGCGACCGCAGCATCCCTACACCCAGGCGCTGATGCGATCGGTGCCGATCCCCGATCCCCACCTCAAGCGCGAACGGGGCAAGCCCACGGCAGGCGAGGTGCCGAGCCCGCTCAATCCGCCGCCGGGCTGTCGCTTCCATACCCGCTGCCCCATGGCCGAGGAGCGCTGCCGCGTCGAAGAGCCCCCATCCGCGAGATCGCCCCCGGCCATCACGCCGCCTGCCACTTGATCTGACGGTGAGGTACATTGTCCACGCGTACGGAGGTGCGACTGGCGCACCCTTTTCGAACATGAGCGCGGGCCGCCGCGGTGGGCGTCAGCGGATGAAGCCGAGGTCTTTCAGTTTCGCGAAGATGCGCTGCGCTGCGAGGGCCGGCGGAATTTCCGTCGTGTCGATCTCCATGTCGGGGTGCTCCGGCGTCTCGTAGGGATCGTCGATTCCCGTAAATCCCCGAACTAGCCCGGCGCGCGCTTTCGCATAGAGGCCCTTGCGGTCACGTGCTTCGCAGGTCGCCAGCGGGGTCGAAACATAGACCTCGACGAATCCGCCCGCCGCCTCGATGCCCTCGCGAAACTCGCGGCGGCTGGCCGCGTAGGGCGCAATCGGGGCACAGACCGCCACCCCTCCGTTACGCGCGATCTCCGCCGCGACAAAGCCGATGCGCCGCAGGTTGATCTCCCGGTGCTCGCGCGAGAAGCCTAGCTCGCCCGAGAGGTGCCTGCGCACGATGTCCCCGTCGAGCAGCGTCACCGGACGTTCATCGCTTTCGCGCAGCATCGCGACCAGGGCGTTGGCGAGAGTAGATTTGCCCGCGCCGGAAAGCCCTGTGAACAGCACGACGAAACCCTGGCGGTGGCGCGGCGGGCAGGCGCGGCGAAGTTCGGCCGCGACCTCGGGGAAGGTGTACCAATCCGGCATGTCGAGCCCGCGCGCGAGCCGGTGCCGCAGCTCCGCGTCGCTCAGCCTCAGCACCCGGTCCCCCTCCGAGAGGCGGTCCGCGGGCAGATGCCGGCCCCGGTTCTCGACGTAGACCACCTCTTGAGACGGCACCATGGCAATGTCGAGCTCCTCCTCGTGCTCGGCCATCAGTGCCTGGGCGTCATAAGATCCGTAGAACCGCTGGCCCTCGCTGTCCGTGCCCGGCCCGGCATGGTCCGGCCCGACGATGAAATGCGAGCAGCCGTGGTTCTTGCTGATGATCGCGTGCCACAGCGCCTCGCGCGGACCCGCCATGCGCATGGCGAGGTTGAGCAGGCTCAGGGTTGTGGCCCGCTCGGGAAAATGCGTCAGCACGCGCTGGTAGCAGCGCACCCTCGTGAAGCGGTCGAAATCCCCCGGCCGGGCCTCTCCCACCACGGGATGGAGCAGCAGGTTTGCCTCGCAGGCGCGCGCCGCCTGCAAGGTGAGCTCGACATGCACGCGGTGCATAGGGCTGCGGGTGTGGAAGGCAACCACACGCTCCCAACCGCGCTCGCGGAACCGCTCTCGAAGCCCGGCCGGAGACTCGCGCAACGCCCGGTAGTCGTAGTGGGGGACAGGCTCGATACCGGAGACACGACCGCTCACGTAGATCGGATGGGTCCGGTGCAGGAGGTGAAAAACGCCAGGATGCGTCTCGTCCCCGGTGCCGTAGAGGGCCTTGGCCTCCTCCGTCGGTTCCGGCCTCCAGGTCTCGGCGACCTCCAGGGCGGCGACAAGCAAGCCTTCCGCGTCCCGCAGCGCGACCGTATCCCCGGCCTCGAGACCGGCGGCGAACTCCTCGCTCACGTCGAGCGTCACCGGGATCGGCCAGAGCGCGCCCCCGGGCAGCCGCATGTCGCGCAGCACGCCCGCATACTCGGCCGGTCCCATGAATCCCTCGAGCGGTGAGAACGCGCCGTTCAACAGCAGCTCGACATCGCAGAGCTGGCGCGGCGTCAGGTCCCAGCTTTTCGCATCCCGCGCCCGGCGGCGTGCCGCGACGCGCCCGTCCCCGTCCAGATAGAGGCTCTTCAGCTCACCGCCGTGCGGCGCCTTCAACATGTCAGGTTCCGATCCTGCCGCCAGACGTTTGGCGCTTCCTGACCTGGTCACCAGCGCTGCGCACCCAAGGACCGCGCGCCCACCGCAACCTGCAAGGCGCAATGCCCCATCTTCCCCGCCTTTTGTGCTTTCCCTTGGCTGGGCTGCCCGCTTTCATGCCTGTCCCATGTCCTTGTCTACGGCGGAGCCGCTTCGGCTTTCAGAAATGAACCTTACGGTGCGAGAGTTTGGCGTCCTAATGCATGCCCATTTTTTGGCCGCCATGGCCGAGCAAATTACGACATATTTTCTGCAGGTGTCGACACACGTACAATGAAATCCCGAGAACGCGGTGTTGGATGGACTATGCGCTCTCTTAATATAATGAAACACTCCCATAGAATTTCGACATCTTGCAGTTCAATTTAAGAATGAAGTCCAGGCTATAAGTTCGTCTAACCACAACATCCGGTGGCTCCAATGGGGCCGACTCAACGTATGCGATACAAGAGATCAGTGGCCATGCCGCAAACGATAGCGTTCCATGTCCGTTTCGATCTGCGCCATTTTCACCTCCGGCGCATGGGCGACCGACTCGAACCTCCATGTCCCAACGCCGATCGCCAGCGCCCCATTAGCAAGTCCGGGAACAGGCGCGCGCTCTGCCGGCGCTCCGACGTGCGTTGCCGCTGCCGGATTCTCTACGGCCTCTACACGCTCAGCTGTCGTCTGGAACACTCCACGACTTGGTTTGTTTGCCGCATTGAAATGGCGTGAGCACCGCGGGTAGAGTCGCTCCGCGCAATAGTCGTGTTCGACACTCTGCGGCCGTCCTCAGGCCAATAGTTCGGCACGGCCTTTGGCGGCACGGCGGCCATGGGAGGAACCAGGACCATGGGGATTGTGACCGATGTCGTGCTGCCGGTTGCCCTAGCGTTCATCATGCTCGTTCTCGGGCTTGGGCTCACCTTGGGCGACTTCGCGCGGGTCGCGAAGCGGCCGCGCGACTTCCTCGTCGGCGCAGGCGCCCAGATCGTGCTTCTGCCCGTGGTGGCCTTCATCCTGGTCAGCATCTGGCCGCTTCCGCCTGAAATCGCCCTCGGCGTCATGATCATCGCTGCGGCGCCCGGCGGGGTGACTTCCAATCTGCTGACAGCGTTCGGCCGCGGCGACGTGGCGCTGTCGATTTCGCTGACCGCCGTGACCAGTCTGCTCAGCATGATCACGGTTCCCTTCATCGTCGTGTTTGCCCACGGCCAACTTGTGGGCGGCGACGCCGACGATATCTCCGTGGCCGAGACTGCGCTCGGTATTTTTGTGATCGTCACCCTGCCCGCGCTGATCGGCCTCGCGCTTCGTCGATGGGCCGAAGGCTTCGCGATCCGGGTACAGCCCGCCGCGCGTTGGGTCTCGACAGGGCTCTTCGTGCTGATCGTTGCCGCCGCCATCTACCAGGAGCGCGAAAACGCGCTCGAATACATGGGCCGGGCCGGACCCGTGACGGCCGTTCTGAACGTGGCGATGATGGGCCTTGGCTACCTGCTGGCGCGGTTTCTGGCGAGCGGCCCGCAGCAGCGCATCTCCATCGCCATCGAGTGCGGGCTGCAGAACGGCACTCTGGCGATTGCCGTGGCGACGCTGCTGTTCGGCGGGGGGCTCGTGGCCGTGCCCGCGGCCACCTACAGTCTGATCATGTTCGGGTCCGCGCTGATCTTCATCGCGGTGCTCAGGCGCACGTCCGCCCGGTGAGCGCCGATCCGACGGAGGCAGGAGCCATGAGAGCACGCACCATCGTCTGTGGCGCAGGGATCGCTGCGCTCTTCACCTGCGGCTTCGCCGCCGACACCCTTGCCGATCCTCATGGGCTCTGGCTGACCGAGGGCGGCAAGTCGCATGTCGAGCTTGGCCCCTGCAAGCGCGATGAGCAGCGGCTGTGCGGCAAGATCGTCTGGCTTCGCAAGCCTCGGAAAGACGTGAAGAACGATGACGAATCGCTGCGCGACCGCGACCTCGTGGGCATCGACGTGGTCTGGGATCTGAAGCACGAGGGAGAAGGAATGTGGGACGACGGAGAAATCTACAACCCGGAGGACGGGGAGACCTACGACTCCGAGATGGAAGTGATCGATGCCGACACGGTCGAGGTGAGCGGCTGTGTCTGGTTCATTTGCAAAACGCAGACCTGGAAGCGGGTGGAGCGGGAGGGAGGTTGATTGCTACGCCATGGCAATCGGCGGCCGCCTGTCGAGCGCGAAGTGCGGCGAGGCACGCGTCGACCGCCTTGTTGGCGGCCGCATCCTCAGCTCGCTCACGTGCCGAGTGCAGCGACCAGGCGCAATCCTGGAGCGTCTTCCGGAAGTCGTGTCGACGGCTGCAAGGAGTTCCGAGCCTGCGCCGTACGGCATCCTGACCGTGACTCAGCGCCGAGGACCGGTCCCCCCACCGCAGCGGACGCGCCGCGACGGCATTGCCCAATGCCGCGGACGCTCGCGCGGGTCGATCTGAGGCGTCCTGCTACCCTTGGCGCGGCGCTTCGATCCCGAGTTCGCGCCACAACCAGCTCGTGTCGTAAGGCCTGTGGCCCTGCTGCGCTGCGCGGCGATACTCGGTGTTTTCCAACTGCTTCAGCCAGTCGATCACTTTCTCGCGCCCTCTTCTCGTCTTCGCCGCTTGCCGCAGCGTCTTGCCCTCCACCGCGGGGTGCGGGTCGTCAAGGATGCGCCGGTAGTAGCCGTCGAGGCAGGAGTGGATCACCTGCACGGCCTCATCGGTCGGAACCTCGGGTTCGACGTCCGGCTGCCCCGCCAGTTCGTCCAGCGTCTTCTCCGGTTCCTGGTGCGAGATCAGCGGAGGCCCGACAAGATCGGCCAGACAGGATTCCAGGAGGTCTATTCCCCTCTCGGCTCGCTCACGCGAGTTGACGAACAGCGTCAGCGTCCCTGCTTCCATCTCCGCGTGGCCGAGCAACGTGTTGCCGATGACGCCCTCCGGTTCGGGAGCCTCGTCCCCTCTGCGGCGGAGTGCCATTCGGTGCAAGGGCGAGCCGGGGACGGACCATGTCCAGACGGGCTCATCCTCCTCGTCCCTCTCGAAGCACTCGATCCCGTCGAGCATAGTGGCGACTTCCGCCTCCTCACCCACGGTGGGGAAGCGCACCATGCAAGAGATGATCGGCTCGCCGTCGGTGTTGTGCAGCTCGGGCGACGGAGCCTGGGCCTGCAGAATGGTGTCGAGCAGCCAGACGTGTGTGAGCATCTGAGCGCCGGGTCCACCGCGGAGGATGACTTCCTGCACAGCGGACCCGACATCCGCGGACTTCTCGAGTTCTCTGCGGGCCTCCTCGGGAATATTGTGCTCCATCTCCTTCGCCATCTCGTCGAACATCGACAGGAATTGGAGCGACAACTCGTGGCGAAAGCGGAGAACGGCGCCCGTGACGTACATCGTTCCGTTCACCTCGACGATGCGCGCGGCCAGACGGTCCCACGGTGCCGCCGTCTTCGAGCCCAGCTTCTCGTGCACGGTGACGGCCTCGCCGCCCCGGACGAGGTCGCGGACCGTCAGGCTTCGCCCCGGATCGATGCCGACGACCTCGTATAGCGACACCATGGAATCCCTGAGCGATTCCAGATAGCGCCTGCCCGGTGCGGTTTCCCGCCAGCCGCGCCGCTTCAGGTAGTCGTCGACGACGTTGAGCTCGCCGTCCTCGCCGAAGCGGGCGGTGAAGAAATCCTCCAGGATGAAGACGCCCAGCATTTCGGCGGCGTCGCCGATCAGCTCTTCGAACTCGTCGTCGGATACATCGAGGATTTCGGCAACAGGTGCGGCGTGAGCCGTATAGATCTCCAGCTGCGGCTCCAACCACTCGTCCCGCGCCGACCATCTGACGAGGTTCTCGGTCGCCTTGTCGAAACGGGAGGTGCTCATGGCGGGAGGGTCCGATGGTCTCGTCCGGTGCGCCGACGCTTACGGTAGTCGCGATCACCGGAAGCTACAACGCGGGCTTCGAGCCTTGTTCGTTCAGCCTGACGACGGCCGGCTGACGCCGGAATTGATCGCGCTGATCGGGCGAGCCTTCCACGGCATGCACCTTCTCACGTACCTGAAGCGCGAGGAGTTGGCCGCGCGGGGCAAGGAAGTTGCCTTCAAGCGGGCTGCAAAGGCCGGCGAACTCGCGAAAGCGCAGACCTTCGGCCACGAAGATTCGACCGGCGAAGACCGATGGCGCCTCCGATTCTCGTCGAGGCCGGCTATGTTCGGCGCTTCGTTGACGGCATCGGTCCGCTGTCAGCGCACCGGACTTGCGATATTTGTTGCCGACCCAGCCCGCCTAGCGCCCTCGGGATTGCCAACCGGGCCGTGCGCGGCGATAAGGAAGCTCGTCCGCGATCACCGACCTTGCGCTTGAACATCGATGCCGTCAGCCAACAGGTGCCCGATCTTCAGCCTCACGGACAGCCGCCGGTTCGTGGCAAGTGCCTGGAGATGGTCCACCACTATGCACCGTCTGTATGAGGCCACCGGGCTGACTGCAAATGCGGTTGAGCAGAGCAGCAGCCTCTCATCGCTCCCAGTTCGCCGCCGCGGCGACGACGCAGACACATACCGCGGCCACCAATCATGCAGCGCTCCTGCCCTCCGTAAGGAACTTCGACCACCGTCACGGCAATCCGTCCCATGAGCCCGTCGGAGAGCGCGTCGCGCGAGACGCTGACCCGCCAGCAGCGCAACATGGCGTTGACCGAGCCCATCGCGCGGCTGTCGCGCGACCGGCGGTCGATCTTCCGGGACGACCCGGCGCTCGCCGAACGGCTCGACGTGCAGTACCTGGCGCTGAGCGCGATCGACTTCGTGATGGAGCGCTCGGCGATCGAGGCGGGCGCTTCACCAGACGATATCGTCGAGCACGTCGCCGGCGAGGCGGTGCGGATGAAGCCGGCGCTGACCGAGAAGCAGGGGCGCAGGGCCGGACAGGTGGTGCTGGACCACCTTTCCAATGCGCGCGAGGGCCACAGGACCTTCCGCGTGGAGTACTACGACGCGGACCGGGGCGGCTTTTCGTTCCAGGACTTCCGTCTTCTGGCGCTTTCTGCGGCCGACGACGGGTCTCCGCGCTACAAGCTCGCGCGGGGCGCGCAGACGCTGACGCTTGCGATGCTCGACATCGCACCGGAGTTTGCGCAGGAGGCCGAGGCGATCATGATCCGCAAGGCGGTGGAGCGGGGGCGTTTCGAGGACGCGCGCACGCTGGCGCGGCGCTCTCGGATGCGCTCGATCCACTACCGGCAGTTCATCGAGGACCGGCTGTTCCAGGTGCGGCGCGCCGCAGACCGCGTGAGGTGGAGCGAGGACGTGCTGCCGGAGCTGGATGAGGCCCGCGCGCACCTCGGTGAGCGGCGCAAGCACGAGGCCGCGATCGTGGATTCGATCCGCGAGCACATCGCGCACGCGGAGGGCGACACGCGCGATCACCTGGTGGAGCTCAAGACGACGATCGACGACTGTCAGCAGCGCCACGCGGCGCTGTTCGAGCGGGTGATGACGGCGTCGGAGGAGTTCCGGCAACTGCAGGTGAGCGCGTTTCGCGCGCGCCTCGTGCGTGACGTACCCGACCTCGAGGACCGCATCCTGCTTCCTCTGCTGTCCGTGCCGATGGGAACCGTGGCCGGCATGGGCGACGACATTGCCGCTTCCTTCGCCGCTCCGTCGCCGCCGCCGCTGCTCGATCTGGCGCTTCTGTTCGAGACCCTCACGCAGCCGAGGGTCCGGCGCGACCCCGCCGGCACGGAAGAGGAGCTCGATCTCGTGGCGATCGAGCGGGTTCCGCCCGAGTTCGACGCAGACGATATCCGCGAAGCTCAGGACTGGCTGGTGCGCACCATCGCGGCGCGGACGCGCCTGGACATGCGTTCGGCCATCGGATTTGCGGAAGATCAGGGCATGGCGGAGTCCAGGCTGCGCTGCGTGCTCTTCCTGATGCTGCGTTCGTGGTGCCCTGAGGACGATCCGCTGGGGGTGATCGCCTCCATCGACGGGGCGATCGCGCACGAGCGGGTGGCGGGCGACAACCTGGTACTTGTGAGGGATGCCGGACGATGGCGGGCCTGACCCACCTGAGCGAGGCCCAGAAGGCGGTCCTTCTCCTCAACAAGGGCCTCGCGCCGAGGGCTTCTGCGCTGCGGGGCGACACGGATTACCGCCAGCTGCTGGCGCACTGGCGTGCCGATCCCGAGTTCCGGACCCTGGTGCACGAGCTTGCGCCGATGCTCGGCCTCAGGGTGGTCGACGCTCTGGAGCATGCGATCGTGCTCGTGCCGCAGGGTCCGGAGAGCGTCTTCGCCGCGACACTGACGGACCTGCGCCGCGATCTCGGCGATATCCCGCGCGGCGCGCTCGCGCTCATCCACGTGGCGATCGCGGCGACCTTCTTTCCCACGGCGTCAGTGCTGACGGGGATGCAGGAGGACCGTGCGGAGGTGTCGGCGACGCCGGGGCGGATCGCGTCGCTGCTGCGCGAGCACTGCCGTCGTCTCGAAGAAGAAGCCATGGATCCCGACCTTGAGGAGGCGGGTCTGGTGGAGGCCTGGCGCGAGCTCGCCCGCCTTCCCGAGACCAGGCCCGACGGCAGCCAGCGCGCAGGCCTGGGCTCGCTCGCCGGCATGGTCAAGCTGGTGTTGAACCAGCTTCACGAGCACGGGATGGTGCAGACCCTGGAGACGGCGGACGGCGAGACGTACATGGCGACGCCGCGCTACCGGCTGCAGGTGCGGGAGCTTGCGGCCCACGAGCTTTTCGAGCGCTGCGCCGCGGTCCTGCCGGGTTTCCTGGACGCCGGGGACCGCTGAATGCGGTGCATCACGCGCATCCACCTCTCCGACTGCGGCTGGCACGAGGCGTACTATCCGGGCACGACCGTCCATCTTGCCGATCCGCGCACGGGCGAGCCCACGCACACGGTGTTCAGCCTGGAGAACACCGGAGGCAAGACGTCCTTCCTGTCCCTGGTGCTGAGCTGCTTCGACACCAGCGAGCGGCGCTTCCTGAAGACGCTGATCCGGCCGAACCAGAAGTTCGCCGACTATTTCGGGGAGGTGCCGGCCTTCATCCTGGTGGAGTGGGACCTCTCCGGCGGGCAGGCTGGCCTGCTGGAGGCGGAGCGCCTGGTCACCGGCCAGGTGGTGGTGCCGCGGGGCGAGGGCCGCCAGCGCGAGCTGGAGCGGCGATTCTTCACGTTCCGGAGCGTGCCGGGTCTCTCCTTCGACGACATCCCCGCGCCGGGACTCGAGGGGTTCGACGAGCACGGCCGGCTGCGGGGTCATCAGGACGTGCAGCGCTGGCTTCACGAGATGCGCTCGGGCCACCCCGGCAACTTCCAGGATTTCTTGAAGCAGTCGGACTGGAAGCGGAAGCTCGCCGAGGAGAAGATCGACACGGAGCTTCTGAGTGCCCAGGTGGAGTTCAACCGCAGCGAAGGAGGCATCGAGGACTTTCTGGATTTCCGGAGCGAGGCGCAATTCGTGCGGAAGTTCCTGGCGATGACGGTGCCGGACGGGGAGGCCGGCGCGGTGCGGGGACTGCTTGGCGAGCATGTGGCCAGGCTCTCGGACCTGCCCCGCCTTCAGCGCCGCCGAGACGCGATGCGCCGTCTGCAGGAGAAGTTTGCGCCCTTCGTGGAGATCGCCGCCGAGGCGAAGCACGCGCAGGAGGAGGTCTCGCGCCGGAGCGCTCGCGCGTCCTCTCTCAAGGCGGCATTGGACGAGCACGCGGAACGCGCCTCGCTTCTTGCGGAAGAGCTCGCCGGGGCTGCGGAAGAGCACGCGGCGGCTGCCGGCGAAGCGGAGGCGGCAGGCAGGAGCGCGAAGATCGAACTCGCATCTGCCGCGGTCGAAACGGCGCGGCGCCGGCACGAGGCTGCCGGGGCGGCGGCCGAGGCCCGCGAGGAAGACCGCGCACGGGCGCTTGGGCGCGACCGTCTTCTCCGGGCCGCGCTGTCGATGCGCGGCATCCTCGACGACCGGGAACGGAGCAGGGCGCTGCAGGAAGCCATCGACGCGGAGCACGCCGACCTGCAGCCGCGCCGGGATGCGCTCCGCAGGATCGGCGCCGACCTCGTCGCCACCCTGGGCGGACGCGCCGCAACGTTGCGGGAGCGCCAGCATGCCCTCTCGGCCGAAGCCCGGGAGCTCACGGCGGCGGCGCGCGCGGCCGACGCCGAGCGGGCAGCGGCATCGGAGACCGCCCAGGCGGAGCACCGTGAGGTTGCGCAGATCGAGGTCGACCTCGGCCATGCGCACGATTTCCGGGCCAGGCTGGAAGAGGAGGGGATACTCGAGCCCGGTGAGGACGCCGATGCGGCGGTGCGCCGCCATGCGGAGGCTGCGGAGACGGCGGAGGAAGAAGCCACCGGGTTTCGCGGCCGGGCCGATGAGGCGGATCTTGCTGCCGCGCGGCACCGCGAGCGCCAGGGCGATCTCAAGGCCGAGCGCTCGGGTCTCGAGAGCGAAGCGGCACAGTTGCGAACGGCTGCCAGAGAGGGCGATGAGAGGCGCCGAGGCCTGGCCTTCGATCCGACCCTGCTCGAGCTGAGCGGCGAGAGCGAGGTCGACCCGGACGCCGACGCCGCCGGAAGGCTGCTTGCGGACGCCAGGAGCGGCGGCGCGGCCAGGCTGCGTGCGGACGAGCGGCGGCAGGAGGTGCTCCAGGCCGACCGCGAGTCGCTGGAGGCCACGGGCCTCGCCTCGATCGACACGGACGTGCGCACCGTCGCCGAACGGCTCCGCGGCTCCGGCATCGCGGACGCCCAGCCCTATGCCGTCTATCTCTCCGACATCCTGCGCGCGCCGGGGGAGGTGCGCCGCTTCGCCGAGCATGACCCGGCCCGTTTCGCCGGCGTCGCCGTTCCCAACCGGAATGCGCTCGATGCAGCGCGCCTCGCGCTGGAGTCCGTCCCTCCGCTGAGCCGGCCGGTGACCGTCGCCATCGCCGGCGACACGCCGGGAGAGGAGGCGGATGACCGCTTCGTGCTCCCCGTGGATGAGCCTGCCGCCTACGACCGCGCGGCTGCCCGCGATTTGCACCGCCGGATCGAGAACGATCTGGCGGGCGTGTCGTCGTCGATCGACGCGCAGCAGACGCGCATCGAGCACCTGGAGTCCATCCTGCAGGAGCTCGGGGCGTGGCGGGAGCGCTTCGGCGGCGGCCGCCTCGACGGGATACGGAGGAATGTCGAGCGCAAGGAAACGCGCATTGCGGAGATCGTGGGCGAGATTGCGGCGTTGTCGGAGCGGATCGAGGCCGCCGGGCGCGACGCCCGGGACTGCCGCGGCCGGGCGGGCGAATGCGGCGGAGAGGCCCATGCGTGCGCCGAGCGAGCGCGCCGCGCCGGCGAGCACCACGCGCAATGGGGCTCGCGGGTCGACGCATGGCGCAAGGCGCACCTCGCCCACCGGCAGCGAGCGGCCTCGGCCGAGCGCCTCGTCCGGGAGAAGGAGGCGCAACGGGACGCCCACACGAGGGAGGCCAGTACCTGCGAGGCCGAGGCGGCGGCAGCCGCAAGCCTGGCCTCGGACATGGAGCGCGAGGCGGGCGGGGTCGCCTACGCGGGGCCCGGTGGGCGGACCGACGGCGATCTCGATGCCCTGCGCGGCGCGTACGAACGCGAGCTCGAGGCGCTCACGGCCCTGGAGCAGGAGCGGGTGGGTGAGCTGCGCGGTGAGCGCCGGGAGATCGAGCGGGGCCTGGCGGAGAAGGAGGACCGCTTCGCGGAGGCGTTCGGCGATCTGGAACGCGCAGGGGTCGAGACCGAGGCGGCGCGCGACGGCCTCCGGGAGGTTGCCGCGGGCGCGGAGGCCGCACTCGAAGCGGCGCGCGAAGCCGCATCGGCCGCCCGTGCGGAAGCGGATTCCGCAGTGAAGGACTACCGCGCGGAGAAGGACAAGCGCACACAGGAGATCCGCCCCGAGCCGCTGGCCGACCTGCGTTCGCTCGATCCCGAGGCCTTGGCCCGCATCGCGCCCCGTGCGGAGGCAGCCATCGTCGAGCAGGAGGCCATTGCCGCGCGCGAGGCGGATGCCGCGCGCCGTGCGCGCGAAGAAGCCGAAGGGCACGGGCGGACGGCCACGTCGTGCGGCGATTGGGCCGCGACCCTCGGCGGCGTCCTGGGCGCCGACGCCGCCCCGGCGGAGAGAATGGAGCTTCCGCGCGAGGACGAGGTGGCCGCGCTGGTCAGCGCCACCGTCGCCGCGCTCGGCCGCGCGCGCGATGTCCAGGGCGAGGCGCAGAGGGCCGTCTACGAGAGCTACGACGACATCCGCAGGTTCACTGGCTCCGACGCCTTCAGGGAGCTCGAGAGCGAGCGGGAGGTCGCCGCGCACCTCGGCGCCAACGATCCTCTGGCCGCGGCGGAGAATGCGGAGAGGACGGCGGGCCTGATCGACGACCGCCTGAAGACCATCGAGCACGACCTCTCGCGCCTCGACGAAGACCTCGAGGCCTGCGTCGCGGAGCTCGAGCGGCTGCTTCGGACCGCCCTGCACATCCTGCGGCGGATGGTCCGTGACGGGCGTATCCCCGACCACGTACCCCGCTTCGGCGGACTGCCGGTGTTCAGGATGAGCGCCGACCTCTCGCGGGTGGCCGCCGATCAGCGCAGGGAGATCCTGCGCAGCTACGTGACCGACCTGGCGGAGGCCGACCGGATCCCCGAGACGGGCCAGGACATCGCCGCCGAGCTGGTCGAGCGCATGACTGCGGCGCTCGGCAGGGACTCCCTCAGCATCCGGCTGCTGAAGCCCAAGGGCGAGGGCGACACCGAGCACATGCCGATCGACCGGGTGAGCGTCTCCGGCGGCGAGCTGCTGACCGCCGCGATGATGATCTACCTGGTGCTGGCGCGGCTGCGCGCGGAGGCGATGCACGGCGGCTCAGGCGAAGGTGGCGTCCTCGTCATGGACAACCCCCTGGGCAAGGCGAACAAGGCCCTGCTGCTGAAGACCCAAATCGGCCTCGCGGACGCCATGGGTATCCAGCTCTTCTACACCACCGGCGTGCAGGACACGAACGCGCTGGCCGAGTTCGAGAACATCGTGCGGCTGCGGCGCATCGGGCAGTCTCGGGGCTCGCGCCGCATCCACGTGGAGGTCGAGGCCATGCGCGCTCATATCGACAGACGGGCTGCCGAAGACACCGCAAGGCCGGCCGCGGCCGCGGAGTAGCATGTCCTCGTTCGGGGACGAGCTGCGCGCGCTGGGCAAGCGGCGGATCGGCCTGCCCGAGCTGCATGCCGCCTGGCTTCGCGCCCATCCCGAAGCCCGCGACCAGCCGGAGCAGAGGCGCCTGCTTCTCGACGCCCTGCGAGGCCTGGAGCGCGAGGGAAGGGTCGATCTCCCCGGACGGGGCTGGGACACCTCGGGCTCTCCCGCGCTTCCACGCACCGCCCGCCTCCGGGATGCGCCGCACGGCCGGCGCGCCCGGACGCCGCAAGCCTGGCTTCCGGCCCTGGCCTTTGCCGCCGACGAGCGCCACCCCGTGCGGCGTGCCGACCTTCAGGCCGTCAATACGTTCCTGCTGTGCGTGTGCGGCAGGACACCGGTGCCGGCGCCGACAAGGGAGCGCTCGCTTCAAATATTCGGGGACGAGAAGCGCCTCGACGACCTGCGCAAGGGCAGCCCGGCGCTGTTCGAGGGGCGCGTCACGCTTGCCGATCTCCACTGCTATCCCGTCGCGCCACCGCTACCGCACGAAACGCCCCCAAAGCGGGCGCCGGGGCGGCCGATCCTGGTGCTGGAGAACTATCATTCCTGGGACAGCTTCCGCCGGTGGAACCGTGACGCTGCGCTCTATGCGGCGATCGCCTACGGCGGCGGCAACGCCTTCCGGCAGGGCGCGGGCAACCTCGACGACGTGATCGCCTGCGCGCAGGCCGACGGTGCCATGTACCTCGGCGACCTCGACCCCGCCGGCGCCCGGATACTGATCGGGGTCAACCGGAGGCGGCAGTCGGAGGGACGGGAGGGGCTGCGGCCCCATCGCGGGCTCTTCCGGTGGCTGCTCGCGCACGGCCGCCGGCGTCCCCTGGAGCGAGCGCCAGACAATGCGGAGGTCGACGGACTCGATGACGCGTTTCCCGCGGACCTCGCCAAGGGTCTCGCGGAGCTCTGGTCCGAAGGACGGCGCATCCCGCAGGAGAGTTTCGGGATCCAACAACTCTCGGGAGCCGAAGCGAGTACTGCTGCGCCCGGTGCTGGCTGACGCGCACGCACCCGCGAGATGTTGTGGCGCGGCGTTAACGTTAATGACGCTTCGGGCCGCTTCCCCGATCACGCGACCGGTATCGAGAGGCCGAGGAGGACGGCGCCGGCCGCCGCTCGTCACAGCTCCAATTCGAGCTCGTATTCGATCGTCCTGGGTGCGCGCTCTTTCACCGGCTCCGGCGCCTTCGCAGGCTCCGGTGTCCGTGCGGGCCGGGGTGCTGGCGCAGGCGGCTGGTCTCTCTCCGGTTCCGGCGATCGCACGGTCCTGGGCCCCTGTGTCCTTTCCGTCGAGCGGGCCGGCGCCTCCGGCTCGAGCCCCGGCTCCCTGCTCCTCGCCGGTGCAGGCGTCCGCAATTCCGCGGCTTCGCGGGCCGGCTTGTCCCGCCCGATCTCGCTGTCCCTGCTCCTGGCCGCTTCGCGTGCCGCCGCCTGCCTGGCCCGCTCCGCATCCCTTGCCCGCTCAGCCGCAGCGGCGGCGACCGCTTCCAGGGCCGACACGCGCTCTCCGGTCGCGTCCGCCAGGCGGTCGCACAGCGCCTTCGCGTCGTCCGTAACCAGCTCCGCTCGATGCCGTGCGCGGCTGATCTCGACATAGAAACTCTTCTGGGTGGTCAGGTGAGGATGGTTGGCCTCCATCACCGCAATCACGTTGTCCACCGTGCGCCCCTGGAACGCGTGCACCGTCGATGCCCAGGCATGGTCGACATGGCGCAGCTGCGGCTGGTCCCGCCCCAGCTCCAGCTTGCGGCCGTCCTCGAGCAGGAACGAGACCCGGTCCCCCTGCACCGCCGTCACTTCCGCCCTGTGGCTGTTCACCAGTCCCAGGTCCGCGTCGTTGCGGGTCCAGCGGATGCGGTCGCCGGCCCTGAGCTCCGTGGGCTCGGCCCGGTAGACCTCGACCGCGCCGCGGCTCGCCCCCACCTGGCGCGGCCGCCAGGGCACCGTCCCGCTGTCCGCACCCTCCAGCATGACGATGCCGCGCGCGCCGTCGACTTCGCGCACCAGGCGCTCCTCGCCCTTCCCGACGCCGAGGCTCTTGTAGGCCCGGTGGAAGGCCACGACGTCGCCCGGCACATAGTTGGCCGCCTGCATCTTCTCGGCGGTGGTGAAGCCGAGGGATACCAGCCTCTCGCCCTCCAGGGCCGGGCCGTGGATGATGCCGTCGCGGGCGAGGCGCTCGCGGATGTGGCCGTTGACGGTCTGACGCAGCGCGTGGCTCGGCGCCATCAGCCCGGTGTTCTCCCGCTCCTCTGGTGAGAGCTTCAGCCAGCGCGCGGCCGCAGCGCCGGCGAGGTTGTCCGGCTTCACCTCGGCGACGCGCTCGCCGAGCCTCTCGAAGGCCCCGCGGACATCGCCCGCCAGGCTGGCCCGCACTGCCTCCTTCAAGGCCGGGTCCTTCTGCCGCAGAATCTCGTCCATCACCACGGTCTTCATGCCCGCTTGCTGAAGCTGCGCGAAGGGCTTGCCCGCATCGACCGCGTCGAGCTGCTTCTCGTCGCCCACCAGCACCACCCTCGGGATCCTGAGCCGGTCGGCGATCCGCAGCAGGTCGCGGGCCTGGACGGTCGACGCCAGCGAGCCCTCGTCCACCACCAGCACCGTCCTGCGGAAGGAGGCCCGCATCTCGCGCTCGCCCTTGCGCGTCAGACGACCCTCCGCCACGCCGGCGTTGCGCGCCAGGAATCGCTGCAAGGTCTCGCTTCTGATGCCGGCCTCGGCTTCCAGGGTGGCCGTCGCCGAGGCCGAGGGTGCGAGGCCGATCATGCGGTAGCCGCGCCTCTCCGCGAGAGAGCGGGCCCGGTCCAGCATCGCCGTCTTGCCCGTGCCGGCGTAGCCCTGCACGCCGACCACACGGTCCTTCGACGACAGGATCGTGGTGACCGCGTCCCTCTGGCCCTCGGTCAGTCGGCCGTTGTGGAGCAGCGGCTTCACCATCCAGCGCCGCATCACGGGACTCGACCGGCCCTGGCCGCGCTCTATGAGCCTGATGGTCTCGGTCTCGTCGATGAGCGCCTTCTCGGTGGTCAGCGCGTCACCCAGGACGGGCGTCCTCGCGGCATGCAGTGTGCCGGCCCTCTCCATCCGCCCCACCGCCGCCTCGGCCTCGCCGATGGTGACCTTGCCGGGGCTCCAGGCAAGTGTGGCGGTCAGCAGGTCGGTGCGGGCGAACACGGCCTCGCGCTCCGACAGATGCTCCACCGCCCACGCGGCCGCGCGGTCCGCATCCGCCGTCGCGCCGGGCTCGGCCTCCCGGTCCCGGCCGGCGGATGCGACGGGTCCGTCCGAGCGCGACCACTGCCAATGCCGGGCCTCATTGACGAGGTCCCGTGCCTCGAAGCCCAGATCGGCTGCCTGCCTCTGCCAGGTCTCCCGCAGCGCCTCCTTGTCCACGTCGCGCTTGTGCGAGCGGGTCATCAGCGCCGCGCGCTCCGCCACGCGCGGGTTCGCCGCCGGATCGCCGAGGCCCCGCGCCTCCATCGCTGCCTCGATCTCAGCGCGGCGTGTTGAAAAGGCATCGATCACCGGACGGGGAACGCCGGCAATCTCGAAGCGCCCGTCGGCATGGGTCTTCTCGACCGCGTACCCCAGCTCCTCCAGCCCCCGTGCCAGCTCGGCACGGTAGAGCGCGCCGATCAGCATCTTCGACGCGTAGAGCTTCTCGTTGGCCATGGTGCGCCACTTGCTGTCGTCACCGTGCACCATGTTGGCGATCACCGCGTGCGTATGAAGCTGCGGATCCAGATTGCGGGACGTGTCGTGCCGAAAGGTCGCGGCAACGATGGCCTGGCCGCCGGCGCGGACCATCCGCCCCATCTCCGGGTCCCTCATCCTGGTCTCGGCCGCGTTGGCCTCGATCCACGTGAGCGCCTTGCGCACGGCGGCATCGTGGACACCGACGATCCGTTCGTCGCCGCCGATCAGGGCGGCGAGAGATACCGACTTGGGGGCGCTGAAGGTCAGGTCCCTGCCGGGGCGGTGATCGATCTCACCCTCCCGGTTCTTCCGCCCAAGCCGAACGCCCGAGCCGTCGGGGACCTCTCCCGCCAGGATATCGGTGAAGACGTCGGGACCGACGGAACCCTCAAGGCCTAGCGCGTCCGCCCCCTTGCCCACCCAGGCGCTCGCCTCCCGGTGCGCGGCATCGTCCTTCGCGTAGTAGCCGTCCCTCTCGTAATAGGAGACGCCCTGCGCGGGCGAGGCGACGGCGCCGATCGAGACCACCATCAGTAGAAGTCCTGGCTGGCCTTCGGGCGCCTTCTCCTGGCGCCAGGCCTCGTACCGAGGGGTCGCTCGTTCGATCCCGGCATCTTGCCATCGGAGGCTGTGCGCGCGCCCTTCGGTGCTGACGGCGCGGCATCTTCTGAACTGTTTTCGCGTACGGCGACTTCGCGCTCCTGCGTACGACCGGTCTCTGGGGGAGCGCTGTCTCCACCCTTGTAAGCGCCAACATCGTGGGAGTCCTGCGCCGGCGAGTGCGGCTTGCGGCTCGTCGGCTCGGAACAACGCGGGTTGACTGAATTGTCGAGCGCCGCGGGCGGCGAAACTGTCGGCGCCGCTGGCGATCTCGCGGACGGAGGCGTCTCGCGCGGGACGAGGTGCGCCTCGCTATCGGGGCGTTTGTCGAGCCCAGGATGGGCATCGCCCGGAGGCATCTCCGCAGCGCTCGGCCGGCCCTGCCTCGCCGACCGCGCAGCCACCAGCGGCCCGACCGTCGGATCATCGAATGCTGCGGGCGGTGCAGGAATCGTTCGGCCCTGCTCCAGGCCGCCAGCCAGGGCATTGTGCGCATGACAATTGCCGGCTGCCGGGTTGCCGTTCCCAGGCCCTGCGCTGCCGGCAACCGCGTATCGCGCGATCGCCTTCCACGCGAGCCGCACAGACGACAGGAGCGCATTCGGAAATCTCGGAATCGAATTGAGCCGGCGGCCGATCCAGCGTCGGGATGCCGGGGTCGTGCGCTTCTCTCTTGCGCCCCGGCGGCGCTGCCGGGCCTTCCGCCAATGAACGATGTGCGTAACGAGGACGGTTCCAATCAAGAGGCCGGCGCCGATGCCGCCGCCCCACAGTGCGGCACCAAGGGCATCGCCCAGCATGCGGTCGCGCAGATCGACGATGTAGCTGTGCCTGGTGATGGCGTCGATAGTCCAGACCAGGACTTCCCCGTCCAGGTCGCGGATTTTCTTGGTCTTGTCGCGGGCGAAGGCAACAAGCAGGACTTCGCTGAGCACGTAGACACCGAAGACGTGCCAGTCGTGGGCCGTGTACCTCGCGACGGTGATCCAGATCGCCGCTGCCAGCCCGAACACGGCGGCGACAAGGACAACGAACAAGGCGAATGGGCTCCAGTCTTCCCGGATCCGCCCGACGACGTGCAGCCCTCGATCGATGGCGCGGCCCAAACCGCTCATGATGAGGTCTCCTCTTCGGCGGCACCGGGAGACTGTGCCCGGTGCCGCCGCACGCGCCGATCATGATGACGCTCCCGCCCCAGCCGGAGCGGCCGCGCCTCGCGAATGATGGGCTTGGTGACATGCGACGCATGGCCCCACGAGCCGCCGCGCCGGCATCTCGTCAGGCGCCCGGTTCTGCCCCGGTCACAGCTTCCGACTACCGCAGCCGCGCGACATCCCTGGCCGTCATCGCCAACACGCAAGCAAGTCGAGAATCTCCCAGACCATCTCCCGCAGAAGCGCGACGAGCCTGGGCACGCTCATCATCACGACGACGCAGACCATCACGTAGAGCGTCAGAAGCACCAGGTCGGTGGCCGGGTCCATCTGGCATAGCAGGCTCGTGCAGGGAATCTCTGCGTCAGCCTCCGACGGCATCCTTTCAACGAACACCGGCAGAGGCAGCGACGTCTCCGAGTACACCGGATCGGCGTCACGAACCGTCGGCGCCGCCTCCACGGCAGCGCCGGATTCCGCACCCGGCGGAAGATCGGCTCCGACTGTCATCGCCTTGACTTCCCGGGGCGGTCATCGTCGATATCTTCCTCGTCCCCGTCATGCTCCTCGTCCCCGTCTTCCGAAGTCAGACTCTGGAGGCCGTCGTCGGAGGTCGAACGCCTTCGCCGCTTTGACGCCCACTTCAGGACATCGGACAGCAGATAGCGCACCACGCTGCCGAAGACATAGAACGCCGGACCCCCGCCGCGCGAGCGGTAGCTCTCCAGAGTGCGCGGACTCAGGCCCAGGTGATCCGCAATCTGCTCCGTTTTCATGAAGCCGGTGTTGTCGTTCATTCTCCCTCTCCTCAATTGCTGCCGCCTCGACCGGAACGGCCGGAGCGCCGTCCTCGATCGCGGCCCGCGCCGCCTCAAGCCTTGCCGGGCTCGCCTTGTCGACGGTGCCGAGGGTCGGCGACCGCCCCTTCCCCAGCCTGAGCACAAAGCCGAGGTCGCCCAGCGCCTCCCTGCCCAAGACTTGCGGCTCGATGCCGGTCATCTTCAGGAAGGCCTCGACCCACCGCAGAAAGCACGGGCCGATCGTCTCCAGGTTCATGCAGGCCAGCACTTGATCGGCGGTGCCGAAACGCACGTCCGAGCCCCGACCGAGCCGGCCAGGGAAGGATGCGTCGCCGTGAGCCGCCGCGCCGAAGGCGCAGCGCGACAGCGTCTTGCGAGCGATGTGCGCCTCGATGGCATCGCTGAGAGCCTGGAGGCTGCCTGGGGTGGTGCGGTGGTCTTGCAGTGCTGTGCCCATGAGGAGAACATATAGGGATCGATGCCCCCTAAGCAACTGTAGGTAAAAGGAGATTTGATACAGCAATTGGCGGCATACGACGGCATGAACCGTCAGGAGTACGCAGGAGTACGATCCACTACGGCGATCAACTTTTCGTGATGCCGGCACGATCCTTCCAAGCGCGAGATCGCGCTTGCCATAACTCGGGGAGGATATCACCGGCGCGCCGCTTGGCCGCGGCAGCCGGCGCTGTGCCGTGCGCGGAGGCCGCCGCCCTGGCCCTCTGGATCGCGAACGGGGAGACGAACGCCCCGACCTGCCAAGCCCGCGCATCCCGGTCGACCGCAACTGCCGGTTCGGCGTAGGCTGGTGCCATGTCGGAATTGATCGCCGTCGCACACATGTTGGAAATCCTCTGCCCGTTGCCAGGTACCACTGACGGGAAGCCGGGCCGGTGAGCCTTCCCTCGACACCGCACGACGCGCTGTTCCGGGCGCTGGTCGCCAACCCGGCCCGCGCTGGCGCACTGCTCGCGGAGTACCTTCCCCAAGAGGTCGCCGATCTGCTCGATCCCGACACTCAGCCCGAGGCGGTCGAGGGAAGCTTCGTCGACGCGGACGCCGCGAGGACGCAGTGCGACGCCCTCTTCAGGGTCGGACTCAGGACCGGACACCAAGCCCGGATCTACGTCCTCCTCGAGCACAAGAGCAACGTCGACGCCGGCACGCCCCTTCAGATTCTGAAGTACATGGCCAACATCTGGCTCCGCGAGATTGAGGGCGACACCGCCAGGGACATGCTTCCGCCGATCATCCCGCTCGTCTTCTACCACGGCCAGGGCCGATGGACGGCGGCCCGCTCGGTGGCGGAGATGATCGAGGCGCCCGACGAGCTCGCGCCCTTCCTGCGGGAGTTCGCCTACGTGCTGCACGATCTCGGAGAGATCGCGCCGCTCCGGCTGTCCCGAACGCCCGAGGTGCGGGCCGGGTTGCTGGCGCTCAAGGTGGTCCATGCCGACGCCATCCCGCCTGACATTCTCGATCAGATGACCGGCGGGCCGGTTGCGGAGAGCGAGTTCGAGCGCCATATTATTCGTTACATCGCGGAGCGCATGAACCTGACGCCGCCCTTGCTGGAGGCGTCGTTGCGCCGGACGAAGCCGGACCGCTGGGAGGCGCTGATGGGCACGGTGGCGGAAGCCTGGATTGAACAGGGAAGAACAGAGGGAATAGAGAAGGGTATCGCCACGGGCCAAGCCGAGCTTCTTGTTCGCCAGCTTGAGCTGCGTTTCGGTGATTTGCCGGAGGCCGTCCGCGAGCGGGTTCGCGGCGCATCGGTCTCCGAGCTCGAAGCCTGGGCGGTGGCGGTGCTGGTCGCAGCCAGCCTCGACGAGGTGCTGGCGGCCAGATCAGAACCCTGACTTCCGGTCGCTACCGCTTCACCGGCACGTGACCGAAACGGTGGAGTAGTAGAGAGCATCCCATGACGATCGCCTTCAAGATGCACGACGGCGTCTCGGGATCGCCGCGAGTTCTTACGCCCCGGCTGATTCGCATTCGCTACACGAACCACAGTCACAACTGGCGGCACTTTACTGCTTGCGCCGAGGAAGGGAGGTGCCCTCCTCAAAGTGCTGCAGATCGTGCCGCGGCAATCCTTGAATCCTTGACCCGACGTACCGTCGTTCGTTACGTTGGTGCGTGATCAGGAGTTTCGCTGACAAACGCGCCGCCGCTGTCTTTTCCGGTCACGCCGTTCGCAGCCTACCCGCATCAATTCGGCAACGAGCGCGAATGAAGCTACTGATGTTGGATGCAGCCGGGCGGCTCAAGGATCTTCGGGCACCGCCCGGCAACCGGCTGGAGGCGTTGCGAGGCGATCGTCGAGGCCAACACAGCATTCGCATCAATGATCGGTGGCGAATTTGCTTCGTGTGGCGCGACAGTTCGGCTTGGAACGTCGAGATCGTAGACTTCCATTGAGAGATGCCATGACGATTCCAATTGAAAGGACGGACCTAGATCGGCAATTGCTTGACTTCTCAGACGTCGCGTGCGGTCGGCTCGCGCCGGTTCATCCCGGTCAGGTATTGCGAGACGAGTTTCTGATGCCCATGGGTCTCAGCGCATACCGAGTAGCGCGAGCGCTCAAGGTTTCACGGCCTCGGCTGAACGACCTCATACTCGGCCGCCGGCGTGTGACGGTCGACACGGCATTGCGCCTCGGGCGCTACTTCGGCACGACGCCGGATTTTTGGATCAACCTACAGACTCGCTATGATCTGGATGTTGCCGAGCGCACGGTGCGCCGCGAGATCGAACGGGAAATCGAGCCGCGCTGACGAGGCATCTGCACCCCTAGCCGCCGGCAAGTCCTGCCTTCTTGGTAGGGTGCCACGTGCAAGTTCATGAATGCGCGTTGAGACGTATGCCATGGCCCCTACGCCGAGCCGAGACTTCTATCCTTCCAATGGAGCATGCCAACGGTCCAGTTCGTCAAGCAGCTTCAAGCCACGCACCTTATCACCCCGAGCAGCGCGCATACGGAAACGCATCTCGGTGTCGTGTTCCGCCAACGCACGCACCGACAGTTCCTCCATCAGCCGGTTCAAACTTACGCCCCGCTGTGCAGCCATTGCCTCCAAGCGATCATGATCAGCATCCTGAAGCCGGATGGTCAGTATCGCCATGTCAGTCATCCTCCTTCAGCCATTCGCCTGGCGTCACGACGCGGAAGTCGTCGAATACCAACTCGCCGCCCGCGACATCCTTGACGTTGCCCGTAATGATCCACTTTGAATTGCCGGCGACCGCTAGTTCAATCAGGTGGTTGTCGGACTCGTCCGGCAGGTTGGGGCGCCAAAGGAACGCGATATTGATCCACTGACAAACTCCAAGAAACGAGTCCAGCAGTGCCTCCCGCTCTGATGTCTTGATCGGCGCGGCCCTAAACAAGTGTTGTCTGGACACAACATCTTCGTACTCCAGGAACAGTGCATTGCTGATCAACGGCTGCACGCTCCCGCCCAGACATCGCCGCAGAACTTCCCGCGCCGCGCCGTCAGGCGACAGGATCGCTGAGACCAGGATGTTGGTGTCCACGACGATCCTTTTCGCCATGGACAAAAGGATATGCGCCATTATGACCGCAGGCAACATGTCCACAAAATTCGCTCGGCGCTGCCTTGCATCCCGGCACTCCCAACGTGCGGCGTGGACTGCTGGTGCCCCTTGTCTGGCGCTGGCAGGGGGCATCGCGCGTGATCCCACGAAGATCAAGCACGAACCTCCCCGTGACTTCCCCATCTATCTTGCAACGGATTCGGTGATGACGGCGATCCCCAATCCGACGACACTATCGCGTTGCGCCGCTTGGTCCGGCATCTTCAAAGCGAACTAGGCCATTGCTTTAGCCCGAGAATCGAGGGGCTGAATTCGGAGAGGGTATAGTGGGGCGCCAGAACCTGGTTAGCGATGAAGCTGCGCGCATTCGCGACCGCCTCGCTCGGCTTGACGTCAAACGAGATGCTCTCCAGGCACGGCTCGCCGAGCTTGAAACGCAGGAGCCGGTCGCACCCAGCGTCGGCTTGGCAGGCGCGACCATAACCGAGCGCTCGCCGGCGCGCGAGAAGGTGGCGCTGTTCCGATCTCTCTTTCGAGGCCGCGACGATGTCTATCCCGAGCGCTGGGAGAACACCCGGACCGGAAAGTCTGGATATGCGCCGGCTTGCGCCAACGAATGGAGACCGCAGATATGCGGCAAGCCAAGGATCAAGTGCGGCTCATGCACCAACCAGGCCTTCCTTTCCGTGACCGACGAGACGATCGTCGACCACCTGCGTGGCCGCCACACGCTGGGTGTCTACCCCATACTGGCGGACAGCTCGTGCCACTTCGTGGCTGCCGACTTCGACAAGGAGACGTGGCGGAAAGATGCTGAAGCCTTTCTCGCAGCGTGCCGTTCGAAGAACGTTCCGGCGGCCCTGGAACGATCGCGCTCGGGCAATGGCGGGCATGTCTGGATATTCTTCGCCGAGGCGGTGCCCGCGGCACTCGCCCGCCGCTTGGGTTCCCACCTTCTCACCGAAGCCATGGAGAACAACCCGGACATCGGCTTCAAGTCCTACGACCGCTTCTTTCCGAGCCAGGACACACTGCCCGAAGGGGGATTCGGCAACCTGATCGCGCTGCCCCTGCAGGGCGGGCCTCGCGAGAGCGGCAACAGCCTCTTCATCGACGACGAGTTCGCGCCCCACGGCGATCAATGGGCCTTTCTGGCCTCGATTGGTCGCCTGAGCTTGGCAGAGGCCACTGCAATCGTCGACGAAGCCGGCCGGCAAGGCCGGGTGATCGGCCTCCGCCTGCCGATCGAGGAGGAAGACAAGGAGCCCTGGACAGCGCCCCCATCGCGGCGCCGGCCGCCGCCGGCGATCATGGGTGCGCTGCCTGAGCGGATCGAAGCGGTCCTGGGCGACCAGCTCTACGTTCGACGCGAGGGCTTGCCGCCGGGTCTGGTCAACCGCCTTGTCCGCCTCGCGGCATTCCAGAACCCGGAATTTTATCGCGCACAGGCGATGAAGCGCTCCACTTTCGGCATCCCCCGCATCGTCGCCAGCGCCGAACTCCTGTCCCACCATATCGCCTTGCCGCGCGGATGCCTCGCCGAGGTGGAGCAGTTGCTCGACGGACTCGGCATCCATTGTCGCGTGCGTGATGAACGCAACCCCGGCCGACCTCTCGATACCGCCTTTCTCGGAGAGCTTATTCCCGAGCAGAAGGCGGTGGCCGAGGCCCTGCTCGCACACGAGACCGGCGTGCTCGCGGCAGCGACGGGATTCGGCAAGACCGTCGTCGCCGCCTCAATGATCGCAGCGCGCAAGGTGAACACGCTCATTCTGGTTCACCGCAACCAGCTGATGGATCAGTGGATCGCACGGCTGGCGGCGTTCCTGGATCTTCCGGAAGGGGAAATCGGGCGTATCGGCGGAGGGAATCGCAAGGCGGGCGGCATTGTCGACGTCGGCACCTTGCAGAGCCTTGTGCGCGACAACGTGGTGGACGACATCGTCGCCGACTACGGACATCTCGTGGTCGACGAGTGCCACCATCTCTCGGCGACCAAGTTCGAGATGGTGGCGCGCCGTGCCAAGGCCCGCTACGTCCTCGGGCTGTCGGCGACGGTCACACGCCGGGACGGCCATCATCCGATCGTCTTCATGCAGTGCGGCCCGATCCGGTTCCGAGCGAGCGCGAAGGCAGAGGCGCGCCGCCACCCGTTCAGTCATCGGGCGATCCTGCGCCCGACTAAGTTCCAGCTGCCTGACCGTCCCGATGAGGAACGACCACCAATCCAGCAGATATACGGCGCGTTGGCTGACGACGAGATTCGCAACGCGCTGATTTTCGACGACGTACTGACGGTGCTGGAAGCGGGCCGCTCGCCGGTCGTTCTGACCGAGCGCAGGGACCACGCCAACCACTTTGCGGAGAAGCTTGGTAGCTTCGCGCGCAACGTGATCCTTCTGCGTGGCGGCATGGGGGCGAGGCAGCGCCGCGAGGTCATGCAGCGTCTCGAAGAGATACCCGATCACGAGGAGCGTGTTCTGGTCGCGACCGGCCGCTATATCGGTGAGGGGTTCGACGACGCCCGCCTCGATACGCTGTTCCTGACGATGCCGATATCATGGAGGGGGACGCTCGCTCAGTATGTCGGCCGCCTTCACCGCATTCATGCGGAGAAGCGCGAGGTGCTGGTCTACGACTATCTCGACGACGCCGTGCCGGCGCTTCGGCGCATGGCGGCAAAGCGCGTTCGCGGATACGAGAACCTCGGCTACATGGTCGAGACGCCCGAGGCCTTCAGTACCAAGTGAGCTTCTCCGGGCGATACATGGCGACGAACGCGCTATCTCCGCGATCAGCCCCGGCATGGCTCTCTTCGCGTTCGACCAACGGCCCGCGCGTTCTCTGGTGCCTACCGGTGAGGTGAGCAGCTGGCTTGATCCTCTCTCCGAACCCGCCTCTCGATCCGGCACTCGCCTCGTTCTGCACCGGCTACGGTGCGTCCCCCAATTCGGTGCATGGCCAACATTCCCGTCGTGACGGCGACGTCGATAATCGCGCCGTCGAGCGTGGCGTGACGGGCGTTGTCGCAGGATAGTTCGTGCAGGCTGCGCCTGACGCTTCTGTGGACGTTCGCTATGATTGGCGCCGTCGCCGGTGAAGAGCGCGACGGCAGAATTCGGGGAAAGAGCGCCGCCATGCCTGGGAAACGTTCAGACCGACGAACACGGCGTCGAGACCGGGCGGTCGCCCCCACCTTCCAGGGCTGGCATTCGACGGACGAGGAAGAGGTCAAGCGGCGGCAATGGCGCGGACGAACCGAGATCGATGAAGTCCGGCCGGTGGACAAGAGGGCCGGCCCCTTCTGCGACTACACGGTGACGTCCTCCAACGGCAACTCCTACACGGTGGAAGTCCGCAGCATCCGGGAGCGCATCAACTCCTGCGAGTGCCCCGATCACCGGACCAACCGCCTCGGCACCTGCAAGCACATCGAAGGCGCGCTGCGGCGCCTGACCCGGCGCGTCCGCTCGCGCGAGGAGAGCAGCCGCATCGAGGTCTTTCTCGATGAGCGAGAGGGCCGAAACCTGCGCCTGTCGGTGCCCGAGAGCCTCGCACAGGACAACCCCGCTCTGGTTGCAGAGGTCGAGCAACTCTTCGGAGAGCTGCATCAGGGCTTGGGCGCGGCCCTCGCGCCGTTGAGCAAACTCGCGCAGGAAAATCCCCACTCCTTGCGCGTCTCGCGCAGACTGGAGAGTTGGGTCGCCGACGTGCGCTCCACAAGCGAGCGCCGGACTGAGCGTGCCCACTTCGAGGAAGACCTCGAGGCAGGCCGGCGCTCGATGGACATGCTCAAGCTCCCGCTCTTGCCCTACCAGGTCGAAGGGGCGCTGCATCTGGCTTTCGGCGAGCGTGCGCTCTTGGCCGACGACATGGGTCTCGGAAAGACCGTGCAGGCGATCGCGGCCTGCGCGCTCTTGCGCGAGTTGCGCGGGATCGAACGGGTGCTCGCGGTGTCGCCCGCCTCGCTCAAGGCCGAGTGGAAGGAACAGATAGCCCGCTTCTCCGATCTGTCGGCCACCGCCGTCTACGGCAATTTCCTGTCGAGGAGCGCCGCCTACGCAAAGGGTTCCTTCTTCACGCTCTGCAACTACGAGCAGGTGGTCGCGGACGGGCGCGCGATGATCGATGCCGTGAAGCCCGATGTGGTGATCCTCGACGAAGCGCAGCGCATCAAGAACTGGCAGACCAAGACCGCGACGGCGATCAAGAAGATGGAGAGCCGGTACGCATTTGTACTTACGGGCACCCCGATCGAGAACCGCATAGACGAGATCTACTCGATCGTTCAGTTCCTCGACCCGGAACTTCTGGGTCCGCTGTTCCGGTTCAACCGTGAGTTCTACGAGCTCGACGAGAGGGGACGGCCGAAGGGATTTCAGAATCTCGAGGGGCTCGCCGACCGGATATCCACGGTCATGCTCCGCCGCCACAAGGACGATGTGGAAACCGAGCTCCGCCCACTGTCGACCAAGACCTTCTTCGTTCCCATGACCGACGCGCAGACCAAGGTCTACGAGGATTACGAGTATCTGGCCAGGAGGCTCGCGGCGATCGCGGAGAGGCGGCCTCTGACGGCCGAGGAGTTTGAGAAGCTGCAACGGCATCTCGCCTGCATGCGCATGGTCTGCGACACACTCTACATCCTCGGTGGGGATGCAGACGAGTGCCCCAAGATGGACGAGATCGAGAAGCTGATCCCTGACCTTCTGGAAGATTCGCAGTGCAAGATCATCGTCTTCTCAGAATGGGTGCGGATGCTGGAGTTGGTCCGCGCCTTCGCGGTCGAGGCCAACATCGAGTTTGCCTGGCACACGGGCTCCGTGCCCCAGCCCAGACGGCGGGAGGAGATCAAGCGCTTCCGCGAGGATCCGGATTGCCGCCTGTTCCTGTCCTCCGAGGCCGGCGGTGTCGGGCTCAACCTCCAGGTCGCCGACACGGTGATCAACATGGACCAGCCCTGGAACCCTGCCAAGCTGGATCAGCGGATCGCGCGGGCGTGGCGCAAGCATCAGCATCGGACGGTCAGAGTCTTCAATCTGGTGAGCGAGGACACCATCGAGCACCGGATGCTGGGCCTGTTGGACGCGAAGCGGACCTTGGCCGAGGGTGTGCTCGACCGGCGCGGCGACCTGGCCAATATTCCGTTGCCGACCAGCCGGACGGCCTTCATGGAACGCCTGAAGGCGGTCCTTGGCCCTGACCCGGCTGCGCCGCCCGACGAAGCCGCCGCGCCGCCGATTTCCCCGGCAGAGGTCTTGCGGGACAGGCTGATCGCCGATCATGGAAGTGCGTTGAACCGCATATTCGGCCATGAGAACGGAACGGCGATCCTGGCTGTGATCGACCTTCCGGCCGACCGGATCGGCGAGGAAGAGAAGCGGCTGGCTGGGCTTACGGAGCTTGCGGTCACAGTGATCGATCCCGCGACGCATGAATCGATGATGCGGCTGGCTCAGTCGGGACTGATTCCCTCACCGACGGAGACCATGGAAGAGATCTTCCCCGTGTCCGGAGAGCAAGAAGACGCGGGAGAGCGGGCGAACCTGCTTCGGGCCCGGGCACTCGCGGACCGTGCCGATCACAAGCTCAAGGCGGCACAGCTGCTGGCGGGTGGAGGCTTCGCCGAGGAAGCGCGCGTGCCGGCTCTAGACGCCATCCGCCTTACCGCCGGCTCGCTAGCGGCCCTGACATCGGGGGCGGAACCCGAGGATGTGGAGCAAGCGGCAGAGTTTCTCGCCAGTCTGGAGCCCGGCGGCGACGCCGATGGCGTGGCACTTGAGGCCGTGCGGGTGCTCTCCGGCGACACAAGTGAACGGGACCCCGTCGAGACTGCGGCTGCCTTTCTGAACCACGTGACGAAGAGGTTCTCGATGCAGACGTCAAGCTCACCGAATGCCTTAACTGTGACACAATACAGGGACATACCGTATGGTCATCGCGTCGGTCCTCTTCGTGGAATGCCTCTTCCTCAACTTCATCTATAGATCGAACGGGAAGATCCCGAATATGATCGGAGCGGCCAAGATGAAGGACTTCCGTGAAGCCCATACGCGATCGAAGGCAGCCAACTGGCCATTAATTCACATGTTGGGTGCTGCTTCGGCGATTTGGAGATTATGGGAACATGAAAACGACATTGGACATCCATGACGAGCTGCTGGCGCGTGCCGAGCAGCACGCCAAGGCAACGGGACGTCCGCTGCATGCCGTGGTAGAGGACGGACTTCGTCAGGTGCTCAAACCAAGCAACCGTCGCCGCAAGTACACGCTTCCCGATCTAAGGGTAGGCGATCCCCACGCGCCAGATCCTCTAGCTCGGTATTCCTGGCCAGAGTTGCTCGGGCTGATTTATAGCGATCCAGGTAACCGTTGATCGCAGTCGATACCAACATACTCCTTTACGCGCATCGACGAGAATCGCGTCTAGGCGAAGCGGCGCATTACGTCATGGTTGGACTCGCCGAGGGTGACGATGTTTGGGCCATCCCATGGCCATGCTGCTACGAGTTCATGAGCGTGGTGACCAACCGCCGCATCTGGAGGGATGAGGCGACCTCGCCCGACCATGCTTGGCACCAATTCATGGCTTGGGTATATGCCCCATCGCACCGCATGATCGGCGAAACCGACGACTTCATTGAAGTTCTGGAGCGAGTCGTGAACCGTCCGAACGTGGTAGGCGGGGTCATCCACGACGCACGCATCGCGGCGATATGCATCGCGCACGGCGTCGACGCGTTGCTCACGCGTGACCGGGATTTCTCCCTCTTCCCCGAGCTGGTAACACGAGACCCATTCGAGTGAGCTTCTCACGTGGCTCGGTGATATCGAAGGCAAGAGCGCCACTCGGATGCGGAAACTTCACCCACAAGCCGTCGATCACGTTGGGCACGAAATAAGGAGCACCTACGTGCCCCCTTGAACAGGGATACCCTCTGGCACCGCAAAGAGGTCGGGCAATCGCCGCTGTGCTCGGAACTGGAACAGCCCCACTTCCTCCAGGGCGGCCTGCCGCTTGGCCTCGACCGCCTCCTCACCTGCGCGCCGTAACGCTCACTCATCGGCAACGCTCGCCCCCTCATTCCGGCCGATGCTGGAGAGCGGCATCTCTATGGCATGACGGGCAGGCTGGCGCAGAGTCGAAATGCGCGTGGAAGCGTCTCAGATTGGTAGCTTGGAAGAATGGATTTGCACGCTCGGGCACGCTTGGTGCGCAGACTGCCGCAGTGCGGCAGATGACCTTATGGGAGCTATTAGCTTGATGTCTTGGACGCCACATGAGTGTTTCGCATAGATTCTGCCTTGTCGGGAATCGTGGCGGCCTGACCGAACCGCGGCATTCCCGACAACGGAGGATGGACATGAAGAATTCGCGGCAGGTGCGAGCGAGTACCGGTGCTGCTTCGCCTCGCCACAAGTGCCCTAGCGATGCCGGCCTGTCGGCGCGCGGATCTGTTTGCACCGCCATCGAATAGCGCGACCGCCCCGCCACCAGGGGCGTCAGCGCGGCGCCTCGCCAAAGCCTGATCTTCGATCCAGCAAAGACCGAATTATGTGGAAAATCTACGCGTCAACCGCCCGTAACAATCCGGGAAATCGGCGGTCAATTAATCTGCGAAACAACATCGGCCATCGAGTTTATTACCGGAAGGGTTCCGTTGAGGCGAATATTGTCCTCGACGACATGGGCGGACGTCTGGGCCACATATTCCCAGTTCGACAATTCCTACGCCGACCGGCGCACATATGGTTACAACGTGGATATTGCCAACGGCTTCGTGACTCCGGTGCCGACATTGATCCTCTTCGCCGCCTGCACCGTCGATTTCCTGCCTGCCCTCGTCGCCGGCATATTAGGTGCGATGATGTTCTGGCAGTTGATCTACGGGACGTCGGTGTATTGGGTTAGTTTCTTCCTGGCCAAGCGGCAAAGCCACATCAGCCAAAGGGACATGCACATCTACATCTGGGCGCTGAATTGCCCATGGGTGCTATTCGCCCTGTTGGGCCTCTACGTCTCAACTCGCCTGATCCTGAACGGCAACTACGGCGTTCTCGGCTATTGATCGCGGATTCCCCCAAGGCGACGCCGATCAAGCTGACTGAGCTCGTCATGACTACTGGTGTTGTCTCACATCGTACCAGTGAGGTTTGGCTTTGCCGTATAGGTCGATAGAGGGCTGGCGCGCGCCGTGCGCGCGAAAGCGTTCGGTCACGCGGTGATGGAGGGGACGATGGCACAGAGCGAAGCCGGCCGAAGCCCGGCAGAACGCGGAGTTGGCATCGTCGTCCTCATCATCGTCACCCCTTGAATGAACGCTTTCGTGCGCGCCAGCCCAGACTGGGATCAGGAGAAGCTAACAATCTGTCGGACTTTGCGGGAGAGATTCTCGTAACCCGCTGAAAAATTTAGATATTCTTGAATCGAATAGTTCCAATGGTGAAATAAAAACTACAGTAAAATCAATCGGTTACGACTCTCTGAAGTCGAAAGTCCGACAGACTGCTAACCCCGTTTGTCGCCATCGGCAGGTGTGTAACGCGCGGACCGGCAACGGCGATTGCGTTGGCCAGTGCCGCTTCAGACGGCGGCGTACTGGGTTCGCCGACACCGGTCGGCGACTCCGTCGAGGGCACGATATGGGTCTCGGTGGCCCGGCTATCGCTGATCCAAAGCGGCTCATAGTCGGGGAAGTTGAATTGAACCACCTCGCCATCGGTGAATGTGATCTGGTTGCGCATCACACGGCCGATTCCGTAGCCGATTCCACTCTCCACCTGGGTCGCGATGACATCGGGGTGGACCGAGACACCGCAATCCACGGTGCAGGCCATGCCCTACTCGGCGAACCGGTTGCGCCACTTCCTGGCAGTGAGTTTGTTGATCCCGAGCGTGTCGGCGATCTGCACGTTGTTCAGCCAGCACTTCGGCTGCCAGCAGCACGATGTGCGCCCGATTCGACAGCGCCCGCCTGCCGAATCTCACGAAAGTAGCCACCCAATCTCAGGCAAAGTAGCCACCGATTCTCACCGAAAGTAGCCACCCAGTCTCACCAAAGTAGCCACCCCTCGGGGCGGCGGGTTTTGGTGC
>LXNI01000712.1_pt1 | contig 36103 bp, 19 predicted proteins | sample 809091 | NCBI WGS metagenome assembly LXNI01 (sample SAMN04870527, study PRJNA318959) | sponge metagenome | biome: 01000161; feature: marine sponge reef; material: water | host: Sarcotragus foetidus | place: Greece: Milos, Mediterranean Sea | collected 2013-05-29 | depth 5-7 m
CCGAGACCCGGTCCAGCTCCCCCATACTCAATGTAATGGTCTCCTTTGGCATGATGTCCCCTCAATGAAAAAGGGGACATTTTAGAATTGCTAAAAGGGGACATTACAGATTTGCGCTGACATGAGTAATGTTATCGTGTGTCAGTGCAATCTAATCATGTCATTGTGCGGTGCCAAAACACAAAACAGTCGCTGACAGATCGGTACCGTATAGGTATGTCGATGCTGCCCTCCGTGAACTGAACACATCAAAAAAAAGATCTATTGATGTAAGGATTGAATTGAATGCAGGGACACTTTGGACCTCACCAGATCACCCACACAGGACGGCATCCAAGGCAATAAACAATGATCGTTTCAGCGGCCAGCAGTGTTGTCTTTCCCTTAGCTTAAAATGATAGGGAGTTTACCCGCCTGAAACCTGTCAGACCGAAACAAACGATGCCCGATGCCACGCCCTTTCCTTACACCTGATTCAAGTCTTCTTTGTATGCTTGGCACGTTGCCGGGATTTTGCCCGAAGTCTTCTCGCTTCGGTCGGACTCAATGTGAGTGACCGATAGATTTCGACCCTTTCCTGATCCTTCAATACATAATCAAGAGATTGTTTGCATCCATAAACACCGACTTCGTTTTTTTTGAGGTCAATTTCAACATGCCTGCTGCATATGCGGGAAAGACGGATGGCTTCTCTGACCGTGGTCATCCTGGGGCAATCGACATCGATGACCGTCTGGCAATCCGGCAAGGCATAGACCACTTGGACACGAATCGACATTGCCTGAGTACAACAAGCCTTTATAGATAAAGCTGGTCCGCTCTTTTACAAAACGACTTGACCAGGGAATCGGCAATCCCCTTGAACACCGGGCCAACCACCCTGGCAACCAGCGGATTGGAAAAATCAAACTCCAGACGCAAGCAGATTTTCGATGTATTGGGTTCGATCGTTCGATAGGCCCAGAAACCCGAAAGCTCGCTGAACGGTCCGTCAATCAATGTCATCACCGTTTTTTCACAACCAATCAGCCGGTTTCTTGTCGTAAAGGATTTTCTTATTCCCTTAAAGGCAATGGTAATGGAGGCAACCATTTCATCCTGATCCCGGCTCACCACGCTGGACTCACCACACCAAGGTAAAAATTCAACATATCGATCAACGTCATTGACCAAATCCGACATCTCTTGTGCACTATGCATGACTAGTGCCGACCTTTCGACAGTGTACATTGAGCGTGATTAGATTCATCAGACAAAGAACAACTTCTCAATTATACTTGAACCTCGTTTTTTTCTCCTTATCCACGCCCGGGAAGGCTATATCGATGGCTGCCAAAAAAAAGAAATCTGAATCCAATACAATCGCGCTCAATAAAAAAGCAACCTTCGACTACACGATTGAAAAGCAATTTGAAGCCGGTATTGCATTGCAGGGATGGGAGGTCAAAAGTCTTCGGGAAGGTCGGGCGCAACTCAAAGAAAGCTATGTCGTCGTCATACGGGGCGAAATATTTCTGGTCGGTGCCTATTTTTCACCGTTACGGTCCACCTCAACACATATTGTCGCCAATCCCACGAAAGACCGGAAACTGCTTCTCCATAAAAAGGAAATCAGCAACCTGATCGGCGCAACCGAACGGGAAGGGTATACCATTGTGCCGCTGAGTCTCTATTGGAAAAGGGGTCGAGTCAAAATCAAAATCGCATTGGCGAAAGGAAAAAAACAATATGACAAGCGACAGGCAATCAAGCAACGACAATGGGACCGGGATAAACGCCGATTATTGAAACAGGCTTGATGCGGACAGACCGCGAAGCCGGTTTCGCATCCAATGACCGGCAAAATCGATAAAATTGCTCTACTGATCATGGCGTCGTATGGTATAATTATGGCCTGAATGGGGGTGACTGGCTTCGACGTCGGTCGCGAAGCCATTGGAGCATGTCGAGGTGTAGATTTCCTCGTAAATCCAGCTACAACACTATAGTTGCCAACGACGACAACTACGCATTAGCCGCCTAGTCCGGCTAATCCTTTCACCTGATTTGCCTTACGGTCGGGATTCGAGAGGTCATCGAAGAAAGGCTCGCCAGTCAGGTCCGCTCGTTATCTGACGGTTAAAACCAATCGGGCTCGCTGACCTGCAAGTGCGTCTGCCTACTGGCAGGTTGGTTAATTCAAAACGCAGACTAAACATGTAGTTGCCGATGTGTGTAGGATCTACGGACGCGGGTTCGATTCCCGCCACCTCCACCACTGAGATATCCGATAACCTCGAATATCATCCTATAACCGCTTTAAAATTCAGCATTTTATCGAATACCAACGTCCTATGGCGTACGAGGACATATTGTAATATCTGGCAGTTTTAGTAAGACGGAGCATATTTCTTTAGGAGCGTATTACCAAACCTCTCAGTGAAACTGAGATCAAACACGCCAAGTCCAAAGACAAACCCTACAGCCTGGTAGATGGAAAAGGTTTATATCTCAAGATTAAACCCAGCCGGCTACAAGGTCTGGCTCTTCAACTATGTCAGGCCTTTCACTAAAAAAACGTGTCGCTGATATCCTCGGCAAGTACCCCACTATTACTCTCGCCAAGGCACGTTACAGACGTATTGACAGGAAATATCCTGTGTCTGAAAAAGCTTCTGTTTAGCTGTTGACTGCCTAGCCTCAGCTTCTTCTCTCTTCTTTCAAGAGTCCCTTTTGGGGATTACGCTTAAAACTTTCTGGAAAGAGAATCCCGAATATTCAGATGTAGCAGATACTACATTGGCTTGGTACCGGCATGTACTGACAGCCGATTGGAAGCCCCCTGCAGACGTGAAACGAGACTACAGGAACGTCAGCATCCTCAAAGATGGCAGGGTTGTATTCAATATCGCTGGTAACAAATACCGGTTGGTCGTATAGATCAATTATGCTTATCAAGTGATTCATATTCGCTTCATCGGCACACATGCTCAATACGACAAAATCGATGCGCAAACTATTTGAAGCATGAACATCAGACCCATTAAAACAGATACCAATTACCATATTCGACACTTAATGAAATTGCATACAATGCTGGTTCGGTTTCCGCCACTGACACCACTGTGACTTCCAATTAAAGTATTTAATAACCGTGGTTTAGTAGAGGCACTAACTTTGAATGAGAAGGATTTTGACCCTGACATTGTTGAATCAGAAATCACCATATCACTTAGGTATAGGCTTAAAGAGACTGCAATATGAACCGAAAACTATTTATAGAATCTCAAGGGGCAACCTGTAGAAACTGGTATTGGAGTTGGTCATTCATTAATGAGACCGACAAATTCATAATATTTGGTGCATGGGATGTCTACGATAGTGGTAACAAGACCTGATTCTTAGTAAGGATTGGGCAATCAGCCGCAAAGGCAAAAGGTGTCCAGGATACCGGCAGTCACGAGAGCATATAAGACTTATTGAAGAGGAAGGCTATCAGCTTAAAACTTTCCCGATGAAGTACACGGAAGCGGGCCAAACGATGAAAGTGCGCCTGCAAAAATTAAAGGGTTCGCTCCAGAGCTCAGTCAAAAAAGCTAATTCGGATTGAAAACAGTTGGTACGCCGAGGATCAGGCTTAGGTTCTGCCAGCAACGGATTGATTCAACTCGCTCACTATAGGAATAAGAGTAAGGTATATCATGTTGGTTTACACTAATATGGTGGATCCGCTATAATTATCATGGCCAGCGAAACACTGAAACCTGTCGAATGGCTAGGTCCAAGTAAGGAGGACCTGAGGAAATTTCCAGGTCCGGTACAAGACCGATTAGGCTTTGCAGTGTACCAGGCCCAGATCGGTTTAAAACACCGTGATGCCAAGCCTCTCACGGGATTGGGTTCTGGTGTTGTTGAAGTTGTCTCTAGATACGATGGGGATACTTATCGGGCCATATATACGGTCCAGTTCAAGGCAGCTGTTTATGTTTTGCATGCCTTTCAAAAGAAAGCCAAGCGAGGTATCAAAACGCCGAAGCCTGAGATCAACTTGATCAGGCATAGGTTGAAAGCAGCAGAGCAGCATTACAGGAATGTCTATGAAGGAGGTAAATGAATGAAAGTGGAAGGTACAAAGATTGAACGTGGCAGTGGCAACGTATTCAAGGACCTCGGATATCCTGATGCCGATACACATCTGTTGAAAGCAGAGCTTGTAACTTGTATTGACGGGATCATTCGGCAGCGTGGTCTCAAGCAGGTCGAGTCCGCAAGGTTGTTGGGCCTGTCTCAGCCCGATGTCTCGCGCCTGCTTCGAGGAAACTTTCGCGAGTATTCCATAGAGCGCCTATTGCGCCTTCTGACGGCACTGGGACGTGATGTGGAAATCGTCATTCAACAGTCCCCGTCACAGCAACATGGCAGGCTCGGTGTTCGGCGTGTGGATGATATAGAGCCCTTAAACTTATCAACTGCCAAGGTGTAGTAATACAGAAAGTAATACTTTGCTATTTTTGCAACTAGGGAAATCCTACTAGATCAATCGCATACAGTACCGGTTCGATTCCCGCCGACGGATATGACCGTGTACTTCCCTTTTTCCCTTTAGGAAAACTATTGTATCAAGACCCAGTGGACACCTACCGATTCCACCAAACCAGACTGGCAAACAAACGAACCGCATCCTGACACCCCTTCTGGAATGTCTCGAAAAATTCGAACCCTCGTCAGACTACCGTATCAGCAAAACAGCATGATGCCCGCAGTCATCCACCAAAAGGAGTGACTTCCGTGACCCACCAACGTTTGGCAGGTCACGGATTCAACTTGATGTGCGCCGGTCAGGCTGCTGCGTCGAGGGCCTGACTGATATCGGCAATGATATCGTCGATATGTTCAATTCCGACTGATATCCGCACCATATCTTCACTGACGCCGGCTGTTGCAAGCTCTTCGTCATTCAACTGGCGATGGGTGGTTGTAGCGGGATGACAGGCCAGTGACTTGGCATCACCGATATTCACCAGCCGCAAGATCATCTGCAGCGCATCGATAAACTTGGCGCCGGCCTCTGTGCCGCCTTGGATACCGAAACTCAATATCCCGGATGCCCTGCCACCGGTGATTTTTTGACAGTTGGCGTGAAACTGGCTGTCTGGCAGTGCGGCATAATTGACCCAGCTCACCTGTGGATGCGAGGACAGGTATTGTGCCACCGCCATTGCATTTTCACAGTGTTTTTCCATTCTGAGCCCCAAAGTCTCCAACCCCTGCAGACACAGGAATGCATTTTGTGGCGCGATTGCAGAACCGGTGTTTCTCAATGGAACCACGCGACACCGACCGATATAGGCGGCCGGTCCCAGCGCTTCGGTATAAACCACGCCGTGATACGACGGGTCCGGCTCATTGAGCATCGGGAATCGATCCTTATTCGCCACCCAGTCAAACTTGCCCGAATCGACAATCATCCCTCCGATGGAGGTGCCGTGACCACCGATATACTTGGTCAATGAATGCACGATGATATCCGCACCGAAATCAAAGGCCTTGCACAGATAGGGGGTCGGAACCGTGTTATCGACAATCAGCGGGATCCCATGTCGATGTGCAATCGCCGACAGTCTTTCCAAGTCGACCACATTCCCCAGAGGATTGCCGATGGACTCACAGAATACCGCCCTTGTCCTGTCATCAATCAGTGCTTCCAGTCCGTCAAAATCCTCCGCTGATGCCATCCTGACATCCACCCCCTGTTTAGGCAGGGAATGTGCAAACAGGTTATACGTCCCGCCATACAGTTCGCTGGTACTGATGATATTGTCACCTGTCTGGGTAATACATTGAATCGCATAGGTAATCGCTGCCATACCGGACGAGACCGCCAATCCGGCCACACCGCCTTCCATTGCTGCAACCCGTTGTTCCAAGACATCCTGGGTCGGGTTCATGATCCGGGTATAGATATTCCCCATGATTTTGAGATCGAACAAATCGGCTCCATACTGGGTATCGTCAAATGTATAGGAAGTGGTCTGGTAAATCGGAACAGCGGCCGCTCTGGTGGTCGCTTCGGATTTGTAGCCATGATGTAGAGCCAGCGATTCTAGCTTCATTTATAAAGTCCTCAGATAAATTGTAGTGGGTAGTGTCTGTCCATCTAGACGGGATGCTCGATGATAACAAAACTCCCTGTGATTTAAAACGTAATGTTATGCCTTCGCATTGAGGGAGTGAACGGACTCTCTGATTTGACCGTCTTGTGTTACACCGTCAGGATCCGTATTGACCAGACCGATCCATCCAAACGGAAAAGTGAACTACGACAACTCGAAGGTTAAAACAGCCTTTTTCGTTTTCACTTTGACGTGTCCGCCCCTGGACAGTTTCCCAAACAGCAGTTCTTCGGCAAGGGGTTGCTTGATATATTCCTGGATCACCCTGGCCATCGGTCGGGCACCCATGGCGACATCGTACCCCTTCTCTGCCAGCCATTGGACCGCCCTGGCATCGACTTCAATCGTGACCTGTTTGTCGGCCAACTGCTGTTCCAGTTCCAGAATGAACTTTCTGACGACATGAAGGATGGTCTGCTCATTCAGTCCCTTGAACCGAATGATATTGTCCAGCCGATTGCGAAACTCCGGCGTGAATATTTTTTTAATCGCCTCCATATCATCGACACTGTGGTCCTGGGTCACAAATCCCATTGTCTCCCGAGAGGCCTGTTCGGCGCCTGCATTGGTCGTCATGATAATGATGACGTTTCTGAAATCCGACTTTCTACCGTTATTGTCGGTCAATGCGCCATAATCCATGACCTGAAGCAACAGGTTGAACACATCAGGATGCGCCTTTTCTATTTCATCAAACAACAGCACGGCATGGGGATGTTTATTGATTGCATCGGTCAACAGCCCTCCCTGATCAAACCCGACATATCCCGGCGGTGCTCCGATCAAACGCGAAACGGTATGCCTTTCCATGTATTCCGACATGTCAAAACGGATAAACTCGATACCCAGGATATGGGCCAGCTGCTTGGTTACCTCGGTTTTACCGACGCCGGTCGGGCCGGAAAACAAAAACGAAGCAATCGGCCTGTCCACATTTCCAAGCCCGGACCTGGCCAGCTTGATGGAAGACGCCAAGGCGGCGATGGCAATATCCTGACCAAAAACCACCATTTTCAGATCTCTTTCGAGATTTTTCAGCGATCTGATGTCCGAGGCTGAAACATGTTTCGGCGGTATTCTCGCGATGTCCGCCACCATGTTTTCTATGTCCTTGACCCCAATGGTCTTCTTTCGGGCCTGTCGGCCGGTCAATCGCGTTTTGGCACCGGCCTCATCAATTACATCAATCGCGGTATCAGGTAATTTCTTCTCGGACAGGTATCGGGCGGAAAGCTCCACCGCAGAGCGCAAGGCAGGCAACGTATACCTGACTTCATGATGCTTCTCGAAACCCGATTTCAGACCTCGCAAGATATCAACCGCTTCATCAATCGTCGGTTCGACGATATCGATTTTCTGGAACCGTCTGGACAAGGCCCGATCCTTTTCGAATATTCCCCTGTATTCCTGATAGGTCGTTGAACCGATACACTTCAATTCGCCTGATGCGAGCATCGGCTTGAGCAGATTGGACGCATCCAGCGATCCGCCCGAAACCGCGCCCGCTCCGATGATCGTATGAATCTCATCGATAAACAAGATCGCATTTTGTTCCGTATCCAATGCCTTTAGCACTGCTTTGAGCCGCTGTTCAAAATCACCGCGATATTTTGCCCCGGCAAGCAATGCACCCATATCAAGGGAATAAATCGTGTGATTTTGCAGCACTTCGGGGACCGCCTGGTTGACGATATTTCTGGCCAACCCTTCGGCCAAAGCGGTTTTCCCGACGCCCGCTTCCCCGACAAACAACGGGTTATTCTTCTGGCGACGGCACAATACCTGTATCGTTCTGTTCAGTTCCTTTTGACGGCCGATCAGCGGATCGATTTTACCCAGCCCGGCCAGCTTGTTGAGGTTGATCGTATAGAGATCCAGTGGACTGTCCTCGTCCGCCGGTCGTCCTTCCGATTCGAAGTTCTCGGTTGCCTCCGGTGCAGGCAATCGACTCCCCTCCGGGATTCTCGTGATGCCATGGGAAATATAGTTGACGACATCAAATCGATTGATTCCCTGTTGTCCCAGAAAATAAACCGCATGGGACTCCTTTTCGCTGAACACGGCGACCAATACATTATTCCCCTCAACTTCCTTTTTGCCCGAGGTCTGCACATGCATGATCGCCCTTTGCAACACTCTTTGAAACCCGATGCCCGGCTGGGGCTCGGCCTCATGTTCTTCATCTATCAGCGGGATATCGTTATTCAGATACTCGGATAACGCCTTTTTCAGGGTTTCGATTTTCCCGCCACAGGCGACAATGGTATTGCACGTTTGCCGGTCATCCAGCAACGCAAAAAGAAGATGCTCAATGGTAATGATCTCGTGCCGCTTGTTCGCAGCAAGACTCACTGCACTGCCAATCGCTGCTTCGAGTTGCTCAGATAACATGTTCTGCGTTTTGTGTCATGCCACTTTCCACCTGCGTCACGCCTTCTCCATGGTACATTGCAAGGGATGCTCGTATTTCTGGGCAAACCCGATCACCTGACGCATCTTGGTCTCTGCAATTTCGCGGGGAAAGACACCGCATACCCCGACGCCCTTGGTATGAATGTGCAGCATGATCTGTTCCGCTTTCTCCTGGCGCATATTGAAAATGCGCATCAACAGAACAACGACAAAATCCATCGGGGTATAGTCATCGTTCAACAGCAGAACCTTGTAAAGGGGCGGCTTCTTGACAACCGGCTTGGTCTTTTCGACGATTACCCCGGTCCCGTTGCCCCCAACACGGTCTTCTTGATCACCTACCGCCATTTCCTGACGCATACCCTGAAAATAAAAGGGTGCCCGGTCAAAATGAACCACCCCCACAACCCCCGCAGGCCCCACTGCCGCCGACGGCCTGAAACACATTATTGAACACAAAGGTTGCATTCATGCCATCATCGACATAGTCCACTTCGGCACCACCGAGGAATCCGAGCGCGACCGGGTCAACCACCAGCTTGAAACCATCGGCATCACTCATGATACTGTCCTTTGCCTCTGCCGCTTCAGCAAAGGTCATCCCGTAATTCATGCCGGAACAGCCACCACCCGTGACATAAATTCTGACGGCCGCGGCTTCGCCGTGGGTGTCTTTGACCAGACTGGCAATCTTTTGTTTCGCATTGTCGGTCACGACAAGCTCATTTTCGGTGAGAATTGAATTATATTGATTCATGTTAGACTATCGATGGTTATGGGTTCTGTTCCCGCGACACAAGGAACCTGTTCAACACGCACAGTCCAGGTTGTGGAACCAGAACTATTTGATATCACTTAAATGGCGGCATTGCAACTATATTCAAGTTATCGGCAAGCAAATCATGACTCGCATTGTACATTGTACCTTCCTTGAAAAAAAAGCGGAGGGTTTGGATAAGGTGCCCTACCCGGGTGAATTGGGAACACGCATCTACGAAAATATCTCCAAGGAAGCCTGGCAGCAATGGCTTGAACGACTGGTCACGATCATCAATGAGTACCAGTTGAACTCTGCCGATCAAGCGAATCAGGCACTGATCGAAAAACACCTGGTCGGGTTCCTTTTCAATGAAGGCGACTACGGACAACTGCCCGCCGGCTATCATCAGGCTTGATTTAGGGAATTATTACATTAACTCCCAAATCTAATCTACGAACAAATAGATGTGTGATGGAATAGCCAGAAATTCTGTGCTGGCATCCGCCTGGACTGAAAGATTTCTCAACCATCGTAAACTAGACCACCCTGATGGACGAGCACTTTACGCCTATCGGTGCTCCCATGAAGAATTCGTTTCACTCGCAAAACTGCTCACACATTGCCCTCCGTCGACCCGAACGAACGACGATCCTATCAGGGCATTCGTTCTATATTCGTCAGAGTGGTGGCAACGCAAATACGATGGCGGGACTTGGGCATGGGAGCCACTTCTTGCGTCAATAGGTTGGCAAACCACTCACTACCCAGATCTCTATGAGCCCGTGAAAGCAGCGTGGATATGGTGGAAAGTTGACCTCGTTCGACTGCCGACATCAATTCGCTATCTCGGCACATTTGCCTGTCAAGGAGGATTGCCGCTCGCTCTATTGAACGATACTCACAGTAGTATTACTCGGTATCTACGTGCAGTGCTTAAGCATATCACCGATTTTCGCCAGTTCGTTGATGACCCCATCGTACTCGCCCGAGATCAGCAGCATCTTCTTAGACCTCCAACACTACGTCGTGACTATGTATTTCGACTCAGTGCGGACCTTGCTGAGGCAGTCCTAGAGTGTCAACATGATGCACAGGGTGATGATCTCATCAGATCTCTCAATGAGATGCGTCCTGACTGGGAACGAACGATGCCACTCGCGCTAGACGACCAGAGAGCTCAGGATTTGTTGACCAGCCTTCTGCGTGAGGCCGTTCGAAGTCAGACAGAGCCCGTGGCCAATTTCCGTGTTGAACGTTTTTTGCGACAGACCGGCGAAGGATGGCGGTTGGGAGCAAGGATAAGACTACCCACAACGATTTCTCCTGATGCACTTGCACGGCAACTTGGGGTCCCCACGAACAATTTTCCGGCACGATTTCAGGTGCATACATGTGGTGATAGTCCACAAACAATAGGCCTCTACGCGCAAGAGGGTGACAAGTTTCTGCTTGCTCGAGGAACTCAGTCATTAATGGAACTGTGGGATCAGGATGCTGCCAGGGAAATTCGTATCAGGTTTTTTGCTGGAGGTGTCATTGGCAAACCAGTAATCCCTAACCGAGGTGGCGCTCTGAGTGAATTGCCATGGTCTTTCCTAGGAACAGATGACTTCCGGCTTATTGGCGAAGGCAGTATTTCAAGTCGTGTAACAGAAATTCGGATCCTGATTCCGGATGGGTGTACGTTGCAGCAACGTGATGGAGTACATCGCGTAGAAGAAACCAGATGTGATACTTCTTTAGATACGACTCCACAACCGACTCAGATTCTTGGTCGGACACTATGGAGGGCCTGTCAAGAAGCCGTTATTGAAACGGCGAGTGGACGCTGTGTAGTTCGCCCTAGTTCAGAACACACCACCGACAAAGAATACAAGCTTTTAGGCTCTCGCTTCTACGAACTGGAATGCCCTTGGCCGTTATTCCGGGGTGAGCCACGACTGTATCTTGAAAGATCGGAACAACCCCCAAGACCCGTGCCAACCCATGAGATTGAATGGCGGCAGGGAATAGGCGATTGGCTTTTTGCACCTACAGGACCAGGTTTATGGGAGATACGTAATCTTAAATCAGGAGAACTTCGTTTTCTTGGCAAAGCGGGTGTTCTTCCCGAACAGTTGGAGTTCTCTATCAGGCCCGGAGTCGATATGACTCAAGGTCACTTCATTTTGAAAAACACCAACAACATGCGGGTGGTTGGCGATGATCCCGACTCCGTGGTTTCGTCAGAATTAGAGAATAAGAATAATGTGATTCGCGTAGAGGTGAAATCCATAGCTATCAACACTCCACCCACCCGTGTTCGTCTACGCTTTCATTGGTCTGGTGCCCAAGAGTTGAATCTTGAGGCACCATTTCCCGGGCAGGGTGGGCGATTTCTTCGCGAGGGAAATGCCGTAACCGATCATCTTGCCGCTGACGATCTGTATGGTGTTCGAGCAACGGCACTGTCTCCGATTGGAACTCAAGAATATTGGATTGAAGGACATTTGCAAGCGTCAGATGTACGTCCGATATTTCACATAGCGTATTTTCGCAAGAAATTGCGCAAGGCGGGCGTGATGCATGAACTTCCGATCAGTGAAGCACGTCAAATGATTGACCTACTATTATCTGCATCTTCATCTACTGATGCACATGTTGTACTTGAGATTATGAACCGAAGCGGAATTGTTCAAGAATCAATCAGAGTAAGTCGATTTTCAGCTATTCTTGATTGCCACACCGAACAAAAAACGGTTTCGGTGTCCCCCGTACTCGAAAGTCAAGATGTTATTCCCACGTTCGAAGCGTATTCACTCACCAGACCGGATGATGTCCCAATTACACTTGAGCCTGCCGGTCCCGTTTATACTCCCTACGGAGCACTGTTACCACCGTCTCTGGAATACACTGGACCTTGTATTATTGTGATGAGGCACAGCAATCAGGTTCGGGCGCAACCTTGCAGAGTAGAAGTAGGACATGTATCCGATAATTTCACATATCTTGCTTCTACCAATGATAAAGTACCATTGCTTGTTAAGGCATTGGCAATCGAGGACGAAATACGACGAATTGATAGTATCGGGGATACACTAGACAAAATTCTCGAGGAAGATACGGAATCTAACGAAGCAGAGTGGGCCTTCCTGACTGATTCTATTTTAGGTCTGGGGAGCCTACCACCCAGTATCCTCGATCTTTTTAGGATATTGGTTAGCAAACCAAAATTCCTAGTTCGATGCTTGTTCAATCTTGAGAGTACTCCCCGTCAATATATCTGGAGTCTGGAACAAGAGCTTCCATTCAGTTGGCTTCTCATAAAACGCCAGATCTGGTGGGATGAGGCTTGCAGAACATTCGACATCTTTCGGCAGCGACTCAAAGGTGTCGTTGACAACCCTGCAGAGATGGCTCGAGAGCATGTCTTGTCGATCCTGTCTGAAGGTGCAGACCGTCTTGCTGGCTTTCAAACAATAGTCACCGATGTCGACCTAAGACTGGAAGGTGCGAATATGAGCATGGAACTCGTAGAAGCATCCACAGAAGAGAGAAATAACCAGATCCCAGAGCAGATCAGTCTAAGAACCAACTTGGACGACTGGCCCAAAGGATATGGCCGCAAAGAGTGGAAGGATGAACTTGGCACATTTCCAGAAGTCTTGTGCCAACTCAAGGATGAACATCCTGCCAGACAGCCGATATTCGATACCCCTATAGCCGCAGCGTGGTGTTGTTTCAAAGAGAACCCAACAGAGCGCACAATCTTTCTGGTCAAACAAATCCGTGCACATGCCCCTGACTGGTTCGACTTGGCGTACAGCACTACGTGGTATGCTCTTGCGTATATACAGGACAATCAGATCCGCAAAACATGACTGATACCGTCCGCATCTCAAATCTCATTCATGACTTGTCCACCCGTTCGGGTCGAGCCAACATCTCCCAGCTTGGGCTTCGCTCTCCTGCACTTCGTAAATACTTGACCAATCTGTACGCCCAAAAACCGGGAGAGCCGGGGTCACTTCTTGCAGACCCTGTCGTTGAGACTGTATTTGGCTGGAAAGTTGCGGATACAGATATGCATGGCTTATCCAGTGCCGGACTCCTGCAGCAGAAGCTCGTACAGGCAATGGATAATCCTGCGAGCAAGTTCCACAAGGAATACAGATTTCCTGCCGATCAGAAGCCATTTCAGCATCAACTCGAGTGCTGGCAGTATCTTCTCGACGATGTGCCTCGATCAGTTCTGGTTACAAGTGGTACAGGCTCTGGAAAGACAGAGTGCTTTTTAGTGCCTATCCTTGAGGACCTTGCCCGAGAAAGAGCCAACTCTGGATCTCTTTCCGGCGTCCGTGCGCTATTTCTCTATCCGCTGAATGCTCTCATCAATAGTCAACGTGATCGACTTCGAGCTTGGTGCAATGGTTTCGGCAAAGATATCCAGTTTTGTCTCTACAATGGTGAAACTCAAGAAACGGTTCCAACTAATCGACAGATTAGAGCAGGGGCAGAACAGGTGTCACGGAAGATATTACGTGAGAGTCCAGCACCGATTCTCGTCACAAATGCAACGATGCTGGAGTACATGCTCGTTCGAACAGAGGACCGCCCGATCATCGAACAATCCCATCGGAAGCTTAGGTGGATTGTTCTGGACGAAGCACATACCTATATCGGTTCTCAGGCGGCTGAGATTGCACTTCTTTTGAGACGAGTTCTACACCGGTTCCATATGAATCCGAAGGATGTACGATTCGTAGCAACTTCTGCAACTATTGGAACCAAGAAAGTCGAAAAAGACTTACATCGTTTTTTGGTAGATGTCTCTGGTGCAAGTCCCGACCACGTCCATGTTGTAACCGGCGAACGTTTTGTGAAGGAACTCCCACCATCAACAGGAGTAACGAGTTCTGAAAGCCTGGAGCGACTGGAATCCGAAGACATGTATACTGCTCTTTGCCATCATTCGGGCGCAAGGGCTATCCGAAAGCAGCTAGAATCCAAGCCTGCCACATTGGGTGAATTGGAAAACACAACAGGACTCAGTGGTCCAGCGCTTACCAAGCTTCTTGAGAAGGCATCAATAGCACGCCATAAGAACGAAGTGTTTCTGCCCATTCGTATGCACTTATTTCACCGTACACAAAGAGGTTTATGGACATGTGTGAATAAAACATGCATCGGCCAAGACCAAAGTATTTCCGATCAATGGGATTATGGGGCTATTTTCCCGCATCGCAGGACTCACTGTAGCCACTGCAACTATCCTGTTTTCGAGCTCGTTGTATGCAGGGCATGTGGACAGGAATACCTTTCCGTTCGAGAGGAATACTCCGCCAACACGGATGAAAGAAAGCTGGTCCCATATATCGAAGCTGATGACATTGATGAGTTTCAGCTCGAAGTCGACCCCGAGGAATCGGAAGAGGAAGAAGATAATACAACAGACCCGTCCCACTTGCGCCGATTTATCTGTAGTCCCACAGTAGACACAGAAGATATTCAGTTTGAGGAGGTGTGCATCGATCAAGACCACTTGATTCGGAGTAATGGGGAAGGAATTTTCATCCACCTTACTCCAATCAGTCTTGGAACAAAATCCTGCGTTCGCTGTGAAGTAACTAGCGGTCCACGTCAACTGTTCCAAGAGCTTCGGATCGGTGCTCCGTTTTCGTTATCCACAATCGTTCCAACAGCTCTCGAACATACGCCACCCATGAAAGATGGAGAAGGTCTGCCAAGTCAAGGCAGACGACTGCTCGGGTTCAGCGATTCACGACAGGGTACCGCACGCTTGGCTGTCAGGCTTCAGCAGGAAGCAGAGCGAAATCGGGTTCGGAGCATCCTGTACCATGCGCTTGCTTCGGAAAGAAAGATACCCGACACAACAGAACTGGAAAGACAGATAACCGCACTCAAGGCATCTAATGACCCTGTTTTAAGCAAAATTCTGAAAGAAAAGGAAACAGAATGCTCCAGGATTAAGGCTCAGAGTGGGCTCGGCACACTCACATGGCAGGATGCGATTGAGGCAATTAAGGGGGATTTCAGTGTTCGGCACATGCGCCAGTATTTCAGCGAAACTGCGTACATGAGTAGTACCCAGGACGAGTTCGCACATTTCTGTCTATATCGAGAGTTTTTTCGTCGTCCGAAACGAATGAACTCGGCTGAAACAATGGGCTTGATCTGCCTCAAATATCCAACTCTTGATAAGAAACCAGTGCCGATGGGATGGGCACTCGAAAAAAAAATGTGGGGAGACTTTCTGAAACTCATCGTCGACTTCTTCATACGTGACGTGGGTGCCGTAAACATCAATGATGAATATCTGTATTGGCTGGGAATTCCCATAAGAAAACGGTATATCCAAGGTCCTGGTTTTCAAGGCAAACCAACCAACCGACAGAGACTCTGGCCTGCCATTCGACCTAAAATCAAACCATCACGACTTCCTCGCCTCTTGCTGACAGCAACAGGATGGGACGATTCATCTGCTACAATAGACAAGGTTAATGAAGCATTCATGTGTGCGTGGGGGGCCTTGTTGCCACACCTCCAGCAAGCAGCAGATGGTTTCCTACTCAAGCTGGATGAGATTGCTTTTTTGAGTGAACTCCCTTCAAGTGATGTTTGCCCCTACACATCACGTACACTGGATACTACCCTGAGAGGTTTTTCGCCCTACCTGCCGAAATCTGGGGTGCCTGAACCATGCACGAATTTTTCATCACCCCGTGTACCCAAACCTTATTGGAGGGATCAATCCGGCAAATCAGTCGGTCGGGAAGAAATTGCCACTTGGCTTGAGACGGACGAGAAAGTCAGAACGGCCCGTAGTCTTGGAGTATGGTCAAATCTTAACGATAGAATAGCCGCCAACACTCCTTACTTCGAGGCGGCAGAACATTCTGCACAGATTGATGGTGGGCGTCTTCGGGATCTCGAAGCTCGCTTTAAGGATGGTAAGTTGAATGTCCTCAGTTGCTCCACAACTATGGAGATGGGAGTCGACATTGGAGGGCTCTCAGCAATCATCATGAACAATACCCCCCCAAGTTCAGCAAATTATCTCCAGCGAGCCGGACGGGCCGGGCGTCGTAATGAAGGGGTCTCTTTTGCAATCACCCTTTGTCCAAGTTCCCCGCACGGTGAGCAAGTGTTTCAGAATCCACTGTGGCCTTTTACATCAACGATTAGTGCACCTAAGGTAGGATTGGACAGTGAGCGCTTGGTCCAGAGACATGTGAACGCGCTTTGTCTGGGTACATTCCTTGAAACACACGATGTTCTGCGACTCAAAACAGGCTGGTTCTACGAAAATAACGACACAGGAACAAGCCCAGGTAGCCAGTTCGTCGAGTGGTGCCGCCTCAGAGCAGATAAGGACACTACATTAGTCTCAGGTATCAAGAGTCTAGTTTCTGGCACTGCTGTTGGGATGTACAGTATATCAGGGCTTCTGATATCCACAGCGAGCGCACTACAATCGGCTATGGATGCGTGGCTTCGTGAAGTCATCGCTCTGAGAAGTGATGCTGAACAATTCCAAGTGATTGAAGACCATAACCATCGTCCACCAGCAGTTCTCGCGATTGAACGTCAGTTAAAAAGGCTTCAGGGAGAATATCTCTTGAGTGAGCTTGCGAACCGTCAATTCCTTCCCGGTCATGGATTCCCTACCGGTGTGGTCAGTTTTATTCCGACAACACTCGATGATCTCAAGCGGAAGAACACCGAACAGGGAAACCGGGAAGAAGCATTGGGAAAGAGGTTGGGCTACCCGTCGCGTCAACTGGAAATGGCAATACGAGAGTATGCACCGGGAGCTGAAGTTGTAATAGGTGGGCGGGTATACCGTTCTTCCGGGGTCACGTTAAATTGGCATATCCCCCCTAGCGTTGAAAACGCAAATGAAATACAGGCACTTCGACATGTGTGGCGGTGCCGAAGCTGCGGAATTACAGGTGATGCCATCGCGGTTCCACCGCAGCGATGTCCGAACTGTGCCGGTAGTTTGAATAAGGAAAAATATCTCGAACCGGCAGGATTCGCTGTCGACATCAGGGATCACCCACACAATAATGTCATCTCCCCCACCTTCATTCCGGTAAACCCACCATGGATCAGTTGTCCAACTCCGGATTGGACATCCTTTGCCAATCCGCAGGTTGGTCGATTTCGATACACCGACTCTGGACATTTGTTTCATGGAAGCCGTGGGGTGAATGGCTACGGTTATGCTGTCTGTCTACGATGCGGTCGGGCCGCTTCGGAAGAAGGACTTATGTCAGAAACTGGGACCCCAGATGCAGTTCGGGAAGGCCATCCTCGCCTCAGAGGTGGCAAAAAGCAGAATGGTACAGACATTTGCGATGGAGTCGGATTCGCAGTTCAGCGTGGACTCTCACTCGGTGGTAGCCGTATTACAGATGTCTTTGAACTTCAACTCAATGGTCTTGACGATCCCGGAACTGCACTCTCGTTAGGTATCGCATTGCGACGTGGGTTTTGTCGATATATCGGCATTGAAGAACAGGAAATTGGAGTCAGTGTTGGTCCATCAAGAGGATTTGACGAGTCTATCCTTCAATCCGTTTTTCTCTATGATTCCGCAACTGGTGGAAATGGTTATGTTGCGGGATTACGCGATGACGTTTCTCAAGTGCTCCGAAAATGTGCGCAAATCCTTGACTGCCCCAAAAAGTGTGACTCCGCTTGCCATGGGTGTCTGCTCACCTTCGATACACAATACCAGTCAGAAAAACTGGATCGGTACAAAGGTCTGAAATTTCTTTCCAAAGAACTCCTTTCGGGACTCGAACTTAAGGAACACGCCCGGATATTAGGAGAGCACTCACGGATGCTCACCCGACCGCTTTATCGACACTTGGCGGAAGTCGCAGCAACTCCATGGGTCGAGGAAATTCGAATCTGGTTTGGAGAAGATGCCGAATGTTGGGATGTGGAAGCATTCCCTCTTTATCAACACATGCTTCGTTGGATCGTGAATGGTCAACAAATCCACTTGTTCCTTGAACCAGAAACCTGGAATCAACTGAGCGATGGAAACCGTCACGCTTTGGGAAGTCTAGTCACTGCAGGGCAAGGAAATATAGCAGTATATCGAGCAGAAACATCTGATACAAAACTTGATCGGGGTTCCTTGGTTGCAGCTGCGGGAGGGGTGGAAAAATGTATAAAGTGGGCTATTCCTGATAGACGACCCGCTATGAACGAAATTTGGGGACAGCTTCCTGCAGGAGATGTCAGCATCTATTCACTGTCCACCGAGCAATTGCCAAAAATTGTCGTTGCCACATTAACGAACGAGGAACTCCGCCCACATCCCAAAGGCACAGAGGCGATTCTTCGGATTCAAACTGAACTGAATGGCCATGTAAAAGGGTTTGGATCAAGATTTTGGACCCATATTCTGGACAGGTGTAGTTCATTTAAGGACGATTTCGTGAGAGAGAACACTCTCAAAAAAGTAAACTATTTTGATCGATATATCACCTCCCCTTGGACAGTATTGCTACTTCGGGAAATCCTGCTCGAACTGGTACGTATTGGTTTCTCAGGCCGGGACACATTACTCTCCGTAGTCACCAAAGATTTGCGAAATGATTACCGTGTCAGCCGAGTGAGAGAATCCGTTACTGGCTTGTTTCTGGACGAGTCAACACGCACACAGCTATTTGAGAGTGCTTTCAGTGTCGGGCGTGGTAATCTGCGCTGGACAGGGCCTATCGAGTTTAATACAGGGCCTACACCTCATTTCCGAGAGCTTACTCTCGAGTGGGAAAATGGTACCGTATGGTCGCTGAAACTTGATCAGGGCGTAGGATACTGGCGTTGCCGTCCATCCGCAGAATTCTCATTTGGTAGTTCGCTAGAGACGCAATCACAACGATTCAATGAAATCGCAAAACGTCACCGTGTAGAGCCTCAAGGTATTTTTCCAACCTATGTCTATATTTCGAAGAAGACTTCACAAAGTGATTCCAAATCGAGAAAGCAAACTACTGATCACCATTCATAATATACCGCACAGTGAAATTGCAAATTGAGAGATCAATAAATTCATACGTTATCGCCAAAACCAAACCTCCACTCCGCCTTTAACCACGGCACAGTGGAGAACTTCAATCAATATCAGGTATTTCTCCACGCCCCAAGCAATCAAAAGCATCCAGTACGAGGCGTTGCGTTCTATATTCACCGAATTCATTAATTTCGCGCTTCTTAAGGGACGGAAAAGATGCACTTGGTGATTGGGAATCAAGGATCCACTCAAGATCAGAGCGGTTAAGTCCATACATATTTGCGAAAATTGCGTCGAGTTCGCATTGGAGGCAATGACGTCGTTTCTTATCCCAAATGAATGGTCCACCCTGATAACCCAGATCTCTCGCAAAGCCAACTATATCCGCTGATGTATAGGTCAACTCCAAGACACGAGGGACAACCAATTGAACCCAAGGGCGGCCGCATCCGCTGTCCTCTAAATACGTCTCCGGCGGCAAAATTGGTAATTGTTTGACGATAAAGAAACTCATATGCACACCACCCACCGACAATCGTGCAGACCAATCCAACGGAATACTATTCATATTGCCCAAAACAAGTGCATAAGCTACAGCACGAGCATACGAATAGGCAAGTACGGGCGCGTTATTTCCTATGGGTCCCAAAGGTACATTATCGACTATAAAAGTCCTTTCATTCGTCGAATTAGTGATATCACGAAACGCTTGAAGAGCCGCCACATAGTCGAAATACATGATGGGAGCACCTTGGTTCATTGCAGCGGAACTCTGAGAGAGGCAAACAATTGCCGTTCGTCTATCGGTCGCTCGTATAATATCTCTGAAAATAAAGATCCAATGGTCAAAATCGTCCCAGTGTGACCAACTGCGACTCGAGGGGTCACTGCTATCACTCCAGTTCGCTCGTTCGTTGAGTTGGTAATGTCTCTGAAAATGAGTTGCGTGCCAATTCGATGAGGGTATTGAACGGCTCGGCTCGGCTCGGCTCGGCTCGGCTCGGCTCGGCTCGGCTCGGCTCGGCTCGGCAGGATTTTTGTGACCTCTTTCACCCATGTCAAGTCTTTTTTCCACTTCGGTTTCCGAAACCCAGTATCTCGGCACAGCAACCGTCTTGGGATCAGACTTTTCTTTGACCGTCATGGGTCGGGCATTCCCATTTCGGATGTCCTTGTCGGAGACACCCTCGAACGTAGCAAACCGATGGTCGTATTGATGAAACAACTTGGCCTCGTATAATGGCAGATAGCGTTCTTCTCCTCGTACAAATACATTGCCATGAAGAACCCATCCATCGTCCGTCAGGTCCGTGTGTGTACGGAAGAGGCCTGAGTCGTTAGACATATCAAACATCCTCTGAAACGTAACACCCCATGGATTCTCCTCTGGCTCAGTTTCGTTAGCCTCCTTCCAGAACACACCAGCCCGTTCATACAGCTTGCGTGCGATTTCCATATCACGCTGGGTGCGAAATATGGGACAATTCCTGGTATTGGGATTGAACAGCGAGAAATCATCCGCTGACAGCATAAAACGTCGCTCTGCCTCCTTCAACTGCTCCGTCTGATGCAGGAAGAAGGCGAACTCGGCTTCAGGGACCGGATTGTCCTTGCCGCTCAATGTGAGGAGGCAGAATTTGTAGGAACGGTGAACACCCGTGAAGATTGCCTCCCTATTCTCGAAGTCGAACAGGCTAACCAGTCTTTTCTCATCAACAACATATTTGAAGAATGCCTTGGTGGAGTTATCCGTAGCTATACCGGTAGGTACGATCAACCCAGCACGGCCTCGTGGATTGAGAAGATGCAAAAATGTTTCTGTAAATACGGCATAGGTGTTCAGGTCACCGCTGCCGGTCAGCGGGAACCGACCTCCGGTCCGGATGTATTGACTGACTGCTTCGGCTTCGCGCTTTGCGGTCTCGAATTCCTGATACAGGGTTTTCTCTGCTGGCGGGGCGTCGTCACGATCCAGATGCTGGATTAGCCGGTCCCGAACGGACTTGTTCCGTGCTGTTGCGATTTCCGTTGATCGTGACGCGAAAAATTCCTGCTCCTGCAGTTTGATCCGCTCCCATGGCGGATTCCCGATAACGACATCGAAACCACCATCTTGCATAATTTCGGCAAATGCAAGATGCCAGTGCAGAAAATCATGTCCATCGGCCAGTTTTCCGATGAGAGTGGCAACACCACGCCGTTGTAACTTATCACTGCCCAGTCGTTCGATATCCCGGGTATGAGGTATGATCTCAAGGTTTTCGTGTATTTTGATTGCGAAGTACGCCCCCACGAAGAGATTGGCACGCAATGTTTCACGGGTCCGAGTCTCGTCGAGTAGCGCTGTTTGCCAAGTGGCGCGTTTGTGTTCAACATCATTCAGTGTATCCTCAGGCATAATGTCAAGATCGACACTCGTCATAGCTACTTCTAGCACGGCATCTAGGTCGCAGATGTCCAGCTGTCCTGATTCTCGGTTATATTTCTTGAGTTGTTGGCAAACAGCCTTATCATCACCAGTTAAGGACTTATAGGCGTCATCTGGGATACCATCAGTCATGATCTCGGGATCAAGGATCCCAACTAGGCTATTGCCCTGAAGAATATGGGAATCGAGAAATGTAAGCGGCTTGCCAGGCTCAACCGTTTCCATCCATAGAGCCGTTTTGCAAAGTTCGACAGCAAGCGGATTGCGATCAACGCCGTAGATACAGTGCTGCACCACCTCACGTAGCGCATGCTGACGTGTTATTATCTCATCTGACGTATTGGCATCTGCCTCAATACGGACTATCTCGACCGCAAGACGACGCGCCGCCGCCAGAAGGAAATGACCTGAGCCGCATGCCGGGTCGACAATCCTCAAAGCAAGAATGGCGGCACACGGATCTTCAGGGCAAGAAGCAACAGCTTGTGTAACAACCGGATCAAGTGTCGACTTGATGAGTTCACTCACAAGGGTAGGCGGTGTGTAATAGGAGCCGGTTAGTTTTCGTTTCGATCCCTTGGATTTTTCACCGTCATCTTCTCCAATGAAGGAAAATCTCCAAGGTGAGGCCTCTACATCAACGACGGGGTGGAATTCCAACAGACTTTCGTAAACAGATCCCAACTCCTCAGTATCCATATCCCGATAGTTGACCCGGGCGACCCCCTTGTTCAAGCGGAGAAATGCAAGGGTATGAATTGCTTCCAGAAGGTATTCGTTGGTGATGGCTGAACCATCAAGATCGGGGCACTGATCAACTCGAAACAAGCCACCTAGCGCAGGCAGGCCAAGATCAAAAGCACCTATATTGAGAGCCTGAAACGTAATTTGAAGTCCTTCCCAGAGATCTCCGTGGCGATCATAATGTCGTCGTCGCAGAGCCCGGTCGCGCAATCGAGAAAGGGCATAGCCTTCCTGAAACACCGCACGCTGTTCATCATTTGATTCCGGGTCGTGAAGAAGATTGCGATCCTCTGCCGTAAAGAGAAAAAGCAAACGATAGACGAGTCGCAGGAGTTGCTGAAAATAGCCATCCGGCGATAGATATCCACCCTTGAGGTCATCTCGCAGTGGAGTATTTTCCGGATGACAAAGAAAACCATTACCTAATCGACGTAAGGTTTGGGTAACGCCCACACGAAGATTTTCCCGGGCACGCTCACCAGTCTCCTGGGCTTTGACTCGCCACGACTCGATAATGCAATTGGATGGCTGAGAGTCGGCAGGTCGCAGGCGACTGACATGAGCGACAAGCCACAGCGCAGCAAAATCGGGATAAAGTTCTTCTGTAAAAATGAGGTCCAGATCAGCCTCAAGATAGGCAGGGCGAGTCAAACTAGGATTATCGCGTAGAATACGCAACTTCAATCCATTCGAAACCATGCCCCATAGCACCTTGTCTTCAGCATTCAAATATTCCTGTAAGGCATTATGCAGTGTTTGCCGACGACCACCCAGTCCGAGTCGTGAATCGGCTTTATCGAAACAAAAGTCATCCGTCATCAACAGACAAGGAATAGCCCCATCACAGGCCCGGTGTGTCAGTCGGAATAGACGATCATCCAGCACAACATTGTTCGTTACAGACAGATCCTCGTAACCAAGGAGTATACGCAAGAAAGGAACCAGCCACTCCTCAATTTCGACCTGCTCTTTCTGAATATTCTGGCAAGGTCGTCGCTCAACAAAACGATCATATAAATCATTGGCAATACGCCAATATCGAGCAATTTCTTCCTTGATAGTTAGTGATGGTGAAACTCCATAATCAGTACCGTTTTGCTGTGGCGCGTCCAATGCAGCAATGGTTCGCAAAAAGTCCGATGGCATGATACCACCTTCAACTCTGATTGCAGTAAATCCATCAGTGTTTGATTTTTTTTTCATGGTCAATTCGATGCCATGGGCACGAACACATAAATACCGATCTTATCAATAGGCACGGCCGGGACAACACGATAACGCAGGCCCTTGGCACCGCTGGCTTCTCGCACACGTCGATGATCTGCCAGCAATCGCCCAGCCTGTTCACGGGCAATCCGTTCAAATGCTTCTTCCATGTCAGGTAATGTTTCGAGAACCTGCCGGACAAGATGTGCTTTCTGGCCATCGGGCATGTTCCGACCCGGCTCAAGAGAAAAGAGTGCCACAGCATCGTCCCCGGTCAGAAGATTGGTTTTGTCATCACCCCTCACCGCCAACACAAGACACTCCTCGGCAAGAAGCGACTTGAACTGGATATATTGGCCATCAGCATTCCGATGATCGATTAGAATCTGACTTCGCAGACGTAACAGATACAACACAGTACGGATATCTACTCCCTCGGTAAACATAGCTCCACTACGTGCTCCAACACCTGGATTACCGATATCCAGAGACTGCTCGACCACGTGGTCCGCAAGGGACATGACCAGTGGGTGGGTCCGGTGAACATGGACCGCTCCAACAGGCACAGGATACGTAAAGGCAATTTTCAAACTTTCTTTTAACCCGGTTGCGGCAAGACGATCCTGTAGAGGCTTAGGAAAATGTGTCACTGGCAAACGGAAATATTCCTCCCGTGTCTCTAGGGGCGCCCCCAAGTGTTCAGCGGCCAAACGCACAAATCGAGCCACGTCACCGGGACCACCCAACGCAGATACTGCCTTTCTCCACTCAGGAAGCACCTCTTCCGGTGACAACCGACGCTGTGCGAATACAGTGCGGGTCATCCGATTACATGCCATTTCCCAGGCTTGGTCCACTGCATCCTCAGTTTCACCGAAGATATCCATCTGGTGGGGAATCACTCCTTGATCATGCATGAGAATAGCTTCCATGATAGCATCCACGACCTTATTGTTATCGGTTGGGAGAGGAACTGACACACCAAGTTCTTGCCGAATTTTCTCTGCTTTACGTAGTATTACCCGAAGCACGGCACCATCCACAGGATTGTTCTCGCCATACAACATCAGTGCCCGGACAATTCTGGAACGCTGACCGAAGCGGTCTGCACGACCCTCACGCTGCTCATGACGGGTAGGGTTCCAGGTCAGGTCATAGTGGATGATCGCATCAAAACAGTTTTGCAGGTTAACGCCTTCGGAGAGACAATCCGTCGCAACGAGTACAGGAGTGATGTCCTCCTCCAACACCTCTAGTTCTTCGATCCGTTCTTCCCGCTGATCCGATGTAAGTTCCCCGGTCACTACTGATACTTGTACACTCCTCGGTGATAGAACCTGTTTTAGTTGATCACCCACATAATGAGCAGTGGCAATATAGCGACAGAACACGACGGGCCTGAACCCATCCCGTATCAGTTGTTGCACCTCATTGATGAGGGTTTTCAGCTTGGGATCATTCTCGGGACCACGTAATCCGTCTGCCCTGTCAATAAGCTGATACAAAGCTGTGGTGTCTTCCTCATCCTCAAGAATGCCTGCAGGTACGCTCTCAACAAGAGTCAGTAAATCATCGGCTGTTGCATCCATGACCGTTTCTCCAGCCGTCCGATCCAGATTCGCAAGTTGTCTGTGTTCTGTCTCTCCTTCGGCAGACTGAAGACGGGTTCGAAGGGCTAATGATGCAGCAGCAGGACTGGAAGAGACACAGCGCAACAATGCCAAAGCCGCCCACCAAGACATACGCTGCTGGATTTTTGTACCCCTTTCCGCACGTCTAACCATGGTTCTTGCATAGGTAAGCACATCATCGAACAGGCAACCCCAATCACCGGTCAACCGATATACTGCTTCCCGGCTCTCCCTGACAGGGAAGGATGTATCGTCCCTCCATTCAGCAATATCCCCCCGTCTGCGTTGAACAAAATGCATGGCCAATTCATCACGCAGTGAGCGACGCACCTCCCCGTCAGGCATATCTAGAAGTTTCGTGAACTTCGACTCCAACAAACCCAATAGGTTATGAAATGCGGTATCATCACCTGAATGTGGTGTCGCGGTGAGAAACACTATGTCTCTCCGGGGCTCCCTGTCGGCCAATCCCTTGAGAAGTTGGTAACGCTGATGTCGGGTATTCGTATTCGATTGGACACAGGTATGCGCCTCATCCACGATGACAAATTCGGGACAGGTGCGTAGGAAGTCGTCACGGCGTCGGTCTGACTTGATGTAATCTAAGGAGACCACTGTGAAGGGATAGGCTTCGAATATCGATTCAGAGGGACGTAATCCACGTTCCAAACGCGCAACTGTTCCTGTACGAATCACCTCTGAATCAATACTGAACTTCTCATCAAGCTCCTGTTGCCATTGCTCGCATAAATGCGGCGGGCAGATGACTGAAAATCGTTCAATCTCTCCCCGATCAAGCAGTTCCCGTGCAATCAGCCCCGCCTCAATAGTCTTCCCAACACCGACATCATCAGCCACAAGTAAGCGAACGGTATCAAGCTTCAACGCCATGAGTAAAGGTACAAGTTGATAGGACCGGGGCTCAACATTAAGGTTGCCGAAGCTCCGGAAAGGCCCGGCTCCGGCACGCAGTTTGAGCCGAAGAGCATCCAGCAGCAAAAGGCCTGACTCGTGGGAGCCTAGTCTGCTGGAATCGGGAGGGTCGAATGTTGCGGGTACAGGTGCAATGGGCTCAAGCGGGAGATAGACAGATGTTGCGTCTTCCTCCGCTCCCCCAAGGGGTCGGAGTTTCAAAATATTTTCCCGAGTTTCCGGCAGGACAACCCATTCGCGACCACGCACTTTCACCAAATCTCCGGGTTTGAAGGACACCGGGATTTCCATCACCATATTCTGCATTATTCCTGTTAACTCACTGATGGTTCACCTGACCCAAATACCCAGGCATACCTGACCACAATTTCCTGCCAAGACGACCGATCAGCAGGGAAACGCACTACGGTATAACCGGCATCCATCAATCGTTGATCAATCTTATCATCCTCTTTTTTGCGGGCTGTTATCTCGTGGTGAGGCCCATCAATATAGATCAACAACTGAAGAGCAGTGTAAGCAAAATCGGGGCGAGTCGAATGGTTTTCGAGGTATGGTTGAGCTCTGTCGGGCAGACGGTATCCGTTGGCTCGAAGGAAATCCAACCATGCCTTTTCCAGGGAAGACGATGAAGCATTTTTCAGTTCTTCGAAACTGTCTCCGGTAGGCATCTGGTACGCTGGTTCTGTTTGGGAGCCATGCATCAACCCACAGAGCAAATCAAGCATATGCGGATCTTTTCGATCAATGGTGGGATGTTCCAATTGATTGTAATAACTCAGGAGACATCGATAGCATCCTGCCTCACATTTCTCCTCACGATTCTCCAAATCGTCCTTTCCAGACCACTTGCCCGACCTTGATCGAAAGTGACATATTTCAAGAGCTGTGCGGGCAACCCGAGCCAACTCCCCCGGCTCATTGACCAATCTCGCCAGCACACCTGCACCTCCTTCCGCCGATTCATAAAACAGTATCGTAGTACGGTGGTTTCGATCAGGCAAAGGCTCGGAAGCTAATTCTGCCTCTTCCAGTTGGAAAGTTTGCTCGATGCCGCGTTTAAAGGCATATTGAAGAGAAATCATGGCAGTAGGAGCCAATTCTATTATCGGGCGGAGAAGCAGGATATTACGGGTATCTTCCACAAACGGCGTGATTCGTTCGACTGACTTGCCGTCTCGTACCTTATCATCTTCTGCGTCTGTGGGAGCCTGTGAATCCTTGGTCCATTCACCGGAATTGGTATCCATACTGAAACCGAACACTGACTTCTCCTTGCGTCGGCGCCAACCCAGATTGATACGCCACAACGTGGCAGCCGGGCCATAGTGGAGTTCGAGTAGACCCTCTCCATTTTGCTCAACAGCGATACTCCTGACTCGAGCTTGGCCGTTATCTTCACTGAAGCGAAGTGTCGTGATCATCTCGTAACCCTGTCGCTGGCGCTCTTCTTCATCCGATGTAATGCGGTTTGTCCGTTGGGTCGACACCTGTTCGATCCGATATAGGTTCGAGATAGCCCGTCCACCTGCAAGAATATCATTGCAACTGACGCAGCGCTCATAGTCCTTCTGATTTCCAAAATGACCATATCCACATGCCGGACACAGACGGGCCGCTTGAACCGACAATCTGGCAGACGCCGTGACACTGTCTTCATCCCGAACGGAAAGAATAGCGCGCCGGACACGATATGTACTGCCTTCGTGGTAGATAATAGATTGTGGTCCGAATTCGGTGAGTCCCAGAAATCGGGGTCTGCTCAGGAACGAGTCTCGAGCCACCTTCTCTCGTCGTCCAGGCACAAAAGCCATCAACGGCAAGCGAGGGAAATTGTAGCCCGGCAGAAACCCCTCGGCTGCCAGATAACGATAAGTATAGAAGTCTGAGTTCATTGTCGGACTACTAGCAAGCAGAAGATTTCTCTGCGTATAAGCTTCGTCGTATCGTACCTTTGCTTCCCGACGTTCACGTTCTGAAGCAGCCGCATTATTGACAATATCATTGGCCGATTGCATCTGTTTGGTTGTTGCTCTGAACAACGAACGCCAACGATCAAAGGCTTTGTGAAAAGCACGTTCGGAGGAATTAATCACACCTTCCAGCCAAGTGTCCGTATACCAGTGTACGGTCTGTGGAGAAAGATCTGAAGCAAGGGTCATAAGAATACGCTGTCCCCGACTACGAGCTTCACTTGCAACCCGTGATCTTCCAATTTGCTCCGTGATCTCCTCCCGTAGAGAGAGTTCATCCGACTTTTCCCTATCGAGAACATCCGGCACGGAAGAACCCAACTTGACACCTGTCTCCGCCAACCAAACCGCCTGTAGGTGACTGCGGATCAAATCTTCATTAGCGAGATCAACGTTGGGCGGATTGACCACTCCGGCTACCATACGTGCAGGATCGGAAAAAAAATACTGATCGTGTGGCGAACGGGCTGCACAATAGGTAACAACCAACGCTGGCTGACCACTGCGCCCTGCCCTTCCGCTACGCTGGGCATAGTTCGCTGGTGTCGGTGGCGCATTACGCATATAAACCGTGTTCAGGGTGGAAATATCCACTCCGAGTTCCATGGTCGGAGAGCAAAAAAGAATAGGTAAGCCAGCGGGTTCTACCTTACCATCAACAATACACTCACCAGACAGCCCCTTGCGAAATCGGGATTCTCGTTCCTGCCGTTTCTCCATATCAACTTGGGCGGTGTGTTCCCGAGCCTCAAGTTGATGCAGCAGGCGATCCTTGCTATCGAGAAGACCTGATACGTTATCATAGAGATTTCGAAAAAATACGTTAGTTGACTCCGTAGATTCGATAGAGTCATTCTCGACTCCCTGTATCATGCTGGCGGAGGAATTCGGCTCCATTCGTGAGACTTCCCAATCCTTTACAGAACACCATTCAAGTACAGAACTGTCAATACGATACCCTGTACACTCACCATCGATATCTGTTGGCTCAATGTAGCCGTATCTTGTCAGAACAGACAGGAGATCATCGACAACATGATTGTATGTGCCCTCATCAAATCGGGGAGGATAACAAGCATTGTCGTACCCCCAGAATTCCCTGGACTTGATCTTGCGACCAAACGCTGACCGGTAGGAAATATGAAGAATATAAGAACCATATTGTCGGCGACTGCTTTTCGGTCTAGGAACCATATAGGCGTTAGCAAACAGGCGCTCATCTTCTGACAAGCCCCATGGCTCCCTCAGTTCGTTATAACTTCGATTGCGAATTTGCTCCTGAAAATTCGGGTCCAGATAAATCGTTTTGATACACAGTCCTCGACGCATGCGTTCAAGGAGGTCGTGGATAAGATAAAAACGGCGTTCGGGGCAAATAGAACCGAGCAAAGGGTGACGACCCTGCCATTCCTCTTCATCCCGACAACAAGCCTTGAGACCTCGATAACTGATCTTAAGCAACCCCAATTCTTCGAGATTCGGGTTGGTGATACGCCAACCTCTCTGCAGGTCAAAATACAGACGATAACCAAGCACGTCGCGTAGTGCCTTGAGGGTATTCTGGACTTTTATTCCCTTTGTTTCTGGATTCGCCGCATAATCGCTTGGACCCAGCTGTAACCGATCAAATACCCGTTGGGTCAGTATATCGTCTGTCAACATCTCTTCTCTGCTTTCCCGAATTGCCGAAAGCAGTGCCCCCCGAAGCAGCAGAATCTGAATGAAGTCGTTGAAGTGACCAGCCTGAAGACTGGCATCCTGACGGTTATCGGTGAACGCCAGGAGTTTCTTTGTCCGCGCATCAAGATCCGTACCAATCAGATATTTCAGAGCTGACAGAGCCAGTACCGTCGTCGCCGAACTCCGCCCCTCACTTGAAAGGCCTGATAGTTTAGTGAAGTCACTCCGAACACTGCCGTCAAAAAAAGCATCACAGTCGGAGTTGAGACAAAAACGGAACGGACCTGGAATGAACCATACAGACAATCCCTCCGCAGATACACGTCCCAAGGTGTCCACCTGCATGTCTGTCGGTTGATAACGGCGGAACTGCGGTTTGAGACGTATTACATTTCCGTGAACTTCGAGCCATTCCTCAGGGTAGATGGATTTGGTATCTGATGCATCAAATATCCCCGAAGGATCTGGCATAAGATAACCATATTGCACATCTTCATCTTCGCTTGATCTCTCAGCCAAGTCGCGAGGTTCAAATTCCTGAGGATTTTTTCCGACAAGTTTGGCCCAAACGGGGAAATACTCCTGACCACAGGCCCGACAAAACGAGAGCGGGTATAGAAGTCGTCTACGGTCATTCGGTTTGTACTGCTGTCCCTGCAATGTGAGATAGCGCTCATTCGGTGCTTCAAGCGTGGAATAAGCGTTCCAGGCACCGCTGATAAACTGATGAAGCCGAAATGCAAAAAAACTCTGATTCCGTTCATTCAGACTTCGGTGTGCAAGCAGCAGAAAATGCGTAAGATAGTTTCGGCATCGCTCCTCATCAAGACCGCTGATACTAGACAACTGTTCGGAGGCTTTGCGAATTGTCAGGGGTTGTGAAATCCGGACAATCTTTCCATTTGATTCTTTAAGTCCCAGATTCCGCTCCAACCATGCCGCGACAGGATGTTCCGCCAGTTCTTCGTGAGAAAGATGATCCGGAACGCCAGCTTCAATGGCTGCACATAATCTAGCACCATCCTCCGCTATCTCCCAGTTGGTTATCGGAAGCAATGTTTCGGAAACCACATTCGTAGGACATACCGTAACGCCGAACAGTCGACTGGCAATACGTGCAACAGCGGTATTCCGGTCTTCCGATGAACCCTCCGATACCATGGTTGCCGAGGTGCCGATACATAGGAGATTGTTATTGAACCGTTCCCGAACACGACGAACCAGCATGGCAACATCTGCACCCTGTCGACCACGGTAGGTGTGAAGTTCATCCAACACGAGAAACCGTAGTCCAACTGCATGCTGTCGAACCGCCTTATCGGTCTCTTGGAACCGCGTCATGATCAATTCCAGCATGACATAGTTGGTGAGAAGGATATCAGGAGGCTTTTTTGCAATCCGGTCACGTTCCTCACTGGACTCCTGTCCGGTATAGCGGGCGAATGTCACCAGTTCTCCGCCTTCTTCATAGCCACGAATCAGATATTTTTCAAGTTCTTCACACTGGCTGTTACAAAGCGCATTCATCGGATAGACAACGATGGCCGTGATACCTTTGCAGGTATCACCATTATGCTTTCGTCGCAAAACATCATCTACAATGGGAACAAAGTAGCCAAGCGACTTTCCGGAACCTGTCCCGGTTGTCAGTACGTAGCTTTCTTTACGCTGAGCAATTTCGATAGCTTCCGTCTGGTGTCGATGCAACCGAATGCGTTCACCAAGTGGATTATTCGCTCTCTTGATACGAAATATTCTAGCGCATTCAGGATCAAGCAATCCCTCTACAACTAGATCGTCAACGTATCCACCTGGCTCAAAATTTGGATTCAGTTGGATGAGAGGATCGGGACAGAAATATCCGCTCTCATAGATTCTGTTAACTTCTCGGAAAATGTCTGACGCACGTATCTTGGTGAAGCTTCGGGAAAACCGTTCATATTCGGCGACGAGTTCTTTACGAAAAGCGAATACATCCATTATTTCGGTAACATTTTGTTGGATATCTTATAAGAGGATTATGAAGCAAAACCCTAGAAACATTACCTCTTGAAAGAAAATTAAAGAAATTAACGTATTAACTCTCGTGGTTCTCCATCTGATCCAAGCAAATCTTGCGATTTTTAATCAACCCGGCTGATCACAAGACACCGTAACCCATTTCACATCAGCGCCCGGCTGCGGTAAACAAACTGAAAAAATTCTCGGTTGTTTTTTGAGCCACTTCGGATAGCGTCTGCCCCCGGATATCCGCAATGGCCTGGGCCGTGTACCGGACCAGACTCGGTTCATTGAGCTTGCCTCTGAACGGGACCGGGGCCAGATAAGGCGCATCCGTTTCAACCAGCATCCGGTCAATGGGGACCTTGCCCGCGACATCCCGAAGGGATCCGGCATTCTTGAAGGTCACGATACCGGAAAACGAAATATAAAAACCAATATCCAATGCCCTTTTGGCAACAGACCAGTCTTCGGCAAAACAATGCATCACACCACCGGCATCCCCCGCATGGCATTGCTCAAGGATGCGCATGGTATCGTCGGATGCAGACCGGGTATGGATAATCAAGGGTTTGCCGCAACGCTTCGCTGCCTCGATATGCACCTCGAATCGCGCCCTTTGCCAATCGAGATCGCCCTCCGACCGAAAATAGTCCAACCCGGTCTCCCCAATGGCAATCACATTGGCATCATCCGCCAGTGCAACGAGTTCATCGGTCTCGGGGTCATGGCAGTCCGTTTGATTCGGATGAACCCCCACCGATGAAAACAATCGGGCATCCGATGCAACCAGTTTTTTGATTCGTGGATAATCCTCAAGATTGACGGCCACCACAAGCATATAACCCACATCATTTGCATCGGCTCGCGCAAGCAGCCCGGGGATATCGGCCGACAGTGGATCAAAATCAATATGGCAGTGGGAATCGACCAGTATCATATTCAGTCAACCTGCAGCAGCCTACGCTGTTTGTACCGGACAGACAGAAAAGCCATAAACCGGGGTATGACGCCGCCGCTCCACGCACGTTGTCCCGGCGCACGACAAGCCCCGGACATGTCCGCCTCAAACCGGCTTTTCAGATCATTTTGACGGGAGAAAAACATTCGCTTTGGTCATCTTCCACAGTGAGAGGATCAAATCCTCTACGGCCATCTGTTCATTGATCGTCGCGCGGGTCAACCGACGATAGAAAGTGACTCTATCATACAACGGATACAACCGATGAATCTGTTGTCTGTCAGGCGATAGCCGCGTCTGTCCGTGCCACTCAGGCTGACGGTCACTCAACCCCCACTTCACCCAGTCACAAAGAAAACGCTGGAACCAGTTCAAGAATCCGGCGAAATCTGATTTGCTGAGATCGGCGGCCAATTCCACCGGATTGGTATTCGACTCAAGCAATCCAATGATCTTCTGGACATACTGTCCTTGGGTTTCCAGCGCACCGCTCTCCGAGAGCGCCATGGCATCAACCGGACCGGGGGTCATCGAAAGGGCCTGTTTGGCCCGCTCCGGTCCAATTGTCGGACCGAGCCACTTCAACGCGACATCACTGTGCGGAACCGGCAAAGGGATATTCATACAGCGACTGCGGATGGTAGCCGGCAAAAACCCGGGGGCGTCCGTCATCAATATCAATACCGTCTCACCGGGTGGATCTTCAAGCAACTTCAGTAACGCATTGGCTGCGTTCGCATTTAACCCGTCAGCCGGCATGATCAGTGCCACTTTTCTCGCCGCGATGTAGGCATGCGATGAAAATTGTCCGATCAGTTCCCTGACCTGGCCGACAACAATCATGTTTCCGGGTTTCGCTTTCCGGTTCCTGGCCTCGACATCCTGATAGCGGTCACCATAGGCCGTGATCAACGGCAACCGTGTTTCGACACTCTCCAATTCACTGGTCAACAGATGAAAGTCGGGATGGGTACCCGCATTGAACAATCGGCAATTTTGACATTGACCGCACGATGCCGGCTTCCCGACCCCGCTCTCACTGCACAACAAATAACGACCCAACAGCAGACAGAACTCCCGTTTGCCTATGCCGGACACCCCCGTCACCAACAGGCCGTGATGCCACGTTGACTGCTGTACCAGATCCGTCCACAGGGGCCGGTGCCACGGATAGACCGACGTCACTGTTCCGTCACTCAATGCCATCGCTCAAAAAACTCTGCCAATATCCGGGAAAGGTTGTGCTGCACCCGGTCAATCTCCTCCATCGAATCAATAATTTTCATTCGCCCGGGGCATTGTGCCGCCCGATCAAGATAAACCTGTCTGATTGCTTGCTTGAAATCCATCGATTGTCGTTCAAAACGATCCGGTGTGCCGCCCCGTTTCCGGGTTCGCTTCAAACCGGTTTCCACCGATACGTCCAGCAATATCGTCAAATCCGGTTGTAATCCTTTTTGCACCCACTCCTCCAACTGGCCAATGCGTCTGGCAGGGATCCCCCGCCCACCCCCCTGATAGGCATAGGTCGCATCGGTGAATCGATCACATAACACAAAATGACCGCGCCCAAGCGCAGGATTGATCACTTGCTCTATATGCTGCATCCGTGCGGCAAACATCAGCAACAATTCGGCATCATCGCAAATCGTCATGTCCTCACCGCCTAAAAGGAGGTTCCGAATCCGTTCTCCGAGCATCGTTCCGCCGGGTTCACGGGTCACGGTCACCTCGACGCCCTGATCCAGCAGCCAGCGATGGACAAAGGTCATATGGGTTGTCTTTCCTGCGCCATCACTGCCCTCTACCGTAATGAAAGCCCCTTTCATACCGATACCCGCTGCCTTTCCGGTCCAACCGCCAGGACAACTTGCAAGGCCGGGCACAGCCCATGTCCCGTTCCAGTCATTTTTTCCCCAGGATAAATTTTCTCACTGCCCGATTATGCTCTTTTAATGTTTTCGAGAAGTGATGTCTGCCTTCTCCCTTGGCAACAAAGTAATACGCATCGGTCTTGGCGGGATTGACCGCCGCATCAATCGCCCCCATACCGGGCAGACTGATCGGTGTTGGGGGTAATCCATAACGCGTATAGGTATTGTAGGGCGTATCGGACTTCAGGTGTTTGCGAGTGATATTGCCCTTGTATTGTTCTCCCAGCCCATAAATGACCGTCGGATCAACCTGTAATCTCATCCCTATTTTGAGTCGATTGTTCAGCACCCCCGAAATGATCGGCTGTTCCGGCAGATACTGCGTCTCCTTTTCGATGATGGAGGCCAAAATCAATGCTTCATAACGGTTCTTCAGCATAATCCCCTCACTCCTGTTGGCCCATGCCTGATCCAGTTTTTTCTGCATCAGCGAAAACGCACTCTCATAAATCGACAAATCGGTATCACCCACACGGTAATAATAGGTGTCCGGATAAAATTGACCTTCAGGATACAGGTCCGCATGACCCAGTTTTTCCATGATCTGCCGATCGCTCCAATTTGTCGTCAGGTGCTTTATTTTCTTCTGCTGGCCAAGCACTTTTCGCATTTTATCGAATGTCCAGCCTTCTATGATGGTCACCTTGACTCCGATCTGACCTTTCCCTTTGACCAGATGGTCCAGAAATTCTGCAATTGATGTCTTTTTCGCAAAGCGATACTCTCCCGCCTGCATCCGTGTTTCGAGATCATCCAGATAAGCCTTGATCTTGATCGTATAGGGCTCAGAGATGATCCCCTTTTCTTGCAGGTCCATGGTGATGGTATGCAACGTATCCCCGGGAGCAAAGACGACGATGTCATCACCAAAGTCTCGCGGCTGATTGATCGCTTTGAGGTAGTATCCGACGGACCCGGCGATCAACAGCAACCCCAGCACGACCACGGGAAGCGCTATTTTAAGCAAGAATCCACGCATCCGATGGCCCGGTGCCTTGTTATCTGAATGGACTGTCATGGTGCAGCAGTTCTCATTTTGGAGTTGATCCCCTGAAATGTCCCTTTTGAAGAGAGGATCGATGCCCGGTTGACCGGGTGTGATTGGCCGGATTGTACCGCATCTGATCGAAAGCTTGACAACATAGCCGATTCGTTATAGGGTCGGGTTTCTTTCGACTCACGGCTTGCACCCTCGATGGGCAATCGCTACTTCGGCTCCAAGGGCACCTCCGGGTTGTGTCAACCGCTCATTGCG
>LXNI01000713.1_pt1 | contig 36056 bp, 29 predicted proteins | sample 809091 | NCBI WGS metagenome assembly LXNI01 (sample SAMN04870527, study PRJNA318959) | sponge metagenome | biome: 01000161; feature: marine sponge reef; material: water | host: Sarcotragus foetidus | place: Greece: Milos, Mediterranean Sea | collected 2013-05-29 | depth 5-7 m
GACCACGAAGAAGCTTTGACCGGGAGTTCCGGGATGGGGCTGTTCGGATCGTCCGGGAAACCGGTCGTCCGGTGGCCCACGTTGCCCGGGAGCTCGGTGTCAACGAGGGCACGCTGGGCAACTGGGTGCGCCGAGACCAGGCCGAGCAGGCCGGCGGGCTGACCGCGGACGAGCGGGCCGAGCTCGCCGGGCTGCGCCGCCGGGTCGCGGAGTTGGAGATGGAGCGTGATGTGCTCAAACGATCCGTGGTCCTTTGGGTCAACGAGGCGACGCGGTGACCGCAGGGTTCATCGCCTCCCAAAGGACCGACCACGGTGTGCCTCACGCGGTGTCGTGCAGGGCGCTGGGCGTTGCGCCCTCGACGTTCTACAAGCACCGCGACCGGCCGGTCACCCAGATGCAGCTCCGCCGCCAGGCCACAGATGCCGAGGTGAAAAAGGCGTTCGACGGGTCCCAGGGCACCTACGGGTCGCCCAGGGTGAGAGCCCAGCTGCGCCGAGACGGCACCTCGGTGTCGAAGAAGACGGTGGAGGCCTCGATGGCCCGACAGGGCCTTTGTGCCCGTCCCAAAAAGAAGAAGGGCCTGACCAGCCAAAACCCCGGTGCCGCGGCCCCGTCGGACCTGCTCGGGCGCGACTTCAGCGCCCAGGGGATCAACCAGAAGTGGTGCGGCGATTTCAAAGAAGTCAAAACCGCCGAGGGCAAGGTGTTCCTAGCGACGGTCGAGGACCTGTACTCGCGGCGCATGGTCGGCTTCGCCACCTCAGATCATCACCCGACGGCCGAGCTGGCCAAGGCCGCGATCAACACCGCGGTCGCCACCAGAGGCGGCGACGTCAAAGGCGTCATCTTTCATTCCGACAAGGGATCGCAATACACGGCCGAAGCCTTCGCCAAGGCCTGCCGGCGCCTCGGTATCTCCCGATCCACCGGAAGAACCGGCAACGCCCTAGACAACGCCCCCGCCGAGTCGTTCTTCTCAACCCTCACCCACGAGCTCATCGACCGGCGACACTGGACCACACGCCAACAAGCCCGACAAGAAATCACCCTGTGGGTCCACAGTTGGTACAACCAGCGCCGACTGCACTCCGCAATCGGCATGGTCCCGCCAATAGAATACGAACAAGCCCACACCCCCAACCCCCAAAAACAAACTCTCCACGATTAGGGGGGAAGCTCACACGTCTAGGTGCCGGGGGGTGTGCAGGTCGATCCATTTGAAGAACGCGAGCACGTCTTTGCCGGTGTGGCGGCGGCGGGTCTGGTGCAGCACCTCGCCGGTGGCGACGTTGAGGGCGGCGAACAGGTCCAGCGTGCCGTGGCGTTTGTAGTCGTGGGTCATCGTGCGGGCCCGCCCGGGCTTGACCAGCAGCGACGGCTGGGTGCGGTCCAGCGCCTGGACCTGCGTCTTCTCGTCGAAGCTGAATACCGCGGCCCGCTCGGGAGGGTTCGCGTAAAGGCCCACCACGTCCACCAGCTTCTCCTCGAACCGCGGGTCGGCGGACAGTTTGAACACGTCCGCCCGCCACGGCTTGAGCCCCCGCTCCCGCCAGATGCGCGCCACCATGTCCTTGCCGACGCCGTGGCGCGCCGCCATCTGGCGCGTCGACCAGCACGCAGACCCGTCGTCGGGCGCCTCATAAAGCGTGTCCGCCACGATCGCCGCCACCGCATCCCCGCCGACCGAGCGCGGCCGGCCCCGACCGGGGGCAACCGCCCCCACCGACGCCAGACCCTCCCGCTCGAACCGGCGCCGCTGTGCCCGCACCGTGTTGGGCCGCACACCCGCACGCCGGGCGATCTCCTCATTGGCCACCCCATCAGCAGCCATCAGCAAAACCCCCGCCTGGCGCACCACCCGGAACTCAAGAGCACACGACGCCGCCATCTGCTCCAACTCAGCACGCTCTGAGCGCGACACCTCCAACGCAGCCGCAGGCAAACTCACACCACAACACTAACACCCCTCAACCAATTCACAGACATACCACTAGGCAGGATATTCAAGAACACTTGGCGGTGGCGGCGTGTCCGAGACTCCTTGCGGGTGGTTCTTGACAGTGCTAAGGCTTATCTACATCAACTTGTCATAGGGCTTGCCCCAAGTCTGGCGGCTGGACAAATCCAGTGACAGTACCCACTGGGTTGTCCAGTTCTTTATATAGGCCCCTAAAGCTTGCTGGCATCTCTTCATAATGTATCCCATAAGTCAGCTCTACCATTTCTAAGGATATCACCGTCCCGTAAACAACCCGTAGTTCCAGCTGTCCATGTCTTTGGCCTTGCTATTTCATGTAGTAACCATCGAAGAAGATGAATAAACAGATATATGACACTAAACAATACAAGCAGCAGTAGCATAGAAATCCAAACTAGTTCTCCAGCATCAAATTGGGAAAACGATCTATCACTATTTCCATCCGAATTAACAAGTTGGGGTAAGCCAAGAAATAATGCAAGAATGATGGTGCAACACCCCAGTAGCAACCTACGCAAAGTCAACACTAACCAAGGATCTCTAGTTGCAGGTATCCTTACATCATTGCGCTCACTCTCATCGATCACATTTGTAATGAACTTAGGTGCCTTTTTCCATCGGCAAAAGCCATCCAACCATCGCTCACTACTTTCTACACCTGCGTTACTGTTTTCGACTTCAACTATTCTGATGATGTGAGACGGCAGATCCTTGTAGCTGATCTTTCTCTTGCCCATACATTTGTCTGGGAAACTAGCTACCGACAACAAGTGGATCTTAGTGTCAGCTTTCATCCTATTTGGCAAAAATGTAGTCGATATTGAATACAGGGTGACATCCTTTGACTTGTTGCTAAAGCATTCTACTGGAACAAGAGCAATATCTCGCAAACCTCGAAATGATCCGCGCTTTAGCGAACGTATGAAGTGCAAGTTGTCTTCATTTTTTCGAAGGGTTACATATAGGTCTAGGACTCCTGGAGGTACGCGATAATCTTCAGAAGCAAATGAAGCCCTCTTGACTACTTCAAAACGATCGGCAAAGAACCCATTTTTCGGCGACGATGCTCTCCGAAAAATGTAATTGGGAAGTTTGAAAATCTTGGAGGAACTTCTCCAATGCCTTCTAAGAACCTGCAGCGGAAGTCGTTCAGCTTTGAGAACATACGAAGTTGTCACTTGGTCGGGAATCACAAGTCGTGGTGCCCAGTATGAACCCAATGGCCTCTTTGCAATTGCTTTTACACGCCGGAACAAGAGTTTTGCTAATGTAAAAAAGAATTCTTGCGTCTCGTGACCTCCCTAATGGGCAGCCTTGATTTCTGCCACTACGTTATCAGAACTCTTGTTTCGCGGTTGCGGGCGTGGCGTTTGGCGGCGGCTACGGCGGTCATGGCTTCGGTGAAGCGGGTGAAGGTGGGGAGGTTGGCGTCGAGGCAGGTTTGCTGGATGCGGGTGGCGATGTCGGGTGGGGCGCAGTCGATGTTGCGGAGCACGAGGGACAGGCGGGTGTGGGGCCACTGGGTGGTGGCGGCTGCGGTGGTCTCGATGATGGGGAAGAGGCGCTCGATGCCGTCGCCGGCGTAGCTGAAGAAGGCCTGGACGTTGGTGTGGACCACCACGTCGGGATAGGGCTGGGTCTGCAAGATGGGGTCGAGGGCTTGCACCAGCACGTCGGGCTCCGACACCGGGCCGAAACCAATCTCGATGGGGTTGCGGACGCTGGCCCCCACGCCGTAGCCGAGGTCCTTGAGAGCCTGCTGGCCTTGGTCGCTCACAGTGGTGGTAACCAGGCCAGCCCGGTCGGCGGCATCGGTGCCCAGCACCGAGGCGCCTCCGCCCACGCCCAGCACCAGGGTGTCGAGGTCGCCGCCGATGTCGGCGTCGGCCCAGCGTTGGAGATAGGCCACCGCAGAGAGCAGCTCCTCGATGGTGCCCACGATGCTGACCCCGGCCGACGCGCTGATGGCGTCCCAGATCCGGTGGTCGGCCACCAAGGCTCCGGTGTGCGAAACCGCCGCTCCCCTTCCCTGAGCGGTTCGACCGCCCACCAGCATCACCACCGGCTTGCGGCCCTTGGCGGCATGAAGTGCGTTGTAGAGGCGGCGGCCATCGCGGGGATCCTCCAGGTACATGCCGATGATGGCGGTGTCGGGGTCGTCCACCAGCCACTCCAACAGCTCACCGGGGGTGACGTCGATGCTGTTGCCGACGGTACAGAGCTTGGACAAACGGATTCCCCGGATGGCTCCGGCCTTGACCATGTCGCCGGCCAGACCGCCACTCTGAGAGATCATGGACACCCGCCCGACCTCGGTGGGGGCGTTGCGCAGGAAGGTCTGGCGGCCGGCCGGGGCGTAAGCCCCCAGGCAGTTGGGGCCGAGCACTCGCACCCCCGACTGGCGGGCGGCGTTGGCCAGCTCGTCTTCCAGATCGGCCCCCACAGCGCTGGCCTCTCGGAACCCGCCGCTGATGACGTGGACGAACTGGGCCTTGCCCGCGGCCCCTCGCACCAGATCGGCGCAGGCGGCGGCGGGGACTGCACCGACCACGTAGTCCACTTCGCCGTCGATGTCGGCCACCGATGGCACTGCGGGAATGCCGTCGATCTCTGTTGCTTTGGGGTGGACGGCCCAAAGCGTTCCGGGACCCCAGCCCAGCTCCTTGTAGGCGGTCAGAAAGGTGTTGCCGAAGCCGGGTCGGCTGGTGGAAGCTCCGGCCACTGCGATGCCCCGGGGGGCGAACAGCGGACCAAAGTCGGTTATCGGCCGCTCGGGGTGGGCTCCGATGGGTGCTTCCCGGGTGATGAGCCGGGCATCCACCGCTATAGCACCGTCGGGGCCGGCGATCACCGGATTGCACTCCAACTCGGCCAGGTTTTCGCCCATCTGGGCCGCTAACCCGTCGGGTCCGGCCACGGCCAACAGCAGATCGATGAGTGCGTCGATGTCGACGGCAGGCCGGCCCCGGAATCCGGTCAGCAGCTCGGCCCCTTTGAAACCGGTGACCATGGCCTCGGCGTCGGCTCTAGAGATGGGGGCCAGCCGCAGCACCACCTCGTCCAACACCTCGGTGAGCGTGCCGCCCAGACCGAGGGCGGCCACCGGGCCGAACGGGGGCCGGTCCACCACCCCGACCAGCAGCTCGACCCCGGCGACGGCCTGCTCCTCCACCAGGAAACCATCGAGACGACCACCGGCTTCGGACACCGCCACGGCCATCTGGGCGGCCTCATAGTTCAGCTCGTAGGCCGCCACTCCCAGGCGCACTGCGCCCACGTCGGACTTGTGGACCACGCTGCCGCCGAAGCCCTTCAGCACCAGCGGCTCATCTATTCCGTGAGCGGCCACCAAGTCGGCCAGTATCGACGGATTGGCCACCGTGTCGGCATAGGCGGCGACCACACCCTTGGGCACAGCCACCCCCGCGGCGGCCAACAGGGCTTTGACCTCGGGTTCGGGAACGGTCATCCCAGTCGGGTGAACACTCGGCGGGCGGTGCCGCCGAGCAGGTTGGCCCGAGCTTCGTCGCCCAGTTCCACCTCAGAAAGCTGGCCCAGGGCGTGGCGGTGGCCCACGGTGGGAAATCCGGTGCCCCACAGGCACTTGCGCCGCCCAGCACCGTTCATGAACGCCACCAGCTCGGCCGACCAGTGCCGGGGCGGATACACCGAGGTGCCCAAGTACACGTTGGGGAACTTGAGGGCCATGGCGATGCATTCGGCCACCCATGGCCAACCGGTGTGCGACAGCACGAAGCGCACCTCGGGGAAGTACAGGGCGGGCCGGTCGATGCTGATGGGCACCCCGCACTCGCTGGGCATGAGCCCGCCGGAGGTGCCGGCCTGCATGACGAAGGGCACGTCAAAGGTGGCGCACAGGGCGTAATAGGGGTAGTAGTCGGCGTGGTCGAAGCGGCGGTCGAAGCTGTGGGTGTGGGTGTGCAGGCCCACGCACCACGGCTGCTCCAACATGGCGGCGGCCTCGGCCACTCCGGCCATGCCGGTGCGGGGGTCGATGGACCACTGGCCCAGGAACCGGCCCGGGTGGTCGGCGGACAGCCGCTCCAGATCGCCGGGCTGAGCGGCCACCAACTCGAAGTCGGTGGCCTCGGGATGAGCGGGCCGATGGGCAACGGGCAGGATCACCGCGGCGATGCCCAGCTCGTCCATGCGGGCCACCATTATGTCGGCGTCGCAGAAGGAGTCGGTGTCGTCGGTGCGGACCTTCACCGCGATGCCGGTGGCCTCCAGGGCCGCGTTCCACACGTCGGCCTGTTCGGGGAAAAACCGGTTGCACCAGTAGTCGATGGCACCGTCAGCCAGCACCGAGTCGGTCATGGCCGCTCGTCCTTGAATCGCACCAGCTTGGCCGCGCCTGTGGCCATGCCGGTGAGCCCGTCCAACTCGCCGGGGCCAACCACCTCGGCGGTCATCCGCACGCTCATGACCTCCTTGATGCGGTCTTCCACCCGCTCGGCCACCGCACCGAACTCGTCGGCGGGGGAGTCGCTGGCCACCATCACGATCATCTCGTCACGGTTACCGGCCCGAACCGCCCGGCAGAAGAAATCCTCGGTCACCCCAGGCACATCGCTGATCACCTCGCCGATGGCCTCGGGCCACACATTCACCCCCCGCAGCTTGACCATGTTGTCGCCCCGCCCGGCGAACGGCCCCATGCGCCGCAGCCACGAGCCGCACTCGCACTGGCCCGGCGGGTACAAGAACGACAGGTCCATGATGTTGTAGCGGAACTGGGGCGAGCCGGTCTTGTAGATCTCGGTGATCACCAGCGCCCCCTGGGTGCCGTCGGGCACCGGCTCGCCGGTCTCGGGATCCACGATCTGCACCACGAAACAGTCCTCGAAGATGTGGAGTTGGCCGTTGCGCAGCGGGCACTCGATGGACACGTTCTGCACCTCGTGGAACCCGTAGGGCTGGGCCGGGGTCACCCCCCACACCTCTTTGACCCGCTCGGCGTCACCGATGTGGCCGCCGGGCAAGGCCCGGATGTTGAAGTCGGCCTTGGGGTCGAGGCCCATCTCCACCGCGGTCTCGGCCATCTTCAGCATGTAGTCGCCGGTGGTCAAGATGGCCGCCGCCCCGTACTCATGGGCCAGCTCCACCTGCTTGCGGGTGGAGGTCACGTTGCCGGTTCCGGTGGTGAGCACCACGCAGTTGAGCCAGCGATACAGCGCCTCGTCGAAAGCGTGGGCCCCGTTGTGGGTGGAATAGGCCCAGGCGTTGACCACCACGTCGCCGGGGCGAATCCCCTCGGCGTACAGAGCCCGGGCCATGGTGATGGCCCCCACTTCCCGGTCCCAGGCGGTGTACAGGGTGGGCCGAGAGCGCCCGGTCGTCCCGCCCGACACATACAGCCGCATGGGCTCATTGCGGGCGTCCTCCAGCCCGATGCTCTGGTAGTCGCCCAGCGGGGGATTCTCGTTGATCGACGCCCGGATGTCGTCCACGGTGTAGGCCGGCGCCCGCCACAGGTCATCGAGGGTGCGGAGCTGGTCGGGGTGGAACCCGGCCGCCTCCCACCGCTTGCGGAAGAACGGCACCTGCCAGGCCCGCTGGGCCCGGTCTTGGAGGCGCAGAAGCTGCTTTCGGGAGATGGTGTCGGGATCTTCGAAGAAGGCGGTCTCGAAGTACTCCGGCGGCGGCGGGAAAAGGCGCTCGATGGCCTCGTAGTCCAGCTCGTGTGGGCGGCGCATCCCCGTGCTCATAGAACTGCCACGGTACCCGCGACGGCGACGGGGGTGACAGACCGGCCGCACCGCCCATGCACCAGACCACTGTCGGCCACTACCGTTTCGGCTGTGAAGATCATCTCGGCCGATTGCCACATCAACGAGCCGCCCCATGTGTTCGAGCGGGTGCCCGAGGAGTACCAAGACCGCATTCCCCGCATGATGCCCGCACCCGACGGGGGCGACGGCTGGTCGTTCGACGGCGGTCCGCCCAAGCGCAGCTTCGGCATCGAGGCCATGGCTGGGGTGGCCAAGAAGGACTACAAGCTCTCGGGCATGAAGTTCGAGGAGATCATGCCGGGCAACTACGACGGCGCCGCCCACTGCGCCGACATGGACCTCGACGGGGTGTGGGGATCGGTGGTGTACCCGGCCAACTCCATCTTCACCTACCTGGAGCCCGACCGGGGCCTGGCGGTGGCTTGCATGCGCTCGTACAACGACTGGGTGCTCGACGAGTTCCAGGGCGCGGCGCCCGACCGGCTGCGGGGCCTGCCCATGCTGCCCACCGAAGACGGCATGGACATCACCTTGGCCGAGGTCGACCGGGTGGTGGAGAAGGGGGCCAAGGGGCTGTTCGTCCCCGGCATGCCCACCCGGCCCTATAACGACCCCTACTACGAGCCGCTGTGGAAGGCGTGCTCAGAGCTGGACGTGCCGGTCACCTTCCACCGCACCTTCGGCGGCAAGCCGCCCGACTCCGACTGGGATGAGATGGTGGAGCAGAACGTTTCGGTGCCCGGCATCGTCAACCGGTTCTTCAGCGCGGTGCGCCCTCTCACCTACATGATCTTCGCCGGCATCTTCGACCGGCACCCCAACCTCAAGGTGGTGGCCGCCGAGGTAAACTACGGTTGGGTGCCGTTCTGGTACCAGACCATGGACGACGAGTTCCACACCCAGGCGGCCTGGTCTGACTCGCCCATGGAGCGGGCCCCCAGCAGCTACCTGGGCACCAACGTGTTCGTCACCGGCCTCGACGACCACAACGGCCACATGCAGATGCGCAGCGGCAACCAGACCCTGGTGGACATGTCCATGTGGTCGTCCGACTACCCCCACTCGGTGACGCTCTGGCCCGACAGCCGCAAAATCATCGCCGAACTCGTCGACGGCATGACCGAATCCGACACCCAAAAAGTCCTCTACGCCAACGCCGCCCGCGTCTACAAGTACAACTAACTGGAGTCTGCTCTCCAATGCCTATTCAGATTGAGGGCAATAGGTTGTCAGTCAGCCATCCCTTAAATTGAGCAATAAGATTAGAGGATACTGTAGATATGGAACTATATGATCTATTCAAGGATATCCTTGTTCCAGTTTATGGTGTTCTATTGGCTGGAATCATAACGATTATCATCAAACCTGCCTTCTACAAGGAGTGGGTACTTCGCCTCAAACGACCGAAACCGACAGTATATTTTTCTACCGAAGAATTTCGATTAGAGCTATACAGGGTATCAAAGTACATTGAATCAACGAAGAGAGTTTCTAATTTCTTTAAATTTGAACGATTTCCGGGCACTTTTGTTTGGGGGAAACTTCAACATGATAAATATACTTTTGCTTCTATATCATTGACGGTCCAGGATTCAGAAAATGCATCAAGAAATCCCTTAAGACTCATCAAATTGTTCCGATTAATCGCAACGCCCTTTATCTGGAGCAAGGGGACGCAAGCTTGCTTGAATGTGCTGCGGATATTCATATTGTTCCAACATCGATCACAACACTATCAGGATCAGAGTCCTTGAGATATACTCTCATCTGCAGATTCAAGCAAGGGCATAACAAGATTGAACTAATGCTGAGCCTTGCTGATATCAAAGGATTGCTGAGATTTCTAAAGAGCAAGTCTTTCAGACTCAAGAACAGACACTTCCAAGTGACTGAACTATAGGGACTGATTTTGAGATATACATACCATGTAACCCATAATGTGGCTATGTCATCCGTTGTTTGCTGATCGGTGTTCCGCCGGAAGCGGTGCCCACCATAATGCGGTCTGGTCTACTCTCCGACACCAGTAAGCGGAGGCCATTCGAACTTGACTCGCCCCTGCCTTGCTAACGGATCAATACCCCGGCCCGCCGCCTGCTCGACTTCGTCCCAGCTGGCATCAGCCGAAAGCGCCACCAACACGGTCGCCCTCCACCCTTCGGTGGCGCTGTTTGGGTGGCGTGACCCCCTGTGTTTGGTCCTGTGATGTGTCCACCTTTTTTCGGTCTTGGTATGTGAGAGTGGCGGTGTTCTGTGCTGGGAGGTGCGGGGATGCCGTTTGCGTATTCGTCGGAGTTCCGGGAAATGGTTCTGGACCAGATCCGGGGTGGCCGGTCGGTGGGCGGGCTGGCCCGGGAGCTGGAGATGGCCGAGTCGGCGCTGTATCGCTGGAAGCGCCAGGATCGCGTCGATCAGGGCTTGGCACATGGCACATCGAGCAGTGAGGGCGCGTTGCTCCAAGCGGCCCGGAGGCGTATCAAAGAGCTCGAGGCCGAGCTGGCGGCGGCCAAGCGGGCGTCGGAGCTGTTCGGCGAGGATCGGGTGATGCGCCCAAAAGACCTGTACCCGATCACAGAGGCATTGGGGGCTGAGGGGCACGGCCTGAAGGCGGCATGTCGGATATTGGCCGTCTCGGCATCCGGTTTCTTCTACTGGCGCGGCAGGCCGATGCCTCAGCGGGCCGTGCGCCGGGCGCAGCTGGCCGATGTCGTCGCCGAGATCTGGGAGCGGTCCAGGCGCACCTACGGGTGGCGGCGCATCCAGGCCGAGCTGGCCGAGGTCTACGGCCACCGCGCCGGCCGCAACCTGTTGCTGTCGGTCATGCGCGAGCAGCAGATATGCGGCCTGCCCCGCCGCAAGGGCCGCAAGACCGGCAGGTCCCCGGCCGAGACGACCGCCGACCTCGTGAACCGCGAGTTCGACCGCGACGGGCCGAACCAGCTCTGGATGACCGACATGACAGAGAACCCCACACGCGAGGGAAAGCCCTATGTGTGCGCGGTGCTCGACGCGTGGTCCCGCAAAGTCGTCGGCTGGTCCATCGACCGCCGCGCGACCTCGGCCATGGTCACCTCCGCGCTCGCCATGGCCATCGAGAGCCGCAGACCGTCCCCCGGCGCGGTAGTCCACTCCGACCACGGCGGCCAATACACGTCATGGGCGTTCAGCCAGCGGCTCCGAAAAGAGAACCTGAACCAGTCATTGGGCTCCGTGGGCGACGCGTTCGACAATGCAGTGGTCGAAGCGTTCTGGGCGCGTATGCAGACCGAGCTGCTGAACACCAGGAAATGGAAGACCCGCACCGAGCTGTCCACCGCGGTCTTCGACTGGATCGAGATCTTCTACAATCGGACCCGGCGCCACTCATCGCTCGGCAACATCTCACCCGCCGAGTTCGAGAGACGCCACCAACAACAACCACACGCCGCCTGACTCCCACAAACCAGGACCAAAAAACAGGGGACACATCAAATGGACCAAAAAACGGGGTCCAGTCAGTGGTGGGATGGCGGCCCACCCGCCTCGCCACCTCCGCGGCGCCGACCCCAGCCGCCGTCAACGCCTCAATCCGCACACGCCCCTCAAAACAAAGCCGCCGTGCCATACTGGCAACCTCCACCGGTTGGTTGCTACCTGCACACCGGCCATCATGACCGACACGCTGCAACCACCGGTGGAGTTCGCCGACTTATATCCGATAGTGACAAAATCGACGAATAGAAAGGATCATGAATGATGAGAGCACAGCAAGAAGGAAGACAATGAATTGGTCGGACTTCGTCTTTTGGTGGATGGAGTGGCCGTTGAAAGTCACCGTTACCGGGATTCTGCTGGTAGCACTACTCCTGTTCTGGAACAACGTTATAGCACTAGTGTTCCGGAGTACTGCGTTGACCAGGGCGAACACACTGGACGAGGAAGGCAAGTGCATATATGTGCCTACCGACGGTATGGCCGCCCGTCAGGCGTGGCTAGGACAGTTTGGACGGAACGGTCGATTTCATCATCTATTCAAGTGGTATGGATGGTTCTGGTTCAGGTCTAAGCGCTGATCCGAGCGCAGAACACCCCCATTCGTGCTGCCTTGCTGGCTGCTTTGATATTTTCGACGTTAGACGGAAACTAGATCAATAAGAAGTACAGGAAACCGGCGACGGTGGTAGTTGAGAGCCACTTGTACCTGTCATCAGTCATTACGGTTCGCGAGGCAGTCTGCTACCATCGTTTTGATTAAATCAGCAATCTCTATATTTTCTTGTTGACTCCAATTTAGAAGATGATCAAATTCAATGACTTCCTTTTCCCCTTGCCAAGTCATGTCTAACCGTCTAATTGGAACAGTTGCCACATGTTCATATGACTTGTCTGGCATAGCCCAGTAGCAAGACTTGCAGACTTCGACTACGCGCTCTTCCCAGTTTGGACAGGCTTCGCATTCCCATGATTTAGCGCGGTTCATGGCTGCGCTGACCGGCATGAAATCAGCTACATCAAAAGGCTGCTTGGGGTCCCCTGAAATTCTATATGGGATTCTGTGATCTATTTGAATTTCTCTGGGAGAAGTCACGGCCCGGGTGAAGATGTCAATTTCCCCATAGTGTTCAAATACTTCGTTACGGAATTTCTTTGATATCGCAATCCTACCTATAGACGTTTGATCCAATTGGTCCAAGTCATTGGGAAATCTGTAATGGCCAATCTGCTTGCCGTCTATTGTCCTCCTCACGGTTTCAAGGGGTATACCACGATCTCGCACATCTGCTGCTGCCCGTGGCGGGTGCTCATATCCTAGTTTTGACAAGTCAAGTGTCGTAATGAATCCATTTTCAAGGATGTGTTCAACCACTACTCTGCTTCGGCCAGTGGTTCTTGCGATCAACTCTTCAACAATATCGGAAGTCAGATCGTTGCGTGTTGGACCCTTAACTTGCTCTGGCATAGCCTTCTGAAGCAAAATCAATAGCCATCTGATCAGCACCAGCATTTTCCTCAGTGGGGGAACTAACTTCTAGGACCGGAGAAAGATATAGCGCTTCTACAGTTTGCTCATCCCTACCTTGCAATGTTGAGGTTGTTGAGCGGCCAGCCAGAATTTCAACTCGCTCAAGTCCTAGTTCAGAAGGAAGTGGTTGACCGTAAGTCTTTTCACCTGTTCGACCATCATATGACAGCAGAAAAGGTACTCCTTGGTCATTCAAGTGACTCAGAAATTCCTCAAATTCATTACGGCATATTGTAGACACATATCTTGAGTCTCTTTGCTTCGATACTCCTTCATATGGTGGATCCATATACCATACTTGGCCTGGTTGATACCTATGGACTAGATCGCGATAATCGATGGATGACGTGTATGTACATGACTTCATGACTGCAGAGATTTTCCTAAGACGTCTAGCCAACTCTGCTGGCCGTGTACCTAGCCGGCGATTATCGGGACTTTGATTAAATTCTCCTACTGAGTTATATCGAATTGCACCCTTTACTGCCCTGGACAACAAATAGAGCAAATCAGCTGGTTCTGGATGGCTGTTGAACCTCTTCCTTATAATACCGTAATATTCCTTTGGATCATACTTTTGAAACTCCCATATTGCTGTGTATTGTTCGATCAGATTTTCGGTATCATGCAGTATCGCATTCCACAAATCGATGAGTGGTTCATTTGCATCATTCAACCATAGAGAATTGACTTTGCCCTCTATGGCGGCTCTAATTGATACTGCGGCAGATCCAGCAAATGGCTCCACAAGCAACGAATAGCTTCGCATATCTAGCTTCGAAAGGATCGCAGAAGCAATAATCCGCTTAGATCCCTGATATTGGAACGGTTGCGGCGCATCACTCAGGCGCATAGTCGTACATTCTCCATACTCATTTTGGAGGGTGGCGGTGAGTCATTCTCACCATACCAGCGTGTAGTGACACTTCCCGGTCATTGGTGGCGGCGGTCTTCGAAGTCTTCGGGGAGGTCTATGGGGGGGTCGGGGAGTTTGGTGATGTTGCGGCTAGCAAGCAGAGCTTCAAAGCCTTCGGGGTCGGCGGCCCAGGAGGCGGCGTCGCCCATCATGACCTCGAAGAGTTCTACTCCGTCGGGGCCGGCAATGAGCGGGCCCAGGGCGGCGCCGTGGGGCAGTTCGATGTGGGTGCCGGTGGGACAGTGGACGTCGCCGCACATCAGATCGCCGCTCAGCACATACATCACCTGGGGGGAGTGGTGGCCGTGGCGATGCACGATCATGCCCGGGTCCCAGCGAGCCCACATCGACAGGTATTGCTTGTCGGCGCTGCCGAAAGTGAACCACTTCTCCCACACCGACTTCTGACCGTCGGGGTGCATCTGGGTGCGGACCTGCTGGGTCTTCAGGTCCTCATCGTCGAGGTGTCGGAAGATTGGCTCCACGCCGGGAACCTCATGAGGCGACGCCATCGCTCAGCTCACCTCAGCGGGAACTTTGGGAACGTAGTCCGAGGGGTCGTAGGAATAGGTGGTGGCCTCGATGAACTCGGTGGGCAAGTAGCCCTCCGGGAACCGATACAGGTCGAGGGCGTTGTCCCACATGATCTTGCGCTTGGACTCGTCTGAGATCTTGGGCAGGTCCAAGAACGACTGCACCGCCAGCGGGTATTTGGAGTCGGGGTGGGGGTAGTCGCTCTCCCACACGATCTTGTCGTCGCCCAGCTCCTCGATCACGTGGTACACGAGGTACTCGTCGGGCTCCACCGAGATGAAGCAGTTGTCCCGGTAGTACTCCTGGGGCGACTTGGTGAGCCCCGGCTTCTCATAGTCGCCCGACAGCTCGATGTGCTCCTCCATGCGCCACAGCCACCACGGCAGCCAGGCGCAGTTGGCCTCCATGTAGGCCACCCGCAACCGGGGGAACCGCTCGAAGACGCCATTGCAGATCATCGACAACATGGCCATCTGGGCCTCGTGGGGATGGCAGACGGTGTGCCACTCGGTGAAGGTCTCGAACCGGTCGGCACCAGCCGACGCCCCGTTGTGGCCCATGAAGTCGTGGGTGGCAAACGCGCAGTCCAGGTCTTGGAGCAGCTCGTACATGGGGTCGTAGTAGGGGTCGCCCAGCATCCGGCGGTTGAACATGTTGGGCCGGGCGAAGAAGCACCGGGTGCCCAGGTTGTCGTAGGCGTACTGGATCTCCTCCACCGCCCGGTGCACGTCGTTCATCACCACCGGCCCCGAAGCGATGACGCGCCCGCCGGACATCTCCCGCATCTCCTGGCCCCAGCGGTTGTAGGCCCGGCACATGCCGGCCTGGAGCTCAGGGTCCATGCCATCGGACCACAGGTCGTATCCGGGGCCGTAGATCACCATGAAGTCCATGCCGTCGAGCGGCATAGCCTGGGCCACCGCGTCGCCGGGGAAGCCGTTGTCCACCACGGCCTGGCCGTACTTGGCCCGCATGTGGTCGTAGGTCCAATTCACCGCCTCCATGAAGTCGCCGTAGATGGTGACCCGGCTCTGGGTGTAGCGGCCGTCCACGGTGGCGGGCCGGAATGTCTCCCGACCGGGGACCTCTTTCCAACCCACCCGGTGCTGGAAGCGCTTGTCCAGGAACCGCTCCCACAGATTCTTGGGCTCCACGACGTGTCCGTCGGCGTCAAAGACCTTGTACCCGTGCCGCATGTTCGACGTTCCTCCTATTGCTGGTGCCTACTCCGCTCGCCCGCAAAGAGTAGGTCAACCAGACGGAGGGTGGTAACAGACGGCCTCCTGGGCTGACCGCACCCAGTGAAGCTCGGTGTCGGGGGGACAGGGGGCACCCAGCGGAATCCACTCCACCAATTTGCCGTCGTGGGGCTGTTCGCAGGCCACCGAGATCAAGGTGGTGCTGCCAATCAGAAAGCAGTCACCGGGTTCGGGGCGCGACTGGGACACCGGGGCTGACGCCGTGATCGGGCTGGCTGGGTCGGAATCATCTATGGCGGAAGTGGCCATCATGATGAGAACTACCGCCACCGCCACGGCGACGGTGGCCGCCAGGCTGATCCAGCGCCAGCGGAAACCGACCATCTCAAGGGGTGGCCTGGTTGCGGCCGACGGTTCTGGCGGGGTCTCGGCCGGACGGGGGCTGCCAGCCGGACGGGGTGTGCTGGCCGGAGGGGCGCTGCTGGTCGGAGCAGGGGCGCGGCGGGCCAGCGTCCGGTCGTAGGCGGCTCGGGATCGGAGATCGCCGAGCACTTGCCAGGCCTCGTTGACCGCTCGCATCCGCTCGGGATCGCCCGATGGCCGGTCGGGGTGCCAGCGGCGGGCCTTACGGAGGTAGGCGCGGCGAACGGCGTCTGCTTTGGCAGCGGGGGAAACGCCCAGAACGTCGTAATGGGACTGTCCCGGCATGGCGCGTCGATCAGTCGTCGACGCTGAGGGAGTCGTAGGCGAACTTGGCACCCACCCCGCCGTCTACCAGCAGGGTGCGGCCGCTGACATAGTCGGCCAGCGGTGACGACAAGAACAGGGCGGCCGCGGCGATGTCGGCGGGCAGGCCCATGCGGCCCACGGGTGCATTGCCGCTGGAGTGGGACCGCTGGGCGTCGCTAAGCATGGCCATGATCCGGGGGGTGGCGATCGCACCCGGCGCCACCGCGTTGGCCCGCACGCCGTGGGGGCCCATCTCCACCGCCAACGACTTCACCCAGGCCATGAGTCCGGCCTTGGCGGCCCCGTAAGCGGCGTGATTGGGGGCGCCGTCCACCCCCGAGGCCGAAGCGATGAACACCATCGACCCCTCCCCATTGGCCACCATGTGGCTGCCGAAAACCTGGCCCAGCAAATAGGCGTGGCGCAGGTTGATAGCCATCTGCCGGTCCCACACCCCGTCGTCCATGTCCACGATGAGGCCCCACTCGGCCATGCCGATGATGTCCACCAAGCCGTGTACCTGGCCCAGAGCGGCCACCGAGTCGTCCAGCAGGCGCTCCACGTCGGCCCGGTCGGTGGCATCACCCGACCAAGGGGTTCCGCCAACCTCCTCGGCGATCTCCGCAGCCCGGTCCGGGTCGATGTCAACGCACACCACCCGGGCGCCGCACTGGACCAGCGCATGGCTGGTTTGGCGCCCCATCCCCTGCCCCGCGCCAACCACCACAAAGCCCTTGCCGTCGAGGCGGAGCAGATCGGGATACTGCGGGACAGGCGAGTTGTCAGCGCTGGTCATGCTCTGACGCTATCGCCCTACCCAGCCAGGGAACTCACTAGGGCGTTGAGGGGCCAGAGGTCGGGGATCTGCACTGGTTCGGGGGCCGAAGGCAAAATGACAAAGGCCTCCTCGCCTGGATACACCAGGTTGTACTCCGAGCGGGCCAAGCGCTCGATCTCCTCGGGCGTGGACAGCACCTTCATCCGAGAGCGGAGGGCGTCGTTCTCCTCGTGAAGGGCATCCAGATCGGCCCGGGCCTCGGCGATGGCCGAGTTCTGGTCGAGGAATGTCCGGGTGGGGAATACGGCGTAGAACAGCGCCACCAAGATGACCAGCACGATCACCAGCGGGACCACCGAGCGGCGCAGCGCGATCATGACCCCGCCCCCGTTGCGGCTGTCAATGCCTCTCCACCGCGGTAGGCCGCGGCCTCACCCAGCTCCTCCTCAATTCGCAGGAGCTGGTTGTACTTGGCCACGCGGTCGCTGCGGGCCGGGGCTCCGGTTTTGATCTGGCCGCAGTTGGTGGCCACGGCCAAATCAGCGATGGTGGCATCCTCGGTCTCGCCCGAGCGGTGCGACATCACCGAGGTGTAGCCGGAAGCGGTGGCCAGCTCTACGGCCTCCAGGGTCCGGGTGAGCGTGCCCACCTGGTTGACCTTCACCAGTATGGAGTTGGCCACGCCCAGGTCGATCCCCCGGGCCAATCGCTCGGTGTTGGTGACGAACAGGTCGTCGCCCACCAGCTGCACCCGCCATCCCAGGGCCTTGGTCAAAAGCGCCCAGCCGTCCCAGTCGTCCTCGTCCATACCGTCTTCAATCGACACGATCGGGTAGGCGTCGCACAGCTCCACCAGATAAGCGGCCATCCCCGCGGAGTTCAGCGTCCGACCCTCGCCTTCCAGTCGGTACTCGCCCTGGCGATAGAACTCGGTGGAGGCCACGTCGAGGGCCAGGGCCATGTCGTCGCCCGGGGTCAACCCCGCCGCCTCGATGGCATCTACCAGAACCGCCACCGCGGCCTCGTTGGAGTCCAGATTGGGGGCGAAACCCCCTTCGTCTCCGATGCCGGCCGACAGCCCTCGCTCCACCAACAGGCGGCGCAGGCAGTGGTAGGTCTCAGCTCCCCAGCGAAGGGCCTCGCTAAACGAGGCCGCCCCCACCGGCACCACCATGAACTCTTGGAGGTCGATGTTGTTGGCCGCGTGCGCTCCGCCGTTGAGCACGTTCATCATGGGCACCGGCAGCACGTGGGCATTGGCCCCGCCGATGTAGCGGTACAGCGACAGGCCGGCATCCGCGGCCGCGGCATGGGCCGCGGCCAACGACACCCCCAACACCGCATTGGCCCCTAGGCGGCTGAGCGCGTCGGTGCCGTCCAAATCGATCATCGCCTGGTCGAGGACTCGCTGATCGGCAGCATCGATCCCGATCACGGCGTCGGCGATCTCGTTGTTGACCGAGGACACTGCACCGGCCACGCCCCGGCCCAGATACCGGTTGCCGCCGTCGCGCCGCTCCACTGCCTCGTAGCGGCCGGTGGAAGCTCCGGATGGAACGATGGCCCGACCGGACACGCCGGATTCCACCGCTACCTCAACCTCAACCGTAGGGTTACCCCTGGAGTCGAGCACCTCTCTGGCGACTATGCGTTGGATCGCGCTCAATTGCCGGATCTTTCAGAGTTTTTTGGGCCCATAGCCTGTTGCTGATGTGGCTGAAGTTGTAAAAGTATATGAAAAAAACCGGAAATACTAGAGGTAGCAATAAATTACTAGGAAGAAATTTCATGGGCGCGAACTTGCTCTCCGACGGCGTTGGCGAACCCTCGGAGCTCTGACTCGGCATCCAAACCAGAGGCCTGTGCAGCCTGAACAGCATCGTAGAGACGCCCGGCCACTGTGGCGGTATCCACATCGGGCTCCACCCCCACCGAGCGAGCCTTGTGGATCACCTTGTCGGCGAACAACAGCGCGGGCAGCCCCGGCGGGATGCCGTCCATCACCGAGGCCCGCCCCTTCTGCTCCCGCTTGATGGCCTCCCAATTGACCAGCACATCATCGGCGTCTTCCACCTCAACCGGGTCGGAATCGAGGGTGCCGAACACGTGGGGATGGCGCGATTTGAGCTTGTCGTGGATGCCCCGGGCCACATCGGCCAGAGTGAACTGGCCGGCTTCGGCAGCCAGCACCGAATGGAACACGATCTGGTAGAGCAGGTCGCCCAGCTCCTCCTCCAGCTCTTCGTAACCCGACAAACTCTCGGGGTCCACCCCGTCGAGGGCCTCCAGAACCTCGTAGGTTTCCTCCAGCAGATGGCCCCGCAACGACTGGTGGGTCTGCTCTCGGTCCCAGGGGCAGCGGAGGCGCAGCTCGGTGGCCAGATCGGCAAACCGGGCCACTTCCCGGGCGATGGGTGCGCCCAAATCAGGAACATACAGCGACGTGAGATGGTCGGGCTCCACCGCGTGGTCGAGGTCGGCCCAGGCCACCTCGAAGACCCTCTCATCGGGCAGGCCCAGGCGCTGCATAACCACCACCGGCCGGTCGATCTCGCCAGCGGCCGAGCGGTCGAAGGACGCCAAGGCGGCCAGCTTGATGTCGCTCAGCACATGGCCGGCGTCGCACTGGGCCACCAGCAGCGGCCCCCGCTCTCCGGCGGCGTCCACCGCGAAGCGCCGTCCGTCCACCAGCCGCACCCCGGCGGCCAGGGGGTCGATGCCTAGCCGGTCCCACACCAGGTCGGCGAACGAGAGTCCGGTCAGCACTTCCAACTCCACACCGGGCATGGCCCGCAGCAGCTCCACGGTTCGCTCGGCCACCAGCGGCGAACCGGGCACGGCATAGATCACATCGCCGTCTCCAGCATCAGCCTCGGTCGCCAGTCGGTCCACGATGGCCCGGTACACCTCTTCGAACGACGAGGCTCGGTCGTAGGCGTCGTCAAACGAATCGGCCGGCTCCACCGCCACCGCCGCGGGATGACGGCGAGTGCGGACGAAACGGCGGCTGGTGCGCTCAATGGCATCGAGCACCGCCCCGGTTATAAGCTCGGGGCCAGCCGGTCCGAGACCGGCAACGATCACCTTGGCCATGTCGCCTCCCCGGTCACGCCACCTTCCCTATCACGCCCAATCACGAAGCCGCCGCTTCAGCGGATTCGTCGTCGGGAACCAGATCGCGCAGCGTTGATATGAGGGATTCCACCGCGGCAGCGCCCGATCCCACCGGCAGAGTCAGCAGCCCGGCGGCCTCGTGATATGTCGCTTTGGGGTACAGGCGCTCTAGGCGCACCCGGCGGCTGGGCAGAAGTCTCACCGGGTTGAGCCGGGCCACCCATTTCGGACCGCCAAAGCCGGGACCCTTCACCACCGCCACGTCCCGGACCCCGGTGCGCAGGCACTCGCACCGCAGCCGAGCAACATCCAGCAGTGTGCGGGCCACGTCGGGGATCGGCCCGTAGCGATCTACCCACTCGGCGGCCACGTCGTCCACCTGATCGGGCATCTGGCAGCCAGCCACCCGCCGATAGGCCTCGAGGCGCAGCTCCTCTTTGGGCATGTAATCGGCGGGAATTCCCGCGGCCTGCGGCAAGTCGATGTTGATCTCCACCGGCTCGGGCGGGGTCTCGCCCTTCAGTTCGGCCACCGCCTCGGTGACCAGCTGGCAGTACAGGTCGTAGCCCACCGCGGCGATGTGGCCCGATTGTCCGGTGCCCAACATGTTGCCCGCGCCCCGGATCTCCAGATCCCGCATGGCGATCTTGAACCCCGAGCCCAGCTCTGTGGCCTCCCCGATGGTCTTGAGCCGCTCGTAGGCCTCCTCGGTGAGCACCCGTCCCTCCGGGGTGAACAGGTAGGCGTAGGCCCGGGCCCCGGCTCGGCCAACTCGGCCCCGGAGCTGATGGAGCTGGCCCAACCCCAACAGGTCGGCCCGGTCCACCACCAGGGTGTTCACCGTGGGCATGTCGATGCCCGACTCGATGATGGTGGTACACACCAACACGTCGTAGGACCGCTCCCAGAAGTCGATCACCACCTGTTCCAGAGTGCCCTCGTCCATTTGGCCATGGGCCACCGCGATGCGGGCCTCGGGCACCAGCTCCCGCAGGTCGGCGGCCACATGGTCGATGCTGGCCACCCGGTTGTGGACGAAGAACGCCTGGCCGTCGCGCAACAGCTCCCGGCGGATGGCCTCGGCCACCGGGCGCTCGTCGTACGACCCCACATAGGTCAAGATGGGCTGGCGGTCGGCGGGAGGCGTGTGCAACAGCGTGAGGTCGCGGATGCCGGTGAGGCTCATCTCCAGGGTTCGGGGAATGGGCGTAGCGGTGAGGGTGATCACGTCCACTTCAGCCTTGATCGACTTGATGGACTCCTTGTGGGTGACCCCGAAGCGCTGCTCCTCGTCCACCACCAATAGCCCCAGATCCCGAAAGGCGATGTCGTCGGACAACAGGCGGTGGGTTCCGATCACCACGTCCACCGAACCGTCGGCCATCCCGGAGACCACTTTGCGGGCTTGGCCGGGAGACAGGAACCGGCTCAACACCTCCACTTGGATGGGATAGCCGGCGAACCGTTCGCTGAAGGTCTGAAAGTGCTGCTGGGCCAAAAGCGTGGTGGGCACCAGAACCGCGGCCTGCGTGCCGTCCTGAATGGCCTTGAACACCGCCCGGATGGCCACCTCGGTCTTGCCGAAGCCCACGTCGCCGCAGATCAGCCGGTCCATGGGTAAGGGCTGCTCCATGTCGGCTTTGACCTCGACAATGGCCTTGTGCTGATCGGGGGTGAGCTGGTAGCCGAATGCCGACTCCATCTCCGTTTGCCACGGGGTGTCGGGTGAGAACGCTCGGCCGGGTGTGGTGACCCGGCGCTGGTAAAGCACCACTAGCTCCTTGGCGATCTCGCTGACCGCCGTGCGCACCCCGCTCTTGGTCCGCTGCCAGTCGGCCCCGCCCATCTTGCTCAAAGTGGGGGTCTCTCCCCCGGAATAGCGTCGTATGGCGTCCACTTGGTCGGTGGGCACATATAGCTTGTCGCCGCCCCGATACTCCACCAACAAGTAGTCGCGGGTGACCCCGCCGATGGCCCGGGTCACCATGCCGCCATAGCGGCCCACACCGTGGTGGCGGTGGACCACGTGGTCGCCCGCGGCCAGGTCGTCCAACTCTCGGGCCGACGACTGGCGTGGACGGCTGCGCCGGTGGGCCCGGCGGCGGCCGGTGAGCTCGGCCTCACCCAGCACGGCCAGCCGGGAGTCGGGCAGAACAAACCCCCGCTGAATGGGGGCGACCACTATGCAGCCCCCGGAGTCGGACAGGCCCTCGAATCCGGCACTATCGCCGGTGCGAACCGGGAGGTCCACCCCGTGCTCGCGCAGCAAGGAGGCCGATCGGTTGGCCGACCCTGCTCCGTCGGCGGCCACCCGCACCTGATACCCCTCGGACAGCAGCCGGGAAACCTGGACTGCCGGGGCGGACAGATCGCCGATGGCCGACGCCCAGCCTCCCACCGCCACCACCGGGGTAGATGGCCCGGCTGGAACCGCGGTCATGGTCCAAACTGGCGATGGGCAGGACGCCAGAAGCCGGTCGTAGTCGACGTGCAACCGGGGGAACTGCTCCCCGGCCGCTCCCCAGGTCTGCGACAGCGCACCGGCTAGGTCGGCCTCCTCGGCCGCGATGTCGGCCGCCCGCTCCCGCAGCCGCCCCGGCTCCAGAAGAACCACCAGGGCATCGGAGCCCAGACGGTCGGTGATGATCTCGTCGGTGTCGATCAGCCACGGCAGCCACGACTCCATACCGTCGAAGAACTGGCCCTCGGCCAACCTCTCCCACTGCTCCCGGCCCCAGGGGCGGGTGGCGATCAGCTTCTCCGCCGCAGACCGAACCGCCGGCACCGGCCTCACCTCCCGAGCGGGGAAGATCACCGCTTTGTCCACCGGGTCGGTGGAGCGCTGGTCGGCCACCGAGAACTCGGTTAGCCGGTCCACCTCGTCGCCCCACAGGTCGATGCGCACCGGGCTGTCGGCGGTGGACGGAAACACGTCGATAATGGAGCCCCGCACCGCGAACACCCCGCGGTGCTCCACCTGCACGTCGCGCCGGTAGCCCCGGGCGGCCAGTTCGGCGGCGAGGCTGCCCAAATCAACTCGGTCGCCGGAAGCCACCGTCACCGGCTCGGCGTCGTCGGCGTCGAAGTCCAGGCGCTGGAGCAGAGCCCGAACCGGGGCCACCAGTACCGGCGGGCAGCTCTCCGGGTTGTGGAGCTGCCAGATGGCCTGGCACCGCCGTCCCATCGTCTCCACGCCGGGGCTGACCCGCTCGAACGGCAGGGTCTCCCAGGCGGGGAACAGAGCGGCACCGCCGTCGAGCATCGCCGACAGGTCGCCGGCCAAGCGCTCAGCATCGGCGGATGTGGGGGTGGCCACCACCAGCGGACGGCGCCCGTTCAGCTCGGCGATGGCCGCCAGCACTGCCGCCTGGCCCGACTCGGCCACCGCCAGCGAGGCATCACGGCGTCCGAGCACGTCAACTAGCGCCGGATCCGAGGCCAGTAGCCTCCCGAGGCCGGCCAGCGCGGGCCGGGACTCAGAAACTGCGGTCGCAGCCATCAGTTGAACCTGTTCATCATCGGCGTAACCTGCTCACAGTCAGTTGAACCTGTTCATGACCACGTCCACCGGATGATCGAGCAGGGCCAGCGCGGCTTCGGCCGCCTGCATTACCGCATCGTCCAACACGTCCCGGTCGGCCCGCCCCGGCCGCTTCAACACATAGTCGGCCCCCGCCCGGGGGTTCGGGGGTTTGCCCACTCCAATGCGGATCCGGGTGAAGTCGACGGTGTGGAGATGGGCTTTGATGGAAGTAAGGCCGTTATGGCCGGCCAGTCCCCCGCCGTGCTTCACCTTGATCCGCCCCGGGGGCAGATCCAGCTCGTCGTGGATAACCACTAGGCGGTCCAGATGGTCGGCAATGCTCCACCGGCGCACCAGAGCCCGGACGGCCTCGCCGGATTTGTTCATGAAAGTCTGGGGGAAGGCCAGAACCACCCGTCGGCCGTCCACTCGGATCTCGGCCACCAGCGCCGCTTCCCGACTCTTGCCCAGCGGTTGCCCGTGGCGGCTGGCCAACAGATCCACGGCCTCAGCGCCCACGTTGTGGCGGGAACCGACGAACTTGTCGCCGGGATTGCCCAACCCCACCACAACAAGATCGGCGGGGGTGTCGGTGTGCTTCTTGCGGGCTCGCCAGCGGGAAGGCACGGCGACAGGCGCCGAGACTTACTCGGAGGTGTCGGAAGCGGCGTCGTCGGCCCCGTCGGCGGCTTCTTCGCCTTCTTCGGAGACTATCGGCTGACCGTCTTCATCCAGTTCGACCTCAGCCTCTTCATCGACCTCGGGCTCTTCGATCTGCATCACCGCCGTGGAGGTGCTGGCCACCAGCTCCTCAGCGTCGCCGGCCAGATGGACACCGTCGGGCAGCTCGATGTCGCCAGTTCTCAGCGTGTCGCCCATCGTCATCTCGCTGATGTCGATCGACAGCTCATTGGGAATGGCCTCGGGCTTGGACAGCACTCTGACGGTGAACGCCGCTTGGTCCACCACGCCGCCCTCGTTGGTCACTTCGGGGGCTTCGCCCACCAGCACCATCCGAACGTCGACCTCGACCTCGACGTCGGCATCCACCCGGATGAAGTCCACATGGATGACCTCGTTGCGAATCGGGTGGTGCTGCAACTCCTTGACCAGGCCGAGCTGGCGGTCGCCGTCCACCTCCAAAGTGAGCAGTGCATTGAGACCAGCATCGGTGTTCAAAACCGACCACAGATCACGGGCATCGACCGCCACGGCAACCGACTGCCCGCCGAGTCCGTATACCACGCCAGGTACCCGCCCCTCACGACGCAGACGGCGGGACGGACGGGTGCCCAGTTCCCGCGTGGTGTCGGTCTTCAAGATCAGGTCAGCCATAGCGCAGCTAGAAATACTACCGGGCCGCAGCCCAAAACTGCTAAGAGCTACGAGAGGTTCTTGCCGCCGAAGATCTCGGAGACGGAGGTGTCTTCGAACACGGCGTCGATGGCGTCGGCGATGATCCTGGCTACCGATAGCACCTCGATCTTGTCAATCTGCTTCTCGGGCGACAGCGGCAGGGTGTTGGTGATCACCACCTTGGAGATCACCGAGTTCTTGAGCCGGTCGATGGCCGGGCCGGAGAACACGCCGTGGGTGGTGGCGGCATGGATAGTGGCCGCGCCCCGGGCCGCCAGCGCGTCGGCCGCGGCCACGATGGTGCCACCGGTGTCGATCATGTCGTCGATGAGCACGCAGGTGCGGCCCTCCACGTCGCCCACCACCTCTATGACCTCCACCGCGTGCTTGACGTCCATGGCCCGGCGCTTGTGGACGATGGCCAGGTCGGCGTCCAGCTCGTTGGTGTAGCGCTCGGCCACCTTCACCCGGCCGGCGTCGGGCGACACGATCACCAGGTCGCCGGCGATGTCCTTGAGATAGTCGACCAGCACCGGCATGGCGGTCAGGTGGTCCCAGGGGCCGTCGAAGAACCCCTGTATCTGCCCCGAGTGGAGATCGACGCTCAACATCCGATTGGCCCCGGCGGTGCGGAAGGTATTGGCCATCAGCTTGGCGGTGATGGGCTCGCGTCCCGCGGCCTTGCGGTCTTGTCGGCCATAGCCGTAGAAGGGGCACACCGCGGTGATCCGCTTGGCCGAGGCTCGCCGGGCGGCGTCAACCATGATGAGGTGCTCCATCACGGCGTCGTTGATGGAGGCATCGCCGTGGGCGGTGTGGCTCTGGACGATGAAGACGTCGGTGCCCCTCACCGACTCCTCGAACCGGCAGTGGATCTCCCCGTTGGCGAAGTCGGCGATGTTGGGCTCCACCAGCTCCTCATCGAGGGAATCGGCGATCTCGGTGGCCAATTCATGGTTGGCCCGACCCGAGATGATGGCCAACTTCTTCTTGGTGAGGAGTTCCATGTTTCAGCTTTCCATTATTGACGCGGGCGGGATCTGGGCTCCGGGTTCGAGCGTGATGTAGGCACCCACTTTGGCATCGGCACCGATCTCGGCGTCGGTGGCTGAGACTGCCTCCACCACCGCCTGGGGACCGACAACGCAATCGACCAAGTGGGTGTGGGGGCCGATGATCGCCCCTTCGCCGATCACAGTCTGACCTCTCAGCACAACGCCGGGGTGGATGACCACATCGGGGGCCAGCTTCACGCTCACATCGATATAAGCGCTGTGGGGTGCCATGATGCGCACGCCGGCGACCATCCAGTTGCGGTTGATCCGCTGGCGCATCTCGGCCTCGGCGAAGGCCAGTTGCTCGCGGTCGTCCACTCCCTGGGCCTCGGCCTCGTCGATGGAATATGACCCCGAGTCGTGGCCCGCGGAGGTCAGCACCGAGACCGCGTCGGACAGGCTGTACTCAAGGCCGGAATCGCTGGCGGCCAGTCGCCGTAGAGCCGGCGACAGAAGACTGCGGCGAAAGCAGCAGATTTCAGCGTTCTCTTCGGCCGCGGTGGCCACGGTGGCGGCCACCCCAGAAGCTCGGTGCTGGGCAGTCAGCCCCCGCAGCGTCTGGCCCAAGATGAGGGGCATGTCGGCCGAGACCACCAGCACGTCCTCGTCGTCGACATCGCTGTCTAGAGCGGACAGGCCCAGGGAGGCGGCATCAGCGGTGCCCCGCTGTACGGGCTGCTCGACGAAGTCGATGCGCAGGTCTAAGGCCTCCTGGGTGACGTGCTTGGCCACCTCCTCGGCGCCAAACCCCACCACCACGGCGATCTGGCGGGGATTTGCCTCGGTCAGAGCATCGAGCACATGCAGGAGCATGGCCCGGCCGCACAGGTCGTGGAGGGGCTTGGGCCGACCCGAACGCATGCGAACACCCCGACCCGCGGCCAAAACCACCGCGGACAGGGGTAGCGGTCCAGACGTCATGGGCTTGCTGGATCAGCGGGCAAACCCGCTGGGTACATGCACATCAACAGCATGCACTCTTTCTAGCGCGGCTGGCGAGGCAGGACTCGAACCTGCAACCTCCTGGTCCAAAGCCAGGCGTTCTGCCACTTGAACTACTCGCCAAGGGTCCCCCTGCTATGTAGCCATCAGGTACCAATTGCAGGCTACTCCATTGCCACTGGCTGAACTCTCGGGTTATTGCTGGCGGCATCCGCCGGGCTAGCGTGGTAGCACCATGGGATCGTTGATCAAAAAGCGCCGCAAGCGCATGCGCAAGAAGAAGCACAAGAAGATGCTGAAGCGCACTCGCTTCCAGCGGAGAGCCCGCGGCAAGTAGCTTTCCTTCTCCCCTACTTCAGATCTAATGGGGCTGAGCAGGCAAGGTTCGAACCACAATTCGACCGTCTCCCGGGTAGTCACCCTCCACGAACCAGGTAGAGCCGCTGCCCGCCAACCGCGCCCTCTGGCCGGTGGCCTGTTCTAGCACTCGACGGAATTCGTCCAAGCGGGGCTCTACCTCGAGGGCGGCCGGCTCCAGATCATTGCCGCTTGCTCCCTCCGGTCCTCCCATTTCGTCCCAGCATCGGTACACCTCCGGAGTTGAACAGCCGAACGGGGGGATGAGCAGGGTGAGGATTCGGGGAGTGTGCTCTAGCGGCTGAACGAGCTCGCCGATGCCCTGAACTCGGGCCCGCCCCCCAACCAGGCAGAAGGGAACGTCGGCACCCAACTGAGCCGCTCCCTGCACATCGGAATAGCCGGCCCAGCGCAAGATGGCGGCTGCATCTGCCGATCCCCCACCCAATCCAGCCCCCAGCGGAATCCGCTTGGTCACGGTGACCCGCGCATCGCGCCCAACCAAGGCCAGTGCCCGGTTGATGAGGTTGTCAGCCGGTTCGATGTCGGCACCGTCCTCGATGACCACCCCTTCGCCCGCCTCGATGTTCAAGACGTCGGTCAGATCTAGCGACACCATCTCCGCGTCGATCAAGTGATAGCCGTCAGCCCGCACTCCGGTAATGCGAAGAGAAAGGGTGAGCTTGGCCGAGGCGGTGACCGTGGTCATCAAGACGAGGCTACGGCAGAATTTCGTGACCGCCGATCCGCAGCCAAACAATGTGAAGTTTGCCCGCAACTAGGGAATCACCTAGAGCGAAGATCGCTCGGCCGTCGGATGCCCAGGACATCTCATACACATCGGATTGACCCCTCACCTTCTTCACGCGCAGAGCCCCGCGGAACCAGGTCCTCCGACCTTGCTCCATGTCAAGCAGGTCGGCGACAAACTCCTGCAACCGGCGGTCAAAGAGGGCGGCCTGAGCCGAATTCAAGCGTTTCAGGTCGCGCATGAATGCGGGCTTTTGAGCGTGTGTTGGCATCGACGGCGTCTCGGAGACCGCTGTTAGTCGACAGCCTCGTCTCGCTGCGCCTTCATTGCGTCAATGAAGTCCTCGGTATTGGCGTGGAACGTGCAGTCGGAGAGGTCAGCGGCTGGGCCTTTGCCGATGCTGGCCTTGAGGTCCTCGAACGTCAGCATCTCAGATTTCGCTTCTTTGCGTAGCCTGCGGGTCAGGGGAAGCCATCGATGCAGATGCGCGAGAGCCATGGCCAATCCTCCTCGACCGATACTTACGCCAACCCTACCTCCCCACCCATCAATTGCCATCACAAGAGGGGAACCGAGGGCCACGATGGCCCAATCGTCTCGCTCGGGCCATTCGGGACGGGCGGTGGGAGAATCACCGAGACCGCCTTTGGAAGGACTACACCAAGGCCAATCGGGCCCAGTCGGCCAGGGTGAGCTGTTCGGGGCGGGCGGTGGGGGGGATGTTGGCCTTGTCGAAATGGTCGGGGGTGAGGTGCGCTGCGAGGGAGCGGCGCAGCATTTTGCGGCGCTGGGCGAAGGCGGTGCGGATGAGGAAGAACAGGCGGTCGGGGTCGACTTCGACGGCTGGCTCGGGCCGGCGTTCCATCCGCACCACCGCCGAGGACACCCGGGGTCGGGGGTAGAACACAGTGGCCGGGACCGAGCGGACGATCCGGGCCTCGCACCAATAGGCCACTTTGAGGGTGGGAATCCCGTAGGCCTTGGTGCCCACCGAAGCCACCAGTCGCTCAGCCACCTCTTGTTGGACCATGAAAGTGAAGGTCCCGATGCGGGGCTCGTTATCGAGCAGGTCTAACAGCAAAGGGACGGCGATGTTGTAGGGCAGGTTAGCCACGAGTGTCCACTGCTGGTCGGCGGCGCCGAGCTTGGCCCGCCAAGCCCGGTCAGTGGCGTCGGCGTGGACTATCTCCACGTTGGGCTCGTCGACCACCTCGGCCAGCGGCGCCAGCATGTGACGGTCGGCCTCGATGGCCAGCACGTGATTCACCTCGGCGGCCAGCGCCCGAGTCAGCGATCCCAGGCCGGGGCCCACCTCCACCACCGATTGGGCTTTGGTCAGCTCGGCGGCCCGGACCATGGCCCCGATGGTGTTGGGGTCGACCACGAAGTTCTGGCCCATGGCCCGACTCGGAGAAAGACCGTGGCGATCGAGCAGGTCCAGAACCTGGGTGCGAGTGAGGGTCATAGCCCGGTGTCGCCGGTGAGTTGGACTGCCAGCAGCACCAACACCGCAATGCCCAATAGAACCAGGGTCAGGCGGGCCAAGATAGGCGATTGCGGGGGCGACGGCACGGTCAGGGTTCGAGCCGGTAGAAGACCGACGCGTTGTCCCAGGTGTGCTCGGCCACTGCCCGAGAGAAACCCACCTCACCCCACCGCCTCGGTCGCCCCTCCGATCCACACCTGAGTGCGATAACCCGAATTCAAGTCAGCCTCATCTGCATATGGAACGATCACCAGCAGCCTCACGGCATTAGGCGACCACCTATTGGGGGCGGGAATAACATTCACCTTGGCATATGGCAAGCTGGTATTTGCTTCACCATAAACCGGAGTAAATATAGGTACTTCTTTGACATCAACAACTTGTCCGCCTGAGTCAACAATCGCGGCATACGCACGAAGATCATGTATGTACTGAGTGGTAGCTATTTTGGCCAACTCAGGATGTGAGTCTGGGGGCTCCAATCTGGCATATATATCCCTAAAGTCGAACAATTCAAGTTCATAAACATCTTCAGCCGATATGACACCTCTATACATCTCAAGAAATTTATCTTTGGTGTAACGAATGTCCGGGGTTAGCAATATAACGTTGTGATCAAATGTGTCTCCCTCTTCGATATTATAATACTCAGGATATCGAGAAACAAACGGCCTATATCCGTATAATTCCAAAACATCGTCCCCATAAATTGTTCCGTATGAATAAGACTCGAGCAAGAATGAACGGGTTGGATCTGGCCATTCAGACAAAGTGGCCGATGCTTGAACGTCTAGTAGTTCAATCCCAATAGCTAATTCGGAATGTTGAATTTCAAAAGGCACACGCTCTCCGGGCTGCACAGACAAAGGCCATCGCCACGTTCCGATCTGGATTCCGGTATCGCTACGAGTAACAGCAACAGTGACATCTCGAGCAAAGTCCGTTTCCGAGGCATTATAAATGAAACCGCGAATTTCCTGACCTTCAACCGAAACGGAATCATGGTCGACTGAAATCTGGTGTGTAGGTCTAGGGTCCGCTTCAAAGCTAGGACACGTACCTATTCTACCGAGATTCCATCGCCTTTGGTGCGCAATTTGTCCTACCAAAGCAAATTCACCTACACACAATGGACCCGCAGCATAACATGAATCGCTTTTAGAGTTCACGGCCGGATTTGACGTATTTCCATTTGTAGCAACTTCGCTATGGCTGACTCCCCCAACCCAGAGTTCATATGACACAATTGACCATTCTTCTCGATGTGTAGAGGCTTCGCCGTCTACATTGCGATTAGGAAATTCTGTAGGAAAAGTGAATGAATCCAATAATTGTAAATATATCTTCTCGCCGTCCGACACATCATAGTTCGTAAAGTCAGAAACCGGTTTCAATTTTCGATCAATGACCAAACCCTGAGTATCCACTTCTTCAAATATCGAATGTGGGACCAATTCTCTAATATCAACTACTTTAGGTCCGCGCTTATATGCCTGGTATACTTTGACATTCGATACAGTATCATCCACCCCTTTTTCATAAGTTTCCGGGTACAATTGGGAAGGGACATAAAACACATCTGAATATCTGTACAGAGTAAATTCAGATACCATGGGTTCGGAATCGTTGTCCGCGACTACTTCTCCGGGAAGCGCATACGCAAACATCGGTCTGCTAATTACACTATATTCCCGACCATACCGGTACCAATCTTTAGAATTTTCAAGTTCTAAGGCTCTTTCGTCATACACCAAAAACTTGTGATACGGATTTTGCCAGAGAACTCGATGCTCGGTACCGTCGGAATTAAATTCAAATGCTCTTTTCAGATCTGGTTCAAAAGACAAATCAGTCTTCAGGTCTACATATGTATTGCCGAACACGTTCCAATGATTAATGTTAAGGGAGTGTTGCATACCTCCATCAGGGTTATCAACATTATACGTATGGGGAAACCAGTTAACCTTCACTTCAAACGGGGCACTCTCACCAGGCTTCATTGTGAGTGGCCAGTGCCATTCCAACCTTTCATCGTCGTCGAGTGACCCAATAGACACCGTCACATTTCTGGCATACTGATCGTCCGAGTAGTTATGAATTTCGCCCCGCATTACGCAGTCATTCAGGGTTATAGAGTCCACTACCAACTTCACTACATTACCTTGCGTTCTATCGTCCAAGGCCGGTGTTTCACTATCGCGAACAACCTCCGGCACAACTTGAGCCGAGTGAAATGGTTGACTGGTATCTGGTTCAATCGGATCAACAGCAAGCTCCACCACTTGCTGTCCCATGCTTTCCAACTCAGGGTCCGCCTGGGAATCAGATGTCATTTCCCTATGATCTTCTTCTACCTCCTCAACTACAACATCAAGTACTTCCTTTACGGAATCGCTATCGCCATCTTCCTGGTGGATAACAGAATTATTGTCTTTATCAGATTTGCGGAAGTCGGTACGGAACTCAACATCCAAGGATTCCTCAATTCGAGATTCTTGAACGGGAGCGTAATTTGCGTCACTCTGAATAGACTCGGATCCTCCACCCTCCCCACAGCCAACCGCAACCAGAGCCAACAAACACAACATCCATAACGCAGGACATCTGATCTCTAGGAATTTCATGGCCACCTACGATATTCTTGTTCAGCTTCATTTCTGTGGCTCATATGCCCTCCCACCAACAAGAATTGTAAGTGAATTGGACTCCTGGAATTGTTAATAGAATTGTCTCGCAGTTCTGTATCTGAAGTCTATGTTTGTCTGCTTCGGTATCCCCTTCCCGGTAGGGTATGGAGGCGTTAAACCATCCTTCCACGTCCCTGTCACCATTCTTGGGCATTATTACTTTTTCCGATCCAAACGGGGCATATGTTTTCCCACGACATGTACCTCTGTCGCCGCCTTCATTTTCTATTGGATTGTACCCGGGGCTGCATCGGACAGATTCTCCAGATTTCACGGCCCGATATATAGCAAAACTTGAAGTCACGACTTCTGTGGGCCATGACATCGAACCAAAAGACTTGGGCCATTCGGAGGGCCATACAGCATACTTGGTTTTAGTAACCGGATCGGTCAGGGAAATGAAGGCACTCGGATAAGGGGTGTATAGATTAATGCCCTTTGGACCATCGGGACTCCCGTCAATCACGAACCCCTGCGGGTTGCCAGTGTCGTACACGTAACATGGCATGGGAGACTCATCTGAAGTCCAACGGCATAGCCGCTCATGTACACCTCCGTCAACCTGGTCTAGCGCAACATTTTGAGAATTCACCTCAATCGCGTGGATATTCAAGGAACCATTTTTGTAGATACTATCTGAATCTTGGATATATCTCTTGTGGCAAATGTCTTCAATTTCTATTTCTTCTTCTTCACCCTCGTCATTTAGCGTTGTCCTCTTCTTGGTTTTACAGGCGTGCCACTGGTCGTCAAGAATATATTTTAGTCCCTCATCATCCGTCTGGTCGCCACAGTGCCAACGAAGAAGGAGGCTAGCTACTTCTTTCCCACCCTTTGTGATGTCTGCCCGTTGCGCGTGATTCAACGTTATAGTTGATGGAGACCAATCCAGTTGCCACGGACCGACCCCCGGGCTCCAGTGCGCTCTCCTGTACCCAGCTTCTTCAATGTGGGAATAGGTCCTCAAGTTAAGGCTCGCCTTACCTCCACCCGTCTTGGGGTACTGTTGATGTGTGAGGTTGTCTCCTCGGGAGAGTATCATCGGCGATGGAGCGTAAGATGGAGTAGTTGCACTGGATGCTTCGCCCGGCAAGATTGATAGCATTGCTGCTGCCAACTTTGTCTTGTCTATTGTGCTCTTGCAGGAGTTCCAAGTGATGGGGCTAGTGTCGGCATAGTCATTGATTGCGGATTCGGCGGCGTAGAGGACTCCTTTTATAGTTCCCTCTGTGAAGTGGTATGTGCCGGTGCCGGTAATGAGTTTGTCTTCTATTGCTGGGAGTGTTTTCATTTTCTTTTTGTCTTTGTTGTCTTCGCAGGTGCTGTTTTGTGACCAGCCTTGGGGGTTGCGGGCTTGGACGGCGACTTCGTAGGTCTTACCTTCTTCGAGGTTGGTGAAGGTGTGGGCTGTGGAGTTAGTGATTATCCATTCGGGTTCGGCGCTGGTGTGGTCGAGGGTTATCCGGTAGTAGTCGGCGCCGTTGGGCATCCACCGTATGGTTCCGTCCACGTCCGCGGCTTGGGGGCAGTCAGCGAGCACAGGACCGCTTGGCGAGGTGTGGCAGTGGGTCGTGGGCTCCTGCTTCTCCCATTCGCCGGCGACTCCCATTCGCCGATCGACTGCGAACGAGTATTCTGTGTCGGCGCCAAGGCCGTCGAATGTCGTCTCAGTCCCTGCGCCCGTTGAGAGGATTTTAACCAGGAAGTTCGAGTCGCTGCCCTCTTTTCTCCCGCTGATACGCCATTGATAGTCGTCGTCGGGGTCGTCCCAGGCCAGCGTGACGCTGGAGGCTGTCACGGCTTTGCACCGAGCATTTGAGGTCTCACGGTCGGCTTCCGCGCCAGCGCTGGGGTTGCCTTGGGCGTCGATGGCCCTCAGCAGCACTGTGTACTCGGCACCAGAGGCGAGGCCGGTGAAGGTGTGGAATGTGCCAGTGGATATAATTGTCACCCACTCCCTGACTCCTTGATCGTTGCTTTGGCCCGCGGCGCCGCCTTGGCCTGATGTGCTGGCGGGGCTGATCTGGGCCTGGTAGCGCTGGGCACCCTCGACGGGCTCCCATTCGATGGTGAGGGTGGTTCCGCCGGTGGTGTACTCGCCGGCCAGCATCGGGGTGTCCAGGTGCTTCGTCCAGCATTCGGGGGATGGAGTGATTTTGCTCCATTGCCCGTCGGCTCCTTGCCACCACAGCGAGATGACGTAGCGGGCGGCTTTGTCGAGGCCGGTGAACTCGGTGGAGTCGCCCTCGTACACGGTCCTGGCGCTGGTGTGGCTGCTGCCGTCGTAGATGGCCGCGTACCATTTCTGCGCCCCGTCTATGTCGTCCCAGCGGAGCACCACGCTGTCAGAGGTCGTGTCGTCGCAGTAGACCCCGGCGGCCGCGGTGACGCAGCGGACAGACGCGGCGTTTCCCCAGCCGCCGGCGCCGCCTGATTGCACTGTGATGGTGTGCATCGTGGCCGGGGCCAGCCCGGTGAAGGTGTGGGCGGTGGCGGCGATGTCACCGGTCCACGCCCCGTCGCCCGCCCTGGCCCGGTACTTCGACGCGCCTGTCACCTTCTCCCAGGACACAGTCGCGGTGGTCGATGTCGCCTTGCACGACAACACGGGAGCGGCGATGTCGGCCAGGGTGGTGCAGTTCACGCCGGCGAAGTGCTGGGGCTTGCTGTTTTTCACCGCGAGCACGCTCGCCCAGTACTTGGTGGACGGTACCAGCCCGGTGAAGGTCACCGATGTCGACCCGGTGGGTATCTCGGTCTGCGCGCTCCCGGCCACGGCTAGCTGGATCTTCGCCGAGTAACTGTCCGCGCCGTCCACCGCATCCCAGGAGAACCTGACCCGCGACGAGGTCGCCTCGCACAAAAGACCCGCCGGCGCGGGCAGGATCGCCGCCTCGGTGGTGCAGGCCTTGGTCCCGGTCTGGCCCCAGCCCGCGGAGTTCCACCCCTGCACCCGCACCGAATAGGACGTGGACCCCGCCAGATTGGAGAACACATGGGACCGGCCCACCGCGGTAGCCCACCCGCTGCCCCTAGACACCCGATACCGCGTCGCCCCCCTAGCCGGGTCCCAGCTCACCGCGATCGTGCTCGCCGTGGTCGCACACCTCACGACCGGCGCCGCTGGCGGCGCCGTCGTGATGCACACCGCGCTGGGGTGCACCTGGGTCCACGCCCCGCCCGCAGATGCCCGCCACCAGAAATTGAACGTGTAGGACACGTTCGCCTCCAACCCGGTGAACACCGTCGACAGCGCCGACCCCGCTAACGCCCTCCCGTCTGTATACCCGCCCCCCGGAACCACCCGGGCCGCATACCACTGATGCACCCGCGAATCGGCTCTCCACACCAACTGCACGCCGCTCCCCGACACCGCACCGCACCAAGGCCGCCCCACCGCAGTCGTGCAATACACCCCCGAGAAATACTGGGCCACACCCCCAACATTCGAATGCACCCCGATGTAATACGCCGTCGACGACGACAAACCCGCGAACACCACCGACGTCCCAGAAGTCGTCCTCACCGTCTGGCCGCCCTGCCCCGACCCCAACTGCAGCTTCACCGTGTAGCCATCCGCTCCCGAAACCGCGTTCCACGAGAACACGATCACCGACGCCGTCACCGAACACGACAAACCCGTCGGCCCAGGCAAAAACGGTGCGCTCCCGCACACAAAACCGCCCGCGCACATCGCCAAACCCCCGAAACCCTCAGGCGCAGGCCCCACCTCGGGCACAACATCAACCGGCGCCTCCAAAAAACCGCCCTCGAACACCTCAGCAACCGGTGCCGGCCCCCCACCCTGCCCCGAAACCGGCGCCCCGGCGCCCGACACGTCCAGACGGCCCAAACCCTCATCCAACGGGCCATCCAAAGGAGGCGAACCCGAA